>JAEIGA010003125.1_pt1 | contig 26066 bp, 19 predicted proteins | sample 9270691 | NCBI WGS metagenome assembly JAEIGA01 (sample SAMN17057246, study PRJNA624740) | gut metagenome | biome: biome; isolation source: fecal sample | host: Bos grunniens | place: China: Xizang | collected 2019
ACCTCAAATATGCAAAGGAGAAAGTGGCTCAGTTTACAGGGAATCTCCTTACTGAGAAATAATATACTTCAACTCTTTGAAGGCGAAGGATTTGATGGTGCCTGTCTCTGTTTCGATACGGAGGCAGGCATTTTTTTCGATTCCCCGAATGTAGCCGCGGAAGGTCTCGCCGGTGGTAAGGTCCACATAGGTGTGGAGTTCGTCACGTCGGTATAGGACTGAGAGGTAACGCTCTTCCAGAAGTGACGGGAAAGATGCAGAAACGGGGTCGGACGATACTGGGACCTCTTGAGTAAGCGGCAGGTATAGTGCTGCGATCTTCTGAAGAAGAAGCATCAGCTCATTTCTGTCGTTAAGCGGCTCGGCAGAAGGGAGTCCTGATTGCTGCAACTCAAGCAATAGCGATGTCGGGTTGGGGGCGTCGCTGCGGAAAACTCTTTGGTTGAGGTTGAGGCCGATGCCGGCAATGCAGACTGACAATGTGGCACCCGAAAGGATATTTTCAATAAGGATTCCGCAAATTTTTCTATCCTCTACATAGATGTCATTCGGCCATTTGATTTTGGCTTCAATTCCCTTGGTGGCAAGGTAATCCACTACTCCTAGAGCGACCACTTGAGATAGCTCAAACTGTCTGGTAGAGAGGAAGTTCTCCGGCTTGAACAGGATGGAGAATGTGAGGTTTTCCCCCACAGCACTCTCCCACGAATTGCCCCTCTGTCCCCTGCCTGCAGTCTGGAACTGAGCTGCCCATACGGTGAAATCTGATGCCTCGTGACGATGCCTGTGTGCATCACTGTTGGTGGAATCTGTCTCCTTTAGCCAATTTACTGTCATATCTGTCATAAATGGTCAAAAATTTGCAGTATCTTTGTCGGACAAAAATAAAAATAATAAATGAAAGAAATTGACATTATTGCAGAAGCAATGCTCGACAAAAAGGCAAAAAATGTTTGTGCCCTCGATTTACGCAAGATAGGTGCAGCCATTGCCGACCATTTCGTGATTTGTAATGCAGATTCGACTACAGCTGTAGCAGCTATTTCAGATAACATCGAAGATATGATGTGGGAAAAAGGTCAGAGGAAACTACGCAGAATGCAGGGTAAAGAGAACGGCTTCTGGGTGATTCTTGACTACGATGATATTGTAGTGCACGTTTTCCTTACAGAGTACAGAAACTTCTACAGGCTCGAGGATCTTTGGGCCGACGCTATCCGTAAAGACTATAAAGACGAATATGACGACTAACCAGAATAATAACAAGAAACCACTAAATGAAAAGAGGCCACAACCCAAGAGGCCTCAGAACGCAAATAACAAAAAAGGTCCCAGGTTCAACTTTATGTGGATCTACTTTTTTGTTATTCTCGCCCTCGGTTTTGTGTTCAGGATGTACGGCTCTGCCGACCCTGTGAAGACTGAGTGGCTCACAGTGAAGGAGCAGATGATTCCTGGTGGTGATGTGGAGAAGATTACTTACATCTCGAACCTGCAGAGGGCAGAGGTGTATATCCAGAAGGACAGCCTCTCAAAATATGTAAACAAATATTTCGGTGGGAGGGAACCATCTGTGGGTCCTCACTTCTTTTTCCTCGTCTCTCCAAACTTCAACGCTGAAGAGAATTTTGAGGAGGCACGCATGTCACTCCCTGTGGAGCAGAGATTTGTCCTCACCACTGAAACAAGAGAGAACTATTTCGGGAAGCTGCTTGAATGGTTCATCTTTCCTCTATTGATTTTCGGTATCCTTTGGTTTATCATGTTCCGCCCTATGCAGAAAGGGATGGGCGGCGGCCAGGGTGGTGGCGGAGGAATCTTCAGTGTGGGAAAATCACAGGCAAAGCTTTACGAGAAGGAGAACAATGTAAAAGTGACATTTAAGGATGTGGCAGGTCTGGAAGAGGCGAAGGTGGAGGTTATGGAGATAGTGGACTTCCTCAAGAATCCTAAGAAATATACCGCTCTTGGCGGTAAGATCCCTAAGGGTGCTCTCCTTGTAGGCCCTCCTGGTACAGGTAAGACCCTTCTTGCAAAAGCTGTGGCAGGTGAAGCAGATGTGCCATTCTTCTCCATCTCAGGTTCAGATTTTGTGGAGATGTTCGTAGGTGTAGGTGCTTCCAGAGTGAGGGACCTCTTCCGTCAGGCAAAAGAGAAAGCTCCTTGTATCGTATTTATCGACGAGATCGATGCAGTAGGTCGTGCCCGTAGCAAGAATGTAGGCTTTTCGTCAAATGACGAACGCGAGAACACCCTCAACCAGCTCCTCACAGAGATGGACGGCTTCGGTACCAACTCTGGTGTCATCATTCTGGCTGCCACAAACCGTGCAGATATTCTTGACAAGGCACTTATGCGTGCAGGCCGCTTTGACAGGCAGATTCACGTGGACCTTCCTGAACTTAAGGAGAGGGAGGCTATTTTCAATGTACACCTCCGTAATCTGAAACTTGTAGATGGATTTGAGATAGGATTCCTTGCCAAACAGACTCCAGGCTTCTCGGGCGCAGACATCGCCAATGTTTGCAATGAAGCTGCCCTTATCGCAGCACGTAAGGATAAAAAAGCCATCGACAAACAGGACTTCCTTGATGCCATCGACAGAATCATTGGCGGTCTTGAGCGCAGGAGCAAGATAATCACTGCCCATGAGAAGAAGACCATCGCATATCACGAGGCTGGTCACGCGACAGTAAGCTGGATGCTCCCCAATGCAAATCCATTGCTCAAAGTGACCATTATCCCTCGTGGTAGGGCCCTTGGAGCTGCGTGGTATCTTCCCGAAGAGCGTCAGATTACCACTACTGAGCAGATGATGGATGAGATGGCTGCAACACTCGGTGGTAGGGCTGCAGAGGAGATAATCAACGGGAAAATCTCTACCGGTGCTCTCAGCGACCTGGAAAAAGTGACCAAGCAGTCATACGCTATGGTAACATACTACGGTATGAGCGAGAAGGTGGGTCATCTTTCATACTATGATTCAACCGGTGGCAACGGCTACAGTTTTGACAAGCCATACAGCCAGAAGACAGCCGAGCTTATTGATAATGAGGTTAAACAATTTATCGACCAGGCTCACGAGAAGGCACTGGAGGTGCTCCGCAACAATATGGATGGCTTCACCCAGCTGGCAGAACTGCTCCTTGAAAGGGAGGTGATCTTCTCTGAAGATCTGGAGAAGATCTTCGGTCCCCGTGCTCCGAAGGATAGCGCAGCACCTGCGGATGAGGCCCAGTCAGAGGTTGGTGCATTGCCAGAGGCAAAACCTGAAGAAACAGTTAACGCATAACCTATATGAAAAGCTTTATAACCAGAACTATAAGTGCAATATTTTTTGCAGCAATAATGCTAGGGGGTCTTCTATGGTCCCCTCTTGCTTTTTGTGGAGTCTTTGGATTCATCATCGTGGTAATGATGTATGAGTATCTCCATATCACCCTTGGTAAAAAACTTTGCCTGGGGCAGTGGCTCTCCATTATCAGCGGTCTGCTCCTCTTTACAGGGGTATTCTCAGTGAGATATTTCTCTCTCAATCCAGGTCTGCTCATGGCAATAGCACTCCCTGTCTCACTGATACTTATCACACTTCTATGGAAAAAGGAGAACTACACCCTTTACCCGTACCTGTTGAGCTCCATAGTGTATATTGCATTGCCTTTTACCCTGTTGAATCTCCTTGCATTTGACTATGCAGGCCGTTTCAACGGAGTGATAGTATTGGCCCTCTTCATCATCCTGTGGGCTTCAGATGTGGGAGCATATATTTTCGGAATGCTTTTCGGACAGAAAAACGGGCACAAGCTATTCCCATCAATCTCTCCTAAAAAATCGTGGGAAGGGTATATCGGCAGCCTTTTCGTGAGTGCAGTCGTGGGTTTCTACCTCTCTAAATTCGATTTGCTCCCATTCAGATTTGCACCTTCCATCATCCTGGCAGTGATAATCAATGTATTTGCAACACTTGGAGACCTGGTGGAATCGCAGCTGAAAAGGCAGTTTGATGTGAAGGATTCTGGCAAGATAATGCCTGGTCACGGGGGTCTGCTTGACAGATTTGATGGTGCTCTGATTGCATTTCCGGTAGCAATTGCCTATATTTACATCTTCGGACTAATCTAACCTAAACTATGAAAGTACACAAAGAGGGTTACAAAACCATATTCATAACACTCGCACTTGCCATAATGTTCTCCATTGTGGCCCTTGATATTTTTGAATACACTATGTGGGCCTGGGTAGCAGTTGCCCTTTTTATAGGTTTCACAATATTCATCCTCTCGTTTTTCAGGGTACCCAAAAGGGTGGCCAATGGCAGCGGTACACTTGTAAGTGCACCTGCTGACGGTAAAATCGTTATAGTGGGAGAGGTGGAAGAGCCAGAGTATTTTAAGGGAAAAAGGATTCAGGTCTCAGTGTTCATGTCATTCTTCAATGTTCACGTAAACTGGTTCCCTATTAGCGGAGAGGTGGTTCATTACAAATATCATCCCGGCAAATATGTGGCAGCCTTCTACCCCAAGTCATCAGAGAAAAACGAAAGGACTACCATCGTTATCCGTAATGAAAACGGCACAGAGATTCTGACCAGACAGATTGCAGGTCTTGTTGCAAGAAGGGTGGTATGCTACGCCCAGAAGGGTAAAATGGTAGAAGCAGGAGGCCCTGAAGGTTTCATCAAATTCGGCTCCCGTGCAGACATTTTCCTCCCACTTGATGCTAAAATCAATGTAAAAGTGGGAGACAAAGTGGTAGGTTCAGAATCTATCATTGCAGAAATCAAATAGTAACAAATAAAAAGAGACAATATGAAACAATACATCGCTGAAAACCAGGAAAGATTCCTTAATGAACTGTTCGGACTGCTCAGAATCCCATCTGTCAGCAGCCAGTCAGCCCACAAAGAAGATATGGTAACTTGTGCACACAAACTTGTGGAGCTCTTGTTGGCCGCAGGTGCAGATACTGCTCAGGTGTACCCAACCAAAGGTCACCCTGTAGTATTCGGCGAGAAACGTTTCGATCCCAACAGACCTACCATCCTGGTATACGGACACTATGATGTTCAGCCTGTAGACCCTATCGAACTATGGAAATCAAACCCATACGAGCCTGAAATCCGTGATGGTGCCATCTATGCACGTGGTGCCAATGACGACAAGGGGCAGCTTTTCATGCACCTTAAAGCATTTGAATATCTGGTTAGGAAAGGGCTTGTAAACCACAATATCAAATTCATCCTTGAAGGTGAAGAGGAGATTGGCTCACCAAGTCTTGCAGAGTGGGCAAAAGAGCATAAGGATATGCTTGCATGCGACATCATGCTTGTATCAGACACCACAATGATAAGCGAGAAAGTTCCATCTATCAACTGCGGTATGAGAGGCCTTGCTTATGTGGAGGTGGAGGTGACAGGCCCTAACAAAGACCTTCACTCTGGCCACTATGGCGGTGCTGTGGTCAACCCTATCAATGCCCTTTGCAAGATGATAGACCAGCTTATCGATGATAAAGGTCATATCACTATCAAAGGTTTCTATGACGATGTAGTGGAGCTTTCTGCTGAAGACAGGGCAATGCTTGCACGTGCCCCTTACAACGAAGAGGAGTACAAAGAGTTCCTGGATATCGATGCAGTAGCTGGTGAAGAGGGGTACACCACAATGGAGCGTACAGGTATCCGCCCTTGCCTGGATGTAAACGGCATCTGGGGCGGTTTCATAGGTGAGGGTTCAAAAACTGTCCTACCATCTGTAGCGCACGCCAAGATATCGATGAGACTTGTCCCTAATCAGGATTGCAACAAGATTGCGAAGCTGTTCGAGGAGCACTTCATGTCTATCGCACCTGCAGGTGTAAGGGTGAAAGTGACCCCACACCATGGTGGCAACGGCTTCCTTATCCCTATCTCATCTCCTGCTTACAAGGCTGCAGCAAAAGCCATGGAGGAGGTTTACGGCATTGAGCCTGTACCAAGCCGCGGCGGTGGAAGTATTCCTATCCTTGCAGATATGCAGCAGATCCTTAAGGCAGATCCTCTATTGATGGGCTTCGGTCTTGAGAGAGATACCATCCACTCTCCAAATGAGAGCTACCTCCTTTCACAGCTCTGGAGAGGTATGGAATCGATTGCATTGTTCTACAAATACTTTGACAAATAAAATATCAGCATAATGACATACGAACAACTATATTCCCAAATACAGAAGAAGAACAGCTGTCTGTGCGTAGGACTTGATACAGACCTCAAGAAAATCCCACAGCATCTTCTCTCAATGGAGAACCCTATCTTTGAGTTCAACAAAGCGATTGTTGACGCCACTGCACCCTATTGCGTAGCATACAAACCAAATATTGCCTTCTATGAGGCAGAGGGTGTGTCTGGATGGCAGCAGCTCGAGATGACTGTAGATTACATCCGTAAGAACTACCCTGAAATGTTCATCATCGCCGATGCCAAAAGGGGTGACATAGGCAATACAGCTGCACTTTACGCCAAAGCATTCTTCGAGAAGATGGATTTCGATGCAGTGACACTTGCCCCATATATGGGTAGGGATGCCATCAAACCATTCCTGAAGTATGAAGGGAAATGGGTTATAGTATTGGCCCTTACTTCTAACCCCTCTGCAGAAGATTTTGAGACCAAGGTTCTTGAAGATGGACGTCCTCTGTTCAGAGAGGTAATCGAAAATATGAACGATATCGTTCCTGAGTCACACCAGAGGGTGATGTATGTGGTGGGTGCTACCCGTGCAGAGAAACTTGCCGAAATCAGGGAGTTCTGTCCAAAACACTTCTATCTCGTTCCGGGTGTAGGTGCACAGGGCGGTTCGGCTGAAGAGGTGCTCAAATATGGAAGCAACGACGCTTGCGGTGTCCTTATCAACTCTTCACGTGCCATCATCTATGCATCAAAAGGTGAAGACTTCGCAGAGGCTGCAGCCAAGGCAGCCCAAGAGAGCGGATGTAACTGGAGGTAGTTTTCTGCAGTATGGGAAGAGCAATATTTACAATTCTCCTTCTGGTGGCCTCCAATGTCTTTATGACACTTGCCTGGTACGGTCACCTGAAACTTGCCGAATACAAATGGTTCAGCTCACTTCCACTTATCGGTGTGATAGCGATAAGCTGGATCATAGCATTCTTTGAATACTGTCTTCAGGTACCAGCCAACAGAATGGGATTTATCGGTACAGGTGGTCCCTTCTCGCTCATGCAGCTTAAGGTCATTCAGGAGGTGATAACCCTCACCGTCTTTGTCATCTTCAGCTTGGCGGTCTTCAAGAACGAGCAGTTCAGACTCAATCACCTTATCGGTTTTGTCTTTTTGGTCCTGGCGGTTTACTTTATGTTCAAGAAATAATTAATTGGGGGCGGAATGATGATTTCTGCCCCCAATTCGTTAATAATCTTTCCTGACGGGGGTAAAAGTGCCTGTTTCGCCCCCGATTACCATCCGCGAGCACCATTCCGGGGCAGAAAGGCTTGTTTTGCCCCCGATTGCCATCGGCGAACACCATTCCGGGGCAGAAAGGCCGTTTTCGCCCCCGAGTGACACGATAGATATTGATGAGTTACTTTGACGTAAGTGGAAACATGCTGTTCACATCATAGCTATCCATCTTGAGAATTCTTGATATCTGGCTATTGCTGGCATGGTAGTCAAAATGCATACACTTTGCTAACTCGTACTTGGCTTCGCTGTCCAACTTGGTAAGCGCAAATGTACCATACTGGTCATGACTGATTTTTCTTAGAACAGAATACATCTCATTATCTGATAGGAATATAGTGTCGCCGATCAATTGTGCTACCTCTTTGTATGCTTCGACCCCCTTCGTGACAGATGAAAAGTAGTCGTGAGCATTATAGAAAAGGCTTTCAGCTTCTTTTACATGGCAATAAGACAAAGGGGAAATATAATCTCCTTGCATAAAGTAGTGTGATGGACAATCAATGTCATGGCTATGGAACATGGATCTTTTGACTCTATAGGGTAGAGCGCTATATAGGCCATCTGGTGAGATTGGTATATTGAAGTAGAACATATTGGCCCCCCAAGGATAGGTAAATGGGGTGTACTCTTTGTTTACTACATATCCGTTTCTGTTGATATATGCCACATTGAGTCTGAATTGATTGGAGTCATCTATCTTTTTGAGGCTATATCCACTGGGATATACATCATAACCCTTATGATTATTGAGAATCTTGGCCAATCTGGATTGGTACGCATCAAAGAATTCCCTCACTATATCTGATTGGCCTGAAATGAGGTAGTGGTGGTGATTATTCATCAGCTGGAAGCTGTATAGGGTTACTTCCGGGTATTTTCCGGCAAAGTAGGCTGTCAGATTCATTCCCAATATAAAATCGTCCCTATCTCTGTAGATGTTGTCACTCTCTTTACCTGGTGTATACAGGTGCCAGCATGGGCCGTTTTTCCGGCATATTTCATCAAACTTTCTCTCCATAATATCTCTCGTCACTAATTTTCTGCAAAAATAAGCAATGAAAAATTACCGACCTAGATGCTAATCGCTTATAAGCGGATAAGTTGAAATAATGTGTCAAAATTATTATTAACTTTACCCGTTCTAATATTTCTACGTATGAAAAGACTACTTCTTATCATTTCAGCCATCGTAGTAGCTATCGCTTGCCAGCCCCAATGTGATGATGCTAACTACCTTACATTCAAGAATGCCAAATGGGAAGTGACAAATATCGATAACGGTATTACTCTCAAACAATACCACTTCCGGGGAGAGGAACAGATTTTTGAATCTTCACAATACATCAGTATCATCGAGATTGACACTAAAGCTGCAGCTACAGGACGTTGGGCACTTGCCAATGATCCCGGTAAAATTACCCAGACCAGCAAATTTGCTGCAGACAGCAGTGCACTGGTAGCGATGAACGGCACATTCTACAATATGAGTGTCCCTTACAACAGTGTCAGCTTCTTTAGAAAATATGGGGAGTTGTGCTATGAGTTTACCGAAAATATGGGTCAGAGGGACAATGGTGCCCTTGCAATCGGAGAGGATGGCCAGATATATCTTGTAGCTGCACCTGTAGATACTATAGGTATGGTTCTTGACAAGGAGTGGGCTATCAATATAGAAGAACCCCACGTAATGGGTAGCGGTCCACTTCTTATGATGGATGGCAAGAATGCCTATCTTGACGAGAGTTCATTCAATACCAAACGCCACCCCAGAAGTGCCCTGGCTACCAACTCAAAGAAGGTATTCCTCATCACAGTGGACGGACGTGCTCCCGGCGTAGCTGACGGTATGAGTCTTCCAGAACTTACCAAAATAATGCATTATGCCGGCGCAGTGAATGCCCTCAATTTGGATGGTGGCGGATCCACTACCCTGTATGTTAAAGGTATAGGTATCGTAAACCACCCTTCTGACAATAAACAATTTGACAATGAGGGTGAAAGATATGTAGTGAACTCACTCCTTTTCATCAAATAATACCCCGCACATTTTACTATGAAAAACATCATATCCATAATTCTTGCAGCTGTCTTTATGGCAAGTTGCACAGATGGCATAGTAGTATCACATCAGGATAAAGCTGCATATACCATCACCACATCTCCAGCAGAGATTTGTGACACCCAGATGAATTTCAGTTGGGCCACAGACACTACTATCACCGAGGCCATACTTGAGGTGACACCTGTCAAAGACAGAAATTGGAAAAACTCCCTAAAAGAGAGTTTTCACGGGGCTCTGTGTACCACTTTTGACAGCGTCTACTCCAAGACCCACGACGGGAAAGATTTTTATGAGGATGTAGTGTTCAATAAATTCAATGCAAACATATCAGGTCTTGCACCCGATACTCAGTATAAATATAGGATCATCACTACTGATACCAGCTCTGTCCACTATTTCCACACTGCAGGTGCCAAGAGATGGGAAGCTTGCATTATATCAGACTTCCACGTATACTCCCCCATATATGGCAGAACCCAGGCAGCTATGGATATGATATCTACAGTAGAGAACTACAAACCATTTGACTGGATCCTCCACTTGGGAGATATCACAGCTTGGGGAGGTAGCTACACATTCTGGAAAGATCTTTATAAAGAGGCTCCATTCCACAAATATATGTGGGCCGGCGTAAATGGGAATCACGATAATATGACCCGTGGTTACCACAGAACTACAAATGAGTTCTTCCGTGATGCAGCGGCATATCCGCGTAATGGTTACACCTCAGAAGAGGGTGTTTGCTACCATTTCCGCTATGGCGATGTCCTTTTCATAATGCTCAACAATGAGAATATGAAAGACAGCCTTGGCCTTGAAGCGGCACAGCAATGGGTACGCCAGGTAGTAGCAGAGAACCCTGCCCCTTACAAAGTGGTGTGCGAGCACTACCAGTGGTTCTTTGGCAAAGATGGTAAGACCTCACAATATGGACGCTGGAGCTCCTTGTTCGATGAACTGGGGATTAATCTTGCCCTTGCAGGCAACAACCATATCTATGTAAGCACCCCAGCCCTTTATGATGGAAAGACAACAGACGGCACAAAAGGGACAGTCTACATCCAGACCCCATCTTCAGACAATGAGCGAGGTGTGGAATATGACCCTCAGGCACCCCTTGCAGAGAACGATGACAAAATCAAGTTCCGCTGGAGTGAAGGTGGCAACACTGTAGGTGCAATGCATATGAAGGTGACCCCAGAAAAAATGACACTGGTACTCCTGGACCGCTATGGCAATGTTCTGGATACCAATTACGTATATCCTACCAGATAATAATTCAATATAAATTATATCAGTTCCAATTTTTAAATCAGAGAGATTATGAGCAAATGTAAATCATTGCTCTTGGCGGCTGTTATGCTATTGTCCTACTCGGCATCCGCACAAGAGTACGTTACCCCATTTTATCATTGCTTGTTGAATGAGGCTTATTATGATCAGTTAGTAGGAGAATCATCAGGAGACAGAACCTATAATTACATTATGGATATTGCCCCCTATGAGCGAGACCGTAAACATAGCGATTACGAAGGTGAATTCTTTGAATCAAGATATGTGGTAGAGAAGCTTAAAAGTTATGGTATTGAGAATGCCGTGACACTGAAACTGGGAAAGACCAAAACATGGGACGGCGTGAGCGCATCCCTATGGGAGACCTCTCCAAATAAGGTTAAAATTGCAGATTATCAGGATCTTGCAGCCATACTTGCACAAGGGAGTGCCAACGCCGATGTAGAGGCAGAACTTATCTGGATCGGAAGAGGTACAGACAAAGAACTTGAGGGATTGGACCTTAATGGCAAAATAGTGGTAACTGAGGCATCCGGCGGCCGTGTTCATGACAAGGTTGTGGCCAAAGGTGCTGTTGGTGTTATCAGCTTCAATTCACCCCGTCCACTGGTTGACCCTCTTCAGATCCCCAACTCAGGGATCCGCAGCAAGAACCCCACCTTCTGCTTCAACCTCCCACCAAGAGACGGTTACGCACTTCGTGACAGATTGCTCTATGGTGAAAAAATCACAGTTCATGCAAAAGTAGAGGCTACAAATGAGGAGACCGATATTGAAGTACCCACCTGCTTTATCCCTGGTACCGATCCAGATGCTGAGGAGGTTATCTTCGTGGCCCACCTTTATGAAGGTTATGTGAAACTGGGGGCAAATGACAATATCTCAGGTTCCGCAGCCCTCCTTGAGGCGGCACGCACCATCAATGAACTCTACAACAGTGGCAGACTTCCTCGCGCCAGAAGGGGTATGAGGTTCATTTGGGTACCTGAATTCCAGGGGTCAATTCCTTGGGCCATCCAAAACAAAGAGGAGCTTGAAAAGGCCCTTTGCGCCATAAATCTTGACATGGTGGGTCTATGGTTGAGCAAAAGCGAAGGTTACTATTGCCTTCACCGCACCACAATGGGTAACCCACACTATCTCAATGATGTAGCAGAGTCATTCTACCACTATATGGGTGCTACAAACCGCAGTTTTGTGGCAACAGGTATGGGGCGTCCCGATGCACTCAAACCTGTCTTCAGCCTCACAGGATCGCACGACCCATTCTACTATGCCATCAATGCCCACTACGGCGCATCTGACCACGAGGTATTCAATGATTGGGGTGTGCAGGTGCCAAGTGTCATTATGATTACCTGGCCAGACAACTACTACCACACTTCAGGTGACAGACCTGCTATCTGCGATCCTACTCAGCTTCACAGAGCTGTAGTCATTGCTGCTGCAACAGCATACACCATTGCCTCGGCAGAGGAGGAAGGTGCTATTAAGATTGCGTCAGAGGTGGCAGCCAATGGTGATAAACGCCTCTCATTCAAAATGAGGCACGATCTTGCACAGATGGGCTCTGCCTCAGCTCAGGAACTTGCATCTGCATACAAGTCAGCACGCTGGAATCAGGATGCTGTAGAGAAAAATGAGATTGTAACCCTTGCTTCAGTACTTGAGCTTGCACCTGAGAGCAAAGCACTTGCAGAATATGTGGCAACACTACAGAAGGGTATCCGTGAGACAGCCAAGGCCAATGCCCTTGATATAGATGCAGCGATGAAGGCGTACGCATCAGCCCTAGGATGTTCCCCTGTAAAGATCGAACTCACAGCTGAGGAGAAGGCCGCTGCCAAGGTTTATCCAAAATCTACATCAAAAGTGCTGGAGAGTGGCTACGGCGTAATGAGGACCATCTCACCAGAGCTTATGGCAAAATACGGATTCGACAAGAGGGGTTCTGTAATCAATGGAGGCGAAATCGCCAAATTGACCACAAACGGCACAAACAGCATCCTGGATATCAAGAAGATGCTCGACGCCCAATTCCCAGTTGGCGACTCAATAGAGACCATAACCAAATACGTAACAATGCTTGAAGAAGCGGGATTGGTTACCTTCTAAATAAATTCGGGGGCGAAAATAGCTGTTTTGCCCCCGATTGCCATCTTCTATTACCATTCCGGGGCAGAATAGCCGTTTTCGCCCCCGAAAAGTGTGATAAATGACAAAACGGGGGCAGAATGTTGTTTTCTGCCCCCGTTTGTGTTTGTGTATGTGATAACTGGTTACCCTTTCAGTGCAATAATCTCGGCCATTGGGTCAGCGGCGTTGAAGACTGAGCTTCCTGCTACGAGGGCGTCAGCTCCGGCTGCTGCGAGGATAGGGGCGTTGTGACGGTTTACCCCGCCGTCCACTTCGATAAGTGTATTGAGGTTCCTCTTCAGGATCATCTCTTTAAGGGTAGAGACTTTCTTTACGCAGTTCTCAATAAATTTCTGGCCGCCAAATCCTGGGTTTACAGACATAAGCAACACGTAATCACACTCTTCAAGTATGTCTTCAAGAAGATGCACAGGTGTGTGAGGGTTGAGTGCCACTCCAGCTTTCATACCCAGATTACGGATGTTCTGGAGTGAACGGTGAAGGTGTGTGCAGGCCTCATAGTGTACAGATAGATACTCTACACCCATTTTGGCGAAATTCTCCACATATCTGTCGGGATCCACAATCATCAGGTGTGCATCAAGGACTTTCTTGGCCTCTTTGGCTATGGCACTTACCACAGGGAAGCCGTATGAGATATTTGGGACAAATACTCCGTCCATAATATCAAGGTGAATCCATTCTGCTTCAGAAGCATTTACCATCTGTATGTCTCGTGCCAGATTTCCAAAATCAGCTGCGAGAATTGAGGGTGCTATTATCATAACTATCTGCAGTTTACAATTACGTATTCAAGAAGTTTGTTGAACTTGTCAAGGCTTGCAAGGTCAAGTCTCTCACCAGGTGCGTGTACCCCTCTGATGGTGGGACCAAACGATATCATGTCAAGTGAAGGGTATTTGTCAAGTATCAAACCGCACTCAAGTCCTGCATGGATGGCCCTTACGATAGGGTCAACACCAAAAAGTTCTTTGTATCCTTTTTTGGTGAGTTCGAGTACAGGAGATTTGAGCTGGGGCTTCCATCCTGGATATTCACCTTCATGGGTAACTTCTGCACCGGCAAGTAGGAAGGATGCCTCCACCTTTTCTGCTGCGTGGTGGCGGGCACTGTTGATGGAACTTCTCTGGCTTGTACCCACTCTGATGCGTCCGTCAATCATCTTGACAGATGCCAGGTTGGTCGATGTCTCCACAAGCCCTTTCATCTCCTGGCTCATAGCCAGAACGCCGTGGGGTGCAGAGTTGAAGCATGAAATAAGATTGAGGGCCACCTGGGTATCAATAGCATCGTCGTTCCACTCTGTCTCTTCGAAAATAGGGGCAATGTTTGGCTCGGTGGCAGCATATTCAGACTTGATATCTTCGGCGGTGGTAAGGTGCATCTTTTTGATCTCTTTGAGATCCTCCCCTTTGAGGGCAATGATGGCATATGCTTCACGTGCGATGGCGTTGCGTTTGTTGCCACCGTCTATTGCACATAAGGCCACATTGAACTCCTTCATTATTTTGTAGAGTGAGCGTGATAGGAGCTGAATGGCATTGGCGCGCCCTTTGTCGATGTCGTCACCGCTATGGCCACCTACACCGCCGCAGAAGCCGATTTTGTATTTCAAAAGATCCTTGTCAAGTTTTTTGGTAGTGTAATCGAAATGGGCTGTAGTGTCCACTCCGCCGGCGCATCCAATGAAGAGTTCACCTTCATCTTCCGAGTCAAGGTTGATGAGGATGCTGCCGCTCATAAAGTCAGGGGTGAGGGCAAATGCTCCGTCCATACCTGTCTCTTCGCTTACGGTGAAGAGTGCTTCTATTTTACCGTGTTCGAGGGTGTTGTCCTCAAGAAGTGCGAGGGATGCTGCGATACCTATGCCGCAGTCTGCACCAAGGGTGGTCTCTTTGGCAATCATCCATCCATCCTCGATGACAGCCTTGATGGGGTCTTTGGCGAAGTCGTGCTCCACGCCGCTATTTTTCTCGCATACCATATCGGAGTGGCTCTGGAGAATGATAGTGGGTGATGACTCCCTTCCTGGGGTTGCCTCTTTGGTAATCAGTACGTTGCCAACTTTGTCGGTCTTGCATGGAAGTCCGTTTTTCTTGGCAAATTCCTGAAGGTATGCTATGATATGCTGTTCGTTCCCTGATTCACGGGGAATACAAATAATCTCGCTGAAGATAGCGAGAATTCTGTCTGTAGTCATAATGTCAAATATATCTTATTGGAGGTTTGTGCGGAGTTCTCTCTCTATGTCGGTGATATATTGACGGAAAGTGCGGTCAGTGTCCATAAGGTCACAAACGGTATTGCAAGCATATAGAACTGTAGCATGGTTCTTTCCACCAATCTGGCTACCGATAGAGTCCAATGAAGTATTTGTCATATTTCGGCTGAGGTACATAGCGATCTGCCTTGCCTGTACAATCTCTCTCTTTCTGGTGTTTGAAAGCAGAATCTCAGGGGTGATGCCGAAATAGTCACAGACTGTCTTTTTGATTTTATTGACAGATATGTCGTTTTTAGGTGTGCTGACAATCTTGTCGATGAGTTCCTGTGCCAAGCTAAGGGTAATCTTTCTCTTGGTGAGGGTAGCGTTGGCAATAAGGGATATGAGTGTCCCTTCGAGCTCACGGATATTGCTGACAACCTTTGATGCTATATAGTCAAGCACATCCTCTGGAAGGCTGATACCTTCGCGGAAGCTTTTAGCCTTGAGAATGGCTAGTTTGGTCTCATAGTCAGGTGGGAGAAGCTCTGTGGTCAGACCCCATTTGAATCGTGACAACAACCTCTGGTCCAGACCCTGAAGATCTACAGGGGGTCTGTCTGATGTGAGGATAAGCTGTTTTCCTAACTGATGCAGGTGGTTGAATACCTGGAAGAATGCATTTTGTGTAGAGTGTTTCTCTGCAAATTCGTGAACATCGTCAATGATGAGTACATCGATTGACTGGTAGAAATGCAGGAAGTCTGTAAGTTTGTTCTTCACTGTAACTGCGTCAATGTATTGGGTCATAAATACATTTGCTGTTACATAGAGTACAATCTTCTCAGGATATTTGTTCTTTATCTCAAGTCCGATGGCCTGAGCCAAGTGTGTCTTTCCAAGTCCTGAACCACCGTAAAGGAATAGGGGATTGAAAGCATTGTTACCTGGCTTCTTCGATATCTCCATACCGGCAGAGCGGCCAAGTTTGTTGCAATTGCCCTCAATGAAGTTCTCAAAAGAGTAGTTGGTGGAGAGGTTAGGGTTGATGTCCAGTCTCTTTAAACCAGGGATAGTGTAGGGGTCAAGGCCGGCCAGGTTTGACACCTGTGCAGGACTCATAGGGACTGGTGGATTCTTCACCTCTTTGGAGCTACTGCTAGGATATGTGATGGTGGAGTTCTTGATTATCTTCACTTTGTATATCAGACGTGCTCCTGGACCGATAACCCTGCGCAGTGTCTTGCTCAACAAATCAAGGTAGTGTTCCTCAAGGTATTCCCTGAAAAACTCAGATGGTACCTCCAATGTCAAAGTGGAGCCGTCGAGGTCTACAGCCTGGATAGGCTCAAACCACGTCCTATAGCTCTGTGGAGGTATTATGTCCCTGATAATCAGTAGACATTCGCCCCATACAGATATGTGATTCTGCTCTGACATTAGTGATTAGGTTAAGCGTTTTACGATAGGTTAGGGTCTGCAAAGATGAGTAAAAAATCTCTTCCAAAAAAATGAAAATTCTAAAAAAAAATTAAGTGCCTAATACTCAATATTAAAAATTTTTTGGGCAAATTTTTTTTTAAAATTAGGGAAATTTTACTTAGAATATTGGTGGAAATTATCGGTTATTTGAAAGTGCCGATAAAAGCACCTGGGAAGAGGTTTTTAACTTTTGCGAGCTCTTTTGAAGCCTCCTCTCTGGAGTCAAATCTTCCAACGGTATATTTGTAGACATTGCCCACTTTTACATATTCGCAATCGAGCCCTTTGAACTCAGCGGATCCTTTGGGCAGTTCCCTGGATGATGACATCACTTGTATCCTGAAAATTCCTTCTGAATCTGTCTGTGCAGGGAGCTCTATCTGGGTGTCGTATTGTTTCTTGTATGCCTCAAATGCTTTGAAGATTCTGGTGGCGAACTGAACCTGTGAGGATTTGGTTGTCAGTGCCTTGTAGTCTGTAGGGTTTGACAGGAATCCGAGCTCCACGAGGATTGAGGGCATGGTGCATTTCCAAAGGACCAGAAATGGTGCCTGTTTTACACCTCTGTTGTGGGTAATTGGCCCATTTTTCAATTCGTTCTGCACCGCCTCTGCTATGATAAGGCTCTGTTCTAGATGGGAGTTCTGCAGGAGGGAGAATATTATGTAGGATTCCGGGTTCTTGGGATCAAAGCCGGAGTATTTGGAGTTGTACCCCTCCTCAAGGGTGAGTACGCTGTTCTCCAATTGACATACTTCCATATTGGAATTGCTTTTGTCAAGACCCATTACGAAGGTCTCTGTCCCTCTGGCAGAGGTGGCTTTGGTGGCGTTGACATGAATTGATATGAAGAGGTCTGCCTTGTTCTTGTTTGCAATGGCTGCCCTTTGGTCAAGCGGAACAAATTTGTCGGTAGAACGGGTGTACACCACTTTTACATCAGGGTACTTGTCCTGAATCATATTGCCCAGGGCTTTTGCTACGGAGAGGGTGATGTTTTTCTCCTGGACGTTGCCCTTTATGGTCCCTGGATCTTTGCCTCCGTGCCCTGCATCTATGACCACGGTTTTCAATTGGACCAGTTGTCTGGTCTGGGCATCGGATCTGGTAGGAAAAATCAGCGCTGCAACCGATATTATGAGTAAATATCTATATAGAAAGTACATGTATATTCAGATTTTTATTATATTTGCGTGCTGCAAAAGTAGCAATAATTTTCAAACGTTGGTTGATGCCGCGATTTAATCTCCTAAAACTAATTCTTGTCTGTTTCCTGTTGGTTATTAAGGCCAGCTGGGCCCCTTTGTGTGCGCAGGAGATGGAGAGGAGGGAGCTTCCTAAAAGGTTGACAATGTTTGATTCTCTCTCTGTCAGGGGAGGTGTAAAGCCTGTAATGGCTGACTCGTTGCGTGCTGGCATGGACTCTCTGGCATTGGCCTCAGACTCTACATCAAGGGGGGATTCGCTGGCACTGGCAAATTCGCTTGCTGCTGTTGATTCTGCCTCCCTGGAGAAAAAGGGTATGCTCGATTTCCCGGTATTCTCAAGTGCCAAGGACTCTACTATCGAGGATTTTTCGGGACCTCACAAGATGATATATTACTACGGGGATGTGAAGGTTACTTACGGCAATATGGGGATAGAGGCCGACTATATGGCATATGATGTGGACAAGCAGACTGTGTTTGCTTCAGGTATGACAGACTCGCTGGGTAATCTCCTCTCGAGACCAAAGATGATTATGGATGGGCAATCTTACGATGTGGATCATGTCTACTACAATTTTAACTCCCGGAAGGCTAAGGTGAAGAATATGATTACTCAGCAGCAGGAAGGTATTCTGCATGGTGAGAATCTGAAGATGATGCCCGACAAGTCCATCAATATTACGAAAGGCAAATATACCGTTTGTGATCTGGATCATCCTCACTACTATCTCAAGATGACTGCTGCCAAGATTATAACTGAGCCGAAGCAGAGGACTGTATTCGGACCGGCGTATGTGGTGGTGGCGGATGTGCCGCTTCCGTTGGTGATTCCGTTCGGATTTGTTCCCCAAAAGCCCCAAAGGGCCAGCGGTATCCTTTTCCCTACATTTGGTGAGGAGCAGGCCCGCGGTTTCTATATGAGGGATTTGGGCTACTATATGGTCTTCGGAGACCATTTTGATGTCGCCCTGACTACAGATATCTATACTCTAGGTTCGTGGAGTGTCGATCTCAATTCAAGATACAAGCTGAGATACAAGTTTAATGGTAGTATAGGTCTCACATATTCGGTGGACCAGACAGGTGAGAAGGGGACATCGGAGTTTTTCCAGAGCAAGAACTTTTCTGTGAAATGGTCACATAGCCAGGACTCAAAGGCAAATCCGGGGACATCTTTCAGTGCATCGGTGAACTTTGCCAGCCCTTCAAACAACAGGTACAACGCGAACAATATCAATCAGGCTCTGGAAAGTCAGATAGGTTCTTCAATATCGTACAGCAAGACATGGAGCAAGATGTCGCTCTCCATCAACGGTCTGCACAACCAGAATACAAGGGACAGCTCGTATAATATTACACTGCCTAACATCACTTTCAATGTGAACAGATTCTATCCCTTCAAAAGGAAGAACAGAGTGGGAAAGGAGAGGTTCTATGAACAGATATCTTTGGGTTATGGTGCCACATTCCAGAATAAGATAAGTTTCAAGGCGAAGGAGATAAAGGATCCCGATTTCTTTTCAAAACTCCAGGCCGGTATGAACCACAGATTCAGTATAGGGTTACCATCTTTCACCTTGCTGAAGTATCTCAATTTCTCTCCAGGTGTGTCGTACGGTATGAACTGGCATTTCCAGGAGCAGCATCCTGAGTACAATCCCGAGACTGATCGTGTAGAGTACCACAAATCTCCCCAATACAGTACATTTGGCGTGAGTCAGGACTTCTCGGCCAGTATATCGATGAGTACACGTATCTATGGTACATATATGTTTACCCTTCCAAACTCCAGACTAAAGGCGATCAGACATATGATAACCCCATCGATGTCGTTCTCCTACAAGCCTGAGATGGGTATACCTATGAACGGTTATATGACCTACACATATACCGACAATAAAGGTGAGACCCAAAGCATCGATTACAACAAGTATGCAGGAGGCTTGTACCAGCCACCAAGCAAAGGGCAGACAGCCGGACTCTCTTTTGAGTTGAGGAACAATCTTGAGGCGAAAATAAAGGATGATCAGGATACCACAGGGGTGGGAACCAAGAAGGTGAAGCTGATAGACAATCTCAGTATCAGGGGCAGTTACAACTTCTTGGCAGATTCGCTCAAGCTCTCTACCCTAAGCATATCTGGAAATACTACTGTGTTCGAGAAAATAGGTATAAATGCGAGTATGACCCTCGATCCATATGCTGTTGATGAGAGAGGACGTAAATGCAATGTTTTTCAGGCAACCAAAACCAATGGGGCCAGTTGGGCACGTATAACCAATGCATCTGCATCGTTGTCGTGGAGCATAAGGGGGACAGGAAAGATTGAAGGAAATGATGGCCATGGAGACCGTAAGGGTGGATCTGGCTCACAGCAGAAGACGCAAGGAAGTGTGGTGACAAATACTGAGGAGATGGCCTACAACAAAATATATTATCACCCCTATACAGGTGAATATATCCCGGGAGGTTGGGTCTATTATCTGAACCCTAATGTCCCATGGCAGTTGGGTCTGAACTTCAACTACTCCTATAGCAAATCCTATTCATACGCCAACGAACAGCTTCAGACGAAGCACAACCATACACAAACATTGTCAATTAACGGATCCGTGTCACTGACCAAAGATTTCAATATAAGTGTCAATACGGGTCTCGACTTGACCAAACTCAAACCGACAACCACTACTATCAATGCCACCTACGATCTCCACTGTTTCAATATCTCTGTGATGTGGGTGCCATTTGGCCAGTGGGAAAGCTGGAGTTTCAGGATTGCAGCCAAGGCATCTGCCCTTGCAGACTTGTTGCAGTACAGGAAATCTTCATCTTATTGGGATAATTAGTAACATTTAAATTTATACATTATGAGCAAAAGAGTTATTGCCAGTCCTTTGGCACCAAAAGCTGTAGGTCCATACAGCCAAGCAGTTGAAGCAAATGGTACACTTTATGTATCTGGTCAATTACCAATCGATGCGCAGACAGGTGAATTTCCTGAAGGTGGCGTAAAAGAGCAATTGGTACAAATTTTTAAAAACTTGCAATACATCCTTGAAGAGGCAGGATATTCGTTTGATAACGTAGTTAAAACTACTGTATATCTGACCAATATGGGCGACTTTGCTACACTTAATGAGGTCTACTCTCAGTTCTATAGGGAACCATACCCTGCAAGAGTAGCTTATGCAGTGGCAGCACTTCCAAAGGGGGCCCTTGCAGAGGTGGATGTAATTGCAGTAAAATAGTAAATTCAATCAGTGTCTAAACCAAAACTATGTACGGTATATTAGAACTTAACAGCAAAAGTTTTGAAGAGCTTGTAAAGATAGCAGAGGATCTCAATATCAGGAGAGCTTCAGCTATTGCCAAAGAGGATCTTATTTACAAGATTCTTGATGAACAGGCTATTCAGAGCAAAGAGAATCCTCGTCCTAAAAGGGCTAGAACAAGGATAGTGAAACAGATCGTTGATCCTGTTTCGGAGAGCGTGGAGGTAAAACAGACCCCTAAAATAGAGGAGCCTGTACCGGTAGCGGAAGCGACACCTCAAGCAGTTAAAGAGGGTGAGAACAAGCCTAAGAAATCAAAAGGCAGACCACCCAAAAAGAGACAGGAGCCTGCATCCGAAAAAGTGGTTGCTCCAGTAGAGAGTGCACCTGTGGCAGAGACCGCTCCAGAGTCTCTCCCAGAGGCGGTTACCAAAGAGGAGAAAGGTGAAGAGCAGAGCTCTCCTTCCCAGAACCAGAACAAAAAGCGTGGCCGCAAACCAAAGAGTCAGAAAACTGAGCAAAAGGTGGAGACTCCATCAGATGCACAAGTGGAAAATAATGAGGATAACTCCATAGAGGAGGGTACTCAGAGTGCAGAGGCAAATAGCACCAAGCAGGAGCGTCAGCACGACAAACACGAAAGGCACCAGCACGAAAAGCATCAGCCTAAAATCGAGTTCGAGGGCATTGTGGAGGCTGTCGGTGTCCTTGAAATAATGCCTGACGGTTATGGATTCCTACGCTCATCTGACTATAACTACCTGAATTCACCAGATGATATTTATGTATCACAATCTCAGATCAAGCACTACGCTTTGAAGACAGGTGATACCATCAAAGGTGAAATCCGTCCTCCAAAGGAGGGTGATAAATACTTCCCTCTTGTGAAGGTGAACAGTATCAATGGCCGCACCCCTGAATTCATCAGAGACCGCGTCCCATTTGACTTTCTGACACCTCTTTTCCCTGAGGAGAAATTCAATATCACAGCTAACGGACATAATAATCTTTCAACCAGAGTGGTGGATCTTTTCACCCCTATAGGTAAAGGTCAGCGCGGTCTTATCGTGGCTCAGCCAAAGACAGGTAAGACAATGCTCCTCAAATCTATCGCCAATGCTATTGCAGATAACCATCCTGAGGTATATATGATAGTTCTCCTTATCGATGAGCGTCCTGAGGAGGTTACCGATATGGCCCGCAGTGTAAAGGCTGAGGTAGTGGCGTCCACATTTGATGAACCTGCAGAGAGACACGTGAAGGTGGCAAGTATAGTTCTGGAGAAGGCGAAGAGGATGGTAGAGTGCGGTCACGATGTGGTGATCCTTCTTGACTCTATCACCCGTTTGGCCCGTGCATTCAATACAGTGCAGCCTGCATCCGGTAAGGTACTATCGGGTGGTGTTGATGCAAACGCTCTTCACAAACCTAAGAGATTCTTCGGTGCAGCACGTAATATCGAGAACGGAGGTTCCCTTACCATTCTGGCTACAGCCTTGACAGAGACCGGTTCGAAGATGGATGAGGTTATTTTCGAGGAGTTTAAGGGTACAGGTAACATGGAACTTCAGCTTGACCGCAAGCTTTCCAACAAGCGTATCTTCCCTGCTGTCGATGTTACACTCAGCAGTACCCGTCGTGATGACCTTCTTCTCCCTAAAGAGAAGATCAATCGTCTGTGGATACTCCGTAACTACCTTGCCGACATGAATTGTGTTGAGGCTATGGAGTTTATGAAGTCCCGTCTGGAGAAGACCGAATCCAACGATGAGTTCCTTATCTCGATGAATGGTGAATAACACTTTAGAAGGGTAAATTCGGAATATTTCCCTTTCATTTAGCCGGCCAGGTCTGCAAAAATGTGCGAGACTGGGCCGGCTTTATTTTTGTAATATGTTGATAGATAATTTTTTTGTAAAATGTGTTCCGGCCAGGTCTAGCATTTTTTTGCAGACCTGGCCGAAGATGAGCAAAGATGGACATGATGTTCGGGAATTCGGGGGCGAAAAGGGGTTATTTGCCCCCGATATGCATGTTGGTCGACAATTCGGGGGCGAAAGGGGGGGTATTTGCCCCCGATGGGCATGATGGTGCTGGGGTAAAAGAAAAGAGGCTGGTCCCCGTGGGTCCAACCTCTTATTTTTTTTGTGTGTAACTGTAATTAGTTAGCGCTGATAGCACCTACTGGGCAAGCGTCAACACAAGTACCGCAATCTGCGCAAAGAGAAGCGTCGATTGAGTAAACATCACCAGCAACGATAGCGCCTACTGGGCACTCTGATTGGCATGAGCCACAAGCTGCACACAAACCTGCATCAATTTTATGAGCCATAGTTTTAATTAATTAAATTGTTAGTAATTCTAGAATTCGGCACAAATGTAATGCAAATGTGCCGAACTCGCAAATTATTAGTAACCGAAAATCTCCTCTGTAGATACTTTGCGGATGTTTCCGTACTCTTTAAGCCCTTTCAGATCAAGATCTTTGGCATCACCAAGAATGGCGATAGAATATTTTCTGTCTTTTACCCACTCTTGCTGGAATTTTACGATGTCTTCCATGGTGTAGCCCTGAACTTTCTCGAAGATATCTTTGTTGATATCATAGTTGAGGCCAAGGTCACGCATTCTGACGTATCTGCTGAGTACATCTGATTTTACCACTCTGGTGGTTCTGATATTTGCAAGAAGTGACTCTTTGGCGATATCAAATGCGTTGTCAGATAGTGGCATGTCGTTGATAATCTCGTCAAATGCCTCAAGTGCGTCGATCATCTTGTCGTTCTGGGTGGCGATGAACATATTGTAGTTGTATGTTTTGCCAACTTTCGAAGGTGATGACAATGATGCACCCGCTGAGTATGCAAGACCTCTTGCCTCTCTCATCTCCTGGAATACGATAGCGTTCATGCCACCACCGAAGTATGAGTTGTAAAGGGCGATGATAGGGGCATTTGTTGCATTGTACTCTTCGCCTCTGTTAGAATAGCCGGCCAAGTAGATCTGTTTTGCATCGTAAGGGGCGATGATAACCTCATTTTTAGTGATCTTTCTTTCTTTGAATGAATCGTTCTTAACAACAGGGGTCAACTTCTCAGGTACATTGTGAAGCTCTGCAATAGTGGCCACGATCTCCTCTTGGGTCATAGGTCCATAGTAAAGTATTTCGTGCTCGTATGAGTTCAAAGCGTGTATTCTGTCAAGAAGTGCATTGTCTTTAAGACCTTTTATCTCATTATTTGAGAGGTGGTTGGTAGATGGAGAGTTGGGACCGTAAGTGTTGTATGCTCTCAACTGATTGAAGTTTGCACTTTGGTTGAGTTTGTTGTTCTGACGTCTCTTAAGTATGTCAGCTTTAAGCCCTTGAAGTGCTGCTGGATTTGCCTGAGCGTCTGCAAGAAGGGACTCTACAAGGGTGATGGCCTCTTTCATATTCTCTCCAAGACCAGAGACTACTACTTGAGTCTTTTCAGCACTTGTGTATACGCCGTATGAGCATGCAAGGCCGTAGAAAGCTGTTTTGATCTGCTCTGGAGTCATAGTGCTGGTACCAAGATAGTCAAGGTATTGTGTTGCAGTACCAAGACATTTGTCTTCATTATTACCCATATCGAACTGGTAGATGAGGGTAAAGATGTCGTTGGTGGTGTTCTGTTTGTAGAGAACTGGGATGTTGCTCTTGGCTGTAAGGATAGACATATCTTTCTCGAAGTCCACAAATACAGGTTCGATAGGGGCTACCACTGAGGCCTGGATCTCACGAAGGAATGCACTTGATGTGTCCCTGTTCATGAAGATAGGGGTGATGGCAGGTTTTGCTATCTTGAGCTCGTTGGGGTCTTTTTTCTGAATCTTGTTGATTACAGTGTAGTTGTCTCCAAAATACTCATTGGCATATGCTACGATATCCTCTTTGGTAATCTTTGATATATTGTCCACCTGGTTGATGAATCTCTCCCATGATACCTCATTGATGAAGCAGTTAACGAAAGAGTCTGTACGGCCGTAGCTGCTTTCAAGATATTCTACCTGGCTTAGCTTAAAGTTGTTTACGATGGCTTTGAGAATGTCGTCATCAAAGTTTCCTTTCTTGAGGTTCTCTACCTCGGCAAGGATAATCTCTTTCACCTCTTCAAGTGACTGACCCTGTTTTGGACGGGCCTGGATAAGGAACACTGAGTAGTCTGCCTGTGCGTAGTTGCCACCGAAAGCACTCAATACTTTCTGCTGTTGGTTTACATTGAGGTCGATTAGGCCGGCCTGACCATTGTTCATTACTTGGCTGATAACTTCAAGTTTATCGCTGCTTGGATCCTTGATGCCTGGAAATCTCCATGCAAGGGTTACACTTGGTGACTCAAGGCCGTAAACCTCTTTTACGATAGGCTCAGTGATAGGGGCCTCAGGTTCAAAAGACATCTTCTTCAAATCTGGATTTGGTTTCCAATTCCCGAAGTACTGGTCAATGATCCTGATAGTCTGGTCTGGATCGAAATCTCCTGACATACAGATGGCTACATTGTTTGGAACATACCATTCCTTGTAGTAGTTCTTGATGTTGGTGATAGATGGGTTTTTAAGGTGCTGCTGTGTGCCAAGAACAGTCTGTGTGCCGTATGGGTGGTTCTTGAAGAGAGCAGAGAACATCTGTTCGTAGATCTTGCGTGAGTCCTGTGTGAGGGACATGTTTTTCTCTTCATATACGGTCTCAAGCTCAGTGTGGAAGCCGCGGATTACATTGTTGGCGAAACGGTCTGCCTGGATTTTTGCCCAGTTCTCAATCTGGTTGGAAGGTATGTTCTCAGTGTAAACTGTCATATCGTAGCCGGTGTAGGCGTTTGTGCCGTCAGCACCGATAGCTGCCATAAGTTTGTCATATTCGTTGGGGATGGCATATTTTGAAGCCTCATATGACAATGAGTCAATAACT
>JAEIGA010003126.1_pt1 | contig 26053 bp, 21 predicted proteins | sample 9270691 | NCBI WGS metagenome assembly JAEIGA01 (sample SAMN17057246, study PRJNA624740) | gut metagenome | biome: biome; isolation source: fecal sample | host: Bos grunniens | place: China: Xizang | collected 2019
GAAATCTCTAACACATCTCACCCATTCTACACAGGTAAGATGAAGTTGGTAGACACCGCTGGTCGTGTGGATAAGTTTATGAGCCGTTACGCAAAGCGCTACGATAAGAAGAACAAGTAGTAGATGCTTGATTCTCAAGGTTAGAGAGGTAGATCCGTTGGATTTGCCTCTTATTTTTTTTGTATCTATACGCCTTCTTGCCTATTCCCTTAATGGTCTGCACAATATTGAGTATCAGAGGCCACTGTGTGAGTGGCTATTTTTTATATCTATACACCATTCGATGCAAGCATCGTGGATATAGATGACAAGATTGGCTACTGCGCAGTCTGCGACTGCTACGTTTAACGCCTATCTTTGGTTTTCCCTTAATGGTCTGCACAATATTGAGTATCAGAGACCACTGTGTGAGTGGCTATTTTTTTTATGTCCATACACCATTCGATGCAAGCATCGTGGGTATAGATGACAAGATTGGCTACTACGCAGTCTGCGACTGCTACGTTTAACGCCTATCTTTGGTTTTCCCTTAATGGTCTGCACAATATTGAGTATCAGAGTTCACCGTAGGAGTGACTATTTTTTTTGTATCTATACCCAATTTGATGCAAGCATCATAGGTATAGATACAAAAAATCCCCAATCTTGCGATTGAGGACTCTGATACTCAATATTGTCGGGATGACAAGATTCGAACTTGCGACCACACGCCCCCCAGACGTGTACTCTAACCGGGCTGAGCTACATCCCGAAAAATTTTGTGGTGCAAAGATAATAACATTTTCCCAATTAATGCAAATTAATGATAAAAAAAATATACCTTTGTTGCATGAGACTTTTTGGTAAAATACTATGCTATATCACGGCAATATATCTATTGCTGGGTTGTGTTGGTATGCAGCAAGATAATAGTGCTAGATTTGCAAATATTGTCTATCAGCCAAACCATGCTTCGGGGTTCGTAATTGCCGAGGATGATGACCAAAACACCATTATTAGAGTGACAAAGCCGTGGCAGGGAGATGCTGTGGTGGAGCAGAGCTTGGCAATATTCAAAGATGTGGAGGCAGCGAGAGGGTATAGTGGAGAGTATATTGTGGGCAAGGCGGAGCGTGTGGTATGTATGTCTTCGAGTTATGTGGCGATGCTTGATGCCATAGGTAGGGTAGAGAGTATTGTTGGAGTGTCGGGAAAGGAGTATATCTCAAACCCATCTATAGCGGGTAATGACAGGGTTGTAGATGTGGGCTATGATAGTAACCTTGACTTTGAGGCTCTTATATCCTTAAAGCCCGATGTGGTACTTATGTATGGAGTTACGGCAGAAAATAGCACCATAACAGCAAAGCTTCGCGAACTGAAGATACCATATCTCTATCTTGGAGATTACACCGAGCAGTCGCCACTAGGTAAGGCTGAGTGGGTGGTTGTCATGGCCGAGATAGTGGGATGCAGGGAGCGTGGCGAGGAGCTTTTTGCCACCATAGAGGAGTGTTATGAGGATGTGAAGAGTAGTGTGGTTGTGGAGCATCGCCCTAAAGTGATGTTTAACTTGCCATACCAAGATGTGTGGTATATGCCATCTGATGATAGCTACATGGTGCAGCTTATCGAGGATGCAGGAGCGGAGTACATATACAAGGGTGAGAATCCCTCGGGAGGGTCGTGTGGTATAAGCCTCGAGGAGGCCTTGCACCTTGTTGCAGAGGCAGATATATGGCTAAACGTAGGACAGGTGATGTCGCGAGAGGAGTTGAGGAGTGTTGCACCACACTTTGCACGATGCGGTGTTGTGGAGAGAGGTGCTGTATACAACAATAATCGCCGCAGGTCGTCAGGTGGCGGTAGTGACTTTTGGGAGTCGGCGATAGTTCACCCCGATATTGTATTACGCGATTTGGTGAATATCACACGTGGCGTAGATGACGAGTTATACTATTATCATAGGTTACATGATGCAGAGTAGAGATAGATATATGCCAATACTTTTTCTGTTGTTGGTGGTAGGGTGTGTGGCGCTGGTGATGCTTGATATCATCACAGGTACTACACATATACCTTTGGATGCGATATGGTCTGTGTTATGTGGCGATATGGAGGATGCTACGCTCACCACGATTATCGTGAAGATGCGTCTGCCAAAGGTTATAGTGGCGATATTGGCTGGTGCGGCACTCTCGGCAAGTGGCTTGCAGATGCAGACACTATTTCGTAATCCTTTAGCAGGCCCCTATGTATTGGGCGTAAACTCTGGTGCTAGCCTTGGTGTGGCACTCTTCACCCTAGCAACACCGCTATTGGGCATCTCTGCGCTACCATGGCTGGTCTCGGTAGGTGTGACGGGCATGGCGTGGATAGGCTCGGCATTGATACTTCTACTTATTATCTCTTTGTCTCGCAGGATTCGTAACATAAACACCATACTTATTATAGGTATGATGCTATCTTCGGCAATATCTGCCGTTGTGGGAATATTGCAGTATATGGGTAGTGAGGAGTCGTTGAAGGCCTTTGTGGTGTGGACTATGGGTTCGGTCTCTACGGTAACCATGGAGCAGCTATGGGTGTTGGCACCTGTTGTTGTGGTGGGCTTGGTACTTGCAATGGTGGTCATAAAGCCCCTAAACATGTTGCTGCTGGGTGAGGGGTATGCACGTACTATGGGCTTGAATGTAAGGCGTTCGCGGGCGATAATATTTCTCTCTACCACGCTGCTGGCAGGTAGTGTCACGGCATTTTGTGGCCCTATAGGATTTATAGGCCTAGCCATGCCGCATGTGGCACGCATCACCTTCCGTAGTGCCGACCATCGTATTCTCATGCCTGCAGCGATGCTCTGGGGAGCATTTTCGCTGCTTGTGTGTACCTATGTTTGTGATGTTGTGGCGCGAAGTGGAGTGATACTTCCTGTAAACACCATAACCTCGCTTCTAGGTATCCCTGTGATTATCTATGTCGTACTACGTAATAGCAACAGATGATGATTGAGCTTAAGAATATAAACCTCGCCTTTGGGTCACGCACGTTAATCCAAGACTCCTCGGCATGTTTCAAGGCGGGACACCTTGTGGCACTTCTGGGACGTAATGGAACGGGTAAGTCTACGCTGCTGCGTGCCATAGCATCTTTGGGTATGCTTCAGGGTGGTGAGATTTATGTCGATGGTAGGCCATTGTCCGAGCTATCATCACGCGACCTTGCGCGAAAGATAGCCTTCGTAAATACAGAGAGGATAAGCGTTGAGGCTCTCACCGTACATGACCTTGTAGCCATTGGTCGCTCTCCATATACCGATTGGATGGGGCGCACCACAAAGGAGGATGAGGAGATTATAGCGCAGAGCATAGAGCTTGCGGGGGTGGCACATCTTGCTACACGCAGCGTGGAGACCCTATCTGATGGTGAGGCGCAGCGTGTGATGATTGCGCGTGCCTTGGCGCAGCAGACAGAGGTGATACTCCTTGATGAGCCTACATCGTTCCTCGACCTTCCAAATCGCTATGAGCTGTGTCTGCTTCTTCAGCGTTTGGCACATGAGCAAGGGAAGTGTGTTATATTTTCCACCCACGAACTCGATATAGCACTCTCGTTGGCAGATAACATTGCTCTTGTGGATACGCCACATCTGCTCTATCGCAAAACCGAAGATATGATATCCTCGGGAGATATAGAGCGTCTTTTTGATAGCGAACATATCTCTTTTGACGCCACAACACAATCAATACGCCTACATAGATAGCAATCAATGTAATATCTTTGTGGTTATAGCTTTCACTATTCACTTTTTTTCGTTATCTTTGCAGAGATGTGAAACCGTGAAAACTATAAATAACATGATTAAACACCTAACACTTATCTTGGCTGCTGTGGCAACACTCTCTACAGCTGCTACACTCAAGGCGGCGGAGCCAGCTTCATCGCCAAATTATGAATTGGCAGAGCGCTTCTCGCCAAACAAAATGCGCCGCGTGGTGCCACAGACCTCTGTGCGTCCATCATGGTACGAGAATAGTAATAAATTCTGGTACTCATGGCAGAGTGTAGATGATATACACTACTACGTTGTAGACCCTGCATCGGGTAAGAAGAGTGAGATGTGGACTATGAGTGACCTCGCAGAGAAGGTTACCCTTGCGACAAACTATCCTTTCGATGCGCAGCATATTCCTGTTGATAACATCAAGCTCAAGGATGATAACCTTGTGCTTTTCGATGTAGCCCCTCACAAGGTTATGGTTGAGAATAACGACTATGCCCCAAAGGGTGAGGATGATAAGCCTCTAGTTTTCCACTTCCAGTGGGATATCCAGAAGCAGGAGCTTACAAAGCTCGAGGAGCGTGAGTCGCGTATTCCACGTTGGGCAAATGTCTCTCCAGATGGTAAGATTGCCGTATATGAGAAGAACTACAACCTCTGGTATATGTCTATGGAGGATGTTGAGAAGCTCGCTAAAGACCCTAAAGATACAACTATTGTAGAGCATCAGATTACTACCGATGCAACGGAGCATACTGCATACCATTGGTTTGAGGATTGCATTGAGCAGATTAAGGAGAATGAGCGTTACCATGTTTTATTGCAGTGGTCGCCCGACTCAAAGCACTTTGCAACGGTGCGTAGCAATACGGAGATGTTGAAGGATTTTTGGGTTATCAACGTTCTCAAGCCACGCCCAGAGCTATTTACATATAAGTATCAGATGCCTGGTGAGCAGAGCCCAGATTTCACACTTGAGTTGTTCGATACCGAGAATTTTGAGCGCCGCAATGTGGAGATGGCAAAGTATAAGGAGCAGATGTTGTTTATAGCATCGAAGCCTCACACCCACGCCGATAGATATGAGCGTCCTATGCGTGCTATATGGCAGGGCGATGGCGATAAGTTCTATGTGATTCGTCAGAGTCGCGACATACAGCGTGCTGATCTCTGCGTGGTTGATGTGGCTACGGCAACAGCAAAGGATCTTGTTGTTGAGCAGATGAATACATCTATCGAGTGGCAGATGCCAACGCTTGTGAACAACAACTCGGAGATTATTCAGTGGTCGGAGCGTACGGGTTGGGCACACCTATACCGTTATGATGCCGAGGGTAATCTTCTAAATGCCATTACAAAGGGTGAGTGGCATGTGTCAAATGTTTTGGGTGCTGATGATGCAAAGCGCGTTATCTACTTTACAGCTACAGGATATAATAAGGATGAGAATCCTTACTACCTACACCTCTTCCGCGTAAACTACGATGGTACAGGCCTCAAGCAGCTAGACCCTACAGGTTTCAATGGTGAGTTCTCATTGTCGGATGATAGACGCTTCTTCACAACCACATATTCTCGTGTGGATGCCGCTCCTAAATCGGAACTTTATAATACAGATGGCAAGAAGGTGATGACACTTGAGAGTGTAGACCTTGAGCCTCTCTTTGCGATGGGCTACACATACCCAGAGCGTTTTGTTGTGAAGGCTGCAGATGGCATCACCGATATCCATGGTGTTATGTATAAGCCTTACGACTTCGACCCATCGAAGAAGTATCCTATCATTGAGTATGTCTACCCAGGCCCACAGACCGAGGCTGTTGAGCAGTCGTGGTATCGTCCACAGGTGCGTACTGATCGTCTTGCACAGCTGGGCTTCATAGTAATCACTGTGGGTAACCGCGGTGGTCACCCCGACCGCTCGAAGTGGTATCACAACTACGGCTATGGTAACTTGCGTGACTATGGCCTCAAGGATAAGGTGGTTGCAGCACAGCAGCTTGCTGCACGTCACAGCTTTATTGATATCTCTCGCGTAGGTATTCATGGACACTCTGGCGGTGGCTTCATGTCTACAGCAGCTATATTGATGTATCCCGACTTCTTTGATGTTGCGGTCTCTTGTGCTGGTAATCACGATAACAACATCTACAATCGTTGGTGGAGCGAGAAGCATCACGGTATTAACGAGGTGGAGAAGGATGGTGAGACAATCTTTGAGTATCACATCTCGGCTAATCATGAGCTAGCATCACGCCTTAAGGGTAACTTGCTTCTTGTGCATGGCGATATAGATGAGAATGTGCATCCAGGATGTACTTTGCGCGTTGTTGATGCGTTGATTCGTGCTAATAAGCGTTTCGATATGCTTCTTTTGCCTGGTCAGCGTCACGGCTTCGGTGATATGAACGAGTATTTCTTCTGGCGCATGGCAGATTACTTCTCGGAGCATCTTCTTGGAGAGCGTGAGACAACTGTGGATATCCCACAGCTAAATAACGACCTCTAGTCAGAGGCTCTGTCTATCCATTTTTGGGCGGTCGTTGTGGCCGCCCAAATTTATTTGTAGGTGGTAGGTATATGAGTATGAGATGCTCTGGATGTCGGTTAGGTAAGGAGCAAAAAAAAGATAACCTCGGAATCTCCGAGGTTATCTTTTTGTGATAGGTCAAGACCTTATCGCAACAAATTAAAGAGTGTTTACAAGCTTTGTAAGAGAGCTCTTAAGGTTAGCTGCCTTGTTCTTGTGGATAATGTTTGTCTTTGCAAGCTTATCCAACATAGAGCTTACCTTTGGAAGGAGTGCCTCTGCAGCGCTACGCTCTGTTGTGTTACGCAATGCCTTTACAGCGTTACGAGCTGTCTTGTGGTAAAGACGGTTATGCGCACGCTTTGTTGCGGTCTGACGGATTCTCTTCTTTGATGACTTGTGGTTTGCCATAGTTTTAAAAATTCTTTTATTTTTTACTTTAATGTTTCTTGTTTTCCGACTCTTTACAACACGTGTAGCCTTGTCGGAGGGCATCATCAACGGCCGTAGCCGCTTTCGGATAGGCCGTAGCCCGCTCCTGAAAAATAATCTTAAAACCGCACGCACCGTACCGAAGTACAACGCGCCAAGTGTAGCCCGTACGAGAGTCGAACTCGTCTTTCAAGAATGAAAATCTTGTGTCCTAGCCGATAGACGAACGGGCCCTACCACTAATCGCCACTTTTTGTGAGCAATTTAGCGGTGCGAAGGTACGTAAAATTTTTCGATCTGCAAAACATTTATTAAAATTTTTCTCTTTTTGCTCGAATCCACTATCCCGCACGCTGTTATATAATAACAATATTGACTATTTAGTTTACTACCATGCCACTATTTCCTTTTTTTTTCTTACCTTTGCAGTTTAGTAGAGAAAATCAAAAAATATAAATATATGGCAGTAGAACTTAAAGATTTGACCAAGAGTGACGAGAACTATTCGCAGTGGTACAACGACTTGGTTATTAAGGCGGGTCTTGCAGAGAACTCTGCAGTTCGTGGATGTATGGTTATCAAGCCTTATGGCTATGCTATCTGGGAGAAGATGCACGATGTGTTGGATAAGATGTTCAAGGAGACAGGTCACGAGAACGCCTATTTTCCACTCTTCATTCCAAAGTCATTCTTCTCGCGCGAGGCAAGCCATGTTGAGGGTTTCGCAAAGGAGTGTGCCGTTGTTACTCACTATCGTCTTAAGAACGATGAGGAGGGTAAGGGTATTGTTGTAGACCCTGCAGCACGCCTTGAGGAGGAACTTATCGTACGTCCTACATCGGAGACTATCATTTGGAATACATATAAGAACTGGATTACATCGTATCGCGATCTTCCAATTCTTTGCAACCAGTGGGCTAATGTTGTACGTTGGGAGATGCGTACCCGTCTGTTCCTTCGTACTGCGGAGTTTTTGTGGCAGGAGGGACACACCGCGCATGCCACAGCCGAGGAGGCTATTGAGGAGACAGAGCGTATGATTAATGTCTACAAGACCTTCGCCGAGGAGTGGATGGGTGTTCCTGTTGTTGTTGGTCACAAATCACCAAACGAGCGTTTTGCAGGTGCTGTAGATACACTAACCATTGAGGCCTTGATGCAGGATGGTAAGGCTCTTCAGAGTGGTACTTCACACTTCCTTGGTCAGAACTTCGCAAAGGCCTTCGATGTGCAGTATACAAGTAAGGAGGGTAAGCAGGAGTATGTATGGGCAACATCATGGGGTGTTTCGACACGTCTTATGGGTGCTTTGATTATGGCTCACTCCGATAATAATGGTCTTGTTCTTCCTCCAAAGTTGGCTCCTATTCAGGTTGTTATGGTGCCTATCTACAAGGGTGAGGAGCAGCGTCAGGAGGTCGTAGCACGCTTCGAGGAGATTGCTGCGGAGCTACGTGCCAAGGGTGTATCTGTGAAGGTTGATGCTCGTGATAATGTACGTTCTGGATTCAAGTTTGCGGAGTATGAGTTGAAGGGTGTACCTGTGCGTTTGGCTCTCGGCCCTCGTGATCTTCAGAATGGTACTATTGAGTTGGCTCGCCGTGATACACTTACCAAGGAGGTTGTGTCGATGGAGGGTCTTACAGAGCGTATCGTAGCTTTGTTGGATGAGATTCAGGCAAATATCTTCAAGAAGGCTCTTGACTACCGTAACTCTATGATTACCAAGGTTGATACCTGGGAGGAGTTCCAGCAGGTGTTGAATGAGAAGGGTGGCTTTATCTCTGCACACTGGGATGGTACTCCAGAGACCGAGCAGGCTATTAAGGATGCTACCAAGGCAACAATTCGTTGTATTCCTATGGATGTTGTTGAGGAGGAAGGTACTTGTGTATTCTCTGGCAAGCCTTCGAAGTTCCGTGTCCTCTTTGCAAAGTCATACTAATAGCTAATTTACATTATTCTATAGACTCGTTCCATGCTTTTGGGACGAGTTTTTTTAAAACCGTATTATAAGATGAAAAGGTTTGTAAGATATCTGTTGCCGCTGCTTATGCTTATGGCAGTATGCAGAGTAGCCGCACAGGAGAGAATGGTAGATAGGGCCTCGGCATACGCCTCGCAGGTGCTTTATGGAGATGTAACACGTGGTGGCGATGTAAAGCTACTCTATGATAGCTCTCTATTTGGCACGCGAGCAGATGCGGAGCCTACGTTTTATGTCTTTACCAAGAGTGATGGCCGTGGCTTTGCTGTAATCTCGGGCGATATCACCATACAGCCACTTTTAGCATACTCCACAACCTCTATTATGCCCTGCGGAGCCGCTATGCCCCCATGTTTTGAGGGGTGGTTGCGTTATGTAGATAGAGCTATCTCTCATGCTCGCTCGTTGCATGATACATCGAACAATCCTAATATAAAGTTATGGAACGAGGGCTATGTTCCCCAAAATGCTATAATGCTAAATACGGCACGTTGGAGCCAGACAGAGCCATATAATCAGCAGTGTCCTTTGGATGACGGTGTGCCTAGTATGACAGGATGTACGCAGACCGCAGTGGCAGTAATCATGCACTACTATCGTTGGCCAGAGAGGGCCTATGGCGTAACAGAGCCATATACAACATATACAAAGTCTATAGATGTCCCATCGCGAGATTTGAACCACGCCTACGATTGGGATAATATGCTCGAGACATACGTTGAGGGTGAGTATAATGATGTAGAGGCCATGGCGGTAGCAACTCTCATGGCAGACCTTGGTCACTCCTTCAGTGCAGACTATGGCGCGGAGGGCACGGGAGCTTGGCCTAATCATGAGGCTCTTTACGAGAATTATGGATATAGCCCAGCTAACTACATATATGTACGAAATTCATATAGCGATGAGAGCTGGCACGATATGTTGTGTAGAGAGTTGGAGGCAGGAAATCCTATTTGGTATAGTGGTTATCTTGAGGATAATTCGGGGCATGCTTTTGTTTTGGATGGTATAGATGACAACAACTACTTCCATGTAAATTGGGGTTGGGGAGGTTATTATGATGGCTTCTTCGAGATAGATGCACTTATTCTTGGGGAGTATGAGTTTGACTACAACCAATATGCTATTATAGGTCTTGTTCCTATGCGTGACGGTGTTATCGATAATTGGCTCTCAATGTACTCTTCGGGTATTGAGACCGATGCCGTGGAGTTTGTCGAGGGTACTTCGTTTAGTGTCAATTCAATCTTTATGTCGAATATCTCGGTTAAAGATTTTGTTGGTCAGATACGTGTGGGCCACTGTGATAAGAGTGGTAATCGTAAGGCGTGGCTTTCCGATGCTGTAGATTTTTCGGTTCCATCGCAGTACTATGGCTTTGTCAGTGATGTTAAATGTGAGATATCCGAGGAGGTTAAGGAGGGTGATAGGTTAAGGGCTTTTTATGCTGCGGCAGGCAGTGATGAGTGGTTTGAGATAAGACCATACACCGATGGTGCGCAGTGGGAGGTCGTTATGCGTTACGCCTCTATAGCTAGCACCACATCCTTTGATTATGATAAGAGCGCAGGAGTTATAGTTGTGGATTACGACAATGATGTAAAGTCGGCGCTCTATCAGTCGGGGGCCTATGTAGAGGATGGAGTTAATATTGTGCGTGGTAAGATGACTATTAACACAATGCGTCTATCTCCTGGATTGCAGTATACCGTGCTTTTGGTGCGCGATAATGTTGAGGAGCATACCTTTACATTCACTATTAAGAAGATGAAATAGAGCCTTTAGATTAACCATTTGAAGAATACTTATGATTATGAGATACATATATTTTATACCTCTCCTTATGTTATTGGCCATTGGATGTAAATCTAAAGACCCGATGCCACAGCCACAGCCAAAACCCACACCCCAGGTTGATCGTATTGATATCGACAAGGATTACTACCTCTTGACTCACGAGTCACAGAGCTTGGAGATATCCTTTGCTGCGAATGCCGAGTATAGTATCGAGATTGGCGATGGCTGGATTTCAGAGGTTACTGATAGCCGAGCTATGGAGAGCTATGTAGTGAGATTTGCTGTTGAGAAGAATATGTCGGAGGATACCCGTGGTACCTACATTAAAATTATTGTAGGCAACTTGGAGCAATCTATAGTTGTGGAGCAGTCTGCAGCTCCGAAGCGTAGCATGACGTTGGAGCTAACACATAGTGAGTCTATACTTATATCTCCCACGTGGCGCGGCGAGGGTGTTGGTGGCACCATCTTGTGGGGTGATGGCGAGGAGCAACAGTATGAGGATGGCGCAAATCACAAGTTTAGTGGTGCGGAGCATACCACAACCTTTGATATGTATGGTGCTACAGGATTTCGTATTGAGTCTCTAGGTGATATCAGCGACATTACTATAGGTATATAGTAGCTTGGTGATATGTTGTACTAGTAGTGCAACATAAATGATGAAGGGCTTGCTCAACAAAATGTTGGACAAGCCCTTCTTATTCTATCGTTTGATTATTACTCCTCCTGACGGTAAGTGTGCTCAACGTAGATAGCGTGCTGCATAGCTTCACGCTTTGCGATTGAAGGCTTTGTGAAGTACTGACGACGACGAAGCTCCTTCAATACGCCTGTACGCTCATACTTTCTCTTAAACTTCTTAAGGGCGCGCTCAATGTTCTCACCCTCCTGCAACTTCATAATAATCATAATTCTATTCTTTTTTTTTAGTTTTTAATAATCTTGTTAGGTTGCCATCTCTCGGTGGCTGTTGCCTATTTGTTCTATGGTTAGCTCCTTATCCCTAACCTATATCCCTTTCGGCTAGAATCTATTTGGTAGGTCTTTATCTTATATACTTGGTGTACCAAAATCGAGATACGGCGCTATACGCGCTGCCTCCTCCTTGTTAAATATTTTAGAGTCTATCATCTCTTCTATGGTACTCCAACCTCCTTTCAATTCTCTGTGGTTAATAATGCGCTTGAGCATTCGGTTCGATAAGTATGGGTGAACCTCTAACTCTTTTAGGCCCGCAAAGTTAATATAAATTTTCTCAATTCTAGCACTATCGCAGTAAATTTGTTGTGAAAATTTGCAAAAATTCTCCTCCGTAACCACTTCTAGCTCCCTAATTTGTGAAATATCGTAGTATCCACCTAGCAAATCACGGTATCGGATGATGTGAAGAGCGCTCTTTGCCCCTATGCCTGGCAGACGAACGAGGGTGGCGGAGTCTGCGCTATTTACATCTATTATCTCTGGAATATTGAGTGTTTGGAGTTCGGGACTCTCCTGAGCGGGGAATATGATATAGGGCTTTAGTCGGCGAGCCATGGTGCTATCAACGCCATAACACTCCTCAAACTCCTCGAAGTTGCGATAGCCACCTATCATGTCACGGTAGCGAATCACGAGTGTCGCCTGACGTGACGAGAAACCTATGGTGCGTAGGTATGCCGATGTGGCTGTGTCAATACGAAATGGGACAAAGGTGACGGTGACGCTATCTTTAATCTCGGTAGACTTTCTACTCTTAATGCGATACTCCTCACCTATATTTATATATGGTTCTAGGATGTAGTAGATAGAGTCGGTCATGGCGTAGCAGAGGGCTACATCCTCCTTTATTCGGTATACCTTCCCAGCCTTGCGCCATCGTATGATGGCTACCGCAACATTGCGCTCTATGCCCATCTCTACCAACTCCTTGTAGTCGGCAATGTTGGGGTCGAAGTTATGAAGTTTTGATTGAGGAGTATCTGTGATAGTAGAATCTATGGTGTCGCAATTATCGCTCTTCTCGTGAGCCTGATAAGCCTTGGGTCGTGCTAAAAATGATAGTAGCACAACGATAACAACCAGAGGTATTAGTAGCAGAATCCCTCGCGTATATTGACTCGACCTACTCTCCATTCACTACTCCCATTGTGCGCTTTCGGCAAGCCATAGCTTGCGGTAGCGGCGTGATGGTGACTCTATAAGTTCGCCAATGCCATACTCCTGCCATCTGTTGTCCACATGGTGTATAGTGTCGGGGTGAGAGGTCACGACATTTGGGAAACGGGGAGGGTTTGCATCATATCCTGGGCGTTTTGAGCGTGCATCTATGATTATTGTCTCGCCCACGATGCGTATGTCGCGTTTAGGGTCGGTGTTTGCTGCTGCGAGCCATAGCAAGTCCGAGAGGTTCATATATCCTGCCGCGCCATTGTCAAAGAGGGCTACAACCCTCATCTGCGAGAAGTTGTTCTCCAAGATATATCTCTCCACATCTATCGTGTCGTGATACTCTCGCTCGGCATAGAGGATGAGGATACCATAACTCTTTGCAAGCTCGGTGTTGAATAGCTCAACGCCACCCATAGGCTTGGCTGTGCGTGGCACATTGAAGCTACGGGGTGTAGCATCTACCTCTGTAAGGTCTATAGCTAGCTTGGAACCATATCCTGTAGTTGCTGTGGCGTGGTCCAAAACATCGAGAATACCCTCTGACCATATAAGGTTCTTATGTGGATCTAGGGATGCTATACGTTTAAGAACCTCCTCCTTGGAGCGTATGTCACACTCCTCGGGGGCTATAACCATATACTTGTTAAACATCATCTGTCCTGCGCCCCAAAGTCCTTGAGCTACCTTGTTTGGTTGCCCGAGGTATCGTTTTGCGATAGATACAAGTGCTATGTTGTGTGCCGTACCTTCAATAGGCATGTAGAGGTCGCGAACTTCGGGTTGCACAGCCAGACGTATAGGGGCAAGGAATATGCGCTCCGTAGCCTTGGCAATGTAGGCATCCTCCATAGGAGGTACTCCTACTATTGTGGCAGGATATACCGCATCGCGGCGCGAGGTGATAGCCTCAATGTGGAACCTTGGATATAGGTCGGTGAGGGAGTAGAAACCGGTGTGGTCGCCAAATGGTCCCTCTATGGTTAAATCCTCCGAGGTGTCTACATATCCCTCCAATACAAAGTCACAATCTGCAGGTACCCATAGGTCGTTTGTCAAGCACTTCACCAACTTAACAGGCTTCTCACGGAGCATACCTGCTAGGAGCATCTCATCCATGTTATCGGGCATGGGCGCTGTGGCAGAGTAGATATATGTGGGGTCTCCACCTATGGCAACACTGACCGGCATGCGGCGACCTAGGCGCTTGTATGCATCATAGTGTCGTGCGCCAGTCTTGTGGCGGTGCCAGTGCATGCCTGTAGTGCGGTTGTCGAAAATCTGCATTCGGTACATTCCAAGATTTGGAATTCCCGTTTCAGGGTCTGCGGTAACTACCATTGGCAGTGTTATGAAGGCTCCTCCATCATGTGGCCACGAGGTTATTATAGGCAGTTTGCCGAGGTCTACATCCTCACCTTGCCACACTACCTCCTGACACTCACCACGTTTGGTGCTACGTTGTGGAAACCACTTTGATACATCCTTCAAGAGTGGTAACATCTGTAGCTTCTCCCACAAGGAGTGCTTGGGCGACATAACACCTTTGAGGATATTATCTATGCGTCTAGAGATATCATCCAGCGAGTCTACACCTAGGGCCATGGCCATACGTCTATCCGAACCCATCATGTTCATCAACACGGTGTATGCGGTGCCGCTATTCTCAAAGAGTACTGCCTTTCCGCCACCTTCGCACTTTGATATGCGGTCTACGATTTCACACATCTCAAAACGTGTATCAACCTTTGCCTTAATGCGCAAAAGCTCACCCTCTGCCTCTAATTTGTCGATAAACTCGCGGAGTCTCATACTATTTCAACTATTTTAGGAGTGCTAGCTCCAAAACCTCGCTATTGTTCTTAACGTAGTGGAATGTGAGGCCATCTACATACTCTGGCTTTATCTCCTCTACATCCTTCTGGTTCTCCTCCGAGAGGATAAGCTCGGTGATGCCTGCACGCTTTGCTGCAAGAATCTTCTCGCGGATGCCTCCTACAGCTGTCACGCGACCACGAAGTGTAGTCTCGCCTGTCATGGCAACACGCTCCTTGACCTCGCGACCGGTATATGTAGAGACTATCGATGTCACCATTGTAATACCTGCCGAAGGGCCATCTTTAGGCACAGCACCCTCGGGAACGTGAATGTTGAGGTCATACTCCTCAAACTTCGAGCGCTCTATACCTAGCTCCTCATAATGAGCCTTCACCCACTCATAGGCTATTGTTGCCGACTCCTTCATAACATCGCCAAGGTTACCTGTGAGGGATAACTTACCCTTGCCAGGGGTAAGGATTGACTCGATGTAGAGGATATCACCACCCACCTGTGTCCATGCCAGGCCTGTCACAACACCACGCATGCCTGCTATGTCGTAGCGGTCGTTGCGGAAGCGAGGCTTGCCCAATATAGGCTCAAGCATATCTGCGTCAATGGTTGGAGTAATCTCCTCCTCAAAGGCGATGGCCTTGGCTCTGTTACGAGCCACCTTTGCAATGCTCTTATCCAATGAGCGTACTCCAGACTCACGTGTGTAGTCCTCGATGATGCGGACTATAGCCTCGTTGGTAAGAGATAGTTTATCCTCGCTGATGCCATGTGCCTCGCGTTGCTTGCGTACAAGATGCTCCTGTGCGATATGTACCTTATCCTCAAGGATATATCCAGGGATGTTTATCATCTCCATACGGTCGCGCAGTGCTGCCGAGATATTCTCAATATTGTTTGCCGTAGCTATGAACAACACCTTTGAAAGGTCATACTCCGTATCAAGATAGTTGTCATGGAACGTTGTATTCTGCTCTGGGTCGAGAACCTCAAGTAGGGCGCTCGATGGGTCACCATGATTTGAGCGTGACACCTTATCAATCTCATCGAGGATGATTACAGGGTTTGAGGCGCCACAACGCTTTATAGTCTCGATGATACGTCCAGGCATAGCACCGATATATGTGCGGCGGTGACCACGTATCTCCGACTCATCGTGCAGACCACCAAGCGAGATACGTCCAAACTTACGTCCCAAGGCCTCCGCTACAGACTTACCCAACGAGGTCTTACCAACTCCTGGAGGGCCATATAGACAGAGGATAGGGGACTTCAAATCACCCTTTAGCTTTATTACTGCGAGATGTTCCAATAGTCGCTCCTTAACCTCGTCAAGGCCAAAGTGATCTTTGTCGAGCTGCTCCTTAACAGCTGTGAGGTCTAGGTGGTCTACGGTCATCTCATCCCATGGTAGGTCGAGCATCAACTGTAGATAGTTGATTTGTACCGAGTACTCCGCCACGGCAGGGTTTAGGCGCTCCAATTTTGCCACCTCCTTCTCGAATAGCTCTGCTGTGGCCTTCGACCACTTTTTATCCTTTGCAGCCTCGCGAAGACGCTCTACATCGGCATCGAGGCCATCGCCTAGCTCATCCTGTATAACACGCATCTGCTGCTGAAGGTAGTAATCCTTCTGCTGCTTGTCGATGTCGCGTTTCACGCGGTTCTGAATATCATTCTTTAGCTCTGCCAGCTGCTGCTCACGTACCAAAATCTCCAAAAGACGGCGCGAACGTGCTAGAAGCCCTGGAGCCTCCAAGAGATACTGGCGATCGTCATCCGAAAGCTCCATGTTAGAGCATATAAAATTGACGATTGCGCGGTTAGAATCGAGGTTCTTAATAGCAAATGCCGCCTCCTTGGGCATCGACTGTGAGATGTTTATGATGTTGAGTGCCACCTCCTTGATAGACTCTACAAGAGCAATGAACTCAACATTCTTTGCATCGGGCGTAGTATCTTGTATTGGTGTCACCGTAGCCTTGAAGTAGGGCTGTGTAGAGATATACTCACCCACCTCTATCTTCTCCAATCCTGTGAGTATCACAGTGAGATTTCCATTAGGCATCTCCAAGATTTTGAGGATGCGAGCTGCGGTACCAACCTTGTGCATGTCGTTAGGCTGTGGATCCTCTATAGAGCTATCCACCTGCAACACTGCGCCGAGGATACCATCACCAGCCTCCACAGCGCGTACCAGAGCTATGGACTTTGCGCGGCCTACAGTGATAGGAGTTACCGAGCCTGGGAATATCACCGAGCTACGGAGTGTAAGAATTGGCAATACCTCGGGGAGTGTAACATCCTCTATGGTGTCATCGCCGCCCGAAATAATAGGTATCACCTGGTGCTTGCCATCAAATACCTCTGGCACAAGCCCCAAATCATCAAATTCGTTATCCTTCTTTCTGCTCATAATTCTATATTTTTTTCTTATCTCTTGCTAATTGTATGCCCATCACCGATGGGGTGTAATATTGTAACGTGCAAAATTAGCTATTATTTCATAGAAATAAGCTCAATGAAAGATATTGTTTATAACAATTTATCCACAAAATAGATAGATTTCCATGTGAAGTTGTTTCGCTGTGTGCGACTAACTGAAAAAAGAGGGTGTGCTCAACCGTTGAACATACCCTCTTTGCTAGTTATATGCTACTGTTTAGATGTGTTTATCTCCGGTATCGAATTTCACATCCTCAATAAAACTCTTGATGCTTTGCTCATCGCTCATCGGACATATCATAAGCACATCGGGTGTATCCACAACGATATAATCCTTAAGACCGCTCACTACGGCAATCTTCTCCTTTGGTATGGATATCAGTGAGTTGCGGGTGTCGTATACTTTTATTTGCTCATTGCTCATGGCGTTGGCATACTTATCCTTGCGCGAATGTTGATATACCGATCCCCATGTTCCCACATCGCTCCAGCCAAAGTCGCCACAGTGGACGTAGACGTTGTCTGCCATCTCCATAACGCCGTAGTCGATGGATATTGCTCGACACTCCGAGAATACGCTTGCTATAGCCTCCTCCTCATCGTTGGTGCCTAATTTGTCTACAATGCTACTAAATAGGGTGGCGTGGTTTGGTAGGTGTTTCTCGAAGGCGCTTATGATGTCGCGAACCTTCCAGATGAAGATTCCAGAGTTCCATAAAAATTCGCCACACTCCAAAAATGCCTCGGCCATCTCGCGGTTAGGCTTTTCGGTAAAACACTTCACCTTGCATATCTCCTCGAGGTTGGATTTTTGTATATATCCATATCCTGTCTCGGGGCGTGTTGGCTGTATGCCAATGGTCATCAGGGCGTTGCGATAACGTATAAACTCAAGTGAACTTTCTACCACTCGCGAAAACTCTATTTCGTTGAGTATGAGGTGGTCTGCAGGGGTTACTATCATCTCTGCATCGGGGTTCTCTTTCACTAGAGAGTATGCAGCATAGGCGATACAGGGCGCGGTGTTGCGGCCTATAGGTTCGCACAAAATTTGCGATGGCTTTAGCTCTGGAATATGCTCCAAGACAAGCTCTTTATATCGCTTGTTAGTGACTACTATGAAGTTCTCTAAAGGAACAATATTAGCAAATCTCTCGAATGTATGTCTTATGAACGAGCGGCCCGTGCCGAGGATATCCAAAAATTGCTTTGGACAGTTTTGGCGACTCATAGGCCAAAATCTGGCACCTACGCCGCCAGCCATAATAACACAATAGCGATTGCCTTTCATGCGATTTTCTTGCTTAAATTTTATAAATTTACACAAAGATAAAATTATTTTTGTATCTTTGCAAAATATTTGGACTATTTTCGTGCCAAAGATAAATTTGCAAAGATTGCGAAAATGAAGAGCGAAATAAAAAATATTAGACTATTTACACTTCCTAATTTCCTGACATTGGGAAATTTAATGTGTGGTGTTCTTGCAATTATCGTTACGTTTTACTTCCACGATTATACAACTGCATTTTGGCTTGTTATCCTAGCCTCGGTGTTTGACTTTTTCGATGGCTTTGCCGCACGTCTTCTTGGTCAATCCTCTCCGCTAGGTGTGCAGCTAGACTCTTTGGCCGATGATGTTACCTTTGGTGTGGTGCCTGCCGTGGTGATGTTCGACCTCTTTGGTAGCCTAACATCATACTATGGATTTGACCCTGTGGTGATGGAGTATTTACGATATCTAGTGCTTATCATCGCGGCATTCTCGGTGTTGCGTCTTGCAAAGTTTAATGTAGATACTACGCAGACATCGGAGTTTTGTGGCTTGCCAACGCCTGCCAACGCTCTTATGCTACTGTCGTTGGCGATGTTATACTTCGAGGAGTATATATCGCTCTACCAGGAGCATGTCATTGTAGTAAGCGTTGCTGCGGCATTTCTTCTCATTAGTCCAATACGTATGTTTGCCCTTAAGTTCAAGGGCTTTGGCTGGAGGGGCAACGAACTACGCTACCTCTTCATCCTTCTATCCTTGGCGTTGATTATTCTCTTTCCAGCATATTCGGTGTTGTCGATTATAGTTCTCTATATCTTGATTTCGACTATTCGCTGGGTATTTGTGGGACGTAAAGCAGTTGAGGAGAGATAGGCTATGGTAAGAAGGCAGTGGATAAGGGTTTTTGTTGGTATTGTGGCAGCATTGATGTTGCCATACATGGCGTATGCCCAGATCAACGCTGCATCTTTAGCCCGCGCACAGCGTGAAGGTCAGGGTACTAACATGATGGGTGCTGGAATACCTGGTATGGATAATACAGGTATGATGCCGGGCGAAGAGGGTGTAGAGGGTGAGAATGCTGATAGCACCGAGACTAGGGAGCGACGCCCACGAAAGCCTCTAGAGTCGTACTACTTCCCCGATACAGTTCGCGCACTGCGAAACTGGAAGTGGAATGTAGACCCCTACCATAACCGCGTGAAGATATACCCCCTAGATACTACGCTGTCTGATTGGCGTATAGACTATGTCTTCTACCGCGAGGGTGTTGGAGATATGGCCCTAGGAGGTTTGGGACAGTCGTCACAGCCTACAAACTGGTTTGACCGCCGTCAGGACCCCGATTTTATCTTTGCACGCAGCTACGATGCCTATACCACACGTACCGATAATGTTCCGTTCTACAATGGTAAGACGCCACTTACGAATTTGATGTATCTGGAGTCGGGACAGAAGCGTTATCGTGAGGAGCATTTCGAGATTGTCCATTCGCAGAACATCACCCCTTCGATGTCCATCAACGTCAATTTTAAGTCTCGAGGTACTATGGGTCAGTACGACTGGCAGCGTACCAAGAACCACAACCTCTCGGTAGCCTATGCCTACACCGGCAAGCGATATTCGGTGCATGCGGCCTATATGCGCAATAAGATTGAGACTCGCGAGAATGGTGGTGTTGTAGGCGAGTGGGCTATTGCCGATACGGTGTTTGAGATGCCCTCGGGTGTTCCTATGCGACTATCATCCTCGCAGGCTCAAAACCTCTATCGCAACAACGCCTTTCTTGTTAAGCAGGCTATAGCCATACCTCTGGAGCGTGTTACGGAGTATGACTTCTCGCTGGCTGACCTCTCTACAATCTACATTGGCCACCAGTTTGAGTTTAATACATGGTCGAAGGTGTATACTGATAAGCGAGGTACCTACACCAACCAGCGTGGACACTACAATAACGAGACCGAGAAGTGGGAGCCTGTACACGACTTAAGCTACTTCGATGATTGGTATATAGATCCCCAAACCACCCGCGACTCTATCTCGGAGCGACTGATATCTAATAGATTGTATGTTCAGGTGCAGCCCTGGGGCCGTAATGCTGTAGTCTCGACTATCGATGGTGGTGTTGGCTTGGATTTATATCGCTACTCATACCTCAATTTTGATGATTACCTTACTGGTAAGGTTACAAAAGATAAACGCACCTCGTGGTACGTCTATGGTGCCACAGGTGGTAAGATAAAGCGCTATGTAGACTGGGGATTCGATGTTAAGTGGAATCCTTCGGGCTATCGCGCTGGCGATCTCTCGATGGGTGCAGATGTCACCCTTCGAGCCTATATTCGTGAACATCCTCTGATTCTTCGCGGTAGCTTCCGCCAGGAGCTACGCACGCCATCCTATTGGCAGGAGAATCTATTCTCAAACCACTATGTGTGGTTTAACTCCTTCAATAAGGAGTCTGAAACTCGTTTTGAGGTTAATTTCTCGGTTCCGAGCATCGCCCTTGAGTTAGGGGCATGGCAGGGTATTATGGGCGACATGGTCTACTATGGTAAGGATAGCCGTGTTGCGCAGTATCCCGGAACTGTTAGCCTTACGAGTTTGTATGCTCGCAAGGATTTCCGTTTTGCGGGAGTCCACCTAGACCATAGGGCATTGGTGCAATTCACATCCAATGAGAGTGTGCTTCCCGTACCTACGTTTAGTGCTTTCCTCTCGTACTACTACGAGTTTTGGGTTGTACGTGACGTGCTACGTGTGCAGGTAGGTGTCGATGGCCGTTTCAATACGGCATATTACGCACCGGGTTATAATCCTGCGCTTTCGGCCTTTTATAACCAGCGAGAGGTGAAGATAGGTAACTATCCTTACCTAGACGTCTTTATATCGGCGAAGTGGAAGCGTATGCGTATTTTGCTTAAGTTGCAACACTTGAACCAGAATCTCTTTGGCAATGGCGAATACTTCCAGGTAGCTCGCTATCCTATGAATCCTCGAATGTTCAAGTTTGGTATCTCGTGGTCGTTCTACGACTAAAGGTGTTTATTGCCCATTATAAGCTGCCCACAAACTGCTTAATAATGTTAAAAAGAGTATCATTTGTGATTTTGTCTACGGTGCTTTTGGCCGTATACGAATCATCAATAGGTCAGGCACGCTCTATCGACACGCCAAGTGTAGAGGATGCTATAGCTGCCGAGGAGACCTATCTATCGCAGGGCGCCGCGATGGTAGACCTGCCATGTGTAATCTCGCGCTTCGACAATATCATGCGTAAGGTTGGTGCCGAGGAGGGACAAGATTGGCGTCTCATGAGTGCTATAGCCTTTAGCGAGTCGCGATTTATAGAGAATCTTAAGTCGAGACGTGGTGCCAAGGGTATCATGCAGATACGTCCTGTTGTTGCTCGACACTTCAAGATGCCCGTAGAGTCGTTGGACGACACGGAGACCAACATCCGTCTTGCGGGTATGCTTCTCTCGGAGCTAGACCATATGCTACGTATGCCTGTGTCTACTCCTGCTGCCGACCGCATGAGCATCATCCTTGCTAGCTACAATGCTGGTATAGGTCATGTCCTTGATGCTCGCCGCTTGGCGCGTAGCGAGGGTGCCAATCCCAATTCGTGGAGCGATGTAAGTCGCTACCTGAAGCTTATGTCAGACCCTGTTTACTACCAAAAGGATGTCGTCCAAAATGGTAAGTTTAGCGGTAGTGGTCAGACCTTGAGCTATGTTGATGAGGTTATGCACAAGTATCACCAATATTGCAAGATAGCTACCTTGTTGTAGATATCCTTCAACCGTTTAGAGCCTACACACTTAAATTAAGTTGTGTAGGCTCTTTTGTTGTGTTTGTGAGAAAGTTTTAGTATATTTGTAGTGTGTAACCTACACCCATGTAATCTATGTTTAAAACTACCATCATACGCACCTCTTCTCTTGTGAAGATGCTGCTCGTCTCTATCGCTGCTGTGGCTGTTGTTGGCTGTGCCACCGACCCACATGTAGCAGAACAGATATCCCATGCCGAGGCTATTGCTATGGAAAAGCCTGACTCGGCGCTTAAAATTTTGCGACCTATAACCAATAGTAGTATTAGTCCTCGCAGTGTTAGGGCGAAACACGCACTTTTATTGTCCTATGCGTGTGACCAGTGCTACATAGATATTGATTCTGATTCTCTCATTAGGGTGGCTGTAGATTATTATCAGGATAGGGATGATGTTCGCAGTTCAATGCTTACTCACTACCTTAAGGGAAGGGTAGGTATGAATGCACGATCATATAGCAGTGCCGTTGTTGATCTTATGACTGCCGAAGGGTATGCCAAGGAGTGTGGTGATTATTTCTATTTAGGAAAGATTTACCGTGCTATATCCGACATTTTTGATATTGTATATGATAACTCAAATGCCATTAAGTATGGGTATTTAGCCCACGAGTTTTTCGAAAAATCAGGGAATGAACTCTATTCTGATTGGGCTCTTTCGGATCTTGGTCGTTTGTATCATAATGCGCATGATTATAAAAAGAGTATAGAGATTCAAGAGCGCGTGTTGGATAAGGCGCGATTATCAGGTAATACAGATCTCTATGTAGCTTCTTCGAATTTTTTAGCGACTTCATATTTTGCGGTGGGTAGTTTCGCACGAAGTATTGAATGTTATCAGCGGGTGTTAGAAATTGCGCCTAACACGCTGAAAGAGAATGATTATGAGTTACTAGGTATAGCGTATGTGAAGAACGGAAATATAGAGCGTGCTAGGGAGTGTCTAGCAAAGTTGGGTGGTATGAGCAAGGGAGGCACCCTTTCGTACCATATAAGCTTGTCCTTAAATGATTATGTAGGTGCTACACGAGCTTTGGAGTATGCGTTTCGTAAGCAGAACGATACTTTGAAGTCGCTGGTTACGCAAGACGTGTCACGTGAAGCTTTGGAGTTTTCTACTAGCAAGAATAAGCTAAATGAACAACGTTTGCAGTTAGCTAGTATGTCAATAGCTATAGTTGTCATCATATTTGTTTTTATAGTATTGTTGGCGATCGTTGTAATACGTAACAAGCTCAACATGAAGAAACGAGAGATAGAAGAGAATATGATGCACATTGCGAGTCTACGTGATTTACTGATGTTTAAGGATGATGAGTTGGTTTACCGTCAAAATAGTATCAACGAACTATTTTCATCTCATTTTGCTACCTTTGATCAGTTGAGTAGCCTATATTATGAGTGTCAGGGAACATCGAGCGAGAAGATGAAGATATACAACGAGGTTATGGCTCTTATCCGCAAAGTCAGTGCCGATAAGAAGACCATTGTAAATATGGAGAGTTTTATCGATGCATATAATGATAATATGATGCTGAAATTTCATCAAGCATATCCAGATATCAACGAAATTGATGCAAAACTATTCATGTTTATAGTCCTTGGCTTTTCATCACGAGCTATTAGTATCTTTATAAATGAGAAGCTAGATGTTGTCTACAATCGTAAGTCTCGCCTAAAAACTAGGATACAAAAAAGCGATGTAGCTGACAAAGAGCAATTCTTAAAAGTGTTTTAACTAAAGTGTTGATAATCAAAGATATATGTGTAATTGGCGGGTATCTTGTTGTAACTAACTGATAATCAGTATATTATAATTGCAATTAAAACGTGATAGAAATTTCCTCTATCACGTTTTTTATTTTGCTGATAGTCAATAAGTTATATTGTGGCAGTGATAGAATTTTCTTAAGGTAAAATAGATATAGGTTCATATATTCTTTTTAATTTTGCTTAACAAAAATTCAAAACGCTACGATTATGAAAAGATTGCTAATTATCTTGGTTATGATGGGTTATTTGCAGAATTTAGTAATTGCAGAGGAACCACAAGAAACATTAACAGGTAATTCCACGTTGAATAATACTACTAATGGTACGCGACCTAGGACTTTACTCCCCGAATCAATAGAGTGCTACTATTCTTGTGGACTATTATCCTTTAGCGCCGATTCGGAGATGTCTAATATTGTTGTTAGTGTAACAAATAACGATAATTGCTCAACTTTACTATATAACATAGCCGATATTGATTGTGTTATATGTGTCAATCTTGAGCCAGGTTGTTATACAATATGTTGTGAGTGCGAAGGTAGCCTCTATGAGGGAGTGTTGTTAATTTAGATTATTTAAATGCTCTCCATGAAATATAGATCAGACAGATAGAAACCTATATATTTTAAAGTATACTTATATATAATTAATAACCTTAAAATTTTAACATTATGAAAAGATTGTGTATACTTGCGAGTGTGGTGCTGTTTGTCATTTCATGTAATTATGAAGACAACATTGTGGTTAAAGACAATGTCATGGCGGAAAGCGAACTAATAGTAGATGGCAAGATATCATTAGAAAAAGCTATTGCAAATGTAGATTTTGTATATAAAAACATTGGAGGACATACGGACAAGAAACGAAAAATTAAAAGTGTTGAGCTATTAACATCTGCAAATGTTAGTAATAATTGTACAAGGGCATCGCAAACTGGGGAAGATAGTCCTGTTGCGTATGTAGTAAATTATGAAAATAATGAAGGTTATGCAATTTTAGCTGCAGATGCGCACTTCCCTCCTGTAATTAGTATAGGTGATGAAGGTAACTTTTCTACTTCTGATTTTATAGAGTTTACGCAAAATATTTCCACTACTCGTTCGGGTGATAATATTAATAGTGCGCAAGAGGTCCAGTATGCACTTATTAATAACTCGTTGTTGTTGCCCACTATTGATCTTGGAGGTTTAAATTTTATGGGAGTAGATACTACTGTTATGTTTAGGTGTTTACCTCTTGTAAAAACTAAATGGAATCAAGGTAGTCCATATAACTACTATGCTCCTATTGATGAATCTTATAATGCAAAATCTGTGGCAGGTTGTGTTCCAGTTGCTGGAGCGCAGGTATTAGCCTCTCTATGTTATCATCATAATTGGAGACCTACCACACAAATTAGTGATGAATATAGTATAGATTGGTATGCTTTAAATAGACTAATTTTCGCGGATAAATATAGGTTTGATGCGAACGATTTCTCTTATGATGCTAAAGCTGTTGCATCTTTAATCAGGGCTGTAGGCGATAATATAGGAGCAGAATATTCATATAATGAGACTAGCGCATTCACTTCATTGTTGAGTACGACGTATGAACAACTAGGAATGACTTCAACTACATATGGAAATAGTAGTAGTTTTACTCCTGTAACCACAGATGATATTTTCGATATGATTGTCGTTGAGAACTATCCAGTTAATGCACGATCAACAAGTAGTACTGCTGGTGGTGGCGGTCACTCATTCATACTTGATGGATGGCTACGATTAGAATATTCGATTTTGGGAGTTTCTGCAAGCGATAGTTCATCACCAGTACTCAACAGGGATGATAACTTCCAATACAATTTTGATTTAGTTCATATAAATCTTGGTTGGGGTGGAAAGTGTGATGGATATTATCTCCCTGGAGCATTTGATTTGACTCAAGATAAGTATCGTGAGTTTGCAGAGGAGAATGATATAGATGCTTACGATGCACGTGTTTACGATTTGAATGTATCTTATTTAATCTATAGTTTATAAAAACAGTAGTTAAACTAACGTCAATTCAAAAAAAATATATAACTTTGAAAAAGAATTAAAATTTTGAGTTATGAAAGCAAAGATTTTATTAGGAGTTTTGTTGTGTGTGGGTATGTTAGCGTGTGAGAAGCAGGAGAAGGCTGGAACATCTGCGCAGAATAGCAGTAAAGAGTATCAAGAGGTATATGATGCGATGCAGCAGATAATAGATAAGGGC
>JAEIGA010003127.1_pt1 | contig 26044 bp, 20 predicted proteins | sample 9270691 | NCBI WGS metagenome assembly JAEIGA01 (sample SAMN17057246, study PRJNA624740) | gut metagenome | biome: biome; isolation source: fecal sample | host: Bos grunniens | place: China: Xizang | collected 2019
CAACTCTGACTATGCTGCCAAACGTCTGGGCAGTGCGACTATGGAGCGTCTGGAGGTGATTACATTGCCTCATGGAACATTCTATAAATGGATGGAGAGCCGTGGCAAGTCTGGAGGGCAGAATAAAGTCCCAAGGCTACATGGAAATCTCAAGTTTATAGATGAGCTGACTGCTTTGTAGAGAATATTTGCCTGTTCTCAAGGAACAGGATCATAACCGCTTCCTCCCCATGGGTGACAGCGGAGAATACGGCGTACAGTAAGGTAGAGCCCTTTGATTGGGCCATGTTTGCGAAGTGCCTCAATGGCATACTGTGAGCATGTTGGTGTAAATCTGCATGTAGGCGGTTTCAGTGGTGATATGCAGATCTGATAGAAGCGTACAAGAAGCAGTAACGGAAAGCTAGCACTCCTTTTCAACAGCTTTAGAAATTTTTCCCAATATATCTCTGATTTTTGTCTCAATGTATGTGTATTCCAGAATGTCTTTGCTTACATATACAAACATGATATTTGCCCTGGCTCCTTCAGGCAAATGCATAAGATCTTTATTCTTTCTGTAGCCCTCTCTTGTTCTGCGTTTGAGAAGATTTCTGTGTACTGCCCTTTTAAAATTCTTTTTGGGTACAGATACAAGTATCTTATTGCAACAGGGGCAGCTGTTGTCATCACTCTTGTCATCAAATGTGAGGTAGGAGACTCTGAAAGGATAGTGAAAGAGGACCTGGCCATCTTTTACAAGGGCATTGATCTCCTTTAGGGAGCAAATTCTTTCTTGTTTTGTAAAAGTCTGTGCCATAGGCCTCCTTGTCTCTCCGTAAACCTACTTCTTGTCGAAGAAGAGGGTTAGCGCCTTGGCAATAGAAGGTGCCTCTGGGGTTGGCGCTGTAATTGTTGTGTTAAGTTTGGCAGCTTTCATCGCTTTGGCTGTAGCCGGACCAAATGTGGCAAACATGAGGTCTTTCTGCTCAAACTCAGGGAAATTCTCCTGCAAAGAGTTTATGTCGGATGGACTATAGAATACAAGCATTTGATATTTTGCAAGATCAAGTTCCGACAAATCACTGTTGATAGTCTTGATGAATACTGCAGATTCATGTTTGAGTTTGGCCTTTACAAACAGTTTGTGAAGATCAGCCTTGTTGGAATCTGCTGTGGCAAGGAGAAAATTCTCATCCTTGTGTTTGGTGCCGATGCTGTCAACTATTGAAGCTGCGGTTCCGTTGCCAAAAAATATTTTTCTCTTCCTGTAAACAATATGTTTCTGAAGGTATAATGCAATCGCCTCAGAAACGCAGAAGTACTTCATTGTTTCAGGAACGGTAATCCTCAACTCCTCGCACAAACGGAAGAAAGCATCAATTGTGGTTCTTGCTGTAAAGACAATTGCCGTATAGTCAAGGATGTTTATCTTTTGAGCTCTGAATTCTTTAGCTGTCAGGGGTTCAACTCTAAAAAACGGATGAAAATCAATATTTACACCGTATTTTGCAATAATCTCTGAATACGGCGATGAATTCTGAGGTGCCGGTTGAGAGATTAAAATATTTGTAACTTTCATATTATGAGAGTATTAAATGCGCTAAAACCGCTTGCGGTAAAATTTCGAGGGTGCAAAGATACAAAATCAAAAAAAAATGTGAAAATCCATTTGAAATTATTATTTGACTGCAGCGGATATAATAGAGCAGATTGGTCAGAAAGACGATTGTCAGAATGGAAATGGCAACATGTCTGAAAGTTATGGATTCAAATGCAACCAATGCAAGAAAACTTATTATGATGAGGCTTATCATGATTATGCAATAGGTGCTGTAGAACCTGTTGAGCATTTTGAAGAGGGAGGCCCTGTTTACCCAATCCATAATATTTGCAGCAATTGCCCTGAACAGAAGGTAGAGCGACAATGTACCAAAGGCAAAAAGGAAATTTATGCCGGTTGAGAAGCTGTTCTCCACTATTGCGTGGTTGGCATTATAGTTTGAGAACACGAAGGCCAGGATTATTGCAAGAAACGTGATTGTAATGTTCCTGCTGTTCTGCAGATGGTTCTGCTGCTCTATTTCAATCACTCTTTTTGCATTGAATATAGATTTTGCAGAGACAATGAGTCCCTCCGCTATGCGCATGAATGTAACTGTAAAGAGGGATAGTATTATAACTACTATAATCAGGTTTGATATATTGTCAACAAGCGACAACGGAGTTGAACTTGCCTGTCCGGCAAATTCTTCCACTGCAATATAGCTGTCGGGCCACGCCTGGGATACAGGCAGGCTGGCAACTTTGGTGCAACTTGTTGTATCAATGCTAATTACCGCGTTTGGCATTATATCCTGCTGTTACAAGGTAGTCCACAACTTTATCACGCATGTCGCCCTGGATAAGGATGGCTCCATCTTTGGCAGATCCGCCTGTCCCGCATTTTGTCTTGAGCTTTTTGCATAGCTCTTCAAGCTCTTCCTGCGGTCCGACAAATCCGTCGACAAGGGTTACCTGTTTGCCCGCCCTCTTTTTGCGGTCTATTGTTACAATAAGCTTCTGTTTGTGTGGGGGCAGCAGCTCAATCTCAGGCTGCTCGTCATCTGTGGAGTAGTTGAAGTCGGGGTTGGTAGAGAATACCACACCAAGTCTGCTTTTCCAATCGTTGTTAGCCATAACTATTTAGCACAAAATTTGCTGCAAAGGTAATTATAAAAAAGTAAAATGTTATATTTGCCGTTTAATATGGATAACATCTCTAATCAGAAACAAAATTTATCATAAATATGGAGTTAACAAAGTTCAAGAGGATAAACAATATTATAGCCATAGCGGTACTGTTTATTGCATCCTTTACCTATTTGTCAACCATTGAGCCCACTGTAAGTTTTTGGGACTGTGGTGAGTTTATTGCGTCATCATATAAACTTGAGGTCGGCCACCCGCCGGGAAACCCGGTTTTCCAGCTTATAGCACGTTTCTTTACCCTCTTTGGTGACAATACAAAGGCTGCAATGCTCGTCAATGCAATGAGTGCGTTGTGCTCTGCCTTCACAATTTTCTTCCTCTACCTGACAATTGTCCATCTTGGAAGGAGAATCATCGAGAAGGCGGGAAAAAGTCTGGATTTGGGAAATTCAATTGCAGTTTTTGGCGCCGGTGCAGTCGGCTCATTGGCATATTGCTGGTCTGATACATTCTGGTTCTCTGCTGTTGAGGCTGAGGTTTATGCAATGTCATCACTCTTTACTGCCGTAGTTTTTTGGGCTATGCTAAAATGGGAAGAGGAGGCCGACAAACCATTTGCAAACAGGTGGATTGTGCTCATAGCCTTCCTTATGGGTGTCTCAATAGGTGTGCACCTGTTGAACCTGCTTACAATTCCGGCACTTGTATTCATCTACTATTATAAGAAGTATGAGGTTACCAGAAAGAGGACATTTTGGGTGTTGGCTCTGTCGGGAGTGATATTGGCGGTAATATTGTATGGAATCATTCCTTATGTTCCAAAGATGGCTGCTTATGTTGACCTCTTCTTTGTAAATGTTTTGGGATTGACCTACAACATAGGTGCTACCCTATTTGTTCTTGCACTTATAGCTGCATGTTTCTGGGGCATCTATTATACATACAGGAAGCACAAGATTCTGTTGAATACAATACTGCTTTGTATAACAGTGATAATAATAGGTTATACATCATTTGCAGTGGTGGTCATAAGGTCATCGGTTGATACACCAACCAATGAGAACCAGCCTGACAACCCTTTCAATCTTGTGCGCTATCTTGGCCGTGAGCAGTATGGAAGCAACCCTCTTGTTTATGGTGAGACATTTGCGGCAGTTTTGAAGGATATCAAGACTCCTGAATACTATAATGTGCATAACGGCAAGTATGTAAAGGTCAGCGGTCCTGCTGTGCCTGTATACTCTTCTGATTCAAAAATGCTCTTCCCAAGAATGTACACATCTGGTGCGGGAGATTCGTATGTTCCTTTCTATGAGATGTATACAGAAGGTAAAGGCCGTAACATAGGTGGCAAGCACAGAAAACCTTCATTTGGAGCCAACCTCAAATATTTTTTGGATTATCAGGTAGATTTCATGTATTTGAGATATTTCATGTGGAACTTTGCCGGCCGTCAGAATGATCTGCAGCCAAGCTATCCGGGTGAGATGTTCAAGGGCAACTGGGAGAGCGGAATCAAATTCATTGATCAGATCAGATTGGGTGACCAGAGTGAGGGCCCCGATTATATAGTCGACAGCAAGGCTCGTAACCACTTCTATTTCCTTCCATTGATTCTTGGTCTTATAGGACTCTTCTACCAATTGAGGAGAGACCAGAAAAACTGGATGGTTACGATGTTGCTTTTCGTGCTTACAGGTATTGCCATTGTGGTCTATCTGAACCAGCCTCCAATGCAGCCAAGGGAGCGTGATTATGCGTATGCCGGCTCCTTCTATACATTTGCCATCTGGATTGGTCTGGGTGTAATGTGGATTTCAGAACTTTTGAGAAAGATCTCCTCTCCTGCAGCAGCATCTGCGGTTGCTTCAATCATAGGTATTCTGGTTCCGTTGCAGATGGTGTCGCAGACATGGGATGACCATGACAGAAGCGGCAGATATTTCGTAAGGGACATGGGATATAACTATCTGGCACCTCTTGGCAAGAATGCCATGATAATCACTCATGGAGATAACGATACATTCCCATTATGGTATGCTCAGGAGGTTGAAGGCACAAGAACAGATGTGAGAATTGTAAATACATCTCTTCTTGGTACAGACTGGTATATTGATCAGATGAAGCTCAAAATGTATGAGTCTGACCCCCTTCCTGTTACAATAGACAAGTCGCAGTACTTCTTTGGTACAAATGACTTTGTGCAGATTTATGAGCGTTTTAACAGACCTATTTTGGCCAAAGAGGCGATAGATATATTCAAGAATCCAAAGATAAGGATTGCAATGTCTGACGGTAAGGATCATGATTACCTCCCTGCAAGGAAACTGATTATTCCGGTGAACAAGGAGAATGTCATAAAGAACGGTATTGTAGCGGAAAAGGATTACGGTAAAATTCTTGATTCGCTTGTTCTTGAGATTCCTGAGGGTAAAGGCTCCCTTGACAAGGTGGAGCTTATCATACTTGATATTCTTGCCCATTACAATTGGGACAGACCTATCTATATGGCCCAGAGAGGCGGTGATCTTCAGATCGGTTTGAAGGATTATCTTCAGTACGACGGTTTTGTTTACAAATTTGTGCCTATAAAGAGTGCCACAGGACGTGAGAACGGCAATCTTGACCAGGTGGATGAAGATGAAATGTATAACAGGGTGATGAATGTTTACAAATGGGATAACTTCAAGGATACCACCCTCAATATAGACTATCAGCATCTGTTGACTTTCAACAGTCTTGTCTCACCGAGAGATATTATGGTTCAGACTGCGAAGGCCCTCTATACAAGAGGAAAGGAGGAGAAGGCTGTTGAGGTGCTTGACAGGATGCAGGAGCTTATACCGGCTGCAACGCTTCCGTTGAACAACTCAATAATCTCAGGTTTGAATGACAAGGCGGTGCTTGATGCGATAAGTGTTTATTGTGCTGCAGGAGAGAAGAAAAAGGCCTACAAACTTGCCGATGAGTTTGCAGCGGAGACACTGAAGGCCATTGACCTGTTTGCCAAACCTTATGCCGACGGATATTTGTCGTATGAGTATACAAATCAGGCCTTCTCATACCTGTTGTTGCTTCAGGAGGTATTCAAAGGGAATGATGATATGAAAAAGGCAAACCAGATTGGCAAACTTATAAATGAGCGTCTGGAGCGTGTCCAGAAAGCCATATAGTCTGCATGATGCAATAAAAGAGAGAGGTGGCCGGAAATTACCGGTCACCTCTCTTTATTTGTAGCAGTTTTGTTCCAGAACTACTCAAACAGGTAAACCTTGTCTGACCTGCGGAGTCTTTCAGGGATAGGAATCGAGCAATATACCCCTTTTGTGGCCACCTCTGACGGTTTGAGATCTACCCGTATCTCAGGTATCTTCATCTCTATTACCCCTGTGGACGGGCCTATAATGAGAATATTGTTCCCAATTTCAAGCTGGCCGGTTTCAACAAGTATTTCGGCAACACCGATATTGGAGAAGTAGTTTGTGACCTTTCCGATATATGTCTTCTTGCGGGTAGCCTTGTTGCCGTAAACGGTGCTCCATTCGCCAAGTTTTGCACCCTGATAGTAGCCGTCCCAGAAACCTCGGTTGAAGACCTCTTTAAGAGCGCCTTCTTTAAGTGAGGATGCCAGCTCCGGAGTAAATCTTCCCTCAATTACCGCATCTGCAGCAGCGCGATAGGCCGCAGTCACTTTTCTGACATATTCTGCACTGCGGGCACGTCCTTCAATCTTGAAGACAGAGACTCCCGCATCAATCATCTTGTCCATGAACTCTATGGTGCACAGATCTTTAGGCGACATGATATATTTGTTGTCAATCTCCAATTTGTCACCAGTCTCCAGGTCTGTCACCTCATAGCCCCTACGGCACAACTGGTAGCATGAGCCTCTGTTGGCTGATGCATTGTAGTGGTGCAGACTCAGATAACATTTGCCCGATACCGCCATACATAGTGCGCCGTGGCAGAACATCTCAATCTGAACCTCCTTTCCGCCCGGTCCTTTGATTCCCTCTTCTGCAATCTTTTGGCTGATCTCTTTTACCTGGTTCATGTTAAGCTCCCTTGCGAGCACAACCACGTCGGCAAACTGGGCATAGAATTTTACCGCCTCATAGTTTGACACATTGAGCTGTGTAGAGATATGCACTTCAAGTCCAATGGATCTGGCGTATGATATTGCAGCCATATCTGATGCAATCACAGCAGTGATGCCTGCCCTTTTGGCTGCATCAAGAGCCTCTTTCATCGGTTCTATGTCTTCATTGTACAACACAATGTTGAGTGTGAGATATGACCGTACTCCATGCTCGTTGCACAACTCGACAATCTTCTCTATATCCTCCGGATTGAAGTTGTTTGCAGAGTGTGAGCGCATGTTAAGGTTGCCTACACCAAAATAGATGGAATTGGCACCTCCCTGTATGGCAGCCATAAGGCACTCAAAGTTGCCTGCAGGGGCCATTATTTCAATACTCTTGTTCTGTTTAGTCTTTTCCATTGTATTACTTTGGTAATGTCAAAATGAATTGGAGTTTGTTGGCATTAATTTGAATTTGCTATCGGGCCGTAACGGAGATGATTTTATTTATTACCTGCTCCGGTGTAACAGCTTTAAGGCAGGCATAATCACCTCTTGCACACTCCTTGTCTCCAAAAATGGAGCATGGACGGCATGGCAGGTCTGCTTGCAAGGCATCCTGAGGATTTTGTCCCCATCCGTAAAAACCGGCATAAGGATGTGTAGCACCCCATATTGAAACTACCGGGGTCTGCACAAGAGACGCCAGGTGCATGTTGGCGGAGTCCATGGTAAGCATAACATCGAGGCTCTTCATGAAACCAACCTCATCCCCCAGCCTGTATTTGCCGGCAACCGATTCGGTGTTAGGATATTTTGACGCGAATGATTCGAGCATCTCAATCTCCTTTTTCCCACCGCCAAAGAGAAAAATTCTGTTATTGTTGTCGACAGACAATCTGCTTATTACCTCTTCAATACATTCAATAGGCCATGCTTTGCCGGGATGCTTTGCAAAAGGGGCTATGCCAATCCTCCTATACATATTCTCACCGGCTTTGCGTGCCGGCACCGGCCTTTTTGCAAAACCGAGATCCTTGAGGTTAAGGGAGGTAAGCACATCTTCATATTTCTGCATGCTGCTCTTTTGCGGAACCATGACTTTATTACGGCTCCTGACAAGTTTTTTGCGTGACTTGCGGTCTTTGAAGATTACCTTGTTGGGAATGCCATGAAGCTGCAGCCAGTATCGTATTATCCTGCTTCTATGAACGTTGTGTATATCAGCTACCTCAGTAAAGTTATATTTGAGCAGAGTGGATGCAAACTTTATTACAGACATTACACCATCTTTTCCCTTCTGAAGCTCAAAAGGTATGAAACTGAGGTTCTCCACACCTTCAAACAGTGGTGCAATGAACTTTTGTGACAGCACAGAAAACTGGATAGAGGGATTCTGTCTGGCATATTCTTTAATAAGGGGGACAGATATGGCAACGTCCCCCAATGCTGACAATCTGATTATTAGTATGTGTCTCTTTCTGCTGGCCATTATTACTGCTGTTTGGCATAAAGGACAGGGTTGAGGGCCGGATCGTTGTACATCTTCATCTGTTTGTACACCTTCATATATTTGTTGCCCGCTTCGATATCTGCCAAGAGCTGGTCTATTGCTGAAGAAAGGTCTTTCCTCTGCTCAAGAAGTACATCCAGTTTCTTCTGGCACTCAGCCTTATGCTCAGGATTGGCATCTTCCCTGTTTGCCTCAATTGACATATGGTATATTTTCAAGGCAAGAATTGACAATCTGTCAATGGCCCAAGCCGGACTTTCGGTGTTTATTGTGGCATCACCCTTAACTGCAACATCCTTGTATTTGTCAAGCATGTAGCTGTCAATCAATTCAACGAGGTCTGTCCTGTCCTGATTTGACTTGTCAATCCTTCTTTTGATTTTAAGAGCCTCAACCGGCTCGATCTCAGGGTTGCGGATTATATCCTCAAGATGCCATTGGACAGTATCGATCCAATTTTTCAAATATAGATAAAACTCAATGGTTCTTAGTTCATATGGGTTTTTGATAGGAGCATCAACATCATCAACAAGATGATAATTTTCAATGCATTTGTCAAAAATCTGATTGCTTAGTTGGCTGAAATTCATATTTGTATAGTTTATTTGTTTCTGTTAATGAGATAATCTGCATAGGTAACAAGCTGCTCTTTCTGTGCTGCGTTCAGATCCATCTGTGCGACAATGCCCAGAGCCTTTTCGTGGTATCTGGCAATGGCCTCTTCTGCGGCCTGCTTGATGCCGGCCTCAATATAGAGCTGTTGCATGCCTTCAATCTTCTGCGCCGCATCCTCTTCGGTCATAGCCATCAGTTGGTTAAGTCTCTCTTTTTGGAGACCGCTGGTGCGGCGGAAAGTCTCAACGAGCAGCCATGTCTTCTTGTTGTTGATGATGTCTCCGCCAATGTTTTTGCCAAAGATGCTGCTCTGTCCGAATGTGTCAAAGTAGTCATCCTGTATCTGGAACGCTATTCCAAGTGTATATGCAAAGTCATACAGGGCATTGGCTGTTTTGGCATCGGCTCCAGCAATGATGGCACCCATCTTTGCAGAGCATGCTATCAGAACTGCCGTCTTGAGCCCGATCATTGAGATGTAGTCCTCCATTGTTATGAACGGCAAGTGCTCAAAATTCATGTCATACTGTTGACCCTCACAGACTTGTGCTGCAGTCCTTGTGAAGAGTGCAAGAGCCTCAGGCAGCCTCTCTGCAGGGCATGAGGCAAGAAGATCGTATGACATTATTGACATTACATCTCCCGACAATATGGCTATATTGTTGTTCCACTTTTTGTGTACGGTAGGCTGTCCTCTGCGGATGTCGGCCTTGTCCATAATGTCATCATGTATAAGTGTGAATCCGTGGAAGACCTCTATTGCCATTGCCGGATAGAGGATGGATTTTTCAATTCTGTCGGAGAAGAGATTGTAGGTCATAAGACAGGTGACAGGTCTCAACCTTTTTCCTCCAATGGAAATCATATATCCCAAAGGGTTGTACAAATCAGAGGGTTCCCTGTTGAAGTCCAGAGAAGAGAGCCCTTTGGTAACAATATCTTTTAGCTCTTGAATGGTATACATTACTGGTAAATTTGCTAATATTTGTATTACAAAGGTAATGTTTTTTGTACAATTTTGTATATTCGCACCTATGGATAAGATTAAAACTGATACAGCTTTTGTAGTAAAACATACCGGAAGTCACTATCTGCTCTCAAAATTGCCGGAATGGGATCTCTTTCCTGCTGTTATAAAGGGAAAATTGAGGCTCAAAGGGTCAAGTTCAACCAATCCGGTTGCTGTGGGGGATATTGTGGAATTTGATGCTGGAGAGGCCAATGGTCCGGCAACAATCAAGGCCATACAGCCACGCAGGAACTGCATTGTGAGAAAGTCAACGAATCTGAGCCGCCAGTCGCATGTGATAGCGGCAAATATTGATATGGCTTTTCTGATTGTAACAATAAATTTTCCGGAGGTCAAGCTGCCATTCATTGACCGGTTTCTTGTTACCTGTGAGGCATATAACGTACCTGTTACCATAGTACTCAACAAAATGGATCTTTATGACCAGGATGCATTGCAGATGGTTGAGGCATTCAAGTCCATATACAATGGTGCCGGATACAATGTGATTGAGACATCGGTGGAAAGCGGTTTGGGAATGGAGAGCCTGAAGGATATGTGCAAGGATAAGATTGTTCTCTTTTCGGGGCAATCGGGAGTGGGCAAGTCATCAATAATTTCAGCCCTTGATCCGGAACTTGATCTGAGAATAGGGGAGATCTCTGCGTATCATCTTCAGGGAAAGCACACTACAACATTTTATGAGATGCACAAACTTGAATCTGGCGGGTTTGTGGTTGATACACCTGGTATCAGGGGATTTGGACTTGTAGATGTAAAACCTGAGGAGCTTAGCACATATTTTCCTGAAATGCTGCGTGTTGAAGACAATTGCAGATTTGTTCCGTGTACACATACGCATGAACCGGGATGTGCTGTAAAGGAGGCTCTTGAGAGCGGTGAAATATCTGTTGAAAGGTATGAGTCCTATCTCGGTATGCTTGATGAGGAGGGCAAGTACAGATAAACCGACAGCAGGCTGCTGTCAGATGAGGATATGAACAGACAGGTACTTAAACTGGCAATACCGAGCATCTTTGCAAATATAACTGTGCCGTTGGTCGGCATGGTTGATGTTGCCATTGCCGGAAGGCTGGGAGAGGCTGCCCTTATTGGTGCTGTTGCAGTTGCAACCATGCTTTTTGACCTGCTCTACTGGAATATGGGATTTCTCAGGGTCGGAACCAGTGGTATGGTTGCCCAGGCTTATGGTAAGGGGGATTTTGAGGAGGCAATGAGGGTTTTTGTTCAGGGAATCTTTACGTCTGTCATAATAACGCTTATAATCTGGTCAATACAATATTTGTATGTAGACTTGGCATTTAAGTTCATAGAGGCCTCTCCCCAGGTGGAGAAGCTGGCGAGGGAGTACTATTTCATAAGGATATGGGCCGCTCCGGCAACCCTTTCGCTGTATGTGTTCAAGGGCTTTTTCATTGGAATGCAGAATGCCGTAAGACCGATGGCTGTTGATGTTACAATCAACCTGACCAATCTTGCTGCAAGCATCTTCTTTTCACTCTATGCCGGTATGGGATTCAAAGGTATTGCTGCTGGAACTGTAGTTGCGCAATATACAGGACTTGTATTGAGCATAATCTTCATGTTTACAGGCTACAGGAGGTATTTCAAATATATAAACCTAAAGTCAAGCATTGCTTTAAGCAGCATCAAGAGGTTTTTTGTGCTCAACTCAAATCTCTTCATCCGTTCAATCTGTTTTCTGTTTATATATACCGGATTCACTTCACTCTCCGCACAATATGGAGATGTCCTTTTGGCTGTATGTACCATAATGATGAAGCTGATGATGCTCTTCTCATACTTTATTGACGGGTTCGCCTATGCCGGAGAGGCTCTTGCGGGGCGGTATATAGGAGCAAAAGAGAGGGACTCATTGGTCAGATCAGTTAAGGTGATTTTTGTTTGGAGTCTTTCAATAGGTGTGGTTTCAACATTGGTTTATCTTGTGGCAGGAGAGCCTCTTGTGAGAATGCTTACAGATAATCAGCAGGTTGTTGATGCCTCCCACCCGTTTTTGCCATGGTTGCTTGTAATGCCTGTTGTGAGTTGTGCGGCCTTTACGTGGGACGGAATCTTTATTGGCGCAACGGCTTCTATAGCCATCCGCAACTCCATGATATATGCTGTTGTGGCCTTCTATATATGCTATTTTGCCTTGAACGGATCAATCGGCGTCCAGTCCCTATGGGTGGCATATATGGCGCACCTTGTGGTGAGGACTGCCTATCTGTCGGGAACGGCAAAAAAAGAGGTGTTTCAATTTTAATTGCAATTTTGTATAAACATGGTATAAAGAGGAGCAATTTTTCGTATCTTTAACTTCTGTAATTAAAAATTTAAAGTATGAAAAGATTCCTTTTACTCTTTCTTATGGCGGTGCCCTTCTTGGCGGCTGCAAACACATTATATTTCCCTTATAACCCATCTCTTTCTCCCGACGGAAAAACAGTATACTTCTCCTATGACGGAGATATTTTCAAGGTGCCTGCGGAGGGTGGGCTTGCAATGAGATTTGTCTCTTTGGGTGCCAATGAGACGATGCCCAAGGTCTCTCCCGACGGCAAGTATGTAGCTTTTGCTTCAGATATTCAGGGCAACAGGGATGTTTATGTTGTGCCTGTAGAGGGCGGAGAGGTGAGAAGGCTTACATGGCATGAGGGCAATGATTACCCAACAGGCTGGAGTGCAGATTCAAAGATGGTCTTTTTTGAGACCAATAGGGCAAATGACCGTACCACATATAGTGTTGCAGTTTCAGGAGGAACACCTGTAAGGCTGTTTGACAACTATTTCAATACTATTGTAAATGTTGCCCAGAACCCTAAAACAGGCGAAATATACTTCAATGAATCGGGTGAGAGCATAAGTTTTCCTACCCGAAAAAGATATGTGGGCGAGCACAACCCGAACATCAAATCATGGAATCCGGCAAAAAAGGAGTATAAGGAGCTTACCTCGTATGAGGGCAAGGATACATGGCCGATGGTTGACATGAATGGCAACCTCTATTACGTGACAGACAAGTTTAACAAGGAATCCAACATTGTAAAATATAGCAAAAACGGAGAGGAGGTGCAACTGACCTCTTTTGACAAATCGTTGCAGTATCCGTCTATAAGTTTTGATGGAAGCAAGATCGCCTTTATTCTTGAGTACAAGTTGCATATTCTTGATGTGAAGAGCGGAAAGGTTTCACAGCCGCAGATCTCAATTGCAGACAATAATGTTGTGGTAGAACGCAATTATGAAAATGAGGTGCCTACAACTGTGGCAGTTTCTCCCGACGGAAAGAAATTTGCTTTGGCAATCAGAGGCCTTCTGTATATAAGTGACGTCAAAGGCAAATATCAGATGCCGTTGAATACCCCTATGAATGAAAGGGTTGATGAGATTGTTTGGGCAAAGGACAATAATACCCTATATTACACCCGGACAAACAGGGGCTTCACAAACATCTACAAGATAAAGGCTGACGGCTCCGCTGCAGAGCAGCCTCTCTTTACAGCAGCCTGCAATGTGCGCAATCTGACCTCATCTGCAAAACGTGACAAGATTGCCTTTATCAGCGGCAATCATGACGTAATGATCCTCAATACGGCAACAGATGTGGCTGAGAAGATAGCTGATGCCCAATTCTGGTCATACGCAACATATAACCTCAACTTCTCTCCAGATGACAGCTATCTTGCTTTTGAGGCTGTGAATATGTTTGAGGGTGAGATTTACATCTATTCATTTAAAGAGAAAAAGTTACGTAATCTTACAAATTCCACATGCTCCGAGGGAAATCCTTGTTTCTCCCCTGACGGCAAGTATCTCTTCATGATAGCGGATTATTATGAGACAACATTCCCAAGGGGCGGAGGCGGATACCCCGATTTGTACAAGCTTCCGTTGGACAGATATAATGTAACACCATTCCAGTCTGATGTATATGATGAACTGTTCAAGAAGGAGGAGGCATCAGAGAAGGCGGATAGTGCAAAGAAAGAGGGCAAGAGTGGGGATGTGAAGAAACCGTCGGAGAAGAAGGAGGAGATGGAGGTCAAGATAAACTTTGACAACATACTCAGAAGGGCCGTTGAGGTCAAATTGGGGGCAAAGGGTGTATATACATTCAAGAGCAAGGACAAATCTTGGCTGTTGTATCTCTCTGAAGGAAAAATTTTCAGTCTTGAGCTCTCTGATCCGTTTGCAAAGGCAAAGGAGGTTAAGGATTTGAAGAGAGGCCATTTCATCTCTTCTGACAATGACTTGTACTTTGTTTCGGGTGCCGACATTTCAAAAGTGGATCTTGCAAGCGGTAGAACAACCAAGATCACCATCAAGAAATCGGTCGAGAAGGATGTGAAGAATGAGTTTGAACAGATGTTTTATGAGGCGTGGGGTAAAATAGACCAGAATTTCTATGATGTGAATTTCCATGGCGTGAACTGGGCAGAGAAGAGAGATTACTATGCAACCTTCCTTCCTTATGTGAGAAGCCGTGCTAATTTGATGACGCTTGTTACAGATATGTTGGGCGAGTTGAATTCATCACATTTGGGATTCAGAACAGGTGGTGATGATATGGAATCTCCGCTTACAAAGACCTACACCATGGAGACCGGTATTCTATGGAACAGGACAAAACCATATATTGTAGCTGGTGTATTGACAGATTCTCCAGCCAATACTATTGAGGCCGGTCTGCAGGCGGGTGACATCCTTGTGGAAGTCAATGGCGAGCGCGTAGATGCCGCACGCAACAGGGAGTCTTATTTTGCTGTAACCGTAAAGGTTCCGGAGCTTAAACTCAGATTCAGCCGTTCAGGTAAGGAGTTTGATGTAAAGATGCATACTGTATCATACAGGGATGTCAAAAACTGGCTCTACAATGAGTGGGAAGATACCAACAGGGCTCTTGTTGACAAATTGGGAAAAGGCAAGATAATGTATACCCATATGCGCGATATGGTAGATGAGGAGTTGAAGGAATTCTTGAAGGATATGCATACCCGCTCAATCGGAAAGGAGGCGATAATTCTTGATTTGCGTTTCAACAATGGCGGAAATGTCCATAAGGAGGTTCTTGATTTCTTGGCACAGAAGGCTCACTTCAATTGGGCTTACAGGGATTTCCCTGGCAATCCTCATCCTAATGTGACCCCTGGAGACATGCCTGTAATTGCTTTGGTAAATGAGCGAAGCTTGAGTGATGCAGAGGTGACCTCAAATGGAATAAAGACTTTGGGCCTTGCAACAATTGTGGGGACTGAGACTTACCGCTGGATTATCTTTACAACTGGAACAAGACTTATTGACGGTTCTCTTGTAAGGTTACCTGCATGGGGATGTTACTCTCTTGACGGTAAGGATCTTGAGTCAACAGGTGTCAAACCTGACATATATGTGAAAAACACATTTGAAGATAGGCTTAAAGGCAAGGATCCTCAATTGGAAAGGGCTATTGAGGAGGCATTGAAACAGTTGCAGAAAAGATAATCTGCGGAAAATTTGAACTGAACAAAAATCACAACTATGAAAAGGGACTTGAAATATCTGCAACTGTTGGCTAAGAGTTTTCCTACCATACAGGCTGCCAGTACCGAGATTATAAATCTTGAGGCTATATTGAACCTTCCAAAGGGAACGGAGCACTTTGTTACAGACCTGCATGGTGAGCATGAGGCTTTCCAGCATGTCTTGAGAAATGCTTCAGGAACGGTTAAGCGTAAGGTTGAAGAGATATTCGGACATACATTGAGAGACTCTGAAAAGAGGGATTTGTGTACTCTTATATACTACCCTGAAGGGAAATTGAAGATAGTGAAGCAGAAGGAGACTGATATTGAGGAGTGGTACAAAGTTGAGCTTATGAGACTTGTGAGAGTCTGTTCCAATGTCTCGTCCAAATATACACGTTCAAAAGTGAGAAAAGCTCTCCCTAAAGAGTATGCATATATAATTGAGGAACTTTTGCATGAATCAAAAGGAGAGGAGGCCAACAAGCACCACTATATAATGGCTATTGTGGAGACTATTGTCTCTACCGGCAGGGCAGATCACTTCATTATAGCGATATGTAAGCTCATACAGCGCCTGACAATTGATTCTCTCCATATAATAGGAGATATTTACGACAGAGGCCCGGGTGCGCATATCATTATGGATACTTTGTGTGAGTACCATGATTTCGATATCCAATGGGGAAACCATGACCTTGTTTGGATGGGTGCTGCCGCGGGTAGCCCCTCTTGTGTTGCCAATGTGTTAAGGATGTGTTTCAGATATGCCAACTTTGTAACGCTTGAGGAGGGTTATGGAATCAATCTGCTTCCGTTGGCCACCTATGTGATGGAGGCATACAAGGATGATCCTTGTACTATTTTCTATCCGAAGAATTCGGATGAGGGTATTGTAGATCCAAAGCAACTTAATTTGTGTGCCAAAATGCATAAGGCAATAACCATTATGCAGTTCAAACTTGAGCATCAGATTATTGAGCGTAGGAAGGAGTTTGGTATGGAGGATAGGAATTTGCTGCACCTTATTGATTTTGAGAAGGGTACAGTGAGGATAGATGGCAAGGATTACGAGTTGAGGGACAAACTCTTCCCAACAGTTGATCCAAAAGATCCGTATAAGCTTACTCCTGAGGAGGCCAATATTATTGAGCAGCTTACAAAGAGTTTTACCTCAAGTGCGAGATTGGCGCGTCACATGGATTGCATCTATTCCCATGGAGCACTCTATCTGGTAAGAAACAACAATCTGCTCTATCACGGGTCGGTTCCTTTGAATGAGGACGGGTCGTTCAAGTCATTGACCATAAATGGAAAAGCATACTCCGGAAAAGAACTTTTTGATAGGGTAGACCAGCTTGTGAGAAATGCATATTACAGTGAGTTGAATTCGGCCAGCAAACTATACGGCCAGGACTTCATATGGTATTTGTGGTGTGGCCCAGTATCTCCTCCGTTTGACAAGAACAGGATGGCAACTTTTGAACGCTATCTGTTGAGCGACAAAGAGGTACAAAAGGAGCACAAGGGCAGTTACTATGTTCTGAAAAACAGGAAGGATATATGTGAGATGATATTGCGTGAATTTGGCATTGAAGATACAGAACATGCGCATATCATTAACGGACACATACCTGTAAAGACAACCCAAGGAGAAAATCCTATTAAGGCAGAGGGCAAACTCCTTGTTATTGATGGCGGATATTCAAAAGCCTACCAAAAGGAGACAGGTATTGGAGGATATACTTTGGTTTATAACTCATATGGTTTGAAACTTGTTCAGCATGAGCCGTTTGAGTCAAGACAAAAGGCTATAGAGCAGGGCATTGACATTATATCAGAAACAAAAGTCGTAGAGTTCCTTGACCAGCGTAGACTTGTAAGGGATACCGACAACGGCAAGAGACTTATTGAGCAGATTGAAGATCTCAAGGAGCTTCTTGTAGCTTATAGGAAAGGTGTTATAAGGTAACGCAGTTGGGCTTTGTTCATGGGTGCGGTATACCTGAAATGCTGATACATGAGGATGACAGCACTCTCAGCAGAAGATGCAGGGGTGCTGTTTCTTTTTATTTATATGAAATTATGAGTATTTTTGCAGCCTGAATTAAAAGTATAAAGATATGAATTGGTTGGAGAGCCTGTTTTTTGGAGATACAATAGCCCATGCTGTGCTTATCTTTTCATTGGTGGTTACCATTGGAGTGCTTTTGGGCAGAATCAAGTTTGGAAGTGTTTCATTAGGAGTGACCTGGGTGCTCTTTGTTGGCATTGTTTTCGGTCATTTCAACATGGGTGTAAATGATACCATAATTCAGTTTGTAAAGGAGTTCGGCCTTATACTCTTTGTCTTTTCTGTAGGATTGCAAGTTGGTCCGGGCTTCTTCTCATCATTCAAGAAGGGTGGTGTTACGCTTAATGTGCTGGCAGCAATAATTGTGCTTCTGGCTTGTGCTGTCGCCTATATTATCCATCTTGTAACCGGACTCAATATGGTTACCATGGTGGGTATTCTTTTTGGAGCTGTAACAAATACTCCAGGACTTGGAGCGGCCCAGCAGACTTATGCCGATACAATGGGACAGGCCGATCCGTCAATTGCCATGGGATACGCCATGGCATATCCTTTGGGTGTGGTATTCATCACATTGTCGATTGTGGCAATAAAGTTCCTGTTTGGAATGAAGATAGAGATGGAGAACGAACAGGCCAAGGCCGAGGAGTCTGATGGCACAAAGGCTGCTGTGAAGTTTTCGGTTGTAGTAAAGAATGAAGCGATTGTCGGGAAGTCAATTGAGCAGATGCATGATCTGCTTGACAAGGATTATGTCGTTAGCCGACTCTGCAGGGTAGACGGCAAGATAGAGATACCTACCGGAACAACAAAAGTGCAGAGCGGAGACAAGTTGCTGCTTATTACAGATGAGCAGAACAGGGATACCATAGTTGCCTTTATAGGCGAGCAGATAGAGATGGAGACAAAGGAGTGGAGGGAACTTGACCAGCAGCTTGTAAGCCGCAAGATTGTCATTACAAAGGAGAAAGTGAGCGGCAAGACCCTCGGACAGCTCAATGTAAGGGCTCTTTATGGAGTGAATGTTACCAGGGTTACCAGAGCAGGTGTAGATCTTGTAGCGGCTGGAGATCTTCAGTTGCAGTTTGGAGACAGGGTGCTTGTGGTGGGAGCAGAGGAGAATATTGATGCTCTTGCAAGCGTTCTTGGAAATTCTGCCAAGGATTTGAGACATCCTAATCTTATGGGTATTTTCCTCGGAATAGCTGTGGGTGTCATTTTTGGATCAATCCCTTTTGCAATACCGGGAATGCCACAGGCTGTGAAGTTAGGTTTGGCTGGAGGTCCGCTTATTGTTGCAATCCTTATAAGCAGCTTTGGTTACAAGTTCAAGGTGGTCACCTATACAACCCAGAGTGCCAATATGATGTTGAGGGAGATTGGTATATCCCTTTTCCTTGCTGCGGTTGGTTTGAGTGCTGGCGAAGGATTCATTGATACCATTGTAAACGACGGCGGTTATATGTGGGTTCTGTATGGCGTAATAATAACCGTTGTTCCTTTACTTATTGGAGCTGCCATTGGCAGATTCGGTTGGAAGCTCAACTATTATACACTGATGGGAGTTATGGCTGCGAGCTGTACAAACCCATCGGCATTGGCCTACTCAAATTCCGTTTCACCAAATAACAGACAGGCTATATCGTACGCGACAGTCTATCCGTTGTGTATGTTTTTGAGGGTGCTTACTGCCCAGATAATGATGCTTATAGCTCTGTAGCTCTCCTCTTGCGCTGAAATAAAATTTTACGGCACATCCCGGCTCTGACAAACAGAAACGGAGTGTGCCGTTTAAAATTGAAGTGCAGGTACTGACCGTAAATCAAGCATACAAGCCGACCGCAAACCGGATGCAACCCGGCCGAATCAGAATATCTCTGCTATCATGCATCTGGCTGAACCACCGCCATTCTTCTCAATGCAGTCGAGGTCGGGAGCAACAATTGTTGCGTAGTTCTGGAGCAGATGCAGTTGCTCGCTGTCAAGAGACTCTTTTGCAGTTTTTGACATTACAAGTACCGGTCTTGACTTGCCCATAGCATCTTTTCCCTGTAGCTCCAGCATATTGCCTGCAAATGACTCCATCTGCTCAAGGGTTATTTCAAAAATCTCCTTGCCGCTCTCTTCAACCACTTCAATCAGGGTCATCCGCTCTTCAATATTCTCTATTGCATCCAGACATACTATTGCATATCTGCTTCCAATACACATCATTACATTTGTATGGTATATTGGAGTGCCGTCATCATCTGTTGCCTCAAAAGAGCAGTAGTCATAGCCCAATCTGTCGGCCCACTCATCAAGCAGATCCTCATCTGTTCTTGGCGAAATGCAGGCATAGGCTATCTTGTTCTCCCTGTCAAGGATAAGACTTCCTGTGCCCTCAAGAAATGCCCCCTCCTTTTCAGATTCTGTGAAATCTACAAGATTATAGCTGTTGCCATAATGCTCTTTCAGCCGTTCCATAACATTTTTGCCTCTCTCTTCCCTTCTGTTTGGGGCAAACATCGGGTAAAGGACAATGGTACTCTTTCCATCGGCACCATCTTGAGCATCATCAGAAGAGAGCTCCTCGGCACTATGGGTAGAGAACCAGTTGTTTGGGAAGATTGAATCAGGAGTGTGCGGTTCAGGGGTATCTTCAACGACCAGAACCTCAATGCCGGCCTCCCTTAGCTCTTTTACATAATTGTCAAACTCTTCAAGAGCCTTTTGCTGGGCCCCCTCTTCAAAGCCGTTCTGCTGGAATTTGTTGTTTTCGGCAGTCTGGCTGTTGTACCCGAAGGCAACCGGTTTGACCATAAGCACTTTATTGGTAAAGTATCCTTTCATTTCTCTCTGTTTGACTGTTGATCAATTAAATGGAATGTACTGTTCTGTCTATTCAGGAAGATTACTCAAGTGAGGTGATAGACTCCTTTATAATTCCAATAGCCACCCTGAGTTCATCTTCTGTTATTACCAATGGCGGTGCAAATCTGATGATGTGTTTATGGGTAGGTTTTGCCAAAAGTCCGTTTTCTGCCATTTTCAGACAGACATCCCATGCCTCCTTGCCGTTGTGCGGTTTTATTACAATGGCATTCAGAAGACCCTTTCCTCTGATCTGTTCGATGAATGGGGAGTTGAGTTTGCTCATCTCTTCCCTGAAAATCTTGCCGAGACGTTCTGCGTTTTCAGTCAGTTTCTCATCTTTGACAACACTGAGAGCCGCAACAGCAACACGAGCTGCAAGAGGGAATCCACCATAAGTCGAACCATGCTCTCCAGGCTTGATTGTGAGCATTATCTCATCATCTGCAAGACACGCGGATACCGGCAATACTCCTCCTGAAATGGCCTTGCCGAGTATTACAATATCAGGTCTTATACCTTCGTGGGCACAGCAGAGCATCTTTCCTGTTCGGGCAATTCCAGTCTGAACCTCATCTGCTACAAAGAGTACATTATGGGCCTTACATAAATCATAGCACTCTTTAAGGTACCCGTCGTCGGGAACAAATACTCCGGCCTCACCCTGTATAGGCTCTACAAGAAAAGCTGCCGTTTGGGCACCGCACTGTTCAAGTACCGCCTTGAGGGCTCCTGGATCATTGTACGGAATCTTTACAAAACCAGGAGTAAAAGGGCCATACTGTGAATATGAATCGGGGTCGCAACTCATGGATACTATAGATATGGTGCGGCCGTGGAAATTGCCGTTACAGCAGATGATTATTGCCTGATCTTCGGGAATGCCCTTCTCTACGTAGCCCCATCTGCGGGCAAGTTTCAGTGCTGTTTCAACAGCCTCCGCTCCAGAGTTCATAGGGAGCATCTTGTCATATCCGAAGAACTTTGACACAAACTCTTCATACGGGCCAAGACAATCATTGTAGAATGCTCTTGATGTAAGGCAAAGGGTGTGTGCCTGATCACAGAGTGCTTCTATGATTTTAGGATGACAATGCCCTTGGTTTACAGCTGAGTACGCTGAGAGAAAGTCAAAATATCTCTTGCCGTCAACATCCCAGACAAAGGCTCCTTCTCCTTTTGACAATACAACCGGAAGCGGGTGGTAGTTATGCGCACCATATTTCTCTTCCTGATCTATATATTTTTGAGCATTGGCAGATACAATGTTGTTTTGAGTTCCCATAATGAAGAATTTTAAGTTAAAAAATGAATATATTGCGTATTGGGGCTAATATACCTCCACTTTAGTTGCGGCAGCTTTACATTTGTCCCTTAGGGCGTCAAGGTCGCTCCCGACAGGTGCGTAAGAGACAACAACTCCCATTCGGCGGTTTACCCTTGTAAATGGTTTGCCAAAGATTCTCAGATATGTGTTTGTCTCTTTGCAAACCTCCTCTTCGCCTCTGTAGCGAGGGGCCTCCTGGCTGGCAATTGTAGAGAGGATAACAGCACTGGCTCCGTAACGCTCCTGAGTAATCTCCGGAATAGGAAGACCAAGGACAGCGCGGCAGTGAAGTTCAAACTCTGAAAGATTCTGAGTTCCGGCAAGAGTGACCATTCCTGTATCGTGAGGTCGTGGTGAGAGCTCTGAGAAGTAAACTCCGTTTTCATTGCTCAAGAAGAACTCGACACCCCATATTCCGGCACCTGTAAGGGCCTCTGTAACTTTTGCAGCCATCTCCTGTGCCTGGGCAAGGTGGTCAGGTCTGATTGGGGCAGGCTGGAAACTCTCCCTGTAGTCGCCGCTGATCTGCACATGGCCGATTGGCGGACAGAAGAGTGTAGGACCATTCTGCTGGGTAACTGTAAGCAGTGTAATTTCGCTGTCAAATTTTATGAACTCTTCAATAATAAGCTCCTTGATGTCTCCCCTGCTGCCTTCGCAACCATAAATCCAGGCCTTCTCAATATCATCTGCACTCTTTACAACAGACTGGCCTTTACCCGAAGAAGACATCAAAGGTTTTACAACACAAGGGAAGCCAACCTTTTCAGCCGCCTCCTTCAACTCTTCAAGTGATTTGGCATAGAAGTATTTGGCTGTCTTTAGACCCAATTCTTTAGCAGCAAGGTCACGGATGGCTTTGCGGTTCATTGTGTAGTTTACAGCCTTTGCGCTTGGAACCACCTGAATTCCGCGTTTCTCAAAATCATAAAGTCTCTCTGTGCGTATAGCCTCAATTTCAGGAACTATAATGTCGGGGTTGTGCTTTGCAACAGCGGCCTCAAGGGCATCACCGTCCAACATACTGAATACTTCAAATTCATCTGCTACCTGCATGGCCGGAGCCCCGGCGTATGAGTCACAAGCAATAACATATTGTCCTTTGCGTTTGGCTGCAATAACAAACTCCTTTCCCAATTCTCCGGAGCCTAATAAAAGAATTTTTCTGGTCATGATATTCACGTTTAAATTTATGAATACAAATATAATTGATAATCTCCAAAAAATGGACTTATGGAGCCAAATATGAATAAAGCTCTAATTTATTATCTTTGCGGCGGATCAAAAAGATGATGACATGTCACAAGCAAATAATCAAAAAAAGAAGAGGGAGTTCCCCAATACCTACGTAATAATCTTCGGAATCATACTTATATGCGCACTTGCCACATGGCTTGTGCCGGGAGGCAAGTATGTTGAGGTTGCAGCACAGGAGTGTCAGGATTCGGTTGCTGTGCAGAATGCTCACTCTGCAGCAAAAGAGGGGGCAGGTGTGCTCTTTACAGATGTGCCGGCTGTCGGACAGAGCTGGCAGGTGCTCTCTGCCTTTTACAGCGGATTTACCAGGCAGGCAGGAATAATAGTCTTTATACTTATAATTGGAGCATCATTCTGGGTGGTAAACAAAAGCCGTGCTGTTGATGCGGGAATATTCTCCTTTCTCGGATATGTCACAAAACTTGAAAAGAACAGGATGCTGGCCAAGATAGGCGTGAACAATATTGTAATTACTCTTGTAATGCTTATGTTCAGTCTCTTTGGCGCGGTGTTCGGGATGAGTGAGGAGACCATAGCTTTTGTGGTCATTATAATACCTTTGGCAATTTCAATGGGCTACGACTCCATTGTAGGCGTATGTATGGTATATGTGGCCGCCCATGTGGGTTTTGCAGGGGCCATTCTGAATCCATTTACAATAGGCATTGCACAGGACATTGCAGGACTGCCGCTGTTTTCAGGCATAGAGTACCGTCTCTTCTGTTGGGTGGTACTTAACATAATAATGATAACTGTGGTACTGTGGTATGCCAACCGTATAAAGAAAAATCCGCAAAAGTCTATAATGTATGAACTTGATGCCAATTGGAGGGAGCAGGTGACCCGGGATGGCGGCAAGCTTGAATATTATACCAATGCGGCATCAAAGGTGTCGTACGCAATAGCCCTTTTGTCGGTTATTGGATTTACAGCTGTCTACAGCGGAAGCTACAGCATTTCAATAGGAGCAACCTCTTATCATACACCATGGCTTTTGCCTGTTTGCGCGTTGCTTTTTGCCGGAGTATGCGGCTATGCACTATTCAAGTCGGTACATTTTTATATATTGTCATTGCTGGGCTTCACAATCCTGTATCTCGTTGTAGGTGTCTTGGGATACCAATGGTATATAGGTGAAATTTCTGCGCTGTTCCTCGCTTTGGGCATATTGAGCGGCATAGCAATGGGCTTGAGCGCAAACAAGATTGTCAATGAACTGATGGCAGGTGCAAAGGATATTTTGAGTGCCGCACTTATCGTGGGTCTTGCGGCAGGTATCGTGTATATCCTTGAAGAGGGACACATAATTGATACCATTCTCAATGCAATGGCTTCAGGCTTGGGCAAGGCAGGAGAGCTTGCCTCTATTGGCATGATGTACGCAATACAGACCGTAATAAACCTTGTAATACCTTCGGCAAGTGCAAAGGCTGCCATAACAATGCCTATAATGGCTCCATTTTCAGATATAATTGGGGTGAGCCGACAGGCTACCGTGCTTGCATTCCAGTTCGGCGACGGCTTTACAAACATGATTACCCCAACCTCCGGTGTGCTTATTGCCGTATTGGGAATAGCCCGCATACCATACAACAAGTGGTTCAAATGGATGCTGCCGTTTGTGCTGCTGCTCATTCTGGTGGGTTTCCTTCTGCTTGTTCCTACCATATATATGACACTGCCCGGCTTCTGATCCTGCAGTATCCCTTGATGTATGCAGCTGCGCTCCTGTTTTGACTGTCGGGCGGGGGTTTTGTGCCACTCGTATGCTGTTGATAATTTGGGGATAATTTTGTGCCGTCGGGAGAAAAAGTTTTATAAATCTTTGTAGTTTAAGAAATTAATTCTATCTTTGCAACCCGTTTTATACTCGGGTTTTAGTATAAAGTAAAGATTAACAATTAATTATGCCAACAATTCAACAGTTAGTTCGCAACGGTCGCGAGGTTATTGTAGAGAAATCAAAATCTCGTGCACTTGATGCTTGTCCTCAAAGACGTGGAGTTTGTGTTCGTGTATACACTACAACTCCTAAGAAACCTAACTCAGCTATGCGTAAGGTAGCTCGTGTAAGGTTGACAAATCAAAAAGAGGTGAATGCCTACATCCCTGGAGAGGGCCATAACTTGCAGGAGCACTCAATCGTGCTAGTAAGAGGTGGTCGTGTTAAAGACCTTCCAGGAGTACGTTATCACATTCTTAGAGGTGCTTTGGATACTGCTGGTGTAGACGGACGTAAACAATCACGTTCACTTTACGGTGCAAAGAGACCTAAAGCAGCTAAGAAGTAAGTCATTAATCATTTAACATTTCAAGAAAAATGAGAAAATCAAAGCCTAAAAAGAGGATTCTACTTCCTGATCCAAAATTTCACGATGTAATGGTAACCCGTTTCGTGAATAATTTGATGTTGCAGGGTAAGAAGAGTATCGCTTATGCTATTTTTTACGATTCAATCGACATGATTGGCGAGAAGATGAAAGATTCTGACAAGGCTCCTATAGAAATCTGGAAAAAAGCTCTTGAGAATGTAACCCCACAAGTAGAGGTTAAAAGCCGTAGAGTGGGTGGTGCAAACTTCCAGGTTCCTACAGAGGTGCGTCCTGAGAGAAAGATTTCACTTTCTATGAAGAACATGATTCTTTACGCTCGCAAACGTTCAGGCCGCTCAATGGCTGAAAAACTAGCTGCAGAGATACTAGCTGCATACAATAACGAGGGTGCTGCCTTCAAGAGAAAAGAAGATATGCACAAAATGGCTGAGGCCAATAAAGCATTTGCTCATTTCCGTTTTTAGTATCAAGGATATTCAATGGCAAGAGACTTAAAATTCACTAGAAATATCGGTATCATGGCTCATATTGATGCCGGTAAGACAACAACTTCCGAGAGGATTTTGTTCTACACTGGTAAAACCCACAAAATTGGTGAGGTTCACGAGGGTGGCGCTACTATGGACTGGATGGTTCAGGAGCAGGAGAGAGGTATTACCATTACTTCTGCTGCTACTACAGCTTTCTGGAACTATAAAGGCGATACATATCAGATCAACTTGATCGATACCCCAGGCCACGTTGACTTTACAGTGGAGGTGGAGAGATCATTGCGCGTTCTTGA
>JAEIGA010003128.1_pt1 | contig 26041 bp, 24 predicted proteins | sample 9270691 | NCBI WGS metagenome assembly JAEIGA01 (sample SAMN17057246, study PRJNA624740) | gut metagenome | biome: biome; isolation source: fecal sample | host: Bos grunniens | place: China: Xizang | collected 2019
AAGCCAAATAAAATGAGGAAATCCGCCGAAAAAATCGGCGGATTTCTACATTTGAAAGACAAAAACTATATTTTTAAGTTGTTTTTTGTCTAGGCTCATAAAAGTGGCTTTTGTTCTGCGCTAAATGAAGCAGCCCCTTTTTTATCGTATTATGATCTTATTTATGCTTCCGCTGTAATTGGTTATTATAAAGCGTCCCTTGAGTGAGGTGAAACGTCGGGCAAATTTCCCGAGTGGCGATGAGATCTTTGCAATAAAGCGATCGTATTCCTGACTCATATCGTCATTATCCCCCGTGATCGCGAAAATTCGCGTCATAAAGGGCTTTCCAAAGCCCACATCGTCCTCCTCCGAATATGCCATCACGAAGATTATTTTATCGGATATAACGTCCCTGATCGCCGAGCACAACTGCTCGACAGTCATAGAGTCGTGCCCCGTGACGTTGTCAAACTGTCCTACCGACAAAGAGCAACCGCTTTCACTGAGGCTCACCGCCAATGGCATATTAGGCATACTGGGATTTGGCATTACCATCTCGCAAAACTCCGTGCCCCTGCGATCAACGTCATACATCACCTTGCCATCAAATGCGGGAAAGGCTTTTCTTAAGTATATTATCTGGTCGTTTATTTTCATAAGCATCTCATCTCAAGATTGGAGATATCTTTCATAATAAAATAGATATTGCTGTGCTATTCCTGCATATTGACCTAGCTGTGACGGAGAAAAATCAGAATCAAAATATTTTTCCATAACTTTTTTGATCCATACGTCAATAGGAAAGGCATCAAAGCGGGAAAATCCGAACAGAAGGGCACAGCTTGCCACCTTAGGACCTATACCACGGACTGTGCATAGGTGTTGTATGCAATCAGCGGTGCTCGGGTTTTGCTCAAGCATATCAAGGTCTATCTCACCCGATAGCATTTTTTGCGCCGCATCATAGATGTACTTGGCTCTGAAGCCGGTTTTGAGCTGTGCGAGGCCATCAATTCCGAACTCAAACACCTTTTGAGGAGAGGGGAAGGAATATACCACGCCATCTGCATTTTTGTGCAGATCTGCGAGGTGTCCCGACATAGAGGAGACGTCAATTGGCTCTCCGCACCTCTCGCAAAGTGCCGCTATCAGCTTTTTTATTCTCGGAATGTTGTTGTTCTGGGATATAATGAAGGAGCAAATAGCCTCCCAGCCGTCCTGCTTTAGAATCCTTATGCCCGACGCCTGACTTACGGCGGCCGTGAGGGCGGGATTTGAGGAAAGTGAAAGTATCTCTCGGTTTATCTCTACGTAGTTGCGGTCAAGTCCAAGAAAACTTTTCCAAATATGCTCGTATTCATCTTGCGTGGAATTGTATATGTATACCGTGTCACCGTCCTGGGCGACGGAGATATATCTGCCGTGAGCGCATCCCGCAAACTCTTTTTCGTGAGTCGATTCTGTCACAGGGTCAAATCTGAAGCATTGACCGCAGTCGAACACGCGCGAGACGTCAAAAAGCTTTACACTGTCCAATCGGACTATGGGGATCTTTTGCTCTGATTGCACAGCCATGGTGGTTTTAGCCGATATCATAAAATAAAATCTCCGTATTTTGAAAATATACTTGAAAAGAGAGTAAAAATATGTTAAAATTAATTGTTATCTATAGCCGCAGAGCGTGTGATGTCAACATACTTGGCTATATATATTATATCAGTGTTGATAAAATATTTCAAGACGTATTGGCAATTATTTTGCCGTAAATATTTGCCGAAAGGAAGTTTTTATTTTGGAACAGATATACACTATACCCGTAAATGAAGCGTTTGAAAAATCTGCCGCGGACAAGTCGTGCGGCTGTCCGTTTTGTGCGCTTTTTAATAAGCTTGAAAACGATGAGCTTGATCTAATTCTCGGTGCATCTATGATGGAGCCCGACGTTCGCATCAAGACAAACAAAAAAGGCTTTTGCCGAACCCATTATGATATGATGTTCGTGCGGAAAAACAGACTTGGAATGGCACTCACGCTTGAGAGCCACCTGGACGAGCTAAAAAAAGAGCTTCGTGACACGGGAATTGGTGGCGGCATGGGCAACAAGCCTATCAAAAGAATAGAGGAGCTTGAGAAGTCCTGCTACGTTTGTGAAAGAATAAATTTCAATTTTGAGCATATGATAGAGACCGCGGTCTTGCTTTGGCAGAATGACGAGGATTTTCCGAAAAAGCTTCAGGCTCAGCCCTATTTTTGCTTGCCACATTACAAGAGAGTACTGAAATATGCGCAGACCAGACTGCCTAAAAAGCTGCTCAAGGAGTTTGTTGCTCAGTGCGAGGAGATACAGACGCGGTATCTTGAGGAGCTCTCGGGAGACGTGAGCTGGTTCTGCAAAAAGTTCGATTATAGATACGACGAGGAGCCCTGGTACAATTCCAAGGACGCGGTGGAGCGCTCAATGAAATTTTTGCGCTCTGACATACATAAATAAGATTTGGGAAAAGATAATGATAGATCTGCTTGATTTACACAAACAATTTATACTGACGCACGTCAAAGAGGGAGACGTTGTGGTTGATTTCACAATGGGCAACGGCTACGACACAGAATTTCTCTCAAAGGCCGTGGGCAAGAGCGGTCACGTATATGCCTTTGACATACAAAAGGCGGCGGTGGAGTCTACTTCCAAAAGGCTCAAGGAGGTGGGGTGCCCTGACAATTACACGCTTATCTGCGACTCGCATCATAACGCAAAAAAGTACGTAGAGGGACCTATAAAGGCAGGAATGTTCAATCTTGGGTGGCTTCCGGGTGGAGATAAGTCCATTACCACCATGCGAGAGACCACTATGCCCGCTATCGAGGCGGCAATAGAGCTTCTTGGAGAGGACGCTATACTGAATATTGCAGTCTACCCTGGGCATCCTGAGGGGGATGCAGAGGGCAAGATGATAGAGGAGTATCTAAGCTTACTCAGTCGCTTCAAGGTCTGTGCTACAAAGGTAAAAATAGTGAATTCCGAGGCGTCTCCGTATTTCTTTATGATTGAGACTAAGGCAAAAAAATAATTGAAGCAGATAACATCAGAAGGGTTTGATATAAAATGAATTTAAAAAATATACTGAAGTTCGCAATCACGGTTTTGACTATAACGGCGGCGCTTTTAGTGCTTTCGGCGTGCAATAGATATAATTACGACTACAAGACCGACATCTCGGACATAAAAGATATATTGAATACTACGGACGACAAATATCTCGTTCTTGTAAACAAGGACCACAAGGTCGACGATGATTACGCGCCCGAATCCGTGGAGCAGGTGAGAAAAGACTACACCAACGGAGGAAAAGAGATAGAGCTTGAATCAAACGTCAAGCTTGCGGCAGAGGCGCTTATTGCGGAGATGAGAGCTGAGGGCATAGATGACGTGTATATAACGAGTGGATATCGTAGCTATGCGTATCAGGCGTGGCTTTTTACCTATTATTGCGAGCTTGAAAAAGAGGCTGATCCTTCTCTGAGCGACAAGGAAATAGAGAAAAAGGTACTGTCTTATTCCGCGTTGCCGGGCACAAGTGAGCATCATACGGGACTTTGTATGGACTTGTTTGTGTCTCCTGATATGAGAGAGCTTGAGAATTACGGGCACGAGGGACATTACAAGGACGACGTCGGATTTGCAGAGACGGAGGCTTTCACGTGGCTCAAGAACAACGCCCATAAATTTGGATTTATTCTTCGCTATCCCGAGGACAAGGTCGATGTGACCAAATATTCGTACGAATCCTGGCATTACAGATTCGTAGGAATAAAGGCAGCCACGGAGATATACGAAAAGGGAATCACCCTTGAGGAATATCTTGGCAAATAATATGAAAAAGATTATCGTCATAGGTTGTGCAGGAGCGGGGAAAAGTGTGTTTTCACGTGCCCTCAGAGATAAGATCGGATTGCCTCTATATCATCTTGATCTGATATATTGGCGCGAGGACGGCACGACACTTGAAAAATCCGCATTTCAAGAAATACTGCAGAGCATTCTTGATCGCGACGAATGGATAATCGACGGTAATTACAGCTCGACTATGGAGCTACGCATACAGGCTTGTGACACGGTGATATTTCTGGATTATCCAACGGAGGTATGTCTAGACGGAATCGCAAAAAGAGCAGGCAAATACCGCTCGGATATGGCGTGGAAGCAAGCGGGAGATATTGATGACGCGGAGTTTGTGGAGTTCGTTAAAAATTATAATCTTCAGAATAGGCCGCGCGTTATTGAGCTTCTTGAAAGCTGTACGGATAAAAGAATAGTTGTATTCAAAAGCAGAGAGGAATCCGAGCGATACCTTAAATCAATAAAAATATAAAGGGACTGAGTAATGCAGATGCAGAAGGCGTGGTTTGGTTCTCGTAGGCATACAAGGGTACGCCAGAGAGCCAAAACGCGATAAAAAGCCACATAAAATGAGGAAATCCGCCGATTTTTTCGGCGGATTTCCTCATTTAAAAGACAAAAACTATATTTTTAAGTTGTTTTTTGTCTAGGCTCATAAAAGTGGCTTTTGTACTGCGCTAAATGAAACAGCCCATTTTTGTTTGGTTATTGGTCCTGGTCGTTGGTTGTATCTGCTTGCTCGTCGGGAGTGTCATCGGGGAGAACAATGACGGGCTCCGCCTCTGCCTTTTGAGCTTCTGCCTTAAGACGCGCCTTTTCTTCCTCTTGAGCTCGCTCATTATCCTTCTGACTCTTTTTCTTTTTAGCCTCGGCTATTGCCTCTATCTCCTCGAACGTGGGATTATCGGATTTCATTATAGCTGTAAATTGCTCGCCGTCCATAACCTCGTTTTTGAGAAGAAAGTCGGCAATAAAGTGAAGCTTTTTAATGTCGCTTTTGAGGATATCCTTAGCTTTGTTATAAGCGTCGGAGATTATCTTGTGTATCTCGTTGTCTATCTTTGCCGCGATCTCCTCGGAATAATCCTGGGATGAGGAGAAGTCACGTCCCAGGAACACCTCTCCCTGATCGGTGCCGAAGGAACGGGGACCGAGAACGTCGGACATTCCGAGCCTTGTGATCATTCTCTTGGCTATCTTTGTAGCTCGGTCGATATCGTTGGAGGCACCTCCCGTTACGTCGTCGTATATGATCTCCTCTGCTGCGCGTCCGCCAAGAAGCATAGAGATCTCTTTTTTCATCTCGCTCTTGTATTCGCTGTATTTGTCCTCTGCGGGAGGATTGAGCGTATATCCGAGCATGTGTCCCGAGGGAATAATGGAAATCTGCTGAACGGGATCAAGCTCAAGGTGATAAGCTAGCATAGCGTGACCTGCTTCGTGATATGCGGTCTTTTTCTTTTCCTCGTCCTTCATCACTCTGGCCTTCTTCTTGGGGCCAGCTATTATACGGAGAAGGGCATCTGATATATCGTCCATGCCGATAAGATTCTTTTGACGCTTTGTGGCAAGAAGCGCCGCTTCATTGAGAAGATTTGCCAGATCCGCGCCCGTAAAGCCTACGGTCATTCTTGCTATTTCTCTGAAATCTACAGATGCTTCGAGCGGCTTGTTTCTGGAATGAACCTTGAGTATATCTATTCGCCCGTTTATATCGGGACGGCTTACGGTTATCTGTCTGTCGAATCGGCCGGGGCGGAGAAGCGCGGGGTCGAGAATGTCGGGACGGTTGGTAGCCGCGATAACTATTATCCCGTCGTGTGAGCCAAATCCGTCCATTTCAACGAGAAGCTGGTTGAGTGTTTGCTCTCTCTCGTCATGTCCACCGCCAAGGCCTGCGCCTCTTTGACGTCCTACCGCGTCTATCTCGTCTATAAATACTATTGATGCGGGGGATTTCCTTGCCGTGTCAAAAAGGTCACGAACTCTGGAAGCACCAACACCGACGTACATTTCAACAAAGTCCGATCCCGAGATAGAGAAGAAGGGAACGCCCGCCTCTCCTGCGACTGCCTTTGCCAAAAGAGTTTTACCTGTTCCGGGAGGGCCTACAAGGAGAACACCGTGAGGTATTTTAGCGCCAAGCTTTGCAAATTTGGAGGGATCCTTGAGAAATTCTACTATTTCCTCAAGTTCTTCTTTTTCTTCATCAGCTCCCGCAACATCACGGAAAGTTACCCTATCTTTATCGGACGGAGTTGCCATTCTTGCACGAGACTTGCTGAAGTTGGCCATTTTGCCCGCACCGCCTGCGCCCATCATGCGAGTCATAATGACGTACATTGCGATGAGAGCCACCACAATCAAGATTATCGGAATCCACGAGAGCCAAGCTGAGTACTGAGTTGGAGCTACGTACTCTCCACTTAGAGTGCCAGCGGATATCTGCTCCACTATAGTATCGCCAAGGTCAGCGTGGAAGATGCTTAAGCTTGCAAGGCGGTATTGTACGTATATTTGAGTTTTATCCTCACTGTCAGTATGAGGGAACTGTTCGTATTCCGAGTTCTTTTCAAAGGTCATAGTCAGAACGTTGTTTTTGTCTATTGTGAATTCAACAACGTCTCCCTTAGTGAATGCGGCAACTACGTCGGAATATTTCATGTTTTTACTCTCTTGCTGGAAGAGCATCGCACATATCAGAATGACGACCGCGATAAGAGCTACATAAAATATTATGTGTTTCGTGTTTTTCTTCATTTAGATCCTCCAAGTAATAGGTAAACGCATATATTATTGATTATATGCCAAAAAAACGCGTATAAATAGTTTTTGAAAAAATTAACAAATGCTCAATTGACATTATATACGCTATATGTTAAGGTCAAGTGAGCGATATGTCACGGTTATGCGAACTTTTTTACGAATATATTTCACGCTTCAGAATGCCTACGTAAGGAAGATTCCTATATTTTTCATCGTAATCAAGGCCGTATCCAATGACGAATTCATTTTCTATCTCTTTGCCGCAATAATCGGGGGTGAATTCTACCTCGCGTCTTGAGGGCTTGTCGAGAAGAGTGCAAGTCTTTACGCTATTTGCATTTCTGTTTTTAAGCAATTGGGTAAGACGTGCAAGAGTTCTACCGCTGTCGACTATATCTTCTATAATGAGAAGGTCGTATTTTTCGAGTTCTTCGCGGATAAGGTCAAGATGTATCTTTATCTCACCCGAATTTTTTGTGCCCGCACCGTAAGACGAGACCTTCATAAATTCTATCTCAAGTGGAAGCGGTATCTTGCGCATAAGGTCGGACGCGAAATTGAGCGATCCTTTCAATATGACTATAAGTATCAAGGGTTTGGTTGAATTCTTATAATCCTGGGTTATCTGATTTGCCAGACGAGTCGTTATTTCGTCAAGCTCTTTTTCGTCTACAAGTATTCTTTCTACGTCCTCAGTCATGGTGTGTCCTCCGTCAATTGCTTTTTGATGTATATTGTTATATTGATTTCAAAATTGTTTTTGTCTGCCTTTGCTTTGTCTGCCACGGCGCATTTGGGAACGTATATTACGTCGCCTGCGGAGCAGATCAGGGGCAGTATGTCTCGGTGATCAAGCCAGAGCTTTTTATCGCACATCAGCTTTTTTATTTTTTTGCCAACTCCGCCATCGCGAATAATGTCCCCCGTTTGCCTGTTTCTTGCATACAGACAGTCAAGGGAAGAGTTTTTGATAAGCGCAGAGGCGTAAATCACGTAAAGCGCATCGCACATCTCTATAAGCTCCGCGGAATGAGCATTGTTGCATATAGCAACTGCAAAATCCGAGCCCTCTATAATATTGAACCCGGATTTGAGCTTTTGAGAGAAAAGAATTGGTTTCTTGATTGTTTGCTTAAGATCGTTTTCAAATATAAGCGTACCGTTTTTGATTGCGGCACGTTTTTTGTCGGGCAGCGAGATATAAGAATTCTCGCTACCGTCTTTCGCAAGACGTAAGATGTCTTCTACGTGCACGTATTCAAGAGAGCGCTCGGAGATCTCGGCAAAGCTGAGAAGAACAACTCTTTTTGCGACTGCTATATGCAAGGAATTAAATTTTTGCAGGTTTATGCTCGTGCCGCTGCTCTGCAAGAATTTTTTAGCCTCTCCAAGAATGAAATCCGAGTCCTGCTCCGCGGCGATGGAAAGCCTACGCGCGTTTCTTTGCGGAGAGCCGAAGATCGAGGTGAGCTCGGGGATTATTTTGTGCCTTATTCTGTTGCGAGTGCAATCATTTTCAAGATTTGTGCTGTCGTTTACGAATTCTATGCCTTCGTCGGCACAGTAATTCAATATATCTGCCTTTGAAGCGGACAGGATAGGACGAACGATAATTCCGCCCTCTACCTGTGGAAATGGGCGAGCTTGAGGTATTCCGCAAATTCCTTCGATTCCACAACCTCTCGAAAGGTTGAATATCTGCGTTTCAAGATTGTCGTCGGCATTGTGAGCGGTAGCAAGTATTTTTATACTGTTTTGCTGCATTACCTTGGCGAAAAATCCGTATCTGGCATCTCTTGCCGCGGTTTCAATGCTTTTTCCCGTATCCAGAGCCATGGTTGGCACGTCAATACTTGCCACAAAAAGCTCAACGCCAAGCCGCGCGCAGACAGAGCGACAAAACGTCTCGTCCCTTTCGGCTTCGTTATTATAATGTTGTGTGCGTATATTGTGATTGACGTGCGCGGCATATAACTTGAAGCCGAGCTTGTCTTTGTATCGGCACATAAGATGCAAAAGCGCAGATGAATCGGCGCCGCCCGACAAAGCAACAAGAACGGACGAACTTTCGGGAAGCTCCGCAAGCTCGTGCGGCTCCTTGAAGAATTTGATATTCTGTAACATTTTAAATCTCCAGGGCGCACAAACGCAAAGGTGTGAGCGCCTCATAGATTAAGTTTATTATTGGGGACTTTTTTCTTCGAGAGCGAGCTCTCTGAACTTGGTGTAGCGTCCCGTCCAACCTACCTTGACTGTATCTGTAGAGCCGTGGCGGTTCTTTGCTACGATGACCTCGGCTATATTCTGCTCGGTATCCGCACCGACGGAATCTCCGCCCTCGGCATTTTTGTAGTATTCATCTCTGTAAAGGAATATTACTACGTCTGCGTCCTGCTCGATAGCACCGGAATCACGAAGGTCTGAAAGCATAGGCTTTTTGATCTGTCTGCCCTCGGGTCCTCTGGAGAGCTGAGCACAGCATATAACGGGAACGTTAAGCTCCTTTGCCATGATCTTCATGGCACGGGATATCTCTCCCACCTCCTGCGCGCGGTTGTCTATGCGGCGGTCGGATTGCATGAGCTGTAAATAGTCGATGACGACCAATCCAAGATTGTCTATACGGCGAAGCTTTGCCTTCATCTGAGTGACGGTAAGGCCCGAGGTGTCGTCTATAAGTATATCACAGCCCGAAAGGGAAGAAGCCGCCTGAGCTATGTGATCCCACTGCTCGGGCTTGAGCTCACCCGTTCTCAAGGCGTAGCTATCTACCAATGCCTCACTCGATATCACGCGGTTTACAAGCTGCTCCGCGGACATCTCGAGGGAGAAGATGCAGACCTTCTTTTTTGTCGCCTTTGCTACGTTGGTAGCGATGTTAAGACAGAATGAGGTTTTACCCATACCGGGGCGGGCTCCAACCAGAACCAAGTCGGAGTTACCCATGCCTGCAAGAACACGGTCAAGCGAGCGAAATCCCGTAGCCGTGCCCTGCGTGGAGGCGGGGTCTGTAACCATATCCTTGAGGTGTGCGTATACGTCGGTTATGACCTCGCGTATGTGTCTGAAGCTTCTGGATTCGCGTCCCTGGGTTATGGCATAAAGCCTATTTTGCGCGGATTCGAGAATATTTGTGACCTCGTCTTGCTCGGAGTACGCAAGATCTGATATTTCGTCAGTCATTTTAATGAGCTGACGAAGTATGCTTTTGTCCTTGACTATTTTTGCATAGTCCTTGACGTTGAGAGCGTTAGGAACGGTCTGAGCGATCACCTTAATGTAATCCTCGCCGCCCGATTTTGAATATATGCCTTTTCTGACCAGCTCATCAATAAGCGTTACCACGTCTATTTGGCTGTTTGTCAGGAAAAGTGCGTGCATAGCAAGATATATCTGCTTGTGCTCCTCAAGATAAAAATCCTCGGAGGAGATCATATCTGCCACGAGATTGATCGAAGAGGGGTCTATCAGGATAGAACCGAGCAGAGATTGCTCGGCGATCGCCGAAAACGGCAATTTTCTGATGATATCGTCCGCCATGATTTATTATTTCCCTTCCGTTACACAGACTTTAAGCTTTGCGCTGACCTCGGGATATACCTTGACCTCGACCTCATAGGAGCCGAAGGCCTTGATGTTTTCGGATAATACTAATTTTCTCTTGTCAATGTCGATTTTGTGCTGCTCTGCGAGCTTTTCGGCAATATCCTTTGACGTTACAGAGCCGTAAAGGCGTCCGTCACCACCTGCCGACGCTCCTATTTTTACTGTCAACGTGCTGAGCTTTTCAGCCAGAGTCTTTGCGGCTGCCTTTTCTTCCCTCAGCTTAAACTGCCTAGACTCCTCTTTGCTTTTTGCCTCGGACATGACCTTTGCATCTGCCGCAACCGCCAATTTTTTAGGGAAAAGGAAGTTGCGCGCGTATCCGTCCGACACGTCTACTATCTGGTCTTTTTTGCCTTGACCCTTAACATCTGCCAAAAGTAATACTTTCATGATTTTTTCTCCAATACAGTGTTTTGCTTATTTATCATTTGAGTTGTTATAATCGTATTCAAAATAATCGTCAATAGCGTCTTTGAGCATCTCACACGCTTTGGTCAAGCTTTCGTTTCTTATTTGAGCGCCCGCAATATCAAAGTGACCGCCGCCCTTGAGTCTCTCAAGTATCAGCTGTACGTTGATCTCGCCCTTTGATCGTCCCGATATAGAGACGTTCTCGTCGATCTTTATAAGAGCAAACGATGCTTTGACTCCCTTTATATTCAAAAGATTGTCGGCTACCTTGGATGCCACTACTCTGTCCTCGCTTGTTCCGGGGCGATCTATAGTCATCCAGGTTATTGCTATGCTATCACGATATATTCGCGCTTTGGATTCGAATTCGCCCGTCAAAAGAAGCTCCTCAAGGCTTTCATTGAAAAATTCTCTGACTACTCCCGTATGCGCGCCTCTTGAATAGAGATAGTGCGCGGTTTCAAAGGTCTGAGCTCCCGCATTTCGTGTAAAGTTATGTGTATCCAGCATTATTCCGGAGAGAAGTACCTCTGCCTCTTCTTTGTGAAGGGAGTCGCTGAACCTGCTTTGCATCAGTATCTCCGCTACTATTTCACTTGCGGATGATTTGGTTGTCTGGACATATTGCAGGAACGGCTCGTAGGTCAGGGCCGCCGCAAGTCTATGGTGATCTAAGAGAGCTATATTATTCACCGTTTCCATAAGCTCGGGCGCTTGGTATATCAAAGGATTATTTACATCACAGATGATAAGCACGGTGTCGGATGAGACGAGGTCCTTGGCAATAGCGCGCTCGATAAATATGTTTTCATATATACCGAGGGGACGTAGCTGTGACATGCAGGTCTTGAAGCTATCGGACGATTTGTCTATAACTATGTTTACCTGAGGTCTCGAACCCGGCGCAACATTACTGTGCGCTTCTTCTATTACGGAAACAGCAAATCTCGCCGCTCCGACACAAGCACCAACGGAGTCAAAATCAGGGTTGGCGTGTCCCATTATAAGAACGTTAGAGCATTGCCTTATCTTGTCCTCAAGGATCTGACCGCTTACTCTGGATACGATAGAGGTGTTATTCTCTACAGTCTTATGAGTTCCGCCGAAGAATATGTAGTCGGAGGACTCTCCCTTTTTGACTGCTATCTGTCCTCCACCTCTGCTTATTGCAATACTGAGAGCCCTGGAAGCGGCCTTTTCTTTTTCTTGGAATGAGCCATCGGTTGCCGCTATTCCCATAGACAATGTGATAGGGAAGCTGTTGTCTCCTACCTTAAGATCCATTATTCTTTTTTGTATGTCGAAATCATTGCGCATTTGCTCATCAAGATTTTCCTTGGAGAAAACGGCAATGTATTTGTCGTTTGCATATTCTCTGACAAATCCGTTCATCAGCGCGATCCATTCTCGAATGATGTTTTCCGCCTCGGTAGATGCGGAACGGTAGTCAGCACGCACGTATTCGGTGAGCTCCTGAAGATTGTCGAGAACTATGTATGCCACTACGGCATTTTCGGATTCGAATTTTTCAGCAAGCGCCAGATAATTTTCCGTATCCTCAAAAACCACGAAGAAATAGTTTTCTCCCTGCGTTTTGAAAATATACGATATTACTTCATATCTTCTTCCGTTTGGCAGTCTGGATATGTGAACATCCGATGTCCTTGCGTTCTGAGGCATATCGTAGATGGTGTCTGAAACGTATACGTCTCTGTTTCTTGCCGAATTCGTGATATATTTGATTGGCACAGAGCAGAATTCCGAGATGTCGATGCCGCTTACCGCGCTTTTAAATCCAAGCACGTCTTGAAGGGCTCCGTTTATTATTTTGACTTTTCCCTGAGGGTCTACTATAGCATAAGGAAGGTCGATCATATAACGGAACATATCATATATTTCCGTTTCCATTTGCTCGGCCTCAAGCCTTGCTCTTTTTGTTCTGCGAGATTTAAGAGAGTACAGCAAGCACAGGGTCCCCGCCGAAAACAGATAAAAGGGGAGAGACAAGGTCGATATGATGGATACGACGTGACGTGTTTCTTCCGATTTGGCAAACAGATTGAGGATTGCGCAAATGCCAATAAGCATAACGGCCTCAAGCGTACAGACTATCAAGGGGGAAACTGAATCTGACCAGAATCTTTCCGAGCGTCTCACCTGAGCCGAATTTTTATAGGCTGATGATTTTTGCTGGTTACTCATAATTATCTCCTTTCCAATAGTATTCTATAGCCGAAAAGAATTGAACTCACACGGTTTTGTGTTGCAAATATCCCCGCCTGCCACAGATAAAATTCTCTCAACATCTTATGTTGCTTCGCATTTTCTCTTTTCATTTGCACAATATTTGCTCACTCAAAACTGTGTAGCACCCTTCGGCGTTGCAATTTTTGATAGATTTTGTCGAAGCGAGTTGCAGCAAGGTATGACCTTGCAAAACGAGATGCTGCGGAAGATGCAAAAATTACTCGCCGCAGGGAGTATGAGTTCAACTCTTTTCGGCTATAGCTTGCCTAGATAAATCAACGACCGCGGATCGCGATCAATGATAGTGATACGAGAGTGATGCCCACAAAAGCAAAACTTTCCACGATAACTATTATGATATTATAACACATATCAGCATATTTGTAAATAATATTTGCAAATTTTAAGTCGAGTTTTTTGAAAAAATCCTCATTTGAAATAAAAAAGACGAAAAAACTTATGTTTTTTATAAAAAATTCTAAAAAGCTATTGCAATTTTGAAAAAAGTGTGTTATAATACAATAGAATTAATAGTGTAAACTGGAGTGGATGTGAAAAATCCACTCTTAAATTTTGTATGGGCGTTGTCGTGAGACACATCGCTCATTGAGTGAGTGTCGGCAGTCCTGCCACTCTTTAGGGAGGAAAGAATGAAAAACAACTCAAGTAAGAATATCGCGTCTGTCGTAAGAGAGCTTATCTCTCCTATAGCGGCAGAGCTTGGCTACTACATCTGGGACGTTGAATTTGTCAAGGAGGGCGCCGATAAATATCTGCGTGTTACAATTGACAACGAGGACGGAATAACTATTGAGGATTGCGAAAAGCTGCATCGCGCGATAGATCCCGTGCTTGATGAAGCGGATCCTATAAGTGAATCTTATGTTCTGGAGGTCTCCTCCCCGGGAATCGAGCGTGAGCTCAAATATCCCGAGCATATAGACGCGTGCGAGGGCTGGGACGTTGAAATCAAGCTTTATGCTCCAAAAAATGGCTCAAAAATGTTCCGCGGAGTTCTTTGCGGATATGATGATGAGGGAAACATAGTTATCTCTGCGGGAGACGACAAGCTGGAATTCAAGCCCGACCAAGTGGCAAAGATATCCACCTATTTTGACTTTAGCAATTCGTGATTCAAACAACTATACAGATCGAAAGGATATTTAAATCAAATGAACACAGAGTTTTTTACTGCGCTTGAGCTTCTTGAAAAGGAAAAGGGTATTCCCCAGGCTTATATGATGGAGAAGATCGAGGCTGCGCTCGTATCGGCATTCAAAAAGGAATACGGAAACAACACCAATGTAAGAGTGCACATCGACCCTGCCAAGAAGGATGTCAGAGTGTATCAGCAGAAGGAGGTCGTCGAGGTAGTAGAGGATCCCGGTACACAGATATCTCTTGAGGACGCAAAGGCTATAAGCAAGAGAAATACTCTTGGCAAGATAGTTGAATTTGAGGTTAAGACAAAGAATTTCCGTCGTCTTTCAGCGGGTGCGGCAAAATCCGTTATTATACAAGGCATTCGTGAGGGTGAGCACAAGGCTATGCAGGAGGCTTACGAGTCCAAGCGCGAGGAGATCATCACCGCTACGGTAGATAAGATAGACTATGAGACCGGAGCAGTAGTTCTCAATACGGGAACAGGCAGAGCGGTACTTCCAAGATCCGAGCAGATACCCGGAGAATATTTCGAGGTTGGGGACAAGATCAAGGTGTTTATTCAGGAAGTCAACAAGGAGCTTCGCGGTCCTTTGGTCACACTCTCAAGAGTTCATCCCGGATTTGTTCGCCGTATGTTCGAGCTTGAGATACCCGAGATCACCGACGGAATAGTTTTAATCAAGGGCGTTTCAAGAGAAGCGGGCTCCAGAACAAAGATCTCCGTATATTCGAGAGACGAGAGCGTTGATGCCGTCGGCGCTTGTATCGGCTCACACGGAATGAGAATAGACAGTATCCTCAGAGAGCTCTGCGGAGAGAAGATAGATATCGTAAAGTACAGCGAGTCTCCCGAGGAGTACGTTACCGCGGCTCTCGCTCCGGCGACGGTGCTCTCCGTTGAGATGGAGACCGAGAGATTCTGCAAGGTGACCGTGGCTCCCGATCAGCTTTCTCTTGCCATAGGTAAAGAGGGACAGAACGTTCGTCTTGCCGCAAGACTTACGGGAATCAAGATAGATATCAACGCAGAAGGACTCGTAAAAGGATAATAATTTAAAAAATAAACACGAAAAGGTGTTTTCATAATGGAAAATAAAACTCAAAAGGTGAGAAAAATTCCTATGCGTCAATGTCTTGGCTGCAATCAGCACAGGCCTAAGCGCGAGATGATAAGAGTGGTACGCACTCCCGAGGGGGAGACTGTGCTTGATCTTGTCGGAAAAAAGTCGGGACGCGGAGCGTATATCTGCCCTGAAAAGACCTGCTTTGTTAAGGCGAGAAGGTCCAGAAGAATAGAGAGCCTGCTTGAATGCAGCATATCCGACGAGATGTACGATGAAATGGAAAAAATCATTTCAGAGCAAGGTCAATCCTGAATTTTACGGAGGCGAATATGACAGATGAAAAAAGCCTTCTTGGAGTCATAGGATTATGTCGCGGAGCGGGCAAGGCTGTCGTGGGAGTTCCCATGATATGCGAAGCATTGCGTCGCAGGGATAAAAAACTTTTATCAAAGGAAATATCAGGCGATAACGATGTGGATATAATAGTTATTGAGGCATCTGATACGTCTGAAAACACACACAAGAAAATAACCGATAAGTGCGCATATTACAAGGTAAAATGCGTGCGTATCAATTCGACCTGCGAGGCCTTGGGCAGAGCGGTCGGGAAGAGTGCGGTCGCCGCGGTAGCAATAGCGGATAAGAGCTTTTGCCGCGCCGTGATCGCCAAGCTCTCTTGAGAGCAATCAACATCGCAGTAAAACCGGAAAGGTATGGGTATAATTTATGGCAGTAAAACCTCAGATCAAAGCTAATCAACTGGCAAAGGACCTCAATATCAAGAGTAAGGATATGGTCAGCCTTATGGCTGAAAAGGGCATTGAGCTCAAAACACAAAAGGCCCTCGAGCCGCACGAGTTCAACGTACTGTTTGATGCTATTACGTCTGTATATCAGATAGAGGGCATCGACGACTATATCGATGGAGTGACTTATATTCCCTCTAAGCTCGAAAAGCTTGAGAAAAAGCAGGTAGAAGAGCCTAAACAGGTAGAAGAGCCTAAACAGGAAAAGACACAAGAGACCACAGAGGAAAAGAAGGCAGCGCCCGCAAAGGACGATACTGCCGCTAAAGCTGTATCCGAGGATAAGAAGGAAACTGTCGCTGCCAAGGCAGAATCCACGTCTACAACCCAGAGCAGTGCAACCAAGCCCACACCCCAGATAAAGACTCAGCCTAAGGTAGACAGAGCCGAGGCGCTTGCAAGAGCTGCCGCTATTGAAAAGGCGGCAAGAGAGAAGGCTATGCAGAGAGATGCCGAGAATAACAGAGCGGCGGACAACAGAAGAAACGATAGCCATCAGTCCGGTGCGCAGAGAGGCAATTTTGCACCTAATAACGCGCAGAGACAGCAAAATGACCGTTTCTCCCGTATGGGTACTCCCAATTTCGATAGACAGGCGTCTCCCCAGAGAAGAGATGACCGTAAGACTCAAAAGCCTCAATTCTCGAACAACAGAGGTGGAATGGATAAGGATGACTACGTTCAGTCCGCTCCCAGAGAAAAGTTCCAACCTCAAGCTATAATCCGCTCCCAGACTCCCAAGGGAGGAGATGGAACGAGCAAGAAGGGCGCCGCAAAGACGGTTGATATCCGTTCTTCAAGCGTAGATCTTTCAAAGTACGATGAAAAGCTTGATACCTTTGTATCTGAGAATGAAAGAGATCTTCGTTCGGGTAATAACCAGAAGCTTAAAAAGCAGCAGAATCAGACAAGACAGGAAAACAGCTTCAACAGGGGTAAGAACGGCAAAAAGGGCGGAAAGCCCGAGCATAAGGCTCCCGTTACTATCATTAAGGGTCCTATAAAGGTTCAGATACCCGAGGAGATAATGGTCAGCGATCTTGCGGCTATGCTCAAGGTGACTGTGGCAGAGGTAATAAAGAAGCTTATGCTTATGGGAGCTATGGCTACCGCTAACCAGACTATCGACTTTGACACCGCGGCTCTCGTTGCCGTTGAGTGCGGAGCGGAACCTGAAAAGGCAGTCGTTGTAACCATTGAGGAAAAGCTCTTTGATGAGACCGAGGATACCGATGAGCAGCTCCAGCTCAGAGCGCCCGTTGTGTGCGTAATGGGACACGTTGACCACGGTAAGACCTCGTTGCTTGACGCAATAAGACATACAAACGTTACCACCGGAGAGGCGGGAGGAATCACCCAGCATATCGGTGCGTACAGAGTAAAGATAAACGGACAGGATATCACGTTCCTCGACACCCCCGGACACGAGGCGTTTACAGCTATGCGTGCCCGCGGAGCACAGGCTACTGATATCGCTATTCTCGTAGTTGCCGCGGATGACGGAATAATGCCCCAGACGGTAGAGGCTATAAACCACGCCAAAGCCGCAGGAATAGAGATCATCGTGGCTATAAACAAGATGGATAAGCCTACAGCTAATCCTGACGCTATTAAGCAGGAGCTTACAAAGTACGATCTCGTTCCTGAGGAATGGGGAGGTGACGTTATATGCGTTCCTGTGTCCGCCCTCACAAGAATGGGTATCGAGGACCTTCTTGAGAACGTTCTTCTCGTTGCAGAGGTCAAGGAGCTCAAGGCTAATCCCAACAGACGTGCGAAGGGTATCGTTATCGAGGCAAAGCTTGATAAGGGACGTGGCCCTGTGGCAACCGTCCTTGTTCAGAACGGTACGCTCCATAACGGAGATATCGTTATTGCCGGAACAGCAGTCGGTCGTGTAAGAGCTATGACTGACCACAACGGCAAGCAGCAGAAGGTCGCAGGACCGTCCGTTCCCGTAGAGATCATAGGTCTTGCAGAGGTTCCCACAGCGGGAGATGAATTTGCGGCGGTTGAGGACGAGAGAATGGCAAGAACTCTTGCCGATCAGAGAAAGGCCAAGGCAAAGGAAGAATACTTCAAGGCTAACGCAAGAGCAAACCTTAACGATCTGTTTGCTCAGATCAGCGAGGGTATTAAGGATCTTAATATTATCGTCAAGGCAGACGTTGTTGGCTCTGCGGAGGCAGTCAAGGCTTCGCTTGCCAAGCTTACCAATGAAGAGGTCAGAGTAAACGTTATACACAGCGCGGTCGGCGGTATTACCGAGGGCGACGTTACTTTCGCCGCGGCATCAAACGCTATCATAGTAGGCTTTAACGTTCGTCCCGACAAGGCGGCTATTGATTCCGCCGAGAGACAGGGCGTTGATATGAGAATGTACCGAGTGATCTATCAGTGTATTGAGGAGATAGAGGCGGCTATGAAGGGTATGCTTGCTCCCAAATTCCGCGAGAATCTTCTCGGTCACGCAGAGGTCAGACAGACTATTCACGTTCCCGGGGTCGGAACTATCGCAGGCTCTTACATTCTTGACGGTAAGATCGCGAGAAATGCGCAGATACGCGTAGTCCGTGACGGTGTTGTTATCTTTGAGGACAAGATATCCTCACTTAAGAGATTCAAGGACGACGCTAAGGAAGTTGCTCAGGGCTATGAGTGCGGTGTAGGACTTGAAAAGTTCAACGATATCAAGGAAGGCGATATTCTCGAGGCCTTCATTATGGAAGAGATCGAGAGATAATCCATACCCTATTTATGCAGGGCGCCTCGCGGTCCACGCTGGACCGTGGCACCCTGCTTCTATATTTTGACACTAAAAATGTCGAGCTTTTGCGGAAGCTCTGACAACGGAGATAAGCTATGATCTATGAGAAATCTTGCGGAGCGGTGGTATTCAGAGACGGTCAGCTGGTCGATGGGAAAACGCAGAGATACGTTTTGATGATAAAGCACACCTTGAAAAGCAGGCACTCATTTCCTAAAGGACACGTTGAGGCAGGCGAGAATGAGGTGATGACCGCGGAGCGCGAGGTCTTTGAGGAGACCGCGGTAAGAATACGTATAACAGAAAAATTCCGACATCCCGTTTATTACAGACCGCGTCCGGGTGTAAAAAAAGAGGTTGTTTATTTTGTTGCACTTACAAGACAGACAGAGGTCAAGCAAAGAGAGGGAGAGATCGCGAGGGTAGAGTGGATACCCGTAGAGAAAGCTTTGAGCCTTCTGGCTCACGCCAACGATAAAAGGGTACTTGCTCACGCTATCAAACATATGGAAAGAAAAGGGGCTACTTCACTTAGCGCAGAATAAAATCCGCTGTTATGAGCCTAGACAAAAAACAACTTAAAAATATAGTTTTTTGTCTTGTAAATGTTGAAATCCGCCGAAAAAATCGGCGGATTTCAACATTTTATGTGTCTTTTTAGTCGCGTTTTAGCTCTCTGGCGTACCCTTGTACGCCTACGAGAACCAAACCACGCCTTCTGCATATAAATGACTTGGCCCCTTGTTTTTTATGCTTGCTTGTTTTTGCTCCTGAAGCACAATAAAACTATAGCAAGGCAGGTGGGTATTATAGCAGAGATAAGCATACCGACCTTGAGGTCTCCGTTTCCTATTGCGTCTGCCGCCAGACCGACTGCCGACGGACCGAACATACATCCAATATCTCCCGCAAGTGACATCATGGCAAACAAGGCAGTGCCGACAAAGGAGCAGGACAGGGTCGCAAGGTCAAGCGCGCCCGGCCACATGATTCCCACCGAAAATCCGCATATTCCGCACCCTATGAGAGCAACGAACGGGTTTTGAGATAACGCCGCCGCAACGTAGCATACCGCGCACAAGCCCGCGCTTGCGACCATAAGCTTGCGCAGGTCGTATTTGGTGCAAAGCTTGGGATAGAGTATCCTGCATATGCCCATCATCAAGGCAAACGAGCAAGGCCCCATAAGGTCTCCAAGCAGTTTTGCCGTTTCGGCGGAGGCAACACGTTCAAGTAATGCAAGCTCGGCAAACGCGGACGCCCATTGAGCCATTCCCTGCTCGCAGGCACCGCCTAAGAGCATAATGACTATGAAAAGCCAGAACATCTTGTTTTTAACAAGCTTTTTGAGAGAGGAATCTCTTTCTTGCTCAACGGAGGGCTGATTGATGGGAACCATCAGAAAATATATGCCGTTGAAAAGCGGTACGAGCGCCCACACGCATGAAAGTAATTGCCAATTGTCCGACAAGAGAAGAAACAGTGTCGAGACGGTCACGACAAAAAGATGGCCCCAACAGTAAAATGAGTGCAGAAGCCCCATGGATTCAAAGGAGTTCTCTTTGGGACATGATTGCATTATGGGATTTGCGATGACCTCTATAAGACCTCCTCCCACAGCGCTTACAAGGACGGAAATGACTATGCCAAGATATGCGTTGTCAAAAACGGAGGGAAGGATGCCAAGGCACACAAGTCCTGCCGCGGCAAAGAGGTTGGCGGATACCACCATAACTCGATAGTTGAGCCTTGATGAAAGAGCGGCAGAGATGGAATCTATAATGAATTGGCAGGAAAAATTAGCTATTATCAAAAACGTTATTTGTGCAAGCGGAATGTTATAGGCATCAGAAAATGTAACGAACAGAATAGGCGTGAAGTTTATGACTATTGCTTGAATTATAAAGCAGAGATAGCACGCAAATCGTGTGTGCTTGAAGCTTTTTAGTATAGGTGAAAAGGACATGATAATCACTCCGAAAAAGAAAAAATGAAATATCCTTAACACTTTACCATACAAATTAGCTTTTGTCAATCAGATTTTCAAAATCTGATTGACAAAAGTGCTGAAATGTTATAAAATAATTTAAGAATGTGAATGGATAGGAGTATGTCGATGACAGAAAACAAAATTGCTATATTTGACCTAGACGGAACTGTCCTTGACACGCTTGAGGATCTTTGCGATGGGGTCAATCATATTTTGATAAAGTACGGATTTGCCGAGAGGACTGTTGAGGAGGTCAGAAGCTTTGTCGGAAACGGCTCAAAAAAGCTGATGGAGCGGTCACTCCCAAATGGTGTGAACGAGGAGACGTTTTTGACGTGCTACGGTGAATTTGTTGAGTATTACAGAGAACATGCAAATATAAAGACCCGTCCGTACAAGGATATTGTGCACACACTTGAAAGCCTTTCGTCAAAAGGCATACTGTGCGCGGTTGTGACAAACAAGCCTCATCGTGCCGCGGTGGAGCTGTGTGCAGAATATTTCGGAGACCTTATAGTTGAGACTGTTGGAGATTCATCTGACAGACCTCGTAAGCCGGACCCGCTTTCCGTGCTCGACGTGATAAAAAAATATAACGCGTGCAAAGCGGTTTACGTCGGAGACTCCGAGGTGGATATAATGACTGCCAAAAACGCAGATATACCTTGTATAAGTGTAACGTGGGGATTTAAGGATAAGGATTTTTTGTTGCAAAACGGCGCTGCCTGCACGGTCTCGACCGCGGCAGAACTGTATGAGAAAATATTGGACAGACTTGGCGTTGCGGATGGCGAGACGGCACTTTCCGAGGGAGGCGAATGATGCTACCGACAGAGTTCAAAAACAGAATGATAAAGCTCCTTGGAGACGAGGCGGACAGCTTTTTTGATGCTCTTGAAAACGAGAGTGCAGTCAAGTCCTTTAGGGTAAATTCCATAAAGACATCTGTTGAGGATTTTGAAAAGGGTCCGTCTGAAATAAACAGAAAAAAAGCGGATTTTCCTCCAGAATGCTATTATACCGAGGAAAAGTTTCCGGGCTCGTTCGCGGCCCATCATTCGGGTGCAATATATATGCAGGACCCTTCGGCAATGGCTACGGTGCACGCCGTCAAGCTTAGCGAGGGTATGAAAGTGCTTGATTCCTGCTCGGCACCCGGAGGGAAGACCACTCAGCTTGCGGCGACGGTAGGCGACAGAGGAGTGGTTGTCGCAAATGAATATGACACAAAGCGTTGCAGGATACTGCAGGGTAACGTTGAGAGAATGGGGTGTAGAAATATTCTTGTGGTCAATCTTGACACGGCGGTGCTTGCCGAGACCTACCCCGATACCTTTGACGTCGTATTGGCGGACGCGCCCTGCTCGGGAGAGGGAATGTTCAGAAAAAACAGTCTCGCTATATCGGAATGGAGTCCTCAGAACGTCGGGATGTGCGTCGAGAGGCAAAGGGAGATACTTGAAAACGTCGCTAAATGCGTCAAAAAAGGCGGCGTTTTGATATATTCGACATGCACCTTCTCACTTGAGGAGAATGAGATGAACGTGGAGCGGTTTTTGGATACTCACAAGGACTTCTCTCTTTCTTGTGTTGAGAGTGGGCTTGAGCGTGTGACCAGAGGCGGAATAAACTTTGATGGTTGTAGCCGTGATATGAGTAAAACAAGGCGCTTTTATCCTCACGTCTCCCGTGGAGAAGGACAGTTCATCGCCGTTATGACCAGAGACGGTGAGCCCGAGAAAGCTTATATTGAAAAAGACAAAAAACACAAAAAAGAAAAGGAAAGAAGGCAAGATGCACAGACTCTTGCGACACTTGCGGTAGCGAGAGAATTTCTTGAGCAAAATCTTGTTAAGATGCCTGAATTTGAGCTTTGCTTGCTTGGGGATAATGTATATCTCAAGCCGGAAATAAATCTCGCTCCTTATGGAGTGTTTGCCGCGGGCGTGTGTGTCGGCGAGGTGGTCAAGGGCAGACTTGTTCCTCATCACCAGCTCTTTTCGGCGTACGGAAATGATTTCAAGCGCAAAATCTGCCTTGATTCCAATATGTCCGAGACGACGGACTATCTTCGCGGAATGGAAATAGGGTGTGAGGGACTTTTGGAGTCGGTAGATGAGGTGACGAGCGGATACGCGGCGGTGATTATTGACGGTTGCGCCACAGGCGGAGCAAAGGTGAGTCAAAACAGGGCAAAAAATCATTACCCCAAGGGGCTTAGAGAACAATAAAATACAAGGAGACAGGTATGGCAAATCAAAAGATAAAGGGAATGGGCTTTCATCACGTGGCATTGAGGACTACGAATTTTGAAAAGTCCTTGGAATTTTACAAGGCACTTGGAATGGAGTTTATAGTCCAGTGGGGGCAGGGACCTATGACTATAGCTATGTTCGATATTGGAGACGGCGGTAGATTTGAGATATTCGCAAACAGAGGCGTGGACTATCCCTCGGAGGGAAGACTTCAGCACTTTGCGTTCTGCGTAGATGACGTAGAGGTGGCATACGCCCACGCACTGTCCATAGGAGCAGAGGCTCTGACGCCTCCCAAAACGGTTCCTCTCGAGGATGCTATACCCGAGAAGATAACTATACAGGTAGCATTCGTAAAGGGACCCGACGGAGAGCAGCTTGAATTCTTCAAGCAACTTTAAAAAAGGGCGGTTTTTAAACCGCTCTTTTTTATCTTTTGGCGTTTGTAAATGGGTAGACGTATCCCGATATTGAGGACATGGGCGGTATTACGGCATCCGAATCTATGACCGAGCCGGGATTTATGACGCACAATGCACCTATCCGCGCTCCGTCACATATGACCGAGCCGAGTGTTGTTTTTCCCGAGATGTAAACTCCCTCGGGCATGTCGAAAAGAATGTTGGCACCGTCAAGGCGTGTGCTTGGGAGTATACTCCCCGAGCCTATATAACAATTGTATCCCATTATGGAAAAGGATACGTCGTTGTGTCCGAAGAGCCTTGCACGGTCAAACGTAATACTGTTTTTAAGGCTTGTGAATTCTCCTACGGTTGAAAAGGCTCCGACGATACTACCCGCGACTAATGATGCGTGAGAAATACGCGCGCCTCCGCATATTATAGCCGGGGCATGAAGCTTTGCGGTGGGCGCGAGGTAGGCGGACACGTGTACCCAGACGTTCTCGGATACCTCATCGTATTGATCGAACGGCAGGGAAGGCCCCGTATTACGAATAAATTCGTGAAGGGAATAAAGAGCCTCCCAAGGTCGCGAGCGACACGTGAAAAGCTCCTTGGCGAGCGTTCTTGACGTATCCAGAGAAGCGTGTCCTGTCTCAATATTACTTTGATTCAAAATTTCCTTGAGTCGTGAGCTTTTTGACATTTTCTATTCCTCCACAAAGGTTATGTTTTTGCAAAACCGGTTTTTTTATTATTGACGTAGTTTTTTACTGCCAAACAGTAAAAAGAGGTCTTGGTTTCGGCAAAAAATCAAAGTTAGTCGCAATTTTTACTGAAACGTAGTGATTTTACACAAAAGCGGCGCGCCGATTTTGTACAAGCATACAACAATTTTATTCACATCTTGAGTCAAATGCAAAATGATGGTTAATGTAAATAATTATGAAAATAACATGGAAAACTCTCCGCACATCTTTTTTGGGTTCCATTATTTTACAAAAGGTGCAATTTTATTTGTTTATTCTGTATATGTGTCAAACAAAACAGTAAAAATGTTTATTATATATGCAGCAAAATTTTTGAGAGTGGTATAATATAGGTAATTATGAAAATAAGATGGAAGACTATACGCACATCTTGCGCCGAGAGGTGCGGAGTTCACACTTTTTTTCTACAAAAACATTCGCGAATCCCCATATAAAAAACGTTATTAAGGAGAAGATGAAACCAATGAAAACTTCAGCGATTTTCAAAAAATCGACGGTTGTTGCGGCTATTATTGCTATTGCACTGATGCTGGCTGCGATAACGGCACTTGCAGTGGAGTTGCTTTCAACCGAAAATTTCGTCAACGTTGGCGAAAAGGCGGGCGTTTACGTAAGTGATGCGGGAGTTATCAAGCTTAACTTCAAGTACACCGAATACGGCTCTGCTGAAAAGATAGTAGTCGATGTAAATGGCGAAATGAAGGAATATTCTGTTGACCAAGTGAAGGCTAACGGAGACGTAGTAAGCGTACCCCTGGCGGCTGCAAAAATGGGCGAAAACGTTAACGTTTACGCTGTCAACGAACAGGGACGTAGCAAGGGCTACAATTACTCTGTTGAGAAATATGCAAGAGCTCTGCTTGCAAAGGGCGATTACGCAAGCCTCCGAGCACTTGTAAATTACGGCGCGCAGGCACAGGATTTCTTCGGCGACACGGCAGAAGTATCCACCGACGGCTTCTATGCTAAAAACACAAACGCTCTCAATGGCATTACTGCTAATATTATAAAGGCGGCGTACACGTCCGAGTCTGCAACAAATGCAGGAGAGGGCTTTGAGTTCGTTGGCGCAGAGGCAGTTTGCGGAAGCGAGACCTCCTTGCGCGTATACTTTACATATAGCGGATCGGGTGAGCTTACGGCTACCGTATCGAGACCCGCTGTTAACGGTAGCGCGGCTGTTGAAGGTGCTGAGTCTAAAGTAAAGACTAATGAAAAGGGAAGCTACGTTGAAATAACGGGAATCCCCTCTACTCTTTACGCAACTCCCTATACCGTAACAGTCACCGACGGCACGAATACATTTACTGCTACAAAAAGCGTAATGGATTACATTGCATATGCCGTTGAAAAAAATGAAGCTAACGCAAACGTAGCAAAGGCTATGTATCAGCTTTACGTACAGACAGCAAACGTTACCGTAGCAAACTGTGAGCACACTAATACGTACTATGACGTAACAAAACTTGCTACCTGTACTGCAACCGGCTCTGCAACTCGCAAATGTACCGCTTGTATGCAGGCGGTGACAACGGGCAAAACAGAACTCGACACTCCTACGTTGCCAATGCATACACTTATAGCGAACGATAACGGCACAACCCACACGATCAGCTGTAGCGTTTGTAACAAAGTTGTTGAGACAAAGACCGTACAGGCAGGTGTTACATATCTTGGTCCGGAGCATTTTCTTAACAGTAACAATTTGTATTCGACTCTTGAGACCGAGGATGGCGTTGCGTATACTCACATTGTAGTTAATGCAAACCAATGGCTGATGTACCTGAACGGAGCTTCTGGTGCATCTCAGAATCTTGCGGTAGGCAACGCTAAATACGTTGTAATAAAGGCTAGAGCCGACAAAGATGATTTTATAAAATTCTCAATCGATACCGCTACTTCTGAAGGCAGATT
>JAEIGA010003129.1_pt1 | contig 26038 bp, 19 predicted proteins | sample 9270691 | NCBI WGS metagenome assembly JAEIGA01 (sample SAMN17057246, study PRJNA624740) | gut metagenome | biome: biome; isolation source: fecal sample | host: Bos grunniens | place: China: Xizang | collected 2019
ACTTGCCGGTCACGCGGTCGAAGACTCCGCCGCGCCCGTAGTAGTCCTTCACCGGCACGAAGTCGCGCACGAGGTCGCCTTCGGGATTGTCCGTCGTGTTGCCGTTCTCCCACATCTTGAGGGAATAGCAGCGCGCGCGGGTGGAAAGCCCGGGGAACTTGCCCTGGCCGTACCAAGCAGCGAAAAGCGTGCAGGTTCCCTCCGTAGTGACCTCGCCTTCGGTGGTCTGCTCGTTAACGGTGTTGGTCGTCCCCGCATCGACGTCTATGACCTCAAGGCGCTGCAAGCCGTCGTAGAGCCGTGAGGCGATCTGGTAGCGGGTGCAAAGGGTGACGTCGTGCCCGGTATCCATTCCGACCGCCCCGTATCCCTGGTACCAGTGGCCGCTGACGATGTGGGCCGGGAATATTCGCCGGTTGTCAGCGGTCGTATAGCGCCCGCCGCAGAACTCGCAGTCGCCCAAATTCAACCACATCATCTCCGCCTCGATGCGAAGTCCGCTTCGCGCGTCCACGCCCGTGTCGATATAGACCGTGCGGAGGATGTTGTTGTCTGCCCGGATGGTGTTGTCGCTCGCCACGTATTCGACGCGCTTGGCTTCGCCGGGCACGATGAAGGCGCGCATGCGCTGGCCGCCCGTAATGCCCAACGTGGCGGCCGAGGCGGAGAAGGTTCCCCCGGCCGAAGTGAGCCCGTTCGTCGTGAGTACGTATGAGCTTGGCCAGGAGTCGATGGTGTCGCCGCCGGGGTCGTAGCCCCAGCAGAGAATCACGCCGCACGGCGAGGCAACCCCATCCGGCGGCACCGTCACGCTGACCGTGTCGCCCGCAACGGAAACTGCCGGCAGATAGCAGTTCGCAACCGCGCTGGCACGGTAGATCGTCAAGTTCATCGTCTCGCCGGTTTCCGCTCCGACAGCCAGGTGTTCGACGGGGACCTGGCCAAAATAGACCGGATCGAAAACGAGGCCGGACACTTTGTCGTAGAGCGCACCATGGCCGTCAGGATCCTTCACCGGCACGAAGTCGCGGACGAGGTCGCCCTCGGGGTTGTCAGTCGTGTTGCCGTTCTCCCACATCTTGAGGTAATAGCAGCGCGCATGCGCCGTGGAACCAATCGGGTTGATGGTGTTGGCCATATAGTATGCGCCGAAAACCGCGCATTGCCCGCCCGTATCGACGTAGCGGTTGTCGTTCATTTCATAGATCTGGGTTCCATCCACCGAAAGTGTCTGTCGTCCACTGTAGAGCTTCGCCTCCACCTCATAGACTACATTGGTGTCGCACGCCGTCGAGTTGACTCTCGTGCCGCCGTAGCCGAGATACCATTTGTTCTGGTACGTGTGGATGGGGAAGATGCGGTTGCTATCGTTGCTGCCGGATGCCATACGTCCGCCGCATAGATCCATGTCCGCATACGCAAGCCACATCATCCGCGTCTTCACGTGCAGGCCGGTCCTCGCGCGAACTCCCGAATACACCGACAGCGTCTTATGGGTGACGTCCTCACCGCCCAGCCCAGCCGTTCCGGTCGTGGACTCGACATATTCAACCGCCTTGTAGGGACGCGTCACCGCGACAATCGCGCGCATGGCGGCGAAAACGCCTTTCTCCGCGGCCGAGACGGTCCAGACGCCACCGGTCGCCGTCACGGTGCCGTCGGCAAGGCACGCCGAATGGCTCCACGCGGGGACTGCTTCGCCTGCGTCCAGCGCGCCCCAGCAAAGGTAGAGCGACGCATTGGTCGCAACCGTTCCCTCGGGAACCGTCACCGTGATCGTGTCACCCTCTAACGAGATGGTCGGCTCCCCAGCGCCTTGAACAGCTGGAGCGGCACCGAACACGGCCGTGACTGCAAGCGCAACTGAAGCAAGCGCCTTCACCGCGGCAGCTTTGACCGAAGATCCCCAAGTGACGGCATTAGTTGTAGCATCCATGGTATTTTCCTCTGTTTTTTCGTTTAAACACTCACTTTCGCTCTGATTCTTCTGGTTTCTGTCCCCATCAGCCTGGGGGCTGCCCCCAATGGTTCGCAGGGTCTGTCCTCCTTCTGTCTTGTCCCCGTCAACCTGGGGTCTGTCCCCATTGGCTTGCGAGACGACAGGTGCGGGATCGACAGGTGCGGGGTCTGTCCCCGTGAAGAGCGGGGACACGAGGCCGGTCATTACGGCGGCGGCGTAGAGAAGCGAGGATCCTACAAGGAGAGCGCCAACGGCAAGCGAGGCTCGGCCCAGCATCTTGCCGAGACGTTTCGCAAGAACCTTGCGCGCGTAGTAGAGGTTGCTTCTCACCGAATCTTGTGATTTGCAGAGCATTCCCGCAATCTGGCGAATCGAAAGCGATTCAAAATAGTGGAGCACAATTACCGAACGCGCACTTTCAGGCAATCTGGCAATCGCATCACGCACAATCTCAGCGTCGGAATTGGACTCGACCTCCTCGTTGGTGGACTTGCTCTGAGCACGGATATCGCTCAAGACCTCCAGTTCCTCCGGCGAAAGATAGGCAATTGAGCGCGTGGCCTTGTCCCGCACCGCCTTGCCGTGTATTTTGCGCACAATCCCCTTCAGCCACGGCAAAAGTCCCCCTTTCGACGAGTTATACCTTTCGCGATTGAACAGATGAACCTCAAAAGCCTGCAAAACCAGCTCTTCGGCTGCATGAATATCGCCCGAGGTAAGCGATATCGCCTCCATCATCAATGCATCACGATACCGCGCGAGAAGGTGGATTGCCTCCTGCTCGATGTCGCCGTGCATTTCCTTGATGATGCCCATACGTCATCCTATTACCACTTCGCCGGGAAAAGGTGAAAAGAAAAAATCCGCTCATATTTGGAAAAGTCTGGACAGCGTCAGCCGACAAGGACGCCGGGCACGCCTCCCAGTCCTTCATCTTCGTTGGATCTAGTTTCATAGGCTGTGTTATATCAATAATCGCTTAGCGCGACTTGAATGTCTCGCGAATCATTGCCCGAGTTCCTTACATCATAAAGCGGTCAGCCGGCACTGCCGGCGGCGGCGGCAAGGTCGCGGATGGTCGACATGGCGGCGAACTCGGAGATGGAAACCGGGCGATGGTATTCGTTCTCAAGCACCACCATGAGACCAAAGCCCTTGAGGGACGAGTATCCCGCCAGTTCGCGAAAACGCGTTTCGGGCGTCACTGGCACCTCCAGCACTTCCGCCATTCTATCCAAGAATTCGTTCATACCGCCTTTCGTCCCCGCTCTCCGACACCAGCGTGAAGCCGAAGCGGTCGAAGAGCTCCCGCACCGGCTCGTTCCTGGCGGTGCGCCGCCATGCGGCGACAAGCCACCTAATTCCGCGTCGCTTCGCCTCCGCCTCGACAAACTCCTCCAGCGCAAACTCCAGCCGACGGTTCATCGCGCGGCAGCTCATCACCCAGTCGACGATCTCGCCGCCGCGTACGCGCACAAAGGCGACGAGGCCAAGCTCGCCAAACCTGTCGCCGGCCGACATGGTGGCGGTAAAACAGCCTTCCTCGCCGGCGAACGCCGCCGCCTCCGACTCGGAATAGCGGTTGGTGCAGACGTTGAACTGGTTGGCGCGCTGGCTCAGCTGCGCCACCCGCGCCGCCTCGTCCGCGCGGACGAGGTGGATATCGGTGTGGATCTCGAGCGACTCGAGGTAGTCGTCCAGGCTCCTGCCCGCGGCAAAGCGGCGGCGCTCGGCCTCGGCGCGGTAGCCCGCGGCGCGCGCGGCGTCCTCGGGCGTCGCCGATTCGACGGACGGGAAATAGTCCTCCAGCCGCGGCGGAAACGGCGGCACGCACACGCCCGGCAGCCTCGCGCGCATCTCCGCGCGCTCCGCGGGGCTGTCGTCAACGAACACAAACGAATCAAGACCGAGGTTAAGCTCCTCCGCAACGGCGGCAAGGTTCTCCGGCTTCGGCTGCCAGTCGACGCGCACGGCGGCGAAATCCTCAAGCGACAACGTCGACCCCGACTTCTCGAAAGCCGCCTCGACGTCGGCAATGTTGTTCTTGGAGAGCGCAGCCAGCACCACGCCGCGCCGCGCAAGCGCGGCGACTTCGCGCTGGAAGCCAGCGCAGATCTCCACCTCTCCCTCGCCCGCGGCGCCATGCCACAGCACTCCGTCGAAGTCGAGCGCCAGCACCTTCTTGAGCGGCGCAATCGACTTGGCAATCTCCCTAAGGCCGACAAGCGACCACGGCATCCGCGCAAGTTTCCACATCCGCTCGTCGTAGAACCCGTCACCAATCTCCGCCGCCATCGCCGCCAGGTCCGGGACAATCACCGCCGCGCCGGGAAAGCGGCGCGAGAGCGCGGCGGCGGCCTCGGCAGGATCGGCGGACACCGCGGCAAAGCGGCGGTCGAGGAGAATGTAGATCCGCTCCGGCGAGAATGCCACCAGGTCGTCCGGTACCGAAAGCGCCGTTTCCATCCAGGCGCCATGGCCTGGCGGCGACCAGACCTCGGCCTCGCCGCGGAGCATTCCCGCCAGGACAGAGGTTGTGACGTTGGAGAGAATCGCGACCTTCACGTCCCGCCCTTCCCAAGTTTGGCGAAGAATTTCCCGAGCGTCGTCAGCTCCGCCACTTCCTCAAGTGCGACGGCAACGCCATAGCGCGCCTCGAACTCCATCACCAGCCGAAGCTGCATCACGCTGTCCCACTCCGGGATCGATCCATAGGCGGTGGCGAGCGAAACTGCCGCGGCATCGACGCCGAAAAGCGTGGCGGCAAAATCGAGGAACTCGCGCTCAGCGTCCATAGTCGAAGATCTCCACGCAGGTGCCGGGGCCAAGCGAGAGGAGCGCAGCCGAGGCGGAAAGCCCGCCACCGAAGCCGGACGCCAGCAGCCGGAGGGAACGGCCGGCGCGCAACGCCGCCGGCGCGCAGGCGGCGATGGTCGCCGGCACCGACGCCGAGGCAAGGTTGCCGAGCCGCTCGCCCGAGGTCCAGAGCCGCTCCGGCTCGATGCCGAGCGACTTCGCGAGCTGGCGCACCATATAGATGTTGGCCTGGTGGGGAACTAACGCGTCGAACGCAGGCTCGGACGCGGCGGAAATGAATTCCTTCAGGAACCCAGACACCTCGGAGGCGACGAACTTGAAAACGCCGAAGCCGTCCATCGCAATCGTCCCGCCCTCGTCAAGCCTTAGCACACCGCCCTTTTCGCCGTCGCCCATGAAGGCGAAGCGCCACGGCGCGGAGTCCCGCGAAGGCGCGACCACGGCGGCGGTGCCGCCGTCCGCAAGCAGCGGCAAGGTGGAGGCGTCGCCCTCGCCGATGCGGGCGGACTGCACGTCACCGTCAAGGAGCAGCACGCGGCGGCCGGTCTCGCGCGCGAGAAGCGCGGCGAGGTGGAGGCCGGAGACCCAGCCCGAGCAGGCGAGCGAGAGGTCGAGCGCAATGACGTCCTTCGGCAACCCCAGCCGCGCCTGGGCGCGGACGGCGGCGGACGGCATCCGAGTCCGCTCGGTAAAGGAGACGAAGACGACAGCGCCAAATGTCTGCGCATACTCCCCGGGGCTTGTCCCCAGCTTGGCGGCGCAGGCGGGAAGCAGCCGCTCGGCGGCGGCAGCGCAGAGGTCGAATGCGCCCGTCCCCGCTTCGGCAACGCGGCGGAAGCGGATGCCGGTCGCCTCGACGACGCCTTCCGCCTTGTCGCCCACAAGCGGCCGCAGCGAAGCGACGACGTCCACCTCGTGCGCCGGAACGCAGGCATAGACGCCCTCTACCGCAACTCCACCGATATCGAGAATCTTCATATGAGCCGTATTATACCAAAAGGCGCCGTCGCGCGCCACTTCACAGGCGGAGCGGGAAGATGACGACCTGCACCGTGTCTGGCCGGATAGAGATGTCGGCGCGCTCGCCGTAGACCGAGGTGAAGCGCTGCGTCCCCTCCGACCAGAGCGGCGGCTCGGCCGGAATGCTGTAGTAGTAGACGTATTCGTGCGGGCAGGAGACTGTCTGCGCCTTCGCCGGCCCGGCGAAGGTGCTGCCATGGAGGACGACGTCGAGCTGCTGTTCCTCGTCGGTAGTGTTCACCATCAAAAGTGCAAGCGACCGCCGGTTGCCCGAAAGCGCCGCGATCCACTCCACGTTCCCCTTCGCCCGCGGCACCCGCGACGGCGGCTCGCCCCGCGCCAGCGCCGCGCGCTCAGCATTGCCCGCCGCGTAGTAGAGCGCGCTCGTCCAGAAGTTCGCCTCCTTGCCCTGCTTGCCGTAGAGGCCGTGCTCGAGGATGATCGGGTGGTCCATCAGCGCGTCGGTGTAGATGCGGTAGAGCGGGCCGGCGGGCCCGACCTCGTAGCGGCGGATGCCGTAGCCGGCGTCGGGGTCGGGGTAGAAGTTGTAGCCGCCGGCAGGGTCGCTCTGGAAGTGGAAGCCGCTGCGCCAGGGCTCGTCCTTGAACGAGCAGTTCATCGAGATGTTCAGCCCCCCGGAATAGCAGCCGATGCAGTGCTGGTTGACGCCGTCGACGTCCGGCTGGGCGAGGACTATGAGCATGTAGTGGGCCTTCCAGAGCGTCGAGAAGAACATCCGGTGGCAGCGCATGTCCTCGTCGGACCGCTCGCGCCACTCCGAGATCCAAACCCGCTTGCCCGCGATCTGCGGGTAGATCTTCGCGAAGTTGTGCACGCGCCCGAAGCCGCTGGCGCTGCAGCCGTACGCCGCGTCGCCGCCGTAGAAGTGGTAGATGACGTGCGAGATGTTGTCGATCTCGTTCGACATCGCGGTCACGAACCTGCCCGACCACTGGTTGAAGCGGTTGATCTCGAACTCGCCCCCGCCGGGCATCATCTTCTTCTCGCCGAGACGCCGCCTCACCGCGTCCAGGTCCGGGTCGCCGGCGCGGTACTCCGCGATCGGCATGCCGATCTTCGCGTCCGGCCAGTGCTTCCGTATCTCCGGCAGGATCTCGCACCAGCGCTCGGCGAAGGTCTCGGGGTCGGCGCCGAAGTACGGCTCGTTGCCGAGCTCGAAGCCGGCGACGACGTCCTTGAAACGGTTGTCCACGATCCACTTGACGTAGCGGCCGATCGTCTGCTTGACGGTCCCGATGTCCGAGGTCTTCTTGCCGGTGGCGGACTTGTTGGGGTAGACGGAGTAGTTCTCGAGCGTCAGCAGCACCTTGATGCCCATCTTCTTCCAGAGCGAGAAGTAGTCCCTCGGGTTGGCGCGGTTCCAGTGGCCCGCCATGCCCATCTGCCACTCATCCACCGCGTTCCACTGGCGGATGAACCTCGCGCCGCACGCGCGCAGCGCCTTCTCGGTCTCCTTGATCCCCTGGCCGTAGGCCCAGACGGGAAACGCCTCGTTGTAGAGCGACACCTCGGTCAGACACCCGGCGTAGCCGAGGTCCGGGCGGCAGGTGGAGTCGCGCTGGTCCTTGATTGGACTCTTGTCGACGTCGATGGTGATCGTCGCCGCCAGCAGTATCGCAAGTATGCTCATCTCAGCCTCACAAAAACCACCTGGACCGTGTACGGGGGAACCTCGATCCTGCCCTGCTGCGACGTGCTCGCGCAGACGATGCCGTTGAAGTGCGGCGGCTCGAACGCAAACCGCCGCCAGGTGCGGCCGCGGTTGTCGGAGACGACGCGGCGGTACACCGGCGTCAGCGACTCCTTCGAGGAAAGAAGGTACCTGATCTCGCGCGGACGCGCGGTCAGGTTAGAGGTCAGGAACACGAGCTGGCTGCAGGACTGGTTGCGCCCGACGATCCACGCGAAGTCGCGCCCCTTGCCCTCGCTCTTCATGATGGTGAGCGGACACTGCCAGTCGGCGAGCGAAAGGTAGCGGCGGAAGAGCTTCCCGGCCGCCGGCGGCATCGGCAGGACGCGCTTGGAGACGACGCCGCTCTTGTCCAGCTCTATGTTGAGGACGATCTCCTCGGTCGCCTCTTCCGCCGCCGGATCAGGTTCCGGCGCGGCAAATGCGAAGACGGCAACCGCCGCGGCAAACGCTGCAAGCGCCACCCTCATGCCCGCTTCCTTTCGCTGATGCCCATTACCGCTGCGCCGGGCAGCGACGCGAGGATGGCGGTCACCGCCGGATCGGAAAGGACTTCGCGGTTGATCGCCGCCGTGTCGACGGCGCTTTCGGCCGGCTTCGCCGGAGCCGGCGCCGGTGCAGCCGCAGGAGCGGACGGGGCGGCGGCGACCGGAAGTTCGAGCGAAGCGGCGCCGGACGACTTCAGTGCCCGCACCGCCTTCATCAGCTCCTCGATCGTGGCGGTCGAGGCAATCCGCGAAGCGCGGATGAGCGAAAGCTCGATAAGCGTGCGTGCGCCGAGCGCGTAGCGGAGCGAATCCTCCAGCTCCGCCAACTGGTCACAGATGCGGAACACCCTTCCCGGGTCGATGCCCTTCGCCTGCTCGACGAGCGTCTTCACCTGCTCCGGCGTCGCCGCAAGCGACGGCGCGTCCGGGCCCAGCGCCTGCAGCACCGCGAGGTTGCGGAAGTGGCCGAGCAATTCGGCGGAAATGCGCCGCATGTTCCTGCCCGCGGAATCAAAAGAGTCGATGGCGGAGAGGATCGCAGCGACGTCGCCCTTCAGTATCGCGCCCGCAAGCGACTCGAGCGCGGAGCGGCTCACCAGGCCGAAGACGCCCAGGACGTCCTCCTCCTCGATCTTCGAGCCCTTGAAGGAGATGAGCTGGTCGAGCGAGGAGAGCGCGTCGCGCATGCCGCCCTCGGCGCCGCGGGCGATCGCGAGGAGCGCGTCGTCGGTCGCCTTCACCTTCTCCTTCGCGCAGACGTCCTTGAGCCGCGCGACGATGTCGTGGGTCTGGATGCGCCTCAAGTCAAAGCGCTGGCAACGGGAGATGATGGTCGCGAGCACCTTGTCGCCTTCGGTCGTCGCGAAGATGAACCGCAGGTGCTGCGGCGGCTCCTCCAAGGTCTTCAGCATCGCGTTCCACGCCGCGTTCGAGAGCATATGGCACTCGTCGACGATGTAGATCTTGTACTTCGACGACGCCGGCGCGAACTGACACTGCTCCAGCAGCGGCTTCACATCCTCCACCTTGTTGTGCGAGGCGGCGTCGAGCTCGACGACGTCGAGCGAGCGCCCGGCGGCGATCTCGCGGCAGTTCACGCACTTGCCGCACGGCTCGGAGCCGTTCGGCGACTGGCAGTTGAGCGCCTTCGCGAAGATGCGCGAGAGCGTGGTCTTGCCGATGCCGCGCGGCCCGATGAAGAGGTAGGCGTTGGCGACCCGTTCCGACTCTATCGCGTGCCGGAGCGTGCGCACGACATGCTCCTGGCCGACGACGTCGGCGAAGGTCATCGGACGGTACTTGAGCGGCAGCGCTACGTGGCTCATGGTCTGTCCCCGCCGATCAGGCTACGCCCCGCTGCGAGTGGCGGTAGAAGGCGACGAGCCGCTTTACCTCGTCGGTCTGCTCCACGTCGTTCTCCACCCGCTCGAGCGCCTGGGTGCGGTTGAGGCCGTCGCGGTAGATGAAGCGGTGCGCCTCCTTGAGCGCCTGGATCGCCTCGCGCTTGAACCCGCGCCGGGTGAGGCCGACCACGTTCACGCCGATCACCTTCATCGCGCCCTCGACCATGTCGCAGAGCATGTACGGCGGCGCGTCCTGGCGGATCTTGGTCATGCCGCCGATCATCGCGTGGCAGCCGATGGTGCAGAACTGGTGCGCCGCGCAGCAGCCGCCGACGATCGCGTAGTCGTCGAGGTGCACGTCGCCGGCAAGCTGCACCGAGTTCGAGCAGATGCAGTGGTTGCCGAGGATAACCCCGTGCGCCGCGTGGCAGTAGCACATGAAGAGGCAGTCGGAGCCGATCACCGTCTTCTCGCCGTCGGCGGTGCCGAGGTGGACGGTGGCGAACTCGCGGATGACGGTGCGCTCGCCGATCTCGACATAGGAGATGGAGCCGTCCTTGTACTTGAGGTCCTGCGTCTTCATGCCGATGCAGGCGTAGGGGAAGATCTGGCACATCGCCCCGATCGTGGTGTGGCCGTCGATGATCGCGCCCTGCGCCACCCTGACACCGTCGCCGAGCTTGACGTCCGGGCCGATGTGCGCCATCGGGCCGATCTCGACGTCCGCGCCGAGCTGCGCGCCGTCTTCCACTATTGCCGTTGGATGAATCTTTGCCATGTTTCTCCTCCTTGTTTGAAAATGCCGTCAATGGTCGATCTTGCCCTCGCCGTGCCACGGCTCGGCCGGCGGCACCGCCGCCGCGCCGGACGCGATGCGCTGCCGCACCGCCTCGTAGGCCAGGATGACCGCCGCCGCGCTCACGTTGAGCGAGTCGGCGACGCCGAGCATCGGGATCCTGACCCGGATGTCCGCGCCGTCCATCCACTTCGCGGTGAGCCCGTACTGCTCCGCGCCCAGCGCAATCGCCACGTTGCCGGAAAGGTCCTCCTCGAAATGCAGCTTCTCGGCGTGCGGCGTCGCGGCCAGGATCCTGAATCCGCGCGCCTTCAGGAACGCAAGCGCCTCGTCGCTCGACGCCTCGGCGATCGGCACGGTGAACATCGTGCCAGTAGAGGCGCGCACCACGTTCGGGTTGTGGACGTCGGTCACGCGGTCGCAGACGATCACCGCCGCCGCGCCGGCCGCGTCCGCCGAGCGGAGAATCGTGCCGAGGTTGCCCGGCTTCTCGATCGCCTCGGCGACGATCACCAGCGCGTTCGCGGGCAGCTTGAGGTCCACGAGCCGCCGCGACACGTGGGGGCCAATCATCAGCAGCCCGTCTGGGCGCTCCTTGTAGGCGATCTTCGCGAAGATCGGCGCGGGGCAGGTGTAGACGTCCGCCCCCAGCGCCGCGCACTCCTCCACGATCGCGCCCTCGTGCTCGTTCTTGAGGTACATCTCGGGGCAGTGGAAAAGCGCTTTCGGACGATACCCCGCGTCGAGCGCGCGGCGGCATTCGCGGTAGCCCTCAACGATCATCTCCCCCGCCTCGTCGCGGTCGCGGCGGTTGCGCAGCCGGACGACGTGCTTGATCTTGGGGTTGCTGAAGGAGGTGATCTCCATTTCGTCCTTCCCGCCGCCTCAGTGGTGGTGGCCGCAGCCGCAGGAGCAGCCGTGCTCGTGGTGCGGCGCCTCTACCGTCTTGTACTCGATCTTCGCCGACGCCTTCAGCTCCGCGACGAACGCGTCCATCGCCTTGCCCCGTGCATCATGCCGCAAGAGGTCCCGAATCTCGTCGTGGGCGTCCACCAGCGTGCGGTTCTCCTTCGCATACGCATCGCGGCGCGACTCGAAGAAGGCGGCGATCTCGGCGTCGGTCGGCTCCGCCACCGACGCGCACGCCTGCTCGACGAGCTTGTTCACCTTCGCGCCCTTCTCGAGCTCGCGGCGGAAGCCCTCCTCGCTCACCCCCTGCGCCTTCAGCGCCGCGAGGTACGCCTCGCGTCCGCCGATCTGCGCGACCACCCGCTCCACCTCGGCGTCCACGTCCGCCGCGGTCACCGGGATGTCCAGCTCCGCCGAGCGGTCCAGGAGCAGCTTCGCGCCGATCGCCTGTTCGAGCGCCTTCTCGCGCAGCAGGCCCAGGCACCCGCGCACCTCCTCGGCCGACGCGCCATGCGCCGAGTAGAACCTCACCAGCCGCTCGAGCTCGAACTCGACCGCCTCCGCGGATATCTCCGCCCCGTTCACGACCGCAGTCTTGATCTTCATTCTACTTCTTCTTGTCCTTGTCCGGCGGCGGCGGCCAGCGGTAGGTTATCTTGCCGGCGTACTTGCCCTTCACGTGCCAGTCCTCGGGCACGCCCAGCTTCCGGAGCTGCTTCTGGTCCGACTCGCTCGCCGCCACCAGCCCGCCGTTCTGCCACAGCTCCAGCCGCCACGCGATGAGCTTGGCGGACGACGACGATATCCCGCAGCCCTTGAAAAGTCCGTGCTTCGCGTCGCCGAACACCGGCGACTTCCAGTCCTTCAGCGTCACCTCCGGCTGCCATTCGGACACTCCGGCCGGAGTCTGCTCGGCGCTGATGTTGATTCCGTGCGGAGTCTTCTGGTCGGTCAGCACCACGTCGTAGCTGCGCCAGAGGCCGTCGGTCTCGAAAAGCGCCGAGACGCTGAGCACCGGCCGCTTGATACGCGGCAACTCGCCCTTGAGATTCGCCTTAACCTGCATTCCCAGCGTCAGCTCGGCGCCGCGGTTGCGCCCCTTCATCGGCGTCACCTTCGGCATCACGAGCGCCCCCTTCACCTGCGCCGGGTTCACCTTGGGCGGCGGCTCTCCCGCGCCCTTCGGCCGCCCCAGCGTCACCCCGAGGCAGGAGACGGCGCGCGATGCGTTCGGATTCGGTCCCAGCTGGTTGAGCTGCCGCGGCCCTCCGTCGCTTCCGGCCGCAAACACCCCGATCGCGCTCCCGTGCTCGAAGCTGATTGCGTCTGACACCCCGAGCGCCTCGAGCGCGTCGTTCATGTCGTGGTAGTCGGCGCCGGTCCCGCCGGCGATCCGCTCGCCGTCGTCGGCCGTGACCACGAAGAACTGCTTCCGGTCCTCCGAAAGCCCGACCGCGAGACACGGCGCGACGTTGCGGCGCTCGGGCGAGACCGTGTCGCGTCCGTCGCGGCGGATCACCACGTCTCCCGTCTGCGCGAAGAGGAGATCCGGCATCTCGGCCTGCATGATGCGGTCGGCGATCTCCAGCTCGCCTCCGCGGCGCACCGCGAACACCGGCCCGCGCCCGTGCCTGGAGTTGCTCACCACCACGCCGTTGGCGATGAAAAGCCCCCTCGGATCGGCGAAGTCGCCGGAATACGGATGGCGCGTCGCGCGCGTCGCGAACGCGAAGAGCGCCCCCTTGCCGCCGCGCTGCAGGAACTCCGCCGGCGTCTCGCGCCGGGTGCGCACGTCGGCCGGCTCGATCTTCTCGCCGCGGCCGTCGTAGAGCGTCGGCGCCTCTTCGAGCGGACGCCCCCAGCCGCTTGCGCGGCCGGTCGCGACAAAGCCGATGTCCGCCGTCTTCATGTCCACCTTGACCGCGAAGAACCGGATTTTCCGCGGCGTCTCGACCCGCGCGGTCATCGTCGCCACCCCGGGCGCGAGCGACTCGCCCTGCACCCACACCGGACTCGCCCCCGCAGAAAGCGCCGCGGAAAGCGCCGCGGCCGCCAGAATGGACCGGCCGGCCGTCACGCCGCACCTCCGCCGATGAAAGAGCGCACCACCGCGTCCATCTCCCCGACGTCGCAGACGCGCTTCTGCGCCACCGGCAGCCGCTCGAGCCCGGCCACGGACGGCGGCGGGTCGACGAGCACATCCTCGCCGTAGGCGCGGCGGCAGGTCTCGGGAAACTTGTAGGGCGTGGCAGTCGCGGCGATAACGCACGGGACGCCGTCACGCGGATACCCGAGCCGGCGCGCCACGAACGAGCCGACCGCGGTGTGCGGGTCGACGAGATACCCCTCCTCGTCGCGCAGGCGGCGCATCTCGGATTCCGTCTCCTCCGGAGTCGCGACACCGCCGTCGAATTCGGCAAGGAGCCGCGCCTTGGCGGACGGCGAAAGCTCGTAGCGACCCTTGTTCCTGAGGTCGGACATCAGCCGCGCCGTCGCCGCGCAGGCCGCCGCGGCGTCGCCCTCGAAGTTGAGTTCCCACAGAAGCCGCTCGACGTTGGACGAAATGCGGATGTCCATCGACGGCGAGTTGGTTACCGTGAAGTCCGGCCCCGGCTCGTAGACGCCCGTCTTCACGAAGCGCGCGAGGACGTCGTTCACGTTCGAGGCCACGACAAGCCGCCTAATCGGAGCGCCGACGCGCTTCGCGTACCAGGCGGCGAGGATGTTGCCGAAGTTGCCGGACGGCACCACCACGTCGAACTCGCGCCCCAGCCGCGCGCCGGCGAGCGCGTAGTACGCCACCTGCGGCACCAGCCGCCCGGTGTTGATCGAGTTGGCGCTCGAGAGCGTCACCCCGTGCGCCGCGGCCTCGGCCGCGATCGCCGGGTCGGCGAAGATGCGCTTCACCGCGGTCTGGGCGTCGTCGAAGTTGCCGCGGATGCCGATTGCGTGGACATTCGGCTCGGACGGCGTCACCATCTGGAGCCGCTGCACCCGCGAAGTGCCCTCGGCCGGATAGAAGACCGCGATCTCGGTGCCGTCCACGCCGGCGAAGCCCTGCATCGCCGCGGAGCCGGTGTCGCCGCTCGTCGCCGTCAGCACCAGCACGCGGCGGCCGGCGGCGGCGTGGCGCATGAAGACCGGCAGCATCGACAGCGCCACGTCCTTGAACGCGCCGGTGCGGCCGTGGAAGAGCTCGAGGAAATGGAGCGCGCCCTTCTCGACCACCGGCACCGGGTCGGCGGCGGGGAAGCGCGAGAGAAGCCGCTCCACGGCGTCGTTGCGGACGCCCTCGGGCATGTCGCCGAAGAACTCCGCAAGCACCAGCTCCTCCGCCCTGCGCAGCGTGTCGGCGGAGCGGATGCCGGCGATCTCGCCGACGCCCACGGGCAGATACAGCCCGCCGTCGCGAGCGAGCCCGCGGAAGACGGTCTCGACGCCGGACGCCTGCTCGCCGGTGCGCGTCGAAATGTAGGATACCGACATGGCCGTGGGACTACTGCGCGGCGGAGGCGACCGCCTCCTCCTCGTTCAGCGTCATGTAGCCGGCGTCGGCCAGCGCCTTGGCGGCGGCGGCGTTGTCGTCGAACCGGAACACCAGCACCGCCTTCTCGCCCTTGTGGAAGGCGAAGGCGTAGCTGTACTCGATGTCGACGCCGGCGCGGTCGAGGACCTGCATCACGCCGGCCATGCCGCCGGGACGGTCAGGCACGCAGACGGCGACCACCTCGGACACGTTGGCCACATAGCCCGCCGCGGCGAGCACGTCCTTGGCGCGCTCATGGTCGTCGACGATCATCCGGACGATGCCGAAGTCGCTGGTGTCGGCGAGCGAAAGCGTCGCAATGTTGATGCCTGCGTCGGCCAGCGCGCGGCAGATCTGGCTGAGCTGCCCGGGCTGGTTCTGGAGATATATCGATATTTGTCTGATTTGCATACGAGTATTTTACCACATATCGCCCCCCGCAATCAACCCCCCCAGTCGGTTCCAGGGGATTACTGGCGCTCGGTGTAGGCGGCCTCGAGCCGCCGGGTGGACGGCGTCGTCACGCGGAACCGGGGCGGCAGCACCGTGACCTCGTAGATCGTGGAGTTGTGGCCGGATTCGCACACCTTGTCGAGCCCGAAGAACCGGCAGAACTTCCTGCCGTCGAGCGTGACCACGTCGGCGATCATGCGGTCGATGAAGATGCCGTGCTTCGACAGTTCCACAAAGTCGTCGATCATCGCGTCGATCATCGCGAGCACGATCCTCGCGCTGCGGTGCTTCGGATGCACCACCACGCCGGTGAAGTAGAGGTGGTAGATCCCCGGAGCGTCGTATTTCCTCACCAGGTCGGGCGTCAGCTCGGTGTCCAGGAAGGCCCCCCTGCGGATCTTCAGGTATGTGGCGTCGTCCACCGGCAGCAGCATGGTGTAGCCCACTATCCTGCCGGTCTCGCGCTCGCGGACGACGAAGCCGCTCTCGCGGTTGGTCCTGAACAGCGCGTAGTTCTGCTCCGGCGTGGAGTGGTAGATGTCGTCGAAGTTGCTGCCGTCGAGCAGCGCCACGTCCTTGATCTCCTCGGCTGACACTTCGGAGCCGCGCAGCAGCTCGTATCTGACGTCGAACTGATCGTTGGGCAGGGCGAAGCCGAAGATGTTGCGGTTGAAGCCAGCGGCGGGCAGATGCAGCGCGGAGCAGTCGGGCACGTCGATCGCGAAGTGCGCGCCGTCGTCCCTGACGATGAGCCTAATGCCGCTGCGCTCCGGCTTCACCGAAACCTCCGCCTGTATGCACCGGCTCCTGCCATTCCGCTCGCGGATGCGCTGCAGCGCGTGCGCCAGCGTGTCCGCGACCTGCGCGGCGGTCTCCGCCGCGGCGATGCGGGGAATCGCCGCCCTGACCTGGGCTACCGTCCTCGCGCAGGACGCGGGGTCGGACGCCACGACCGACCACACCATCGTCTCGCGGGCGGCGGCCGACGGCTTCGACCGGCGCAGCGCCGGCACGATCAGAAACGCCGCCACCGTGGCCGACGGTCCCGCGGCGAGCGCGATCCAGACCCCGTTCATGGCGCTCATCCGACCGAACGCCAGCAGCATCGCGGCAGGAACGACGAAGAACGCCAGCGCCGTCAGCCCGACCGAGCGGTCGGGACGCCCGACATACTGGTAGTGCGAGTTGAGCATGTACGTCAGCGCGTATCCGGCAAGCCCGGTCACCGTCAGCCGCGCCGCGTGGCACGCCTTCACGACCAGCGAGGGGTCGTCGATGCCGACCATGTCCGCCAGCAGCTCCGGCCCGATGAACACGGCGACGGTGAGGAACAGCCCCTCGCAGACGGATATGCACGCGGCAAAGCGCACCAGCCGGTTGATCGCGGTCGTGTTGCCCTCGCCGTGGTAGACGGTCTCCATCGGCTGGAGCGCGATGCCCACGCCGTTGAAGAACAGCGACAGCCGGATCACGAAGAACACCACGGTCGCGATCGGCAGCACGTCCGAGCCCCAGACACGGATCAGGTACTTGGTGGTGACGAAGAAGAGCAGCGCCTGGAAGAGCCCGGACGACGCATCGCCGAAACTCAGCTTCAGCGAACGCGCCAGGTCGCGCGGCATGAACTTCGGGGCGAAGCGAAGGCCGCACTTCCCGCCGCGCAGCAGCCGCGGCAGCAGCATGACCATCCCGGAGATGTACGCAACCGCCGTGCCCAACGCGATGCCGCCCATGCCAAGCTCAGGCAGCCCCAGCTTGCCGGCGCAGAGGCAGTACGAAAGGCCCAGGTTCACCACCACCTGCGAGCAGTAGGACGCCATGCAGCACAGCTCGCCGCCGTCGGTGTAGACGAGGTACAACAGCAGCAGGTCGACCGCCTCGAGGACGGCCACCACCGGATACCACTTCAAGTAGTCTGCCGCGTAGGCGGTGGTGGCGGCGTCAGACGCCATGAAGTCGAGGTAGAGACCCTTCAGGACGAAGATCCCGGCGCAGAGCGCGAGCCCGAGCAGAAATGAGGCCGCGAGCCCCTGCCCGGCCAGGTTGGCCGCCCGCTTCTGCTGCGTGCGCGCCATGGCGTCGGAGTAGACAATCGAGGTGCCTACGGCCAGCAGCCAGGTGAAGAAGCTCACCAGCATGAAGACCGGCATGAGCAGGTTCATCGCGCCGAGCGCCTCTTCGCCGATCATCCTGCCGGCGATCACGCTGTCGGACAGGACCAAAACATACTCGGCGACAATCACGACGGTCGCCGCGCCGAGCAGTCCGATGAATTTCCTATTTGCGAATGTCATCGCTGATTCGTATTATAACATCTGGGCGGACTGCGGGTCAAACGCCGAGCTTGGCAGACCCCCCGTCGACGAGGACGGCGAGGGCGGTGATGTCGTCGTACTGCTCCGCGCCGGACGTGAAGGCGTCCAGGTCGCGCTCCAGGCCATCGACAAAGACGGACGGCGCATCCTTCGCGTGCGCAGACGCATACGCCAGCAGCCGCCCTTCGCCGTACTGCTCGTGGTCGGCCCGCTCCGCCTCGGTGACGCCGTCGGTGTATGCCAGCAGCATCGTGCCGGGCGCGAACACCGCCTCCTGCTGCGCATACGCGTATTCGTCCAGCACCCCGACGGCGATGTTCTTTTTCGCGGCGAGGAACTCCGCGCCCTTCCCCGGCGGCACGACGACGAGCGGCGTGTGCCCGGCGTTGCAGTATTCCATCCGCCCGGACGAGAGGTCGATGCGGCCAACGAAAAGCGTCACGAACATGCACGCGCCGTTGTCCTTGCAGAGAAGCGCGTTGATGCGGGAGACGATCTCGTCCGGCGGCAGCCCCATGTCCGTCGCCATGCGGAAGCCGGCCCCCGCCAGAAAGGCGAACAGCGCCGCCGGAATGCCCTTGCCCGACGCGTCGCCAACCGCGAAATAGAGCACCCCGTCCTTCTCCCGGAAGTCGTAGAGGTCCCCGCCTACCTCCCGGGCCGGACGGAGAACGGTCCCGATGCACTGCGGCGCCCTGCGCTTCAGCACGCTCGACTGGATCGTCCGCGCGATGCCCAGCTCGCTGCTGAGCCGCTCGCTGGTGGCCGTCGCGCGCTGGAGCCGCGTCGAGAACGACCACGAGACGAAGAAGATGAGCCCCAGGCCGACGACCGAGAACAGCGCGATCCGCCGCACCAGGCTGCGCGCGCCCTGCAGGATGTTGGACAGCGGACAGACGAGCTCCACCGTCCAGCCGTTGCCGGCCTGGCCGGAAATCACCACCGTGTCATTCGCCTTCGCGGCGTCCGCGGGGGCGGGGACGAGCGGCCTGCCCTGCTGGGAGGAAAGGACGGCGTAGGAGTTGGGATACGGCTTGATCGCCGCCACATGGTGCGTCAGGTCGTCGAGCGATATGTCCGCCGTGAGCACCGCGAAGACCTTCCCGTCGCGGTTTGCCAGCGGGACGGAATACGTGCACATCATTACCTCCGCGCCGCCTTTATCGAAGTACGGCTCGCACCACGACGGCTTCCCCGACTCCTTCGGGATGCGGTACCAGTCCATCTCGTGGTACCGGAACGTCTCGCCGCCCTGCTGGATGCGCTTGACGCCGCCCTTCCCGTCCTTGCAGGAGAAGGCGGAGTAGTAGTAGCCCTTCGACGGGAAGAAGTTCGGCTCGAAGGCGACCGTGCTGCCGACGATGAACGGGTTGTTCTGCACGAGCTCGCCCGTGATCCTGAACATGTAGTCCGGGTCCGAGATCCGCTCCTCGACGATCCAGGCAGAGTTCTCGACCGCGCTTTCGACCGACGCCATCTGGCGGTCGATGCGCCCGACCGTCGCCTTCACGACGTTCTCGACGGTGCTGCGCGCCTCGTTCTCCATCATCTTCGACGTGCTGAACGCGACGAAGACCGCGATGGCGAGGAAGAGCGTCGCCGTGACGGCGACGACCGCAAAGTTGATTCTCTTGACTGAGCGCGTCTTCAACCGCGCCGGATTCGCTTTCGTAAACATTGTCTACACCTCGTGTTCCATGTTGACTATACCTTCTGCCGCGAAAGGCTACACCGCCCCGGTCAATGGCCGACAACTTTTCGCTCGGCGGGGGTGATCACGCCCTCCTTGACCTGCTTGTCCAGGTAGCTCCTGAGCGCGGCCGCCGACTTGTTGCAAAACGCCTCGCTCTCATCCTTCGTGCAAAGCCCCTTCTCCGCCCGCTTGCACGGGCGCACATCCCTTCGCCGCATTTTCCGCGCCAGCGGTCGGGGACAGCGCAGTATAGCGCATAGTGTTGTTAAGTCTCATTGATGCGCATTATATCAAAAATTCGTGGCTCGCGGCGGACGGCGCCACTACGCGTGCTGCGGCTTCTTGAACATCAGATGCACATAGTCGCGCTTGAAGTACGACGGACAGTCCTGGATGAGGAAGTCGTTCACGCACCTTATGTCGCGGTCGACCGTGACTTCCGTCTGGTCGGACTTCTTGATCTTGAGCTCGGACTCGATCGGCGTCATCCAGTTCTGCTTTCTGTAGTTCTTCCACTGTTCCGCGCTGTACACCTTGTCGTCCTGCTTGAGCTGCTTGGCGTACTGGATGGCCTCGTTCAGGCGTCTTTCCGTCGCCTTCAGCGCATTCTTCGAGATCCTGGGCGCGATGGAGTCGAGGTACGCCTGCTTCTTTTCGGGATGCGCGTCCATGTCCATCAGCTTGTTGTAGAAATCCTCGTCGATCTCCTCGGGCAGCGCGACGCTCTGCATGCCGAGCGTCCTGATGATCGCCATCTTGACTTCCGGAGACCTGACTTTCGCGAAGTCGACGATCAGGGCGCCGTCTGTGCCGTACTTCTTTATCCCGGGATCCTTCGACACGCGGAGGTTGAATTCGCCCTCCCCGCCTTTGCCGTGGATGTCTGCGCACACGCTCTTCATGTTGCTGACGAACCGCCCGGCAGTGTATTTGTCCAATGCGAATCTCTGGAGGCCGATCTTCCACGAGGCGAACGACGCGTCGTTGTCTATCGCCTTGACCGTCACGTTATATTCGGCGTTGCCCAGGTTGTCTTTCTTCTCTCCGTCCTTTTCGACCTTGACGAAATAGTTGTCCCAGTGGCGGTCGCCCTGTCCGGTGATGAGGTCAAGCCACATCAGCCTGTTGAGCTTCTGTGCGACCGTGCCCAGGACGTTGACCTGCTCCTGGCCCGGCGGAACCGTCTTGTGCATGTTGGCCGGCGCAATGCCCTTGCCGCCGCCGCCCTTGCGCTTTCTCCACACGTCGCCGCCGGAGTAGCCCTCGGCCTTCTCCATGAAAAAGCCGAACTGGCCCTTGTGGCTGCCGACCGAATACTTGACCACCAGGTCCTCGCAGCCGAACGCCTTGGCGGTGTCCTGCGAGGCGAGGTTCAGGTTCACCGTCTTCTGCGCGTCCCGGTAGGCGCTGTTCATGCCGAGCAGCAGGTTGCTCATGCCGATGCGGCTGTCGAACTCGGACTTGAACACGAGCTCCCCGCCGGACTTCGTCGTCAGCAGATAGGTGTTTCCGGCCATGCCGGAGCCGAGCATCGTGGAGCTGGCGATGTTCGACTCCTCGGTCGCGGGGTCGACGTCGCCCGGCTTGAACCCGAGGACCTTCGCCTCGATGACGTTGGAAAGCCCCACTTCGCCGAGCATGATCCTGCGCACGTCGATCGTCGCGAGCCCGGGGTCCTCTCCGCCGTTCCTGATCCGCTCGCCCGACTCGAGCAGCGCCCTGAACTGCGCCTTGACGAGGTGACCCCCCTTCACCGCCTTGGCGACGCTCTGCGCGGTTGCCTCGTCTACGCCTACCGACATCAGGGCCGACGCAAGGTTGGGGTACAGGCCGCGGAGCTTCACGATGCATGCGTTGAACTTGTCGTCAAACTCCTCCATCGGCAGATTGCCGAGCGAGTAGTCGCGTATCAGCTCGACGAACTCCTTTCGAGCGAGCTTGAACTGGAACACGATGTTGTTGCTCGTGGCGGTGCCGGACGACATCACCTTGTCGCCGCCGGGCGCGTTTTCGGGCGAAAGCATGGCCTTCACCTCCTCGAGGAACACCTGGCGCGACCGCATGACGGAGACGTTCCGCGCGTCGGCGATCTGCGCGGAGACATCGGCCAGCAGCTTCTCCATCGCGTCGAGGAGCGAAGAATCGACCTCCGTCGTCTTTGTGATCGCCACCCCGTCGTCGCCGAGGATTTCCCTGCCCTCGTGGCTGGTCATGACGGTCTCGTTGAGGCCGTTCTTGCGCACGTTTTCAAGGGCGCTCTTCATGTCCGCCATGTCGCGCTGCAGGGCGAGAATCTCCTCGCCGCTCAGCACCTTGGAGCCGTCCGCCGCGAAGGCGTCCAGCTTCTCGGCAAGCGGACGCATCCTCTCGCCGAAGGTCTTGTTGACAATCTCGAGCGATTCCGCCGTGCCGTGGCCCATGATGGCCTCGCGCGGCATCAGCTCCTTGAACGTCGCGTTCAGGAGCTCCGTGACCCGAGGATCGGCAACAGGGTTTTCCACCGTGTCATTCTGGACGAGCTGGTACATCTTGAACACGAGCGAGTCGATCTCCGAGACGCGCCGGTCGCACTGGAACTGCACCTCCGTGAACGCGTTCTGCAGCTCGGCGTCCACCTGGTCGTTCCGAGCCAGGCGCTGGCCGAGCTTCTCGATCTCCTCCGAGAGCGCCTGCTGCGACTCGATCGCCGCCTTCACCGCCTTGGCCGTGGGGTTCATGCTCCAGAAGCCCTTCCGCCACACGAGATCGCCCGTCTTCTCGTCCTTCATCAGCGCCTCGGCGAGCTCGCGGCCGGAGAACTTGTCGAGTGCCTTGAGCTTGGCCGTCGCGTCCGTGGCGAGGCTTTCGAGCTTGTCCTTTTCCTTCTGGGTCAGCACGCCGAGGTCGGTCAGAGATTCGCCGACCTTCTTGACGTTCTTGACGGCGTCCGCGGAAACGGACTTCCCCGCCGCGTGCACCAGGAGAACGTCCAGCTGCTGGACGACGCTCTTGGCATTTCCGAGCTGCGGAGCCCCTTCCGGGACGGCATCGGCGCCCGGCTGGGGCTGGTTCGCATTCCCGGTATTCTGGACATTGGTCTCGATCGTGGGCCTGAAGTCCACGCTGACGTTGCTCAGTCCGCTCAATGAGTTGATTCCGCCCATGATATTCCTCCTCTCGCTTTTCTTTTGCTGCCCTGTCTACACGCGAGACGGACAAAAGTTACACTCGATCCATTTTTAATTGTCCCTACCGGATGTAGCTGGACAGCAGGCACTTTCCTCCTTACTGGCGCGTTGTTTATCATATCCTGCCGCCGAGGAAATCGCCCTTTGCCGGGCTGGACACCGTATGCCCCGCTGCGCGCAGCTGATTCACGAAGAACGTCTCGCGCAGCGTGCCTACGTCCGCGCGCGTACCAAATTAGCGCGCACGCGCGCAAGGCGCGGCTCAGCGGGGAGCGGGGGCCAACGCGTGGCGTTGGAAGTGTTTCAGCAATCAGCAGCCAGTGTTCAGCGGACAGTGGAATAAGGAGGACTCTTCCTCTTTACTGGCTGCTGGTTGCTGGTTACTGGTTGCTGGACGCTGGTTGCTGGTTACTGGCTGCTGGACACTGGTTACTGGTTGCTGGACACTGAACCACTTCCGACGCGATAGCAGAGGCGCTGGGGGGAGCTTTATTTCTCCAGAAACCAGGTCTGCATCTCGTTGCCTGGCTCACGGTTGCCCCAGAGGCAGTACGGCACCAGCCTGAGCCCGTTCGAGGCGCGCAGCGCCGACGTGCACGCAAGCACTGCAGCGCAGACCAGCATGTTCGTGACTGCCCTAGTACACGTGGATAGATAGACCCCGTGGAACCTCAAATCCCCAGAATCGGAAGAAGCCGTTGCCATTACTGGCCCCGTAGATGCCGACGCCATGGCCTTCCTCCTTCGTCGCCGGCGCGACCGCGTTCCAGCGGTTGCAGTGGACTGCGTTGTTATCCCCGCCCCACGCGGAAGCGGCTGCGGCCATGTCGTGATAGTTGGCGGAGGTAATCACGTCTGGGTCGTCATAGATCCGGAACTTCGCGGTTCTGGCGCGCGACTCGCTTCCGCCATCCAGACGGTCGTGCCACTCGATCATCGTGATGCGATAGGGCTTCTTCCCGAACGTCGCCGCGCCGTTTGAGAGATTGTCGTTGATGTTAATGATATTCCGGTTGCCCCAGAATGCCTGCTTCCACACATTGGTAAGAGAAGACGCAGTGCGGTAGGCCGCTCCAGACGTGTAGTTCGTGACCACCATCTCCGGCGTGATGTCGATGAGCGTCTCGTCGTTGTGCGTGAAAGGAAAGACCGTCCCCATCGACGAAGCCGCGCCGGACACGACCGGCACGACCACGCCATAGCGGACCAGGCTCGTCGCATTGGCCGGCCCCGTGAGCGCGGGCGTCGTGAAAGTCGCCCCGACGGCATACTGCCCGATGTAGGTCGGCGTTATCCCCGCATCGTCCCAGGCGGACTTGTTGAGCCCGTAGTCCTGCGGACCGACATAGCCGTAGAGATCGACCTGTGCGCCGCCAGCAAGACCCGTCGCGGCGATTGTCCCCGAGATCACCAGCCCCGCCTTCGTGTGCCGCGCCGACTCGTTCGTCACGGCGACAAACGCCTCGCCGTCAAGCGCGTAGGTGCGCACCTCGTTGATCTGCGGACTCGATTTTGTCGTGCCGTCGCCGCCGTAGCGGACATAGCGCGCGACGATCGGCGTGGCAAGGTCGATATTGGCGGCGGGGAAGTCCAGCCGGCTACGTTTGGCGACGGTGTACCAGGTCCAACCGTCCCGCGACAACTGGATCGGAACTTCAACGCTGGTGTCGCCGCTCGTGACGATTCGCACGCGGTCGACGCGCACATCCCGCCCGTAGTCGATTCCGCATTTGTTGCCGGTCGCGACCGTCGTGTCGTCGTTGTCGAACGCCTTGTAGCTGTTTGCATTCGCGTTGGGGTAATACGTGAGCATCGACGCGGACGAGTCGACGAGCGGGCGGTTCTCGGTGAACGCGAGCGCCGAGAAGGACGCCACGTCCGATAAGAGCGTGATCGTGTCGCCATTCGTGTTCTGCGCCGTCCCGTGGAATCGCACGTAGTTTTTGCCGCCGGAAACGGCGGCGGGGATCGTCCCGGTCCAGTTTCCACCGCTGGCCACGGTTCCGCAGTCCACTTCCGTCGCGCCGCCGCGCCAAGCGGCGACATCGTCGCCCAGGTCGCTTGCGGCGACGTATGCCTTGAGCGTCGCCGTCGCGCTTGACGCGAAATCGCCGTCCAGCACCACATTGACGGAGGCCGTCGCGCCGGACGCCGTTTCCCCGCATATCTCCGCGGCTGATATGCGGACGACGTCCGAGTCGGTCCAGAATTCGCATTCAGTTATGGAGCTATATATAATCCCCGTCCATTTGAAATAGCGGCCCACCACATTGGCGGACGAGAGGTCGTTCGTGGTCAAGGTCGAGGCATCCTGCACGAAATCGGATGCAACGGTGTGGAAGACAGTGTATGTCACCCCGTCCAGGGAGGAGGAGAATTTCGCGTTCCTCATGCGAAGGTTGACGGACGAACCTGTTTCGGGGCGCCCGGCATAGACAATCTTCGTGATATGGTAAGCCGTCCCGAAGTCGATGACGGGCGACCCTCCATCTATGCCTGAATTGACAACGCCATCCTGAAGCTGGGCCAGTCTTGTCGCAAATGTGCCGGAGGATGTGCTATCCTTGTAGGCTGGAACCATGTCGATGTTGTAGACGAACATCCGCTCGATCGCGGCATGCGCGGTGCCGCACACAAGTGCGCCCAACGCTATGGAAAGGAGAAAATTACCTCTGGAGAATCTGTGGTTATGGGCAGTTGTCATGACAGGCTCCTTTTTTTGGGATGCATGCATTATACCAAATTCCCCCGCACGAGCGCAAGGCGCGGCGAGAGGTGGGGAATAGTTATAACACACGGATTTGCTTAGGTCTACGACCTTCGCCATCTGTGAGCGACGTAGTCGCGAACAAATCCGTGTGTAAAGTTAGGTTCGGCAGTTGAATTTCCTGCTGTCGTTTTAGACTATATGATGTAAATTGCCGAGCCAGAGACGCGCTTCCAGATCCAGACGACGCGTCGGATGGAATCCTCGCCCGAGAGCGTGATCGAGCGGCCGCTCTGCACCGCGCCCTTCCGCCAGCCGGAGCCATCCACCCAGGTGTCGACGCGGTAGCCGACCACCCTCGTCTCGAAGACATCGCGCGGCGTCGCCGTGAAGGTCTGGCTGTCCCCGACAGCAATCTTGTAGTAGCCCAGCGCGGTGGCGCCCGGGTCGAGATACGCCGCCGGCTCGCCTTTCTCGTTCTCGCCCGTCACCTGGACGGAGTTGGCGCCGGCGTACGAGCCGAACTCGGCCACAATCTCGGCCTTGTCGCCGGTCGCGTAGATGTAGCTCTTGCCCACACGGTCGTAGAAGGACGGCCTGCCCGCCGCGTCGAGGCACGGCACATAGTCGCGCGTCAAGTCCTCTCCGTTCGTCCAGATGGTGTAGGAGTAGTAGCGCGTGTTGTTGTAGTCCACGCAGAGCGGCGCCGTCGCGTCGTCGGGACGATGCTGCCCGAAGATGTGAAGAATGCCGCCCAGCGGCTCTGACGAACGGTTATAGCCAACCAGTTCCGCGAGGTGCTCTGTGCCGTATGAAACATCGCGGACTAGAGTGTATGTCGGATTGACATCGAACATGTAACGCCCAGAATCATTGTTGATTTGCACGCTTTTCTCAACCCCATCCAGATAGTTGTACATACCCAGGTCAAAAGTCTTACTGGGCGTCCCTCCTCGCGTGATATGATAGTATTCCGCGTATCTGTCGGGCGCAGAAAGCTGTCTGTCGCGAACGCCGAAGAAACGCCGCTCCTTGACGGGCGAGGGGGTGTTCTGGGCGCTTCGGTTGTCGTTGTCGATGCTCACATCGAAGAGGACGCGCGTCGCCGCCGGGATCGGATGGATGCCTGTGTC
>JAEIGA010003130.1_pt1 | contig 26037 bp, 36 predicted proteins | sample 9270691 | NCBI WGS metagenome assembly JAEIGA01 (sample SAMN17057246, study PRJNA624740) | gut metagenome | biome: biome; isolation source: fecal sample | host: Bos grunniens | place: China: Xizang | collected 2019
TCCTCGCGACTTGGAAGGCGGCGAAGGACAGCACCAAATTCGATGAAAAGAGGTTTGCAGCAGAGAAACCGGAACTCTATGCAGGCTATCAGTACACGGTTCCCGGTTCGCGCAGATTTTTACTCAAATAGTTATGGCTGGATTTTATGGTTCAATTTGCCTCACGGATATTCCGCGAGAGTTGATTTCAACAGGCAAGAACGGCAAAAAGTATCTCAATATCGAGATTGGAGAACGCCGACAACCTTCGCAGTTCGGCGCAACGCATTATGTAAAAGCCTCCGTAAAGCAGGAGCAAAAGCGCGATGGCGTGAATTACTACATTGGAGATTTGAAGCCAAGCCGATTTGACAACGGCGGGCAGCCTACGCAGCAGACCGTAACAGCTGCGCCCGCAGGACAAGCCCAAGCGTTCAACACTCCTGATGAAAACGGCGATTTGCCATTCTAAACGCTACAACTATCTGATAAGCAACCAGCAGCGGCGTGAAATTATAGACTTTTTGACCGCCTTCATCGAGTTGACAGCCGACAACGGCAGCACAAAGGTTTACAATCAGAAACGCCGCGCTGGTAGGCTTGTCAAGAAGTTGAAAGAGAATAACGAAATTGATTTATCACTTGTAAAAGCATTAAAAGATGAACACAAAAGAATTCAAACAACCGAGCCTCGAACAGGTACAGGAGGCGTTCAGAAACGCGGGTAGCAACCCCGAAATTCAAACCTTGCTCCGCACTCTTTACGGCGATGCAGTAGAGGTGGATAACCGCCCCGTAACCGAGCGTATCAAGTCATTTGAGGACGCTTTGGACGAGTTGGAAGTTAGAGCAGCCAACGGCGACAACACGGCTAAAATGCTGTACGATGATTGGCACAATGTAACAACCGACAGCGATGATTTGATTGCATTCCTCAAACTCCGTATTGTCTGCGCTGCCTTGAACGAGGGTTGGGAGCCGAAGCACACAGAGGACGAGGTGCGCTACTATCCTTGGCATTGGCTCTATACACAAGACGAACTCAAAGATATGCGCGAGGAGGAGAAAATCAACCGTTGTATGCTCCCTACGGGCGAGTATCAGACTGAATATGCGGGCTTCGGCTATGCGAACTCGAGTCACGCTCCCTCGCTTACGTTTGCGAGTGTCGGCTCTCGCCTTTGCTTACGCTCCGATGAACTCGCAGCGTATTGCGGCAAGCAATTCATCAAACTTTGGGCTGATTTCAAGTTAATCCACAAGTAATAACCAACGGGGATAGGCTCGTGTCTATCCCCGTCAAAAACAAATCACTATGGAAAAAGTATTAGGACAGGAGTACAGCAGACCGCAAGACCGAATTGCGTTCCTGCGCGACAACTGCGATGCAGTTGAGGATTTGGGCTATGTAAAGCCGCTCAAAACCGAAGAGATTGAGGAGTTGAAAGACCGCCTCGTTGAGAACAATATCCAATTACGCGATGTGCGCGCCGACAAGAAGGCGGCGAACAAAGAGTTCAACGACACAATCAAGCAACTCGAAGCGAGCAACGACGAGGTTACGGGTAAGTTGAAGGAGCGCAGCGAATATGTAACAGAGCCTTGCTACAAGTTCATTGACGAGGAAACCCGCGAGGTGGGCTACTACAACGATGAGGGCGTTTTGGTTTACTCTCGCCCCGCTCGCCCCGAAGAGTGTCAGAGGAACATTTTCAAAACCTTCCGTACAGGTACAGAGGGTTAGTCAATAACAATCAAACACTTTAACAATGGAACAGAAAATCAAACAGGAGGTACAGAGGCAGATTGCCGAAATGGTGGCTACCGGGCTGCCCGCTGGCTGCGGCGAAATCATTATCCGCGAGGGTAAAGCAGTAGAGGTAAAAGAACCCGTAAGAGTGGCTATCAAAGGAACTATTGACGCAGCCGCTCGTTGGCTGGAAACTCGCTTCGATTGCTTGAAGGAGAAGACCTGCCATATCCTTGTAAACCGCGAGGATTTGTATATCTCGTTGCAGTGCAATGAGAACAACGCCTACGGAACTTTCATCACGGGACACTTGGAGTTGTCGCCCGAATACAGGAAGTTCGGTATCAACGAGGGCGAGTACATCACCCACTTTGAAATGGCGGAACTTATCAAGATGAACCGCTCGCACTTTGAGAACAAATCGGAGGCGATGAAACTCGTAACCGAGTTGCAGAACTTCAAAGCGAAGGTTGATAAGGAGATTGAGGATTGCGATAACAAGCGCGGTGACCGCCGTTTGCTCGTCAATCAAGCAGTCCAGCACAACCTGCCCGCAGCGTTCAGCCTTGTAATCCCAATCTTCAAGGGAGGCGAGAAGCAGACTATCGCGGTTGAGGTTTATGTGAACCCTGCCGACTTTACTTGCACCCTCGTTTCCGCAGAGGCTAACGACCTCGTAGAGGAGTTGCGCAACAAAGAGATTGATGCAGTCCTTGACCGTATCAGGGAGCGTTGCCCGGACATCGTGATTATTGAGCAGTAGTTTAACCAGCCCTGCCCGCTCTTTTTGTGGTTGCGGAGTGGGTAGGGCTTAATTCCACAACAACAATGAGTGAAGCAGGAAAGGAATACGGCGAGTTCGTTAAGGAACTCCGAGAAAACAACTATGAGCGGTTCAAGGCGAAAACGCTGCCCCGCTTGGTAAGTAGCGAAGAGGTCGAGAATATCATTGAAGATTGCTTTTCTTTTGCTGTTACGACAAAGAACAACGGCGTGATTGACATCTTCCCAAAGGCGAACAAACTCCGCATTAGAAGGCAAAATAAATGGGTAAAACCGATTATGCCTTGGTTGCGCAAACATATACTCAAATGTACGAATTAAGAGATTACCAAAAACAGGCTGTTGATGTTGCTGTGAACTTTTTCCAAACGGGAAACAAGAAGAACGGCATCATTGTCCTCCCTACGGGCGCGGGCAAAAGCCTCGTGATAGCCAATATCGCGTATAGGCTTGACGCTCCGGTGCTGATATTTCAGCCGTCAAAGGAGATATTGGAGCAGAACTACGAAAAGTTATGCTCATACGGTGTTATGGATGTTGGTATTTTCTCGGCTTCATTTGGGCGCAAGGAGGTTCGCAAAATCACATTTGCTACTATCGGCAGCGTGAAGAGCCACAAAGATTATTTCCGATTGTTCCGCTATGTTATCATTGACGAGTGCCACGGTGTTAATGCCGAGGCGGGTATGTATAAGGACTTCATCGAAACTATACAATGCAAGGTGCTGGGGCTAACCGCCACACCTTACCGTCTATATTCAAGCAGGTTCTACGGCTCAATGCTCCGTTTCATCACTCGAACAAATCCGAGAATTTTCAACGAACTGCTGTACGCTGTTCAAGTTCGCACCCTCCTCAATCGTGGGTATCTTGCGCCAATGAACTACTATCAGTTAAATGTGGTTGATACATCAAGATTGAAGGTAAACAGCACCGGAGCCGATTTCACAGACGCAAGTGTGCGCCGATATTATCGTGAAATTAAGTTCAACGATAGTCTTGAAAACATCGTGCGAAGGCTGCTTGTTGCGGGGCACACTTCAATACTTGTATTTACACGCTTCATTGACGAGGCGACACATCTTGCCCGCGCGTTTTCAGACTGCGCTGCGGTAGTGTCGAGCGACACCAGCAAGGGCGATAGAGAGGCGATATTGAGAGCCTTCAAGCAGAAGCAAATCAAGGTCGTTGCCAATGTAGGCGTACTGACAACAGGCTTCGACTTCCCGGAACTCGCTACGGTTGTGTTGGCTCGTCCCACGATGTCGCTTGCCCTGTACTATCAGATGTGCGGCAGGGCGATACGCCCCTTCCCTAACAAAGTGAGTTGGGTTGTCGATTTGTGCGGCAACTACAAGCGTTTCGGGCGTGTAGATGATTTGGAACTGCGCCAAACCAAGCCCGGTATATGGGCGGTGTTTTCGGGGGCAAAGCAACTCACAAATGTTTATTTTAGAAAATAAGTGATTATATTACAATCATTATGGCGAGTTGGATAAAGTTATTCAGAGAACTTTTGCAATGGGAGTGGTTCGAGAAGGCGGAAATGGTTCATTTGTTCATCTACCTCCTATTGAAGGCGAGTTGCGAGGATAAGCAATGGCAGGGCATACTCGTGAAGCGCGGGCAGCTCATTACTTCCAACGCTTCATTAAGCCGTGATTTGAAACTTTCGGCACAACAGGTTCGCACCTGCATCAAACGCCTAATTTCAACGGGCGAAATAACATACCAAGCAACGAACAGATATGCAATCATAACTATCTGTAACTATGACAGATATCAAGAAAACAAATCGGCAAACAACGAGCAAAGCAACGAGCAGCCTAACACCCTGCCAACGAGCAATCAACGAGCAATCAACGAGCAATCAACGACATCTAAAGAAATAAAGAATATAAGAAATGAAGAAATATCTATATCAGAAGATATAGATACAAAGACAAGCCGCGAAACGGCTTCTCCTTCTGCCTCTGACGAGGCACAAGCCGCTACCCCTAATGATAAAATTCCTTTCAAGGAAATTAAAGACCTGTGGAACTCTATCTGCATCGGGTACGCTCGTATGGTTGTGATTTCAGATGCTCGTAAAAACAAGATACGCAACCGAGTTGCTGAAATGGGCGGCGTTGAAAAGGCTATGCCGCTGCTGAAATTAGTTTTCGAGAAGGCGCAAGCAAGCAGCTTCCTCAAAGGCGATAACAAACGCGGCTGGAAGGCTTCTTTTGATTGGTTCTTTGAAAACGATAAAAATTGGGTCAAGGTTTTTGAGGGCAACTATGATGACAAACCCTCCGCAGGACAGCAGAGTAACCCTAAAAATGGAGTGAATGATATATGGAAATGATAAACAATATATTAAGCAAAATCCAGCGTGAGGGATATTTCAAGTCAGTCAAGCGTTACGCCTACTTGCCCTATAACCTCAATATCGCGATGCAGGTTGTTGAGGCTATCGGCAAGAGCAGGAACCCGAATTTCGTGATTGACGATGAAAACCGCTTCACATACGAGAACCTCGTGCGCTGGGTACAGGGAGATACGGCAATGATGTGTCTTGACCCCGAAACCAAACAACCCATACCGGGACGACTTGACAAGGGTATCTACATTGCGGGCAACACGGGAACGGGCAAGTCTTGGGCGTTGGAGATTATGACGGTATTTGCAACCATCGACAACATTCAAATATCCTTTGGCAAGGATTATAACGGCAAAGATATTCGAGGCTGTTTGCATTGGGCGAATGTGCGTACTGATACGATGTGCGAAGAGTTTAGCCGCGAGGGTTCTTACGAGAAATACAAGCAATGGAAGGTCATCGGCATACAGGACTTGGGAGCAGAACCCGCCGAAAGCCTGTATATGGGAAACCGCGTTGATGTGCTGCGAATGGTGCTTGAATATCGCGGCGACCGCACAGACCGCGTAACGCTGATAACATCTAACCTGCCAATCAACCATCAGAAACTGATAGACCGCTACGGCGACAGAGTTGCAAGCCGATTGGCGGAAATGTGCAACTATTTCGAGATACGAGGGACAGACCGCCGAAAGGTGCGAAATCTTGCGAATAACGCAACAAAAGCCTCCAACGCAAGTATAGCCCCAAACAAGTAGAGTTCGTTGCCCTCGATTGAAATTTGAAGAAATTAACTAATAAACCCACAACAACAATGACTGAAATTAAAATCAAACGAGAGGCGTACTTGAAACGCCTTGACGAATTGCGAGCAAAAGAACGCGCCGCCACAGATGCGGACGAGTTGAAGAAAATTGCGCACCAAATCCGCTATGTAGAACGCAAGATTTTCCGCAGCAACTTCCCGCCAAAGCGAAAGGACTACACCGTTAAGGTTAAGTTCATATTTGAAGGCGAAGTAACCGTTTACACCACCAGCAAGAACGAGGCTTTGGAGAGCGTCAAAAAACATTTCGGCGCGGTCATCGGAAGCGTTCAATCAAGTACACCCGAAATTACCGATTGGGATTTTCCCGTACACCCTCAAAAGATTATACGATGAAAAATTTACTTTACATAGACCTGTTTTGTGGCGCGGGTGGAACATCTACGGGCGTGAACTCTGCTCGATTGAACGGCGAACAATGCGCCGAAGTTATTGCTTGCGTCAATCACGATGCGAATGCGATAGCCTCCCACGCTTCAAACCACCCCGAAGCACTCCACTTTACAGAGGACATCAGAACGCTCGAACTTTCGCCGCTGATTGCTCATTTGGAGGATTGCCGCCAGCGGAACCCCGAAGCGAGGGTTGTGCTTTGGGCTTCGCTCGAATGTACCAATTTCAGCAAGGCAAAGGGCGGTATGCCGCGCGATGCGGACAGCCGCACACTTGCCGAACATCTGTTCCGATACATCGAGGCAATCAACCCCGACTATATTCAGATTGAGAATGTAGAGGAGTTTATGAGTTGGGGCGAAGTGGACGAGAACGGCAAGCCCGTTTCAATGGATAAGGGCAAGAGTTATACCCGCTGGGTGCGTAATGTTAAGAAGTACGGCTACAACTTTGACTATCGTATATTGAACGCCGCAGACTACGGAGCCTACACCAGCCGCAAACGCTTCTTTGGCATCTTCGCCAAAAAAGGGTTGCCAATTGTATTCCCGGAGCCTACGCACTGCAAGGAGGGTTCAAAGACGCTTTTCGGCAACTTGAAGAAGTGGAAACCCGTCAAAGATGTTCTTGATTTTGAGGACGAGGGAAATACGATTTTCCGCGAAAAACCCCTATCGGAAAAGACTCTTGAACGCATATACGCGGGGCTGATAAAGTTCGTAGCAGGAGGCAAGGAGGCGTTTTTGGTTAAGTACAACTCAATGAGCCGCAACGGTAAGTATCAAGCACCCGGTATTGACGAGCCTTGCCCCGTAGTGGCAACGCAGAACCGCTTGGGACTTGCACAAGTGTCGTTCCTCTCGAAGCAGTACAGCGGACACCCCGAAAGCAAGAACCGCTCTATTGACGAGCCAGCAGGTACAATAACCTGTATAGACCACCACGCATTTGTATCAGCATATTACGGAAACGGGCATAATCATTCGTGCGAAATGCCCTCGCCAACGCTGACAACGAAAGACCGCCTTGCGCTCATTCAGTCAGAGTGTTTTATTGATATGCAATACGGCAACGGGACAGCTGCTTCGATAGATAACCCCGCGTGTACCGTAACCACAAATCCCAAATTCAACCTCGTTACGGTCAAACGCTTCTACTTGATGAACCCTCAATACAATTCAGCGGGCGGCTCGGTAGAAAAGCCTTGTTTCACTCTCATAGCTCGTATGGATAAAATGCCGCCTTATTTGGTGGCTACGGAAACGGGCGAGGCTGTGATTGAGGTCTATTCCACCGACAGCCCAATGACGGTTAAAATCAAGGAATTTATGGCACTCTACGGCATTGTGGATATTAAGATGCGTATGCTGAAAATTCCAGAACTCAAAAAGATTATGGGCTTCCCCGAAGACTATGTGCTGGTTGGTACGCAAGCAGACCAAAAGAAGTTTATCGGCAATGCGGTTGAGGTAACCATTGCCCGCGCTTGGTGCGAGGCTCTTTGTGAGAGATTATCAACAACGAAACTCAAAAACATAGCGTAATGGAACACAGGAATTGGGAAGAAAAGATTTGCGTCAAAATCAACCTCTACAAAGGTTGTTGGGTTGAGGAGGTTATTTACTTCCAATACGCTCTTCCTCTACAACTTGTGGAGCGTTGGAAATGGTACTTTGAGTATCTCGCTGCGTTAGTCAAGGTTCATAATCCGCATAGGAAGGTTGAGTTGGTAATCTGCGCGCAAGACAATGTTTTATGCGGAGAAGACTACATCAGCGAGAAAACTAAAAACCTCTTGCGAGCCAAAAAAATCAAACTCAAACAAACCCGAATGGGAACCTATGTAGATGACCTCTTCGGATTTGCCAAAGCAGAGCAGGAAAACAAGATAGCAGAGGTGCAACGAGAGATTGAAGCATTAGAACGAGGCGAAATCAACTTTTATGTTCCGCCGAAATACATTAACAAAATCAAAAAATGGATAAAATGAAAATCAGAGATTTGAGCATTGGCGATTGGGTTAAAATCGAAGGCGAGCCAGCCCGCACATTGCGCGTTACTATGGCTGGGCGTTCGATATTTAAGGGGTTGAGCGGTCAAATATACGGCTCTTTGGGAGGCGATATTCACCCGTTGCCGATAACGCCCGAAATTTTGGAGAAAAACGGGTTTAAGAAGAACGGCGAGTACAACGAGTGGAACATAGGGGAATGGAACGAAAGACCTTTTATTGGTGTTTCTCTTGACCGCCAGTCTATGAGGATAACATACCTCGGTACCGACATCTTTGTTGTGCATCAAGTCGTATGCGTTCATCAGCTGCAACACGCTCTCCGTTTGGCTTGCGTGGGAAAGGAGATTGAGTTATGATGCAAGATGAACTTGTGACCCGGAAGGTCGCCGAACTCGCAAGAGAAAGAGGGTTCAATGAAAAGGTGGATAGGTTCTATCCCCTCAATGATGATAAAGGCGAAGCCGTAGAGCATTGTGATGGTCCAGCCTGTTTCAATAAATACACCTATACGATAGCGGCTCCTACTCAATCGCTTCTGCAAAGATGGTTAAGAGTAGTTCACTATCTGCATATTGAAATTGTTGCAACCGCAAGCGGGTACATTTGGTTGCTCGATAAGACCAACGGCACATCAGTCGCCGATAGCGACCACCAAGGAACGGGAGCAAACGAGGATAGCGGTTGCTATGACACCTACGAACTCGCTCTTGAAGACGGGTTGAGGTATGCTCTCGAAAATCTGAAAAGGATAAAAGGCAATGGGTAGATTGAGGGTGTATTACGGTATCGAGAAAACAAACGCCGTAAAGCATAAGCGCGCAATATGTGTGTTGTTCGAGAATACAGGCGCATTTAGGGTTGATAACAAGGGTAATTCCTATCAAGATAGGTTTGTCGCCCGACAGATGCACTTGGCATATACGCGCCAACAGACGCTGGCGGAAGCGGCTGATGCAGCCGCGCAAAACCAAGCCTTCACGGGTTACTCGTTGTTTGTTGACGACAAGCGTTTCAAAGGTTCGCTCAATGCCGTTCTTGCTTTCAACTCGCAAGCAGACAGCAAGAATGTAAGCCGAGCCGAGCGCGAGCGTATTTCCGAAGCGTTGCGCAGGGTGTTTATGGAGGTTTACCCAGATTACAAAGAACCTCAAATACAAGGTACATTATTCACAAACGAAGATTGAGTTATGAAACAAATCAAATTCAGAGGAAAGACCCGAAACGGCAAATGGGTGTACGGATACGCCGCAAAATTCGCTCACGATTCAGTTCCAGTGATTTTGGAAGACACCGAAAATGGTATTTCACCTCGAAAAATTATTCCCGAAACCGTCTGCCAATTCACGGGGCTGCACGACAAGAACGGCAGGGAGATTTACGAAGGGGATATAATCGTGTCGCAGGATTATAGCCACGCCCGACACTATGTGAGATACATCGACGACGAGGCGATGTTTGTTGCTATGATAATCGGCTCCTCACTAATGGAGTATTGCGCCATTAGGCAATCGTGGATTGACAAGTACGACAAGAAAATAATCGGAAACATATACGATGACCCCGAACTCGTGGGGAAAATAAATTGATTGACAATGAAAGCCATAACAATTAAACAGCCTTGGGCGAGCCTCATAGCCACTGGGCTGAAAGATATAGAGAACCGAAGTTGGAAAACCAATTACCGAGGTCGTGTGCTTATCCACGCCGCAGCAGCACCCGTCAAAGAGGGACTTGCCGCCCTCAATAACAAGCAGCTGTTTGAGTTGATGAACCGCGAGAATTGGGAAACAGAATTTGAGAACCTTCCTAACGGGGCTATTGTCGGCAGCGTTGAGATTGTGGACTGCGTTCAGAACCACCCTTCCAAGTGGGCGCAAGAAGGCTTTTGGCATTGGGTATTAGCCAACCCCGTACTATTCTCCAAACCTATCACGGGCGTAAAAGGCAAGTTGTCGTTTTGGGAGTATGAGGGCGAGTTGCCCCAGCCCAAGACGGAAGAGGCGGCGCAGCCCGTACCCGTTCCTACCGCGCCCGTTATTGCGGCTCCCGTTCCGCAGCCCAGCATTGCAGACCTGCGTGAGCAGAACTTCCGCAAGACCGTTTCGGACAGCACCCGAAAGATGCTGGAACGCCTCACGGTTAAGGAGCAGATGCAGGTGTCGTTCCTGCCGCTCATAATTACGCAATGTGCTTGGGTGTATGCGCATAAGTCTATGGCACTCGCCGCCCGCGACAAAATCAGCATTTTGAAGAAGTTGAGCCGTACCCTCAAAATGGTTCATCAACGCTACGAAGATGACCTGCGCCGCGACCTTGACTACAAGAGCCGCACGAAGGTACAGACGCAAGCAGACGAATTTATGCAGAGTATAGCGCACGATATGATGATACTCTATTTCACGGTTCGTGGTGAGATTATACGCTGCGCACCCGAATACCCTTGCGTGGAGCAGCGCACCTATGCAATCATTTCGCTGTTGTTCATCGACCTTCTCGAAAGCCACAACAAAGAAATGGACAAACTGCTGGCGGAGAAACTTGACGACTGCAACCTTGCGCCCAATGTAATACACCCTATGACGAAACACCTGCGTACAGGTATGACTGCCTTTGCGGGCGTAGAGGGCAAATTCAACTACGACAACTTCAATGTGAAACTCGCCATCAAGGTTGTCGGGAAGAGGCTCAATGCTATGGAGTTCAACATAATGGAGGAATAGGCTATGATTGACTGCTTCAAGAGATTTGCCGAGAGCGTGAAGGAGGCTATAAAAAGCCTTCGTAAAATGTCCGCTCAATTGGCTATTATAATGCCAAACCGTAAGCCCGCAAGGTTGCGCGACCTCCGACACCTGCGAGCAACGCCCCTCCCCAAGCGAACACCATACAAACCCCGCTGGTATTGGAAGCGAATACGCTCCAATCCTCGCAGGTAATCCAATGGAGAAAGGGGGATTATAGGGGGTATGAGGTAAAGTACAGCATTCTGTAACGGTTATTGATACAAATTACTGTAACTGCCGAAATTACTCCCTCATAATCTTCCCTAAATCAACAAACATAGTAAAATACTGAATATCAAATGAATAGGAGAAAATCAACACAAATAATACCGGCTCAAATACCAACGAGAAGGCTGGTAAAGGTCGATTATGTCATAGGAATTGACCCCGATGTGGAAAAAAACGGCGTTGCCTTCCTCGATTGCTCCACGAAAAGATTGGAGGTAACATCACTAACCTTCCCCGACCTGCTGGACTTCCTCCGCTCCTCCAAAAGGCAAGCAGAGGTACTGCAAAAGAACCTGCGCGTGATAATTGAGGCGGGCTGGCTCAACAAAGCACATTGGCATTTGAACCCGAAGGACACAAAGCAAAGCGCAGCCGCAAAAGGTAATGCAGCTGGTAGAAATCACGAAGTCGGCAGGAAGATAGCCGAAATTTGTAGCCATTGGCAACTCCCTTACGAACTGATTAAGCCTCTCGCGCTCAAAATGGGAGGAGTGAACATTTGGAAAGGACCAGACGGCAAGATAACTCACGAGGAACTCGCCGCCTTCACGGGAATTATGGGAAAAACCAACCAAGAAGGAAGGGACGCAGCCCTAATTGCGTGGACTTGGGCGGGCTTTTCGATGCGAATTTTGAAAAAATAAACCAAAAAGTTGATATTTTTCTCTGCAAACGATTATAATGCAAACAGATTTGTGTAAATTTGCTGCAAATTTGGTATCATAATAAGTTTATAACCGATGAAAACAGAGCAAGTAAAACTTTCACAGGTAAAGGTAAACGGGGAGAACCCCCGTACCATAACGAAAGACAAGTTTGAGAAATTGGTAAACTCAATTCTTGTATTCCCGAAGATGTTGGCTATCCGCCCCGTTGTCGTTGATAACAAAATGGCTGCCCTCGGCGGCAATATGCGCCTTCAAGCGTTGAAGGCTATCGCAAAGATGACGCACGGCGACATCTGCAACCGTCTTGGAACAATCAACGACTTCTTGAAGAAGGGGGACGGCGAGCGCGAAAAGATTGTGCAGTATTGGGCGGGCTGGCTTCAAAAGCCCGTAGTTGAGATTATCAACGCGAGCGAGCTGACCGAGGACGAGCGCAAGCAGTTTGTTATCAAGGACAATGTTTCGTTTGGTAATTGGGATTATGACGCACTCGCCAACAAGTGGGACAACGACAGCCTCGGCGATTGGGGTATGGATGTGTGGAACTCTAACCCGACAGCGTTTGCGCCTATACAGGGTGCGACTCCTTCGGCTACGCCCGCAATGCCTGATGCGAGCGAGGAAGACGACCCGACTGCGATGTTCCAAGACGCTCTGCCTCCCGAATTGCAGGGCGCAGACTTGTTGCCCGCAGACCTTCCCAAGATACAGGGCAGCGATGAAACGGCAATGGAGCGCGTGATTATCGTGTATCCGAAAGAGCAGTTGCCGCAGTTGTGTAACCTTCTTGGAATGGCGACAATCGACAAGGTGGTTTACAAAATAGACGAACTGAATTGTGCTGTGAGAGCAGACAAGACTATGGTTGATAGGGCTTGCGAATGGCTGAAAGACGAAATAAGCAACTATGTTTCCTATGATGGAGAAATAGACAAAGAACTTATAACTGATTTCAGAGAAGCAATGAGAAGCAGCCAATGACCTACGCTGAATACATACGCTACCACCTCGGCGGTGACGCTGGGGTTGAGGAAAAAATGATTGCCTCCCTCTCGGCTCACTTCGGTTTGTCGAGGTGGGACGGCTTTCGTTTGGCGTATTATTACACCACCACCTACCATATTCCAAGCGCGTTGAGACTGCTCCGCAACCCTAACACGCCGAAAAGCGAATTGAAGTTCAGAACAGACCGCCGCTATGTGCGCATCGGGGATAACTTCAACCGCATTATGAGCCAACTCACGCCGCAGCTGCTTGAAGACCTTGACAAGGCTACGACCACAACCGAGCAATACAACATCGTTTCGGGTTGGTACTTCTTTGGGAGGTACGCTTCGTTCCTCTTCCTCGAAGTGTGGGCGAAGTTGAGCGGCAAGCAAATAATTGACGACCTCGTGCTGAAATTCGAGCAGGAAGAGAACTACACAAAGGGCGCAGAGATAGTTGCAGGAACGCAAGAAAAAGCCGCATTAACGGCATTTATTGAACGAGCCAAGACCGACACCCGCGACAATGTGTTTTCGCTTGAAACAAGCCTTTGCGCCGTAGCCAAGTTGAAGAAGGGAACGCGCTGGAACGGCTTTTACACAGAACGCCTGTTGGCTGATGTGGCTGGCAGCGAGTGGGAGAACCTGATATTGAGATTGCTATGAAATCGTGTGTATTCATAACCGGGACAAATTGTGTAGGTAAAACTACCCTTGCCAAAGAGATAATGCGCCGTTTTGGCGGCATTAAGGAGGCTTCAAGCGACACAACATATTGTCAAGACAAGCGAGCGACATTCGCCGGAGTTTATAAGGACGGCTTGAAGTACGGAGGTGTTGACCGTTTGAATGAAACGAAAAGCCTTGCGGGGATAGTCGAGCGGGCATTACAAGTGAGCGATGTATGCTTTTGTGAAGGTTCTTATTTCGACACCTTCGGAATGAACCTCACAAATGCAATGTTCAAGGCACAACAGCATTTGTATGTATTCCTTTACGCGCCTTGCGAAGTCATACATAGGAGGTTGAAAGAACGCAGCGGAAAGATGATAACGGAGCGCATAGTATCGAAACAACAAAGGACGGCAAGGGCTGCGAACAAATGGCGAGAAATAGGCGTCCCCGTTCTTTGCTTTGACACGAGCAGAACAAATGCAGAAGAGATTGCAGAAACTATTATTCAAAAACTCAAATTACAATAACAATGGCAAAGTATTACCAAAGTCCCCGTTGGAGCAACGAAATAGCGGATTGCAGTATGCCGATGACATTAGACACATATAGCAACTGCTCATTTGGCTGTTTGTACTGCTTCTCGCAGTTCCAGCGCGGCGTAGGCGACCCAAAGGAAGCCTACTTGCACAAAGATGTTCGCAATGTTTCTGTCGAACACATCAAAAAGATGTTTTCCGACCCCGACAAGTACGGCGGTCAGTTCAAGGAGTATATCAAGCAGCGAAAGGTTATGCAATGGGGCGGACTTTCCGACCAATTTGACGGCTTCGAGAAGCAACGCGGCAAGACGCTCGAACTACTCCGCTTCTTCAAGTCTATCGACTACCCGCTGTGCTTCTCAACGAAGGCTACTTGGTTTACTGACGATGACCGCTATATGAGCCTAATCGAGGGTCAGAAAAATTGGAATTTCAAATTTTCAATCATCACGCTGGACGAGGAAAAAGCGCGGCGCATAGAGCGCGGTGTGCCTTCTCCTATGGAACGCCTCGAAGCAATACGCCGCATTGCGGAGGCTGGGGCTGGTGGCGCAACTCTCCGCCTTCGTCCGTTCATCATCGGTATTTCAACCCCGTCATATCTTGACCTCATACGCGAGGCGCACAAGCGAGGTGCTGACGCTATGAGTACGGAGTTTTTCTGCGTAGAGCAGCGCAGCCCAACACTCAAAGGCTTTATGCCAACCATCAACGAACTTGCGGGCTTCGATGTTATGGAGTTTTACCGCCGTTTCTCGGTTTCGTCTGGGTACTTACGCCTCAATCGCAAAGTCAAGGAGCCGTTTATGCGCAATATGAAGGAACTCTGCGATGAATTGGGTATGCGCTTCTATGTATCTGATGCGCATTTCAAAGAGTTGTGTTGCAACGGCTCTTGTTGCGGTTTGCCGCCCACTTGGAACTACTCGCGCGGTCAATGGTGCGAGGCGTTGCAGATTGCAAAGAACAATCCTGCTGGTGTTGTTACCTGGGACGATGTGTGCGCCGATATTCAGGGACTTGTTTCGCAGTTCCAATGGATAAGGGCGCAGGGCTACAATTGCAACAGCAGCGAGAAACGCGCCAAGTATGAGGGTATGTCAATGGCTGACTATATGCGCTGGCTGTGGAACAATCCGCAGAGCGGTCAAAGCCCGTACAAATTGTTTGAGGGCGCATTGGTTCCCGTAGGTAAAGACGAGAACGACAACTTGATTTATAAGTTCAACGGAGCGAGGTTTTAGGTATGGGAGCAAAAGGCAAGAAAATGAAGGACTACCGCCAAGCGCAGATTGTACGCCTTGACATTATCGCAGGGCTATATAAGCGCGGGTACTCGTATCGTGAGATACGCAACGAGGTTATGGCGCGCCTCGACTTGAAGAGTTACTCCCTCGAAACGGTTCACAAGGATATTGGGCGACTATTGAAGGAGTGGAGAGATACCCGAATTGAGAATTTCGACCACACCGTACAACTTGAATTGGAGCGTATTGACGAAATCATCAAGGAGGCTTGGGCTGCTTGGGATAAGTCCAAAACCGACTATGAGCGCAAGAAGGCGAAACAGCAAGGCATACCGGGCGGCGGCGAGAACGGCGAGAACGGCGATGTTGTAACGGTAAAAATGGAACAGCAGCGCGAAGAGGTTATTTGCTACGGCGACCCCCGCTATTTGGAGGTGGTTCACAAGAACCTCATTGAACGCCGCAAGTTGCTTGGTCTATACAGCCCAGAGAAGCGCGAAATTTCGGGCGACCTATCTTTTGCTAATCTCCTTATGCAAACAGGTATTGTAGATGAAGAGAAATGAGGTGGAAATCAGAAGGAACGCAGATACGCTCTTTACTGCGTGGCGCAACGATTGGAATTTGTTCATTAGGGACGCTCTTGGCGTAACCCTTGACGATGAACAGAAGGCGATTGTTGAAGCCGTGCAGCACAAGAAACTCGTATCTGTGCGCAGCGGAACGGCACGAGGTAAGGACTTCGTTGCCGCCTGTATCGCTGTGTCCTTCCTCTACCTCACGCCGCGCTGGAATAGGCAAGGCGACCTCGTTGAAAACACCAAAGTTGCCCTAACCGCCCCGACAGACCGACAAGTCAAGAACATTATGATGCCCGAAATCTCGCGCCTATTCAATCGAGCGAAAAAGAGGGGTTTTGTGTTACCGGGAAGGTTGAACGCATACGACATCAGAACGGATAACGAAGAGTGGTTCTTGACCGGCTTTAAGGCAGACGAGAACAACCACGAGGCGTGGTCGGGTTTCCACGCGGTAAACACTATGTTCGTGGTCACGGAGGCTACGGGTATTCTTGATGATACTTTTACGGCTATCGAGGGTAACTTGCAAGGTAATTCGCGCTTGCTGCTTGTGTTCAACCCGAATACCACCGTAGGCTACGCCGCCCGCAGTCAAAAGTCGGCGCGCTGGGTAAAATTCCGCCTCAATAGCCTCACGGCTCCCAATGTTGTTGAGAAGAGAATTTCGCTACCCGGTCAAGTGGACTACGATTGGGTAGTTGATAAGGTTGAGAACTGGTGCGAACCAATCACAGCCGAGGAGGTCAAGGAGAGCGAGAACGACTTTCAATTTGAAGGCTGCTGGTATCGACCTTCCGACCTATTTCGCAAGAAGGTTCTCGGAGAGTTCCCCAAGACTGACGAAGATGTGCTGATACCGCAGAAGTGGGTTGAACTCGCGCAAGAACGCTGGAAGAAGCACGAGTTAAAGAGCCATAACGATTGTATTCTTGGTGTCGATGTGGCAGGTATGGGTCGTGATTGCTCGGTAAACTGCTACCGTTACGACAACTATGTAGAACGCTTCGACAAGCACAATTCGGGCGGCAAAGCAGACCATATGAAAGTTGTCGGCAAGGTCGTAAATGAAATGCGCGCTCATTCGGGCTATGTGGTTTCTGTCGATACTATCGGCGAGGGTGCTGGCGTGTACTCGCGACTGATAGAGGTTTGCGAGGAGAGCGAAGGCAAACTCGATGCCGACACCGTCATCAGTTGCAAATACAGCGAAGGCGCAAAGAATAGCAGCGGCGATGACTTGACCGACATCACGGGGCAATTTCAATTTGCCAATATGCGCGCCTACTTGTTTTGGGCTGTTCGCGATTGGCTGAACCCCGACAATGGCTTCAATGCGATGTTGCCTCCCGGAGGTTCTTTTATGGAGGAGGCTACCGAAATCAAATGGTCGTTCCTCTCTAACGGCAAAATCATCATTGAGCCGAAGGAGGATATCAAAGACCGTTTGGGGCATTCGCCCGATGAATTTGATGCGTTGGCAAACACCTTCCACCCGAAAGCGGTCAAGGCGGTTGGCAAGCAAGCACAAGAGGATTATTACGATGAAGATTTGGAAAGTATGTTGTACTAAAAACACAAATATATGGACATAAGAGAGATTACCCAGCAAGAGAGGGACGCGCGCAGCGTTATTTCAGCCCTCAAACAGAAAACCGTGTCTGTGCCTTCGTGGGAAACCCTACGCAAGGAGTATGAGCCGAAGTTGCACCCCGTAATGACAGACAAGAGTTACCGCGACAAGTTCAACAAAAAGACGGGGCAAATGGAGCGCGTAACGCGCTTTACGCTCGGCTTGCAAAAGTTGGCGGTAAAGCGTATGACCGAGTTGATGTTTGCTATCCCCGTGCGTCGAGTGTATGCGCCCGTCAGCGACCAAGAAAAGAAGGTTGCCGAGATTATGGAGGCTATCTTTACCAAGAACTTCATTGACAGCGTAAACATTGAGCGAGGGCGATATTTGTTCGCTTCGTGCGAGTGCGTAACGCTTTGGTATAGCCAAGAGAAGGAAGCCATTTACGCGGGCGAGAAGAGCAAATTGCGCCTCCGTTGTAAGAACTACTCGCCAATGAAGGGCGACAACCTGTACCCGCTTTTTGACGAGTATGACGATTTGATTGCCCTCTCGATTGAGTACACGCGCACCGAAGGACAAAAGACCGTCACTTACTTTGACACCTACACCGACTATGAGCATATCCGTTGGCGCACCGAAGGCAGCAAGACCGAGGAGGAGCTGCGCGAGAAAATTGAGATGCAGAAAATCACAGGCTTGTATATTACCCGCCCGGAACCAATTTGGGAAGACCGCTCGGATAATGTGTACGAAGGCGAGTGGACTTTGAGCCGCAACGGTAACTATATCCGCAAGAACGCTCGCCCTGCGTGGGTTGTATTCTCTAATGAGAAGGTGCAGCACGGCAAGAGTTCGGGCAATGACAACGCGGGGCGCGATGTTATTCAGTACGGCAAGGATGACAAGGCAGGATATGTTACTTGGCAACAGGCTATCGACAGCATCAAATACCAAGTAGATGAAATCAAACGCGACTTCTTTATGGAGTTGCAGTTGCCCGATATGTCAATGGAGAATATGAAGGCTACGCCTATGTCGGGAGAAGCCCGCAAGATGATGTTCATAGACGCGCAGTTAAAGGTAGGCGACGAGCAGGGAATTTGGTTGGAGTTCTTTATGCGCGAAATCAATGTTGTGCGCGCCTTTATGAAGAAGATGTACCCACAATACGCAGCAGCCATCGACAGCCTCGCCGTCAAGGTCGTGATTACGCCTTACCAAATCAAGGACGACTCGGAGCGCATCAACAACCTATCCAATGCAAGCGGCGGTAAGCCTATTATGAGCCAAAAAACCGCTGTCGCTCGCCTCGGCTATGTGGACGATGTAGAGGAGGAGTTGAAGCAAATCGCGAAGGAGGGTTCTGCTGTGGTAAGTTTGTTTGACGAGCAAGCAGAGTAACCTGTGGCAAAGAAGATTGTTTTACCCAACTGCGTAGAGTGCGAACATCACTACGATTTGCACGAGATAGGCGCAAATGGCAAGCCGTTCTTGTGCAGATGTAAGAAGCACCCGCAGCGTAGCCGCTTCATCACGAAAGACGGCTGCAATGATTTCAAAAAGCAAATTTAATGGCAAAGAAATTCACAATCGACCTGTTCGACAAACGCCACCTTAACAATATGCTCAAACGAATGAGAAGCGTTGAGGCGATGTTTGACGAGGCGGTCAAGGAAGCAGCGAGAGCAGGAGCGTCATCGGGGTTTAGCGACCCCGAACGCCCCTTCTATTTCGATGATTTTCCCGCCGTAAGGCGCAAGATAGACGAGTTGATTGAGCAGCTGCATAAAAAGGTCGTGTATGCCATTGAGGAGGGCGACCACGAAGAGTGGCTGTTATCTTGCGAGAAAAACAACGAACTTGTCGAGGCAATGACGCGCTCAACCAGCATACCAAAAGCGCAAATTACGCAATGGAAACAGCCAAATTTGGAGGCATTGGCGGCGTTTCAAGCGCGTAAAACAAACGGGCTGGGGTTATCTGATAGGGTTTGGAACATTACGGAGCAGTTCAAGCAGGAACTTGAATTGGCTCTTGACATTGGCTTGGGCGAGGGTAAAAGTGCCGCCGAATTGAGCCGTGATGTGCGCCGCTATCTCAACGAACCCGAAAGGCTCTTCCGCAGGGTTCGAGATAAGCACGGCGTATTGAGGTTGTCGGAGGCAGCAAAGGCGTACCACCCCGGACAGGGCGTGTACCGCTCCTCGTACAAGAACGCCTTGCGCCTTACGGCGACTGAAAACAATATCGCCTACCGCACATCGGACTACAACCGCTGGCAGCAACTTGACTTCGTTGTAGGCATTGAAATTCGCTGTTCCAACAACCACCCCGATTATGATGTTTGCGATGAACTGAAAGGCAAGTACCCCAAAGATTTCAAATTTACAGGCTGGCACCCGTTTTGCCGCTGCCACGCCGTCCCTATCCTCAAAACCGCCGAGGAAATGGCTGCTGACAATGAGCGTATAATGAACGGGGAACCGCTTGACGGCAATAGCGCGAATGAGGTTAAAGATGTTCCAGATAATTTCAAATCGTGGCTTGACCGCAATCGGGAGCGCGTGAAAACTACGACTTCCATACCGTACTTCATCAAGGATAACGGCAAATATATCCCGAAAGACTGGGTGGACGGAATTGGCTCATTGGCGCACGGACGAAACAAGGGGATTGTTACTGATGTAAGGGAGGCAATAATCAAAATGAAAGACCCGACATTTGTTACCGAAAGAGAGGTGCGCTCGATGATTGAAAAGTATGCGGCAGCGGAGCCAGGCGACTTTTACGGCGGGCTTGCGGGCGTTAAGATGTCAAAGGCGAATGACGGAACGATGATGTCCTGCGAACGATTATACTACCAAAATACGGGTGCTTATGCTTTCCAAAATGGCAACACGATAAAGATTTACAAAACCGACCACATAGTTATCGACCCGCTTGGTAATACGGTTGTGTTCAATCCGCTTCACGAGGTAAAGGAAGCGATGAAGTCTATTGCAGCCCAAATACCGCTTTCCTTCAACCAAGAATACGCTATCGAAAGCCTTTGGCACGAGATTAGACACGCTGGCGCAATCGGCTGGAAGGATATTAGAAAACAAACCGAAGATTTGACAGCAGCAATGGAGTGTATAAATCAGTTCTGCGCTCGCCGTTCTTACGGAAAGTTCCTTCGCGCTATTGGTGGTAGCGTTTCTCACAAGAAGGAAATCATCAAGAGCGGCTACGGGTATAGTCGTTCTGTGCGACATTTTGAAGAAATGCTTGCGGCTCTGAATGTATCAAGTTCAGAGGCTTATGCGCATTTCAGCAAAATGATAATGGTAGAGCCGTATGAGAATATATTTGGCAATATCGTTCAATTCCTCGTAGGAAAGGGTGTAGATAAAAAGAAAGCCGAAATGCTGGTAAAAACACTTCGGCACTCTGATGATATGTTTGGCAAAGTTCTTACGGGTGCGTAATGGTTCGCCAAAATTCGTTCTTCATATCGAGAGGGAGTTTGTCTGCGTATTCGCGGGCTTTCTCCTTCTCGTTGCGTATGTGGAAGAGTGTAGCCAAATCCATATTGGCATCGTCTTCGGTGCAGTTTTTCAAGTAAAACTCTTTGTCGAGCATACCGATGCGCTGACTCTCTTCGGGCGTAATGTTGTGGTCAAATACTGTTTCCATATCGCAAATATACTACTTTTTCTGATTTTTACGGCGGATTAGGTGTTTGGAAATCACACAAAGGCGCGTTGATTTAGGTTTCCCCTCCTCAATGCCCGCATTCCATAGGGCTTCGAGTTTGCAGCCTATCTGTTGAGGTGTAAAAACCTCGTAGATAGCAGCCAGCGAACCGAAATAGTGTTCCTTCTTGCCATTGAGCGGCACGAAGAACTCCACCTTGATAATGTTTTCGTTAATTTTTCCCATTTTTGCGTTTCTTTGACTATTTCTGTTAAGTTGATAAGTTCCTTGCCCCAAGACGCGAAACACCGCGAGAAGGGCTAATTTTGCGTCATCAGGTCGTACTCCAAAATCGTGAACCCTCGCGCCTTCAATACCTCGCGTATGGTGTCAATATACTGATGTCCGGGGCAGAGCAAGCGCACCTCTCGCGTTTTGTTTAGCCTCTCGCATTTCAGTTTGACGCGGTAGGCACAATCCGAATTGTAGAGAGAGTTGTATTTGAGCGTCATCATCTTTACCGCTGTGTCCAATTCTCGGCAGAAAGCAGATATTTCCCACTCGTAGTCCGCAGTCTGTTTTGCCACGCTCCTGCACCCTGCATAATACTTGCCGTTGTAGCAAAAGCAGAGGTAATGATATGCTTCGCCTGTATTGAAGTCGTGTGAATAAGGTTCGCCGCAGATAAACCAGCCGAGGTTTTGATAAGGACGCGACCATTTTGCAGGTGGAACACCTTCGAGAAGGCTATTGTACCACTGCTCTGTAATCTCCTCAAAAGGAGCGTTCTGTTTGAGTTCCAAACAACCATTGATAATAGGCATAATCTTGTGTTTTTAATGTGAATACTATTTGTCGTTGAGCAACGCCATATAGAGCGTTTCCAACATCTTCTCAACCGCTTTCATATCGGTTAGAACATCTATAAGGTCGTAAGGCGCGCCGTTCTTACCGTGTCCGCTGCCGTCCACCCAAAGCATTGTTTCCTCGGAGGGGTCATAACTATCGTAATACTCGTAAACCTGCTGCACATAGTCGCCCTCCGTGTTGATGCTGAAACAGAAATCCTGTCCCGCTGGGGAGTATTGCGACAACTCAATATCGGTTCCGTCAATGTTTACACTCCACCCCAGCCCTTCGGCTATCTCTTGAAATCGTTTTGTGTTCATCGTGCTACTCGTAATTTGGTTATAAACTGCTGACGCTCCTCGCTCAAAACATCGTTGCCGAAGAATACGCGCGCAGCCCCGTAATATGCGTTGTCTGTGAGTTGTCTTTGCCAGCAGCCGTTGAACCTTGACCACTTGAACCCGTTAGCCTTCAAACGGCTGATTACCTCGGCGGCGGGTTTCTCGTTGTGGAAAATTTGCAAGCGGGCTTCGGCGAAGTTCTTGACAATCCTTGCGTCATCGTGAACAATCTCCGCGTTGCTACGGCTCTCTCGCTCTTCCTGCGCCTTGATTGACTTCTCGCAAACCTCCCGCAAATTCCAAATCTTATGACAAGAGGTGAACATCGGCTTCTTCATACCTTCTTGCAGCTGCTTAATGTGTTCGAGAGCCTTCAAGACAAGAACGGAGCGACCATTGCTCGCCAGCCGCTCAACCTTGCCGAAGAGCGAGTTTGTAAACGCCGCGCGATGGTATCCAGCTGCTCCCGCGTCTATCTCCGCGCAGGTTTCGGCGCAATACTCTATGTCGCGTTTGAGGCGTTCCCACTCCTCTACCTCTCGTTGTTCGGGGGTCTTGGCTGCTTCTATGCGTTTGGCAACACGCTTGGCGTAGTTCTCGCGCCACTCCGTAAATTCATTGACCGCCTTGTCATACGAGTTGCAAGCCTTCTCATTACGCGAGGTCGGGAAGCGCGCTGGTCCCGTAATCATTGCGCTCATAACGCGCGAGTGCTTGTCAAAGAGGGTTTCTACCCAGCCTCGGAACTTGGCTGTATAGTCTTCGTGTTCCTCTTGGGGCAGCTGCTTCAAGTCCTCAATACAGGCTGCCTCGTATTGGCGCAGGTACTCCTCGGCTCGCTCGTCTGGGCTAAAACTCGTACCGTTGAAGGCTCGGACACCCTTGTCAAACAGGTCTTCAAAAGAGAGTTCGTAACGCCACGAAACCACCTCCCATTTTTGAAGTTCTACGGCAATGTGGCGCACCTGTACTTCGTGGTCGCCCTGCTTTGCCAAATGCGCGTACTCGTTACGCAGAAATCCCGAACGGAGCATAACACCCTTGAAACTCCATTCGTACACGCCATTTTCGGGGGCTTCTACGAGCCTCACTTGCGCTGCTCTGTGGCAGTTGAGTTTGGTTAAAATTACTTGTTCTTTCATTGTTGTTGTGGAATTAAGTGATTAAAATATGCGGATATACGGTACAATTTTATCTTCGCGGGCGCAGTATGAAGCGTAGCAGTTAAGACGCTTGCAGCGGCAGAAATCAACCACATCTGCGAGGCAATGTACCGCTGTCCCTCTTGTGTGTTGGGCTGGATAAACCTCAATACTGCTTTCGATAAGAATAACATCAACCGCAGTACCTTCATAGCCGCCTTCAAGCATTGCGGAAAGTTCCGCAGCAAGGCTATTCCAATTCAAATTATCATTTGCCATAGTGTTGTCTGATTATTAGTTCCAATTATCTTCGTCATCGTCAATATACATAAAGCCTTGGTCGGGGTCTGCTTCGGGAGCAACGCCGCCCATATATTCGCCACTTTCCGTGATTGAAGGGTGGAGGCACTTTGGGTTGTTGCCGCAAGGCGAACCGTCAAAGGCAAGGTCAATGCCCGCCGAGCGGTCAGAACCCAAGCCGTTCATTTCAGCAAGCAACTCGTAATAGTCCTTGCCGCCAAATTCTCCGTAGCCTTCGTAGCAATCCTCGATGTACTGATTGCCTTTGTTGTCTGTCATAATTACGCGGTGCTGCTCGCCATTTACGATGCGATGATGCGTGTCCTGTGTAAACCAAGAAAATTGCCCCATAGTTATAGTGTTTAGATGATTAGAAATTTGCCACGAGTTTGTGCAGGGTTGATGAAAGGTGTCGCAGAACCTCTTTCAGTTCGCTGTCGGTGTAATTGGCTGCGACCTCCTTCGATACGCAGTTGTGGTTAGCGGCTAATTGAATTGCTCGCTCTCTCGAAATTTTGTAGGTTTTTGTTCTCATAAGGCTGATTATTTGAAATAAAGTGAAACTTGAAGACCTCTGCGGAGTTTGCATACACATTTGTCCAGTCCGCAATTCAATGCTCTTTCAATAAACTTGTTGATGAAATCTACTCCGATAAGAGCGATAAGACCTGCCACGCCGACCAACTTATTGATTTTGTTTCCTTCGTTGTCGTAGCCGTAAACCTTCAAACGGAAGTTCCTGTTGATGAAACTCTTGGTGTACTTCAAAATGCTATTCTTTTTCATAGTTCAAAAAATGTTGTTGTTGCAATGTGATTATCTTGTAATCACGGTACGAAGATAGCGTGTTATTTTGAAATAACAAAATTATTTTGGAAGTTTTTATAAACTTTTTTGTTGATTTTTCGCTAACTACCAAAGTATTTGGCTAATAAAATTTTAACTAAAAAAGTGATTTTTTACGATTATAATGTAAACATTTAGCAAATTTTCATTTACCTTTGCGTAAACTAATCGGTTTATTTTATATGAAAGCACAAGCATTAGACGCGCTGAAAGCCAAATTTGTGGGGGTCAGCGAAGCAATTTTGAGCAGGATTGCCGATAAAATCGCCAAGACTGCAAAGACGGAGGAAGAGGTTACAACCGCAGTAGAGGGGGTAACATTCCAGCAGGTGTTAGAGAGTTACGGCGACAGCAGAGCAACGGAGGCGCAGCAGACCGCAGTAACGAACTACGAAAAGAAACACGGTCTGAAAGACGGAAAAAAAGTTGAGGACGGGGGCGGCAAGCCGAACCCAAACCCAACGGGAGGTCAAGGCGGTAACGGCGGAGGCGGCAATGACGACCTCGCAGCACAAATCGCCGCAGCCATTGCAGCCGAAATGAAACCTTTCAAGGACGAACTTGCTGCTATGAAGGGCGAGAAGGTCGCTACAAGTCGCAAGAGTGCTTTGGATAAGGTTTTGGTGAATGCGCCCGAAAAAATCCGTCAGCGTTACGAGAAGGACTTTGCGCGAATGACCTTTAACGATGACGAGGATTTCAACGCTTGGATTGGCGAGATTACCCCCGATGTCGAGGCTATCACGAGCGATTTCAATGCAAAGGGCGGTGTCGTTACCAGACCACGAGGCGGTGCAACCGGAGGCAACGGGGGCAATGAGAACCCGCATTTGAAGGCTCGCATCGCAGAACGAGAGGCGGAAACGGCAGCCCCCGCCATTATTGGGTTGCCAAGTGGAAACAAATAATCAGTTATGGATGTAAATTTCAAACACACCGACCCTGCCGCTGTTGAGCCTATCCGCATTGAGCAGGTGTTCGCAGAGAAGCCCGGAGGCGGCTTGGTTGAAAATCCAACCTTTGACGCTCCCGCAACAACCGCTGTCGGCGAGAAGAACGGGAAATTTGCGCTGATTAAGGCTTACCGCCTTGTAGCCGCAGTTGCCGCTGGCGACACCACCATTAGCATTGCGAAGGGTAGCGGTGTTGCTGTGGGCGATGTTATCGCAACAGGCAAGAAGGGCGTTGCTTGTACGAAGGTGGACACTTCCGCCGCAGACAAGGATGTCGTAACCGTTACGCTGGGCGTTGAGGTCGCTGCTGGCAAAGTGCTGTATCAGGCAAAAGCCGCAAGCGCAGACGCCGCAATACCTCTGCTTACCCCCGTATATGTTACGGGCAACGGCTTGAAGGCTAACGAGGGCGACCAGCCTGTACGCCTTATCAACGGCGCGAATTTGAGAAAAGAAACGGCGAATATCGCCAGCGAGGTAGCCGCATTGCTGCCAACCATTCAACTTGTGTAAGGAGGATTGATTTATGGCAGATATGAATAAA
>JAEIGA010003131.1_pt1 | contig 26035 bp, 24 predicted proteins | sample 9270691 | NCBI WGS metagenome assembly JAEIGA01 (sample SAMN17057246, study PRJNA624740) | gut metagenome | biome: biome; isolation source: fecal sample | host: Bos grunniens | place: China: Xizang | collected 2019
GAGTCGATGATTTCTTGGGGCGTATGACCACTCACCACGTTTAAAAGCAAGGCCAAAATCCCTTTTACAATCACAGCATCACTGTCGCCTTGAAAAATAATTTGGCCGTTTTCGTTTAGATGGGCATCGATCCACACCTTACTTTGACAACCTTCAATAAGGTTTTCGGGCAATTTTTTCTCGTCTGGGAAAGCAGGAAGTTCGTTTCCTAGCTCAATGATACGACTGTATTTATCAAACCAATCGTCGAATATAGCGAAGTCTTCTATTACTTCGTCTTGTAATTGATTAATTGTCATAGTTTTATGATTAAAACAGTTGTTTTACGCGCGCTATACCTGCCACCAAGGCATCAATTTCGGCCGTGGTGTTGTAAAGCGCAAAAGATGCACGCAAGGTGCCTTCTATGCCATAATGTTTCATAATGGGTTGGGCACAATGGTGTCCTGTACGAAGGGCTATGCCCAATTTATCGAGCAAAGTACCCATATCATAATGGTGTATATTGCCTACTTGCATGGATATAACGGCACTTTTGTGCAATGATGTTCCAAAGAAACGCACATCGCCTAGTTGCTGCAACTTATCGGTTGCATAGTTTAACAAATAGGTTTCGTAGGCAGCAATTTGATCCATTCCGATGTTTTGTACGTATCGGATGGCCTCTGCAAGGGCGGTTGAACCGATAAAATCGGGTGTACCTGCCTCAAATTTATAAGGCAACTCGTTAAAAGTGGTTTTTTCAAAGCTTACTTGAGCAATCATTTCGCCACCGCCTTGGTAAGGAACCATGGCATTGAGCCATTTTTCTTTACCATATAATACACCGATGCCAGTTGGACCGTAAATTTTATGTCCCGAAAAAACATAAAAATCGGCATCCAAGTCTTGTACGTTCACAGCGATGTGTGGCACCGACTGTGCACCATCAATTAAAACGGGCACTTGGCGGACATGCGCCATGGCGATGATGTCTTTAACGGGATTAACCGTTCCCAATACGTTGGATACGTGGGTAACAGCTAGCAATTTGGTACGATCGGTAAAGAGCGATGCCAATGCTTCCAAGTCCAGTTCGCCTTGTTCGTTAAATGGGATTACCTTGATAACAATGCCTTTGCGTTGTTGCAACAACTGCCAGGGAACAATGTTGGAGTGATGTTCCATTTCGGAAACGATGATTTCGTCGCCTGTTTGCAAAAAGGTTTCGCCAAAGGAATGGGCTACCAGGTTAATGGATTCGGTAGTACCACGGGTAAAGATTATTTCGTGTGCATGGGCGGCACCTAAAAACTGCTGCACGGTAGCACGGGCTGCCTCGTGCGCTTCGGTGGCCATTTGGCTCAAAAAGTGAACGCCTCTGTGCACATTGGCATTCTGCTGGGTGTATCCCTCTTCTATTTTCTTGATAACCGACCATGGTTTTTGGGTAGTGGCCGCATTATCTAGGTACACCAACGGACGGTTGTGTACGGTTTGGGTTAGAATGGGAAAATCGGCACGAATGCTTTCTATGTTGGTTAAAATATCCATTATCGACAAATTTTACAGCCGTTGCAATGTGTTTTATCGCCACGCAAACGACGTTCAATGAGCAATTGCAAGCGGTCTTTTAAGGGTTCGATGCGTACGTTGTCCAATACATCGTGTACAAAAGCAAACATGAGCAACATGCGGGCTTCGTCTGGGTTGATACCACGAGCACGCATATAGAACAAGGCGTTCTCGTCTAATTGTCCAACGGTAGAACCGTGGTTGCATTTTACATCGTCGGCATAAATTTCTAATTGAGGACGTGTAAACATGCGCGCCGTTTTAGACAAGCATAAGTTTCGGTTTATTTGGAAAGCCTGGGTTTGCTGTGCATCGGGCAACACCTTTATCAATCCGTAAAAATCGCCTTCGGCTTGATCGTCTAATACGTATTTAAATAATTCGTTGCTAGTAGCACCGGCTACGTTGTGATTGATAAAGGTATGGTTTTCAATTCTTTCGGTATTATGACCCAAACCTAAACCATTGATAGACAAGTGGGCACCTTTGCCATTAAGGTTTACCTCTACACGGTTGTGGGTTTGTCCGTTGGCCAAGGTGATAAGGTTAGAAAGCACCTGACTACCCTCTTGCTGGGTAATTTGCAAGGTAGAGACATTGGTGGTCTTTTCCGAAGAACTTTCTAGTTTATAATGTTCGTAGGTGGCGTTTTTGCCCACAAAAACTTGGGTTAAACGGTTAGAAAGATAACTTACTTCTGAACCATAAGCATGATCGCACACCAACACTTGCGCTTTGGCATTTTCGCCAATAATGGCCACGTTGTGGCTAACTGCCATCATATCTACCTTGCCGTACATCATATTGACGAGCTGAATGGGGCGCTCCAATTGCACACCCTCGGGCACATAAAGAAACATACCGTCTTGGGCAAGGAGTTGATTCAATGCCACATCGGGATTTTGAAGGGCTAATTGGCTGATGTAAGGTTGCAACAAGTCTGCGTGTTGTACAAAAGCTTGTGCAAGGCTACAAATAACCACTCCTGCAGGCAATGCGGGCAAGTTGGGTTGGGCGTAAAAACTATCGTTCAACACCAAATAGTTATAGGTAGTGATGCCAGGGATATCGCACATGAACAGCGAGAAAGGATTGCCCTTAAATGGCAAACGTTGTGGATTCAAGCCGTAATCGAGGGCGTAGGCATCGGCAAAAGTCACCTTGTTTTGGTTCTGCAAACTTACCACTGCATCGTTGCGCATTTGCTTGCGCCATGCAGGTAGGTTTTGCTGAAACAAAGCCTCGTTTTCCCTAAACAATGCTATGTAACCGTCGTGTATCATTACTCTCCTACTTCTTGTTTAATCCAATCGTACCCTTTTTCTTCTAACACGGCTACCAATTCGCGTCCTGCTGTTTTTACAATACGACCTTTGTACAAAATGTGCACAATATCGGGCACGATGTAATCCAACAAACGTTGGTAGTGAGTAATCACGATAGAGGCATTTTGAGGGGTTTTTAATTGATTTACCCCGTTTGCCACAATGCGTAACGCATCGATATCAAGACCAGAATCGGTTTCGTCCAATATAGACAAACATGGTTCTAGCATGGCCATTTGGAAAATTTCGTTGCGTTTTTTCTCGCCGCCCGAAAAACCTTCGTTTACCGAACGATTGGCCAATTTGTTGTCTAATTCGACAATATCTTTTTTGGCGCGCATCAATTTAAGAAACTCGCCAGCGGTTAAAGGATCTTGACCTTTGTATTTGCGGTGCTCGTTTACGGCAGCACGCATAAAGTTTACCATGCTAACACCTGGAATTTCTACAGGATATTGGAAACTCAAGAACAATCCGGCGCGCGAACGTTCTTCGGCAGGCATGGCCAACAAATCTTTGCCATTAAAAGTAACAGAACCTTGGGTTACTGTAAAGGCAGGATGTCCTGCTAACACAGCCGAAAGGGTACTTTTACCTGAACCGTTGGGTCCCATAATGGCGTGTACCTCGCCTGCTTTAACACTCAGGTTGATACCTCTTAATATTTCTTTGCCGTTTACTTCGGCATGTAAATTGACTATTTCTAACATACTAACCTACACTTCCTTCTAGCGAAATTTGCAACAATTTTTGAGCTTCGACAGCAAATTCCATGGGTAATTTATTAAGTACTTCTTTGGCAAAACCATTCACAATAAGGCCTACCGCATCTTCGGTGGCAATACCGCGTTGGTTGCAATAGAAAAGTTGATCTTCGTTGATTTTGGAGGTACTGGCCTCGTGCTCCAACACCGCTGTGGGGTTCTTCACATCAATTTCGGGGAAAGTATGTGCCCCGCATTCACTGCCTAATAGCAAGCTATCGCATTGCGAAAAATTACGAGCGCCATCGGCATGTTGCGATACACGCACCAAACCACGGTATGAATTTTGGCTTTTACCTGCCGAAATACCTTTTGAAACAATGCGACTTTTGGTATTTTTACCCAAGTGAATCATTTTGGTACCGGTATCGGCTTGTTGGTAATGGTTGGTAAAAGCTACCGAATAAAATTCGCCAATGGAATTGTCGCCTTTTAGGATACAGCTGGGATACTTCCAGGTGATGGCCGAACCCGTTTCTACTTGTGTCCACGACAATTTAGCCGATTCGCCCTTGCAAATACCGCGTTTGGTAACAAAATTGTAAATACCTCCTTTGCCATCTTTATCGCCAGGGTACCAGTTTTGTACGGTTGAGTATTTTACTTCGGCACGGTTCATTACCACAATTTCGACAATGGCTGCGTGCAACTGGTTTTCGTCGCGCTGAGGGGCTGTACATCCCTCTAAATAAGACACATACGAATCGTCATCGGCTACAATTAGGGTACGTTCAAACTGCCCTGTATTAACCGCATTGATACGGAAATAAGTAGACAACTCCATGGGGCAACGCACGCCTTTAGGGATGTAAACAAAAGAACCATCGCTAAATACGGCCGAGTTAAGGGCTGCATAAAAGTTATCGGTATAAGGAACCACCGAACCCAAATAGGTTTGAATCAGTTCGGGGTACTGCTCTACTGCCTCGCTAAATGAGCAGAAAATAATGCCCAATTTGGCCAATTCTTCTTTGTAAGTAGTTTTAACCGATGTACTATCCATGACAGCATCGACTGCCATGCCCGATAGCATTTTTTGCTCTTCTAGCGGAATACCCAGTTTCTCAAAAGTTTTAAGTAGCTCAGGATCAACCTCGTCGAGGCTTTTTGGAGCATTTTTTCGGGGTGCAGCATAATAAGACAATCCCTGAAAATCAATTTCAGGAATGTCTAAATGCGCCCATGTGGGCAGCGGTTGCTGTTTCCAGTAGTTAAAAGCCTTGAGTCTAAATTGCAACAACCATTCGGGTTCGTTCTTTTTAGACGAAATAAGGCGTATGATGTCTTCGTTTAATCCTACAGGAATAATGTCGGTTTCGATTTGGGTGGTAAACCCGTATTTGTAATCGGAATCGGCGATATCCGTTAATATGGAATTACTTTGTTGTTTCATTTTTTGCGTCATTGTAAAAATGTATGTACGGCATTAACGACGGTACAACAGATTTTACGGTTTGATAGACAACAGAATTCGTTCTAGCATCGGTATCGGATGGAGTCTTTTTATAATGCTCATCAACTATCTCTACCAAATTGATAATCAAACTCAAAAAGACAGCATATTTCAATACTCCAAAGATGGCACCTAATAGTTTATTTACCCACCCTAACGATACGAACGATACCAATCCATCGAGTGCTTTTATAATTAACGTGCACACCAATAAAGAGACCAACAGCAGAATAACATACGAAGCAATGTAACTTTGTTCTACCGTCAGTACAAACAATTGGATTATAATTTCTGATAGCGCATCAGCAAATAGATACGCTACCAATACTGAAATTACTAAACCGATGAAAGAACCTAATGTTTTTACCAATCCATTGTACAACCCACGTACGCCACCATACACCAATGGTACAAGTAATAACAAATCTAGCATAGAGCCTACTCGCTACTAAAACGTACGTTTAACTTCGATTTCTTCGAAGGTTTCGATAAAGTCGCCTACGCGTACATCGTTGTAATTGGCAATGTTCAAACCGCATTCAAAGCCTGTTGACACTTCTTTTACGTCGTCTTTCATACGTTTCAAAGAGCCTAACTCGCCAGCGTACACCACAATGCCATCGCGGATAAGACGTAATTTGTTAGAACGTTTCACTTTTCCTTCGCGTACCAAACAGCCAGCAACAGTACCCACTTTGGTGATTTTGAAGGTATCAAGCACTTCGAGGGTAGCGGTAACTTCTTCTTTGATTTCGGGCGAAAGCATACCTTCCATCGCGTCTTTGATTTGTTCGATGGCATCGTAAATGATAGAATACAAGCGGATATCCACTTCTTCTTTTTCTGCCAAACGACGAGCATCGACCGAAGGACGCACTTGGAAACCAACAATAATAGCATTCGATGCAGCGGCCAACAACACATCCGATTCTGAAATAGCACCCACCGCTTTGTGAATTACGTTCACTTGAATTTCGGGGGTAGAAAGTTTGATCAACGAATCGGACAAAGCTTCGATAGAACCGTCTACGTCGCCTTTTACAATGATGTTCAACTCTTGGAAGTTGCCCAATGCAATACGACGACCCAACTCGTCCAAAGTAAGGTGTTTTTTGGTACGAATGCTTTGTTCGCGTTTTAATTGTTCGCGTTTGTTAGCAATTTCGCGGGCTTCTTGCTCGGTGTTCATTACGTTGAATTTCTCGCCTGCTTGAGGAGCACCGTTCAAACCTAATAGCAATACAGGTTCGCCTGGTTTTACTTCTTGTACGCGTTGGTTACGTTCGTTGAACATAGCTTTAACACGACCAAAATGGGTTCCAGATACCAATACATCGCCTTGGCGCAAGGTTCCACCTTCTACCAATACGGTAGCTAGGTAACCACGACCTTTGTCTAACGACGATTCGATGATAGAACCTACTGCATTTTTATTAGGATTTGCTTTTAGGTCAAGCATTTCGGCTTCTAGCAATACTTTTTCTAGCAATTCGTTAATGCCAATGCCTTTTTTAGCCGAGATATCTTGCGATTGGTATTTACCACCCCACTCTTCTACCAAGTAGTTCATACCTGCCAACGCTTCTTTAATTTTGTCGGGATTAGCAGTGGGTTTATCAATTTTATTGATGGCAAACACGATGGGCACATTGGCTGCTGCCGCGTGGTGAATTGCTTCTACGGTTTGAGGCATGATGCTATCGTCGGCTGCTACAATGATAATAGCAACGTCGGTAATTTGCGCACCACGAGCACGCATAGCGGTAAACGCTTCGTGACCAGGGGTATCCAAGAACGTAATGTGTTGACCGTTTTCTAATGTAACGTTATAAGCACCAATGTGTTGGGTAATACCACCCGCCTCACCGGCAATTACGTTGGCTTTACGAATGTAGTCCAAAAGCGATGTTTTACCGTGGTCTACGTGACCCATTACGGTTACAATTGGTGCACGGGGTACCAAGTCTTCGGGACGATCTTCTTCCTCTTGCAAGTTTTCAGAAACATCGGCACTTACGTATTCGGTTTTGAAACCAAATTCGTCGGCTACGATGTTGATGGTTTCAGCATCCAAACGTTGGTTGATAGACACCATCAATCCCAAACTCATGCAAGTACCAATTACCTTGGTTACAGGCACATCCATCATGGATGCCAATTCGTTAACGGTAACAAACTCGGTAATTTTAATGGTTTGGTTATCAATACGTTCTTGTTCTGCTACTTCTTGCATACGTTGCGAAGCAGCTTCACGTTTATCTTTACGATACTTAGCGCCTTTCGATTTTTGCTTGTTGGTAAGCATGGCCAAGGTTTCGCGTACTTGACGTTGTACGGCTTCTTCGTCGGGTTGGGTATGTTCTACCGAACGACGATTGCGATCGTTTTTACCTGGTTTGCCACCTTTTTTAGCATCAAAAGGTTTGTTGATATCCACTCTTTCGCGTTGAATTTTGTTGCGTTTTTTCTTGTCGTCAGCATTGCCAGCTTGTGCATTGTTATTGGCAGGAGCTGCATTGTTTTTGGGTGGATATTTTTCTTCGCGTTCTTTGCGTTTTTCTTCTTTCGATTTTTTCTTAGGACGCGTTTGTTGGTTCAAAGCAGCAAGGTCAATTTTTCCTACTACGTTGATGGTTGATTGTATGTTATTTTTGCCGTAAGTAAAGACTTCTTCCGAAGGAGTTTGTTTGGTCGATTCTTCGGAGGTTTCAAGAGGTTTTTCTTCTACTACCACGGGTTGCTCTTGTTCAACTTGTGGTACAACAATTTCTTCTGCTTCTTGTGGAGCAGGAACGGGTTCGGGCTCTACTTGAGGCTCTGCAGGTGCTTTCTTTTTAGCAGAAAGAGAATCTAGGTCGATTTTTCCTACTGTTTTGAACTTAATAGGCGATTCTTTGCTTGCTGCAGGAGCTTCGGCCGCTGCTACTTTTTGCGCATAGCTATCCAACACAACCGACTCGTTTTTAGGTCTTTCTTTGTGTTTTTGAGCTACGATTTCAGACTCTTTCTTTACGTTTTTATCTTTCGAGAAAGCGCCTAAAAGCATTTCGTATTGCTCGTCAGAAATACGCGCATTGGGGTTATTCTCAGCGACCTCTGAGAATCCTTGTTTGTGTAGGTACTCGACTACCGTCGCCAAACCTACGTTTAAATCTTTGGTTACTTTACTTAATTTTACGGACATATTGCAATGGGATCTTATTTTTTAAATTCTGCGCTCAAAATTTCGATGATTTCATCGATGGTTTCTTTTTCCAAGTCGGTAGCTCTTACCAACTCGTCAACTGGAGCATCTAATACACTCTTAGCGGTATCGTAGCCTAAACCTTTGAAAATGTCAATGATCCATTGTTCAATTTCATCGTTAAAGGCATCCAAATAGAAGTCATCTTCGTCGATATCGCGGAATACATCAATTTGGTAATCGGTTAATTTCATCGCCAAGCGAATGTTGTGACCATTTTTACCAATGGCCAACGATACTTCTTCTGGTTTCAAGCTAACTTCGGCACGACGATTTTCTTCGTCTACTTTGATTGATACGTATTTTGCAGGGCTGATAGCACGAGCAATCAACAACGAGATGTTAGAGGTGTAGTTGATAACATCAATGTTTTCGTTACGAAGTTCGCGTACAATGCTGTGAATACGAGAACCTTTCACACCCACGCACGAACCTACTGGATCGATACGGTCGTCGAACGATTCTACCGCAACTTTAGCACGTTCGCCAGGAATACGTGCAATTTTCTTGATGGTAATCAAACCTTCTTGAATTTCGGGCACTTCTAGTTCGAACAAACGTTGCAAGAACATAGGTGAGGTACGCGAAACAATAATTTTTAGGTTGTTGTTTTTGTTGTCTACTTTTACTACCACAGCCTTAACGGTATCGCCTTTGCGATAGAAATCAGAAGGGATTTGTTCGGTTTTGGGCAATAAAAGTTCGTTGCCGTTAGCATCAATAAGCAACATTTCTTTTTTCCAGATTTGATAAACCTCGCCGTAAACAACTTGGCCAATCATATCTTTGTATTTTTCGTACACACTTTCTTTGTGCAATTCCAAGATTTTAGACGAAAGTGTTTGACGCAAATTCAACACAGCGCGACGGCCAAATGAAAGGAAATTGATAGAGTCGGTAACTTCTTCGCCAATTTCGCATTCTGGGTCGATGGTACGTGCTTCGGTAAAGCCCACTTGGGTATAAGGATTTTCTACTTCGTCATCGGCTACTACCTCACGGTCGCGCCAAATTTCGCAGTCGCCCTTATCAGGGTTAATAACCACATTGACATTTTCGTCGGTTCCAAACATTTTGGCAATGACACAGCGGAAGGATTCTTCCAACACGCTAATCATGGTCGATTTGTCGATGTTTTTTAATTCTTTAAACTCTGAGAAAGTCTCGATCATGCTCAAAGACTTTGTTGAATCTTTTGCCATTTTGATTAGTTGAATTTAAAATTATATTTTGTGTATTTTACTTCGGAATAGGTAAAGGTCAAGTCTTCTAAAACGGGTTGTTTTTGACCTTTTACTTTTTTAGCTACTTGGATGGTAAAATCGTTTTCGCCTGCTTGCAACAAGATGCCTACCATTTTTTTACCGCCTGCCAACACTTCTACTTCGTTGCCAACGTTTTTGTGGTATTGACGAAGCACCTTAAAGGGAGCGGTAAGGCCAGTAGAGCCTACTTCTAGTTCGTAATCTTCGATATCACGGTCTAATTTTTCTTCTACATAGCGACTAATGGCACAACAAGTATCAATATCTACCCCTGTTTCGCTATCTATTTCAACCACAATAAAATTACCGGGTTGCACAGTTACATCAACTAGAAAGCAGTCATTGCCTTCTAAAAACTCTGTAACTATCTGACTAACAATACTTTTATCTATCATGTATCAAGTATAAGAAAACACAAGAGGGGAACTGCCGTTCCCCTCAATCGATGCAAAGATAAGAAAAATATTTTGAGAGGCAAAATATTTTTGTATGAATCGACGAATCGACAAACCGATTTTTTATGTACTTTTGCATTCATGGATGATTGGAAAAGTAGAACTGAATTGCTTTTAGGTCAAGAAACATGCGCCTTGCTCGCTGGCAAACACGTAATGATTGTGGGCGTAGGTGGCGTGGGTGCATACGCTGCCGAAATGCTAGCACGTGCAGGGGTTGGCACACTAACAGTGATTGATGCCGATACCGTAAAAGAAAGCAACATCAACCGTCAATTGTTAGCCTTATCGGATACCGTTGGGCAAGAAAAAGCCCTCTTGATGCAAGAAAGACTACTGCGCATCTGCCCTACTTTAACGGTCAATGCCCTATCGCTTTTTATCGACCCCGATAATGTAGCCGATGTCATGGCGCAATACCAACCCGACTTTGTGATTGATGCCATCGACTCCATTGCTCCTAAAATTGCGCTGATAACCCATTGCCTACAGCAACACATTGCCATTGTTTCGTCGATGGGGGCAGGTGGCAGAATGGACCCTACCGCCTTGCGCTATGCCGATATATCGCAAACATCGTATTGCAGTTTGGCGCGTACTGTACGTTCCCGACTCAAAGCCAACGGCATTTACAAAGGACTGCCTGTGGTGTACTCTACAGAACCTGCCAACAAAGAGGCGGTTATCAAAGTAGACGATGAGCGCAACAAATGCACCACCGTAGGCACTATTTCGTATTTACCCGCATTGTTTGGCTGTTATTTAGCCGCTTATTGCATAAAAAAACTAACACAAGCATGATACACACAACTGGTATAACCAAAAGTTTTGGATCGCTCCAAGTTTTAAAAGGCATCGATTTAACCATTAACAAAGGAGAATTTGTATCGATTATTGGTGCGAGCGGCGCAGGGAAAACTACTTTGTTGCAAATTATTGGTTCGCTCGACAAGGCCGACCAAGGAGAATTGATTGTAGATGGAATTAATCTTAACCAACTATCGGACAAGCAATTGGCAGCCTTTAGAAACAAGCACGTTGGTTTTGTATTCCAGTTTCATCAACTGCTTCCCGAATTTACTGCCCTAGAGAACGTGTGTATTCCTGGTTTTATTGCGGGCAGAAAAAAACAAGAAGTAGAAGCACAAGCCAAAGAACTATTGAAGAAAATGGGGTTATCGGAACGCATCGGGCACAAACCCAACCAACTATCGGGAGGTGAAAAACAACGCGTGGCAGTAGCCAGAGCCCTTATCAACCAACCTTCGCTTATTTTGGCCGACGAACCATCGGGTAGTTTGGACAGTGCTAATAAAAAAGAATTGCACAGCCTACTGCGTGAGCTGTGCAATGAATATGGTTTGACTATTTTGGTAGTGACACACGATAAAGAGTTGGCCGAAGTTTCGGATCGCATCATCGAGATGCGCGACGGCAACATCTTATCGTCTACCACAAAGTAACCAAACGGAAAGTAAAGTCTTCTGGTTGAACTTTTTCAAAATCGCTATAGGTAACGTAAATGGTTAACTCGCCAGGCGCAAACTCGTAATCGGTAGCATAGCTATAACCATCGTAATAACGAGTATAAGGCAACAAAGCTTGGTATCCAATAAAGTTACCATCTGCATCCTCTTCTACCCCGTATGGATAAATGTACAAATGGAACAAGCCTTCGCGCGCTGCAAATTCATCCAATTTAGCAACCGCATCGCCTGTAACAGTGTATTTGTAGTACGATTCTGTACCGTTTTCTACAAATTCCCAGTCTTGAGAATAAACCGTAAACCAAGTTACATCCCAGTTTACACCACCCTCGCCGGGTTCACCTTGAGGACCTTGAGGGCCTTGTGGACCACGTGGCCCTTCTGGGCCTACACATGCGCACAACAGCGCTGTCATTGCAATAAATAAAAGTTTTTTCATATTTTTTATATTGACTACTATTCACTTCGTTCATGAAGTTGCTCACGCTCGGCAAAGCAAATAAATTTGTTCTGCCCTCGCTTAATCGCAACTTTCGGGTAATCGACTAATCGGTGAATCGATTAGCGACATCTGTTTCTAAAAAGTACTTTTAATGAGTAAAGTTCAAGGCGCGCGCAGTCCGAAAACTTTCCCTAAAGAATGTATTTTAAAGGAGGGAGTTCAAGGAATGCGTAATATGAGCAACCGGAGTGTACTTAAGTACATGAGGATTGCGAATATGAGCAATGACGCAGAAATCACCCTTTAAAATCATTCTTTATTGGTTGTACATGTCTTTAAAATAGAAATCCAAAATCTCCGACACCTGCTCATACGCCTCCTGCGCTGGACTTTTGGGATTCAGCTCCACCGCTTTCAAGTAACAGTTCATGGCTTCGCTTAGGTTTTCTAATTTACGATAAGCGTTGCCCATAAGGTAATAAGCCTCGTCAGAACGAGGGTCTGTAAATTCTAGGTATTGATCAAGCTGCGAAATGGCTTGCTCTGCCTTGCCTGCTTGCAATAATTTTTTGGCTTGCTCTAACATAATTATTGGAATTTAGCCACTTGTTCGTTAATCCAATCTTGATTATCGAAATAATCAATTTTCATAGCAGCACGTACTTCGTTAAGGGTTTGTGCAGCTACTTCGCGTGCTTTTAAGCTACCTTCGCGTAGTACATTGTACACGTAAGGAATGTCTTTTTCAAATTCTTTACGACGCGCACGGATAGGGCCCAACACCTCTTCTAACACAGCAGTAAGGAACTTTTTGCATTTTACATCGCCCAAACCACCACGACGATAGTGTGCTTTTAGCTCGTCAAGGTTGGCATAATCGGGCCAGTATGATTTAAAGTGCTCGTCGGTACAGAATGCATCCAAATAGGTAAATACTACGTTGCCTTCTACCTTACCGGGGTCTTCTACACGTAGGTGACCAGGGTCGGTGTACATCACTTTTACTTTTTTAGCTAGCTCGGTTGCTTCTTCTGATAGATAAATGCAATTGCCCAACGATTTACTCATTTTAGCTTTTCCGTCGATGCCTGGCAAGCGCAAGCATGCGGCGTTTTGAGGCAACAAGATTTTGGGTTCTACCAAAGTTTCACCATAGATACCATTGAAACGACGCACAATTTCGTTGGTTTGCTCAATCATAGGCGCTTGGTCTTCGCCTACTGGAACAGTGGTTGCTTTAAAGGCGGTAATATCGGCTGCTTGGCTAATAGGATAGGTAAAGAAACCTACAGGAATGCTGGTTTCGAAGTTGCGCATTTGAATCTCGGTTTTTACCGTTGGGTTGCGTTGCAAACGCGATACGGTTACCAAGTTCATGTAATAAAATGCCAATTCGGTAAGTTCTGGCACTTGCGATTGAATGAACAAGGTTGATTTGGCTGGATCCAATCCACATGCCAAATAGTCCAATGCTACTTCTATGATGTTTTGACGTACTTTTTCTGGATTATCAGCATTATCGGTTAATGCTTGTGCATCGGCAATCATGATAAAAATTTTATCAAACTCGCCCGAATTTTGTAATTCTACCCTACGACGCAACGAACCTACATAGTGTCCGATGTGCAATTTTCCCGTTGGTCTATCGCCTGTTAATATAATTTTTGACATATCTATTTTTTTTCTAGCATGCAAATATAACATATTTTATTGAATATTGTTCGCCTGCAACCATCAATTTCGGGTTAGCGAGGTGGCTAGTTTGGTAAATACAAACATAGGCATGATGCTTCCAAATGCCAAGGCTACCAAAATACCAATAGTATAGGCTATATTGGTGAAGAATTGATCAAAGTATACAGCCTTATCGGCCAATTCGATGTGTTGTAAAAAGTGTAACAAGGCAAATATCGCCTTATAGGCATACATACCGGGAATCATGGGTAACAAGGCAGGAATATACACTACGGTTGCAGGCGTGCGGGTTAATCGTCCAAAAACAAGTCCACAAATACCCATCACAATAGCGCTTACAAGGCAAGATACAAAAATATGACCGCCTGCTAATTCTATCATAAACAAGCGTGTTAGGTAACCCAAAAATCCTGTCAATAAAATAGCAGATATTGCCCTGCGAGGAGGGTTTGAAATCAATCCAAATCCCAATGCAACTACAGCTGCAGCAACTGATTTTAATAACATATACAGCAACATACTACAAGCAATGAATTAAATTGATAGAGATTAATAACCCGACTGCCAACATGATGGTATGCAAGATGGCATGTACCAGACGCGAAAAACCAATCACCACAAAACCTTCTAGCACGTCTATCAGTCCGCTGATAAACACTACCCCAGGTACCAAATAAAGTACACTGGTAGCCACGGCTACTTGTGCTGTATTTTCATCAATAAAAGCACCGCAACTGGCAATTAAAGCGGCCACCAGAGCAGTAATAAGCACATTTAAGTGATTATTGACTTGCTTTTTGGTTAAAAAGGTGCGTAGATTAAAACTAATAAAGGTAGAAATAAATACCATCAGCATGGCCCAAATCGTTCCATTAAACAGAAAGCAAAGTCCAAAACTAGCAATCGATGCCATCAACGAAACGGTTAGATGCGAATACCGAGGAGTGCTTACCAATTTGTTGAATTTTGCTTCAAAGTCTGCCAAGGGCATTTTCTTATCATAAACTTCCCAACTAAGACGACTCAAATCAGCATTATTGGAAAGACTAATGGGCGATACAGGAACCGCTATTAACTCGTGGTAATGATTAGATGGATTACCCTCTTCGCACATCATAATACTTAAATTGCGCAACGACAAATCCAAGCGTAAATCGTACCCATACGCCTGTGCAATGCGCTTGGCACTACGACTGATACGCGAACTATGCGTACCACTGGCTACCATGGTAACCACGTAACGCGCCAACAAATTTCCTAACTGATTCATTTCTGTCATAGTGGGGACAAATGTACAATATTTTTTTGAGAAAAAACAAGGGCAATCACATCCGCGATTGCCCTTCCCTGTTACTCAATTGGGTTGATTATTTTTTTACCCAAATGTATAGAGATGTTGGTTCCATTTGAACCGTATTTTTACCCGCTTTTACTTTGGTAGTTTTGTTAGTAGATTTTACACCTTTGATGTTTACTGCATCGGTGGTAGCAACCAATTGCCAGCAACCTTTTGGCAATTCAATATCAAAAGTACCATCGGTTTGACCTGCATTGATTAACACCAAAACTTGATTATCAACTAAATAACCCAACATACTTTCTTCTTCTGGCAAGAACCATTTGTAATAATCTTCGGCAACAGCTTCGCCTTGGCGGAACACTTTACCGTATTTAGATTTACGGAATTGGTTCAATCCGCGCCAGAATTTGTACATGTTATCGTAGTCGTTAAAGTTGGTATCGGTTGGTTTTTGACCTACTTGATCCCAACGGAAGGTATTAGCGGTACGATGGTTGTAAGTATCGCGATAACCGTGCATATAAGCATTGTAACCAGCTTTGGTTGTACGAACTTCTTCGCGAAGTGGAGCGTGTGCTTTACTACGCATAATTTCGGTACCACCGTGAGTTACAATAGGTCCAAGAGTTGTATAAAGCAAGGTTGCTGCAATTTTGTACTCGTCTTGGTAAACTGAATCACGGCCATCAAAGTTGCGACCAAATTGATCGGCTAACGCAAAGTTATCGTGAATATCTAGATAAGAAATACCGCTATTAGGTGTTTTATCGTCTTTGCAAGTACAATTCAAACCACGCATAACGCCAGCACGTTCGCTAAATTTACCTCCTGCCCAGCCACGATCGTTCAATGGATCTTGCAATTGGAATACAGGACCTTTGTACGAGTCGCGCGATTCGTCTTGGAAGTAGCAAATTGGAGAGTCTTCTTTGTACCAGTCCCAATCTGGGTTAGCTTCGTAATCAGGATCGTTAGAAGCAATCCATGGTTCGCCGTAAACAATTTTGTCACGACCAATAGCATCCCAGAATGCGGTTAGGGTTTGTTGGTCCATTTGGCCTGCGATGTCTACACGTACACCGTCAATACCAAATTCGTCGATGAAGTATTTCACTTGGTCAATCAACCAACGTTGGGTCATAGGACGGTTTTCTGTTTTTACTTCGTTACCGTATGCACCAATGTGTTCAAAGTTTTTGGTACGATAGTAGTATTGTTTGTCGAAACCGTTAAAGTTGAACAAGAATTGTTTAGCATCCATGTCTTCGGCAGTGTGGTTAGGCACAATGTCGATAATAACGGCAATGCCTTTATCGTGGAATGCTTGTACCAAGTCGCGCATATCGTCGCGTTCAGAACCTAGTTCGGCACCTTTAACACGGTAGCGAGATTCAACCGCCATCGCGAACGATGTACGATAACCCCATTGATAGTTTTCGTGGGCAATACCTTGTTCAATCATGTATGGATCGTCTTTGAACGATTCGTACCAGTCGTCGGTTGGGAAGTGCAAGTATTCTTGTACTGGCATCAAGTGTACTACGTTGATACCCAAGTCTACCAAATAGTCAAAACCTACTTTTTCGCCACGTTCGTTGCGCAAGCCTGGGGTAATCATACCTTTTAAGGTACCTTTTAGGCTATCGGGCAAAGGAAGGTTATCGGTAAAGTCTTGTACGTGCACTTCGTACGAAATTACATCTTCCATTTTAGGCACACCACCTTTTAGAGGTGTAGCGGCTTTGGTACGGTGCCAAATACGGCATTTACCAAAGGTATCGTCGCTTACACGTGCGTATGGGTCGTTGATGTGAACAGGTTTGGTTTCGTAGAACAAGTTACCTGGATCGGTAGAACCATGAACGGTAAAGTCATAGTAAACACCGTGCAAGTCTTCGTTAATGATGGCTTCCCATACACCGTCTTGGTCAACGGTCATATCAATTGTTTGATACGCTTCGGTATCGTTAGCACCTTTATAAAGGTACAATTTAACTTGTTCTGCACGAGGAGAGAATACGCGAATGCTGGTTACACCGTTGTCGATGTTAGCACCTAATTCTTTGGTAGAATAAACTTCGCGGAACCAGCCATCGTACGAGCAAGGAGCTTTTAGTTTTTGTGAAGGAATTTCTAAGTAGTAAACACGACGGATGTCCAATTCTTTTTCTGGAACAATCAAGGTAGAGGTAGATTCGTTAGGAAGAACGCCTACAACTTTGATTTCGTTACCTGCAGCATCGGTAATTTTGTAATCCGATGGGTTGAATGAACGTTTTACACCCGAAATATTAGCCCAAATAAGGTTGCTTTTGCGAATTTCTGCCGATAGACCTGCTACCACGCGGTCCATTTCGTAAATCAAGTTACCACCTTTTACGTTGGGCGATTGGTCGGTAGGATCTAACCATTGACCATCGTTGTTGATGCGGAATTTAAAACCAGTATTGGGTTTAATGACTTTATCATCGGCATTGTCGATGGTAAGAATCCATTGTTCACCCACTTTTTTCAAATCCCACTCTCCAACTTCGGTAGAAGCATCCCAACCACGGAAATCGCCGGTCACAAACACACGTTCGGGGCGTTGTCCGTAGATGTTCTCATCAAAAATAAAGGTAACTTTATCGCTAAAGATACCATAACCTCGTTTGGCTTGGTCGCCCGTATACGACTGAGCATAAACGCCCAATAGCGACGATACCGCCAAGAGAACCGTTAAAATGATTTTTTTCATAAGTTGATTATTGTAGTTAATGATATATCGTGAAGGACAAATATAGGTTATTTTATTGAATTGACAAAATTTATTTAACTAGCGTCAATGCCCTACAATCGACTTTTGAAGTGTTGGATAAAGTTGATTGACGATGTACGGATAATCGGGTTGCAATTGCAAAGCCTCATCGTAACAATCCTTTACTTTTAGCCAATTTTGATCCTTTTTGTAAGCATCTGCCAAAGTCAACAACAAATTCATGTACAACCAATTGTTTTGATGAACACCCTTCGACACCATCAAATTCTTGGCTTTCAGATAATGTTCAATGGCCTCTTTGCGCGATCCACCAAACGTAGAAGGCATGTAATACAGCACATTACCATACTGAATATGGGCAAAATAGTTGGCATCATCTGCTTGGACTGCCATTTTTACATACTCTACACTTTTAAGACCGACAAACGGTGCTTTAATAGGTGACAGACCTATTTGAAAGCCCACAAAAGCCCCTTCGTAGGCTGCTATCAACGATTTATACGCATCCGTTTGAGGCAAAGCATGCAAGTTATCGTATGCTTTGTTAAGATACACCTCTGCTTCTTTCTTGTTTTCGTATTGTTTACTCAATCGCCAAGCTACATATCCGTACTCGTAATTCAGCACCTCGGCACGCTGTTCTACCGTCTTGTTGGGTAATGCTTCTAGGCTATCGATGATGGTTTTCCAACCCACAATATCTTGATACACATAGCAATGCACTATCTTTTGTGCCGTATTTTGCGACACAACCGATGCACTGACAAGCAAACAAAAAAGAAGGAATATCGTTTTTTTCATCCTAGCAGATTACATGGGGTCTACATCCATTACTATTTGAAGGGTAGAATGTTGTTTTTTATATTGTGCAGCCAACTGCATCAACCGCATACGAACCGCCTGATTATTACCCTTTATTTTTACCAAAAATTGCTTAACGTATAAATTCTGAACCCGACTGATTAAGGCATTATTAGGACCTAAAACGCTCACATTTGCCTCGACGGCAAGTGCCGATGCCATTTGGCGAGCCACGTTGGATGCTACCGCCAATTCCTTGTGTTTTACTTGTACCTCAATTAATCGAACAAAGGGCGGAAACTCACAATCATATCGTTCTTGTAACTCATTTTGATAAAACACCTCGGTATTGTGCTCCATAACGGCAGGTATCAAATAGTGATTGGGCTGTGCCGTTTGCAGCACCACCCATCCTTGTTTTCCACGACGTCCTGCCCTGCCCGACACCTGTAGCATCAGTTGAAACGCCCTCTCTGCTGCTCTAAAATCGGGAAAGTTCATCATATTATCGGCATTTAAAATACCTACTAACCCCACATTGTCAAAATCGAGCCCTTTGGCCACCATTTGTGTGCCTACCAAAATTTGGGTTTGTCCCGACGCAAAGCGGTTCAACACGCCCTCGTATTGCGCACGTGTATGGGTAACATCGATATCGAGTCGCTCTGCCTGTACTTGGGGGAAGTGTTTCTGCAAAGCCTCTAAAATTTTTTCGGTACCAAAACCACGGTCTTTTACCCCCTCTGCTCCGCAAGATGGACATTTTTGAGGCACGGGTATGCTGTATCCACAATAATGGCACACCAATTTGTCCAATTTTTTATGGTAAGTCAGACTCACATCGCAATGCTGGCATTTGGGGATATAGTTGCATTGCGGGCATTCTACATACGACGAAAATCCGCGACGGTTTTGGAACAAAATAATTTGCTGCCCTGCCTCTAACACCTCGGTCATTTTTTCCACTAGAAACCAACTGAACATGTCTTTCATCCGATTTTTTCGGAAGGCATCTTGTCGGTCAATTACCTCTATACGAGGCAACAAGGCATTGCCATACCGTTGCGTAAGCGATACGTAACCGTATTTATCTTGTTGCGCCCAATAGTACGATTCTACCGAAGGCGTTGCCGACCCCAATAAACATTTAGCACCCACCATTTGCGCCATCATCAACGTCGCATTTTTAGCATGGTATCGAGGTGCGGGTTCGTATTGTTTGTAAGAGGGTTCGTGTTCTTCGTCGATAATAACCAGACCTAATTGCTGAAAGGGCAAAAACACCGCCGAACGAGTACCCAACACCACTTGTATTTGCTTGTTTTGCAATAAATTGAGGTAAATTTCGGCACGTTGGTTATCGGTTATACCCGAATGGTAAGCTACCATTTTATTGCCCAACACGCGCGATAATCGTTGCTCCAACTGAGCGGTAAGCGCAATTTCGGGCACCAGATACAACACTTGTTGCCCTTTTTGAAGAGTTTCTTGTATTTTTTGCAGGTAAATTTCGGTTTTTCCACTGGATGTTACCCCGTGCAGTAGCACAATATCGCGCTGCTGGAACAAATTATTCATTTGCTGCAACGCCTCTTGCTGGTTGGATGTAAGGGTAGGCCAGGTTTGTTGTTGTTCCAAAGCAACCAAACGCGTACTTTCTTGCTCGTAACATACTAAAACACCGTGCTTTACCAAGGTTTGAAAGGCCGATAGCGAACATCCTTCCAACAGTTCGCTTTTTAAAACAGGTTCTTGAACATCACCCTCTGCACCTGCCGCTACCATAGGCATCGACAATTGTTGATAACGTTGCAAAAGGACGCGTTGTTGGGCATTTTTTGCAGCCGCTTCATCGCCTACTAACTTAACATACACCACCTGTTTGGGTTTGTATGTATCGTGTTGCAACAACGTAGGGATGGCCGCTTTGAACACATCACCCAAAGTACAGCAATAATACGACGCCATCCAGTTCCATAACTGCAATTGCTGAGCCGTTACCATGGGATAGGCAGAAACCACCTGCATCACTGCTTTGCATTGAACACCCTGGGGTGCTTCTTTTTGCAAGGCACTCACAATACCCAAATAGTGCTTGGTTTTGCCCAATGGTACTTGCACCAAACTACCCACTTGTACCTTTTCTTGCAGATGCAAAGGCACAGCGTAGGTATAACCATTTACAGGCAATGGCAACACAACGTGGGCGTATATGGGTGAATGTGACATAGTAGGACAAAGATAATATCTTTTTTTGACGAATCCACTAATCGATTAATCGTATAAACCGATTTGCCAAAATAATTGTACCTTTGTGGTGAATTTAGTGAGAGAAAAGAATGAAGCAGTTTTTTAGAAATTGGTCGTTGCCCATTACCATGCTGTTAGGCATTGCCATGTATGCCGTTGTACACGCGCTCCAATTGCCCATCGAAGCAAAAAATGCTATGCAAAAAGGTATTTCGGTAGTACAACCATTGCTTATTTTTGCCATGCTGTACCTTTCTTTTTGCAAAGTCGACTTTAAGCAGCTAAAATGGGCTCCTTGGCACGGGTGGTTGCTGCTTATTCAGGTGGGGGTGTTTGCCCTTTTGGCATTGATGCTGCGTTACCTACCCCACAACAATGTCTTTTTGATTATTGAATGTTGGCTTGCCTGCGTGGTATGCCCTACGGCCACCGCATCGGTAGTAATTGTAGAAAAATTAGGTGGTAAAACGGGTTCGCTTTTGATGTATTGCATTTTGGCCAACCTTACCGTTGCTTTTGTAGTACCTGTTTTTATCCCCTTGTTCACCACCCACAGCGAGTACGGATTTTGGGATACCTTTAAAGGCATTCTAGCACAAGTAGGCCCTGTACTTACTGTACCATTGGTATTGGCTCGCCTTACCAACCGATTTTTACCCGCTCTTAAAACCAAGTTAGCCAGTTACAAAGACCTTGCCTTTTACCTTTGGATGGTGGCACTTGCCCTTGCCATGGCTACAGCATCAAGGGCATTCATGAATACACAAATTGACACCATCACCCTTTTGGGCATTATGGTGGTTTCGCTTGCCAGCTGCTTGCTGCATTTTTACATTGGCCGACGCATTGGCCGACGCTATGACGACAGCATCAGTGCAGGCCAAGCCTTGGGTCAAAAGAATACCATTTTTGTAATTTGGTTATCGTACACTTTTATGGACCCCATTTGCGCCATTGCTGGTGGTTTCTATAGCATTTGGCACAACTCTGTCAACTCCTGGCAATTGTATAAACAACAACAAAACTAGGAACGAAATTGCTTTCGTTCCTAGTTTTGTATCTCGATTAGCCGATTAGTCGGTTAGTCGATTTATCAAAGCGCACCAACGTGCGCTTTATATTATCCACCAAAGTCGTCAAAGTGAATCATATCTTTTTCTACACCTAAGCTATCTAACAAGTCAAGCACGGTTTTTGCCATCATTGGAGGACCGCATAGGTAGTATTCGATTTCTTCTGGTTCTTCGTGTTGTTTTAGGTAGGTATCGCCCATAACTGGAGCAATGAAACCAGCGGTGTACTTAATACCCAATTTATCGGCTTTGGGGTCTGGACGGTCAAGCGCCAAGTGGAAGTGGAAATTGGGGAATTCTTTTTCCAATTCCAAGAAGTCTTCCAAGAAGAACACCTCGTCGATAGCACGTGCGCCATAGAAATAGTGCATTTCACGGTCGCGTGTGTTAAGGGTTTTAAGCATGTGCATGATTTGTGCACGCAAAGGAGCCATACCGGCACCACCACCTACCCAAATCATTTCGCGTTTGCTGTCAAATTCTGGGTGGAAGTCGCCGTAAGGACCACTCATAATTACTTTATCGCCAGGTTTTAGCGAGAAAATATAGGTAGACGCAATACCGCAAGGAACATCCATAAAGCCAGGACCTTGGTCTTTTGGTTTGAATGGAGGAGTTGCAATACGTACAGTAAGGGTGATGATATCACCTTCGTCTGGGTAGTTAGCCATTGAGTAAGCACGAATGGTTTGTTCGGTATTTTTTTGTTTTAGGTTGAACAAACCAAAGTTTTCCCAAGCAGGAACGTACAAATCGCCAATTAACGAACGATCGAAATCTGCGTAGTTAAGGTCGTATTCAGGAATAACGATTTGTGCATACGAACCAGGAATAAAGTCCATGTGTTCGCCTGCAGGCAATTTAACCTTGAATTCTTTAATAAAGGTAGCCACGTTGCGGTTCGAAATAACTTCGCATTCCCATTCTTTTACACCTAGTACCGATTCGGGTACTTTAATGCTCATATCGCCTTTCACTTTTACTTGGCAACCCAAGCGCCAGTTTTCTTTGATTTGTTTACGACTAAAGTGAACGGCTTCTGTAGGAAGAATTTCGCCACCACCTTCGGGAACTTGACAACGGCATTGACCGCATGAACCTTTACCACCACAAGCTGAAGGCAAGAAAATACCTTCTGCAGCCATGGTACCTAAAAGTGTACCACCCGATGCAACTTCCATGGTTTTTTCGCCGTTAAGGGTTACCTTAACTGGACCTGAAGGAGACAAATAACGTTTTGCCACCAACAGTACGATTACCATTACTAGGATAATTCCAAGGAACACAGCAATACTGGCTCCTATCATTGTCATATTGATTGCTAATAACATAGTTATTGTCCTTTCTTAAATTTTTAAACCAGAGAAACACATAAATGCCAAGGCCATCAAACCTACGGTAATAAAGGTAATACCCAAACCACGCAATGGTTTTGGCACATTGCTATACGCCATTTTTTCGCGAATTGCAGCCAAGCAAACAATAGCAATTAACCAACCGATACCCGAACCTAGGGCATATACGGTTGCTTCGCCTACGCCTTTAAATTCGCGTTGTTGCATAAACAAGCTGGCACCCATGATGGCGCAGTTTACAGCAATAAGGGGCAAGAAAATACCCAAAGAAGCGTATAGCGATGGTGAGAAGCGTTCTACAATCATTTCTACCAACTGAACAATGGCAGCAATAACGGCAATAAACAGAATAAAGCTTAAGAAACTTAAGTCAATATCTGCCGCAATAGCACCAGATTTTAATAGGAAATTTTCTAACAAATAGTTTACAGGCAATGTAATGAGCAATACGAAAATAACCGCAATACCCAAACCAAATGCCGTTTTTACGTTCTTAGATACAGCCAAATACGAGCACATACCCAAGAAGTAGGCAAATATCATGTTGTCGACAAAAATCGACTTAACAAACAAACTTAATAAATTATTATCTTCCATGATGATTCTGTATTATGGGTCATTAATCGTTTAACTCTGGATTTTTAGCACGTTGGAACCAAATGATACAACCCAATATTATCAATGCCATAGGCGCTAATAACATCAAACCATTGTTCATATAGCCTAACTCATAGATTTCTTTACCAATAATTTCTTTGCCTAGCAAAGTTCCTGATCCTAAAAATTCGCGAATAGCTGCAACTATCACCAAAATAGTAGCATATCCAAAGCCATTGCCTAATCCATCTAGGAACGAAGCCCAAGGACCATTTGCCATAGCAAATGCCTCCAATCGACCCATTAAGATACAGTTGGTAATAATAAGACCGATAAATACGGAAAGTTCTACACTCACGTCGTACGCAAAGGCTTTTAAAAATTCACTTACAATAGTTACCAACGCCGCAACAACTACCAATTGTACAATGATACGAATACGGTTAGGAATGGTATTACGAAGCAATGAAATCACTAAATTGGCAACTGCCACAATAATGGTCACAGATAGACCCATTACCAAAGCAGGTTCTAATTTTGCTGTTACTGCCAATGCCGAGCAAATACCCAACACTTGCATGGTAACTGGGTTATTCTTCCATAAAGGTGAGAAGAATGTTTCACGATTTTCTTTTGAAAATAAACTCATAATCTATCCCTCCTTATTTCTTTAAAAAGTTAACATATTGACCTAAACCAGCTTGTAGCATAGCGTCCACACCTTGCGAAGTAATGGTACCACCAGAGATGCCATTAACATAGTCTCTAGCATTGTCTGATTTACCTGGTTTTACAATAGCAATTGAGGTAAAATTACCTTCTCTGCTAATTTGTTTACCTTTAAATTGAGATTTAAAGGCTGTCGAAGTTATTTCTGCACCCAAACCAGGAGTTTCGCCTTTATGGTTAAAATAAACACCATAAACAGTTGATTTATCAGCATCCAATGCGATATAACCCCAGATTGGTCCCCATAGACCTGCGCCATACACGGGCAATACATATTTGGTTATACCATCTATTTCGCAAACAAATAGAGGTAGGCTACGATTTTTTGCCTCTTTTGCATTTTCTGCTTTAGAATCGATAGCAAAAGCACCTGTTTCTGCTTTTATTGTGCCATCCACAGAAAGAATTAGTTCTTTTTTTACAATTTTGCTGTACAAATCAGCCACATCAGCACCTTTGGTTTCTACGTTCAAAGACGCAAGAATTTGTTTTTTCTTATCAAGTTCTTCATTGGCTGTTTGCTTATCTTTTAACGAAGACGATACAAATGCAAGCAAGAAAGCCACGATAATAACCATGACCGATGCATATACAATGGTATAAGTATTACTGTTAGTATTCATGGTATTATTATTTAAGAGTTAATAGCTTTAGTTGCACGTTTAGCACGTTTAGAAATATTGCGTTGTACTACCAAGTAGTCGAACAAAGGTGCAAATACGTTACCAAACAAGATAGCAAGCATCATACCTTCTGGATAACCAGGGTTAAGTACACGAATGATGATGGCCAAAGCACCAATCAAACAGCCGTACATCCATTTACCAGCTTCGGTACGAGCCGAGGTAACAGGGTCGGTTGCCATAAATACAGCACCAAATGCAAAACCACCCAAAATTAAGTGATAGTACCAAGGAAGTGCTGCTGCAGCTGTATCAGGACCAACAGCGTTGAAGATCCATGCCATTAAAGCACCGCTACCAAAGATAGACAACATAACTTTCCAACTAGCAATACGAGTAACTAGCAATAGGATTGCACCCAATGCAATGGCAATGATGCTGGTTTCACCAATAGAACCTGGGATTAAACCAATAATGGCATCCATTACGGTAGAAGGTTCGCCTACAGCATTTACCAAAGTAGTTTGTGTAGTAGGAGACACGGCTACTTGACCCAAAGGAGTAGCACCAGTAAAGGTATCAACTAGTTTTCCTTCGCCCAAACCTAAAATACCGTCTTGAGCAATCCAAACGCCGTCGCCCGACATTTTAGATGGATACGAGAAGAACAAAAACATACGGGTAACAATGGCCACGTTAAAGATGTTCATACCGGTACCACCAAAAATTTCTTTTGCAAAAATAACAGCAAAAGCAGTAGCTACGGCTAGCATCCACAAGGGGCAGTCAATAGGAACAATCATAGGGATGATAATACCCGACACCAAGAAACCTTCGTGAATTTCTTCACCTTTAAATTGTGCTA
>JAEIGA010003132.1_pt1 | contig 26033 bp, 20 predicted proteins | sample 9270691 | NCBI WGS metagenome assembly JAEIGA01 (sample SAMN17057246, study PRJNA624740) | gut metagenome | biome: biome; isolation source: fecal sample | host: Bos grunniens | place: China: Xizang | collected 2019
AAGAGAGGTAAAGGTGAAAACTTATAAAAAAGAAGATCATTGCAGCCCTAGGGCTGCAATGATCTTCTAAAAAGTTATAACTTTGTCCTAATAAAACTAAGTAAAAAAACTGTAACGGTTATTTAGGACTAGTCATTATAAGCCATTCATTAAGAAATGTCTTAACCCAAGATGTTTGATTCCATTGTCGTCAGATTCTCTTACAAAAGGAGTGACTGAAATGACATATTTTGGATAATGATCTTCTATCTTTCTCAGTTGTCCAAACTCCCTCCTACGAGTCTCTTCATTAGCTATTATATATGACACTTGTATATAGGCTCTGCTATTCTTTTTCGTACAGACAAAATCTATTTCACCAGCCTGTAAATGTCCTATTTTAACTTCATAACCATCATATACGAGTTGCAAATAAACGATATTTTCGATAATTTTCTCAATATCGTTCTCTCGCTCGCCACCTATACAATAATTTCTCAATCCTATATCACCAAAATAACTTTTCCCATTACTTTCCAATATTTTTTTCCCATGTATGTCGAATCGTTTTACATCATTTATGATAAATGCATCATTCAAATAACGAATATAATCAAGCACCAAGTTGGAAGTCACACCAAGATTCTGTGATTTCATATATTTGCTGATACTTGTTGCAGAATTAGGCTTTCCAATGGTGTCAGCAATAAAAGTGATCAATCTATTTAAGAATGAGACATTTCTAATTTGATGACGTTCGATAATATCTTTCAAAACAACCGTACTATAAACACTTTTGAAATAATCATTTACCATGTCGTCATCATCCAATCCTATCATTTTTAATCCTGGCAGCCCACCATAATTAATATATTTCATCAAAGAATCATCCGAATCTATCAATTTGTGGAACTCAAGAAACTCTTTATAAGTTAGACTTTGGATATAAACTTCTTTGTAACGTCCTCCTATCAGCGTACTTAATTCTCCAGAAAGCATTTGTGAGTTGCTTCCTGTAATGATAATATCTATATTTTCTTCTGTTATGTAGCTTCTTACAGAACGTTCCCATCTCAGAATATTTTGGACTTCATCAATAAGGATATAGTTATGTTTATCTGATTGTAACTGACTATCTATATAGTCATTGAGTTGCTCATCAGTTATTATAAAGTTAAAATTCTTCTTTTCTTTGTCAATATAGATCAAATTTGATTCAATATCATTTTCATGTCTTTGAATAAAGTCTTTAAGCAGACAACTTTTGCCAACACGTCGTTGTCCTGTAAGAACAACTACAAGACCCTTACCAATCCAAGCATCTATTTCATCCGCATATTTTTTTCTTGAAATGACCTCCATACCTCTTTATTTTTATTGATTATACTCAACAAAAATACAAAAAAATGCAATTCTATTTACTATACTCAACAAAAAACACAATAACAAAGAAATCAAATCATTTATTTTTTAACGTGAGTTCGTATTCAATTTTTAATAATCTCAAATTCTATATGGATTTGGTTATGTCCTAGTTTAGACTGTTTTTTCGTTTTTTTTCCTCAAAAAAATCGTAGACATTCTTTGAGAACTTCTATCCTCTATGGTTTTATGCACCGCCTTCGGCTCGTGCTGGTAGGGAGGACAAGGGCGGAACGCCCTTTGCAATCCTAAAAATCAATGACTTATTTATCAACCGTAAACTAGGACAGAGTTATAAATTTATGGTGATTCGTCCAGATTTGTGTTGTTTTTAGAGATTATTCGTCAAGAAAAATGTAAAAATCTCAAAATATTCATCCAGATTTGTGTGTAAACAAGATTAAATTCGTCAAGAAAAATGTATTTTTGTGCTTAAAAAATATTGATTTTATGTATAGGACGATAATACAACAACTTATAGAATGGAAGAATAATCCTGATAGAAAACCATTGATACTTAAGGGGGCTCGACAGATTGGAAAGACGTGGATATTGAAGGAGTTTGGAAAGACTCAGTATCAACATGTGGCTTATGTCAGATGTGACAATGAACCAGTTGCTAGAAACTTATTCATGGATTACAATATCTCTCGTATACTTAAGGTAGTTGAGGCAATCACCAAAGTTCCAATAATTCCAGGCAAGACATTAATAATATTTGATGAGATACAAGAGGTAAAAGGAGGTATCCATTCTTTAAAATATTTCTGTGAGGAGGCACCAGAATACCACGTAGCGGCAGCAGGTTCTCTCCTTGGCTTGTTATTGCATCCTGGAGAATCATTCCCTGTTGGAAAAGTTGACATATTGGAGATGCATCCTATGTCTTTTTCTGAATTTCTTTTAGCTGTAAATGAAAGTCAACTTCTTGACTTTCTTGTAGAGAAAGATTGGGATAGCATTGGGATACTTCACGAAAGATATATTAATCTTTTGCGTCAATATTATTATGTAGGAGGAATGCCAGAAGCTGTGAACGCATATATAGAGGGTAAAACATTGGAATCTGTACGTAATATTCAACTATCTATATTGGAGGCTTACAGATTAGATATCTCTAAGCATGCTGAGACAAAAGTGGCTATGAGAATTCAACAAGTGTTCAATTCTATACCAATGCATTTAGCAAAAGAAAATAAGAAGTTTATCTTTAGTGCTGTGAAAAAAGGTGCTAGAGCAAATGACTTTGAAATAGCAATTCAGTGGTTAGTGGATGCAGGAATAGCAATTAAAGTACAACGTGTTAATTCTGGATTACCTCCTTTGAAATTCTATGAAGATATGGATTCATTTAAGCTTTATCTTCTTGATTGCGGACTTTTTGGTGCAATGGTAGAGGCTGATGCAAGTCAGGTGATTACGGGCGATAATGCTTTTCGTGAATACAAAGGAGCATTTACTGAGGAATTTGTCCTAGAGCAGTTAGTGACATTGTCCAAACGTAATATTTACTATTACAGCAAAGAAAATTCACAGATTGAAGTAGATTTTGTGTTTCAGATAAATGGAGTGTCGGTTCCTTTAGAAGTAAAAGCAGAAGAAAATGTAAAGGCAAAGTCTTTAAAACTCTTTCATAATGAGTTTTCGATAATTCATTCGTATAGGACATCGATGTGTAAATACAGAGAAGAAGAGTGGCTTACTAATATTCCTCTTTATGGTGTCAGAGAGTTTTTTAGTGGTTTATAGATTGAATCAGACTAAATAATAAAGGGGTTCATGAACAATCATGAACCCCTCTTGTGTTTAATATATTATATACAAACTCTTATAAGTCTTCTCCTACTGGAGCTTTCTTCCCGTTAGAGACCTCACCTTTGATGGTAAGTTTAGTTTCGCCAGCGTTAGACTTGACTGTGATAGTCTTGTTGAAAGCACCTGGACGACCAGTTGCGTTGTATGTTGCTTTGACAACACCTGTCTTGCCTGGTGCGACTGGAGTCTTTGTCCACTCTGGAGTTGTACAGCCACAACTAGCCTTTACTTCTTGTAGTACCAATGGCGCAGAGCCTGTGTTAGTAAACTTGAATTCGCAAGTTACTTTTCCTTTTGACTCATCAAATGTGCCAAAATTGTGTACTATTTCGTCGAACTTTATACCAGCACCGGCTGCAAATGAAACTGCTGCCATCAAAGCTGTGCATAAAGTAATAATTAGTCTTTTCATACTTCTATTTTATTAGAATATTAATAAATCCGTTCTCTAATGCAAATATAATAGTCTTTTGCTCTTATAACAAGTAATCAATATAGAAAAACACTCGCAAATAACATTTTTTAGGTTTAAATTCTAATTTTTGTTATAGGAATATTTGCCTCTAAGAGCCAAGTGCTCAGGTTAAGTAAAAGAATGATGATTGGGGTTCTATCTTGTTTTATGATTGATTTTCCTCTCATTCCCTCATAAACGTTGTAGGCTTTCTCAGGAAACTTCTATTCTCTTTGGTTTTATATATACTTGCCTTCAGTTCGCAATAGAGAGGAGGGGTTAGGGCGTCCCGACCTTGACAATCCTCTTATTTATTCTCGTCTTAACCTTTAGTCAAGTACATAATAAAAAAGAGACGCGATTGTTCGCGTCTCCTTGATCGTGGGTGGGCCCAACTGGGCTTGAACCAGTGACCCACGGGTTATGAGTCCGTTGCTCTAACCAACTGAGCTATAGGCCCGAAACCAACTATTGAAAAGTCAGTTTTTGAAATCGAGTGCAAAAGTAGGAAACTTTTGTTTCAAAACCAAAATTTTCCTTAATTTTTTATGCTGACGACTTGTATTTTATTTACACATTGAATCTAAAGTGCATCAAATCACCATCTTGGCAGACATATTCTTTTCCTTCGATTGAAATCTTGCCAGCCTCACGACATGCAGCCTCGCTTCCAAGAGCTACGAAATCGTCGTACTTGATGACCTCAGCACGGATAAATCCTTTCTCAAAATCTGAGTGGATGATTCCTGCACATTGTGGAGCCTTTGATCCACGGATGAATGTCCATGCTCTTACCTCCTGTACTCCTGCTGTGAAGTATGTCTGAAGATCCAAAAGCTTGTAGGCCGACTTAATCAAACGTACAACGCCAGATTCTTTCAAACCTGCTGCTTCAAGAAACTCCTGACGCTCCTCAAATGTCTCAAGTTCGTTGATGTCTGCCTCTGTCGCTGCGGCAACGATAAGCATCTCTGCATTTTCGTCTTTGATAGCCTCTTTCACAGCCTCAGTATACTTGTTTCCGTTTACAGCGCTTTCTTCGTCTACGTTGCAAACATACAAGACTGGCTTTGTTGTTAGAAGATACAAGTCTTTTACCAACTCTTTCTCCTCTTTTGTAAGCTCTGTTGCTCTCGCTGATCTTCCCTCAAGCAATGTGGCCCTATATTTTTCAAGCACTTCACATGTTGCTTTCGCTACTTTGTCTCCTCCTGTCTGAGCCTGCTTTTTAAGCTTTGTCAATCGGCTCTCTACAGTCTCAAGATCCTTAAGCTGAAGCTCAGTGTCGATGATTTCCTTGTCGCGCACTGGATCTACACTTCCGTCTACGTGAGTGACATTGTCGTTGTCGAAGCAGCGAAGAACGTGTAGGATAGCGTCTGTCTCACGGATGTTTGCCAAAAACTTGTTTCCAAGTCCTTCTCCTTTACTTGCTCCCTTCACCAATCCGGCGATGTCTACGATTTCAACTGTTGTAGGGACAACACGCTGCGGGTGAACAAGGTTTTCCAAAGTCACCAAACGATCATCTGGTACAGTAATGACTCCGACGTTAGGTTCGATAGTACAGAATGGAAAGTTTGCTGCCTGTGCCTTTGCGTTCGACAAGCAGTTGAAAAGAGTCGATTTGCCTACATTTGGCAAGCCGACAATACCGCATTGAAGTGCCATTTTATATAATCTTTTTAGTTTTTTTACAAAAGTTTTCGCAAAAGTAATCAAAATTGTCGATTTGCGAAAATGTGGCGGTAATTATAAATTTGCGGAGAAATTGTAAAGACGTGATGGTGTCACATCTCAAGAAACAACATTTGTGTATGAACATATTAGATCATAAGGTCTTTGTTTTCGACCTTGGCATGGTGCTTGTGAGCCTTTATCGCAAAGAGTGTATAGAGAATTTCCGTTTGCTTGGAATAGAGGATGCGGCGGCTATGATTGGCAATAGTTCCCAAAATGGACCGTTTGGAGCTTTGGAATATGGATTGATTTCTGTGGAGAAATTCTGCGATGAATTGGCTCAAATTTCAAGTAAAAAGATCACTGAAAAGGATATTTTGAATGCGTGGAATTCTATGATTGGCGAGACTCCCGTCGACTTGCTTAATATGATTTACCGGCTCCGCCATGAGTTTGGCAAGACGGTGTGTATGCTCAGCAACGTCAACCAACCGCATATCGACAATGTGATGCAGAATCATTTTTGTCAGGTGGCAGGACGTAATATCCATGATTATTTTGATGCCCTTTATTTATCTCATGAGCTTCATCTTAAAAAGCCAGAACCAAAAATTTTTGAGACGGTGGGGCAGAGCATCCACGAAAAATTTGGATTCTGTGGCAGTGATATCATCTTTTTCGACGATAGCCGCGACAATGTGGATATGGCTATCCGATATGGATGGGATAGCGTCGTCATCGCTAATACGGATGAGACTATGGAGATGCTTAGAAAAATGCTAAATTCAAAATGCGGAATGCAAAATGATTAAAAGAAAAGACACGTATGTTCGTGCGTCTACATGTTCTCATCCTGATATTTCTTTCTTGCAATTTTCACCTTTTCACGAGAGTAGGATAGTGGGATCGCCTCTTCTTTTTGAGTGAAAGAGGCGTCTTCAGGAAACGATTCGAAAATCTTTTTCAATTTTTTGTATTCACTCTCTTTCAACACATTCTCTTCTTTGATCATGCCTTTTTCCACAAAGCTGGCGATGTCGTCAGCGATCACTGTCGGTGGCTCTTTCAGTCTCACCGCTATATCTGTGAGTGGCATATTGTCCGCAAAGAGAGTTTTGGCTGAGTTACGACGCTCATTGGTTGACAATCTGTTTGCCACGGCATTATTTTTTTCTTTGCTTTTCCAGAAATAATATATGTCGACGATAGGCATGGACACTCTTTCTTTAATCTCCTTACGTAAATCGTGGATCGATATGTCTGTTTTTTTCGACAACACTTTGTCAATCATATTGAGTTGGGATTCATCTATTACATCTTCTGCCTTCAGTTCACAGTTGTAAACCAGTTTTGTAAGATGGTTTTCGATAGTGCCGAGAGAAAGAGACCTTTCGTCGACAATCTCCTGAATGGATTTCCCTTCTTTGAAAAGAATCAATGTTTTTTGATATGTGTCTGGTTCCGACGACTTAGATGATTTTGAAGATTTTGTTTTTTTCGACGAAGCTTTTGTCATCAACTCTTTTTCTTCATCTGTCAGTTTGTCGTCTCTTTTATCTGCGATGAATTGTCGTACGATTTTGACGATTTCATCGCCATATTTGGTTATTCTCTTGGTTCCTAGTCCAGGGATTGTTTTCATGTCCTCCGTGCTCTTAGGCAGACGGGCGGCAATCTCCTGCAGGGTCTTCATACTCATAACGTAGGCAAGAGGTCCGCCGTCAGCTTTGTCGGATCTCCATATAGTCAGACGGTGTTGAAGTACAGGATCAACGCCAGCTACAGTCATATCTGCCTTAGTACGTTCAAGTTTGCCCATCTCAATATCCAGAGTGGCTTTAGCGCGTGCTTCAAGAAATGAAGTTGTGGTGAACGGTTGTTCCTTAAAAGCTGTCAGTAGAGCAATTTTCACTCGTACAAGTTTGACGAATTCAGCTGTTTGGGCATTATAAGCGTCTTCCACCGATCGATTGTCAAGCTCGATGTCTTCATTATAGATGTCAATGTCGATGTCTGCAAGTTTGCCGAGAAAATAGCCTACGGCGGCTTTAATACGCTGTTGGAGATGCTCATCTGTGTATATGTTGCTTGCAGCGTCTACCAAGGCAGTATATTGGTTTCTGAATTTGTTTGCTACATCCACAATCTCAGAGGTCAAAGACTTGTATTCGGCGCTTATAAGTTCACACAATTTAGGCATCAGATTATGAAGTGGGTTGCCTGTCTGAGCCATGTTGAACACACGTCCGAAGATCTGATGAATGTCTGTAAAATCGAACATCTCGTTGAGAAGCACTATCATGTATCGCTTCTGTAGTTGAGGCAGTGCTTCTTCGATATTAGCAGCTCGTTCTCCTTCATACTGCATATAACGCGTGACGTTTAAGTCGGTGATGATGGATTCAAGTTTGATAGGTGATTTTAGCACCATTCCATCGAGACTTTTGCATCTGCTTAATGCCACATACACTTGTCCGTGAGAGAATGAGGCAATGGCGTCGATGATAGCTCTGTCGAAAGTCAGACCTTGGCTTTTATGGATTGTGATTGCCCAAGCAAGACGGAGTGGAAATTGGGAAAACGAGCCTACCACTTCTTCATACTGATCTTTCGACTCTTTGTCTATTTTTATTTCAGTGTTTTCCCACGTTTCTCGCTCTGCCACAATCGGAAAAGCGTCTTCTTTGCATTTTATAGTGATTTTATGCTCAGAAAGATCAATGATTGTGCCAATTTTGCCATTATAATAGTTTGCTTCTCTGTTGTTGCGGGTGAACATCACCTGAGCGCCAATTTTGAGTTCAAGAGATTCGTCCACGGGATACATTGATTCTGGGAACCTGTCTTTGATTATGGCATTGTAGATATTGGACTCTTCTTCCAGTTCATTCAATTTTTTCTCGTTGAATGCGTCTGCTATTTTATTGTGGGTGGTCAGGAATATTTCGCCCTCCTTAGGCTCATATTCTGGCAGATAATGTTTGTTTAGCTCGTTGAGTGACTCCATTGAGAGATGGTTGTTGCGAACTTCGTTGAGTATGCTGATAAATTTTTCATCTGCCTGACGGTAGATCTTTTTCAGTTCGATAGTGACATAGGAAGACTCTTGCAATGCTTTGCTGCTGAAAAAGAAAGGCGTGGAGTAGTGCTTCTGCATCAAAGCCCAGTCTTCGTCCCTTACAACAGGGGGAAGCTGCTGTAAATCTCCGATGAAAAGGCACTGAACGCCACCAAATGGAGAATATTTTTGCTTGCGGTACTCTCTGAGCCTGTCGTCGATAGCATCCAACAGGTCGGCACGAACCATACTGATCTCGTCGATCACCAGCAAATCGATGGTTCGAAAAATGTTGATTTTATCCTTTTTTATTTGCCCTTTCTCTTTTTTGTATTCCGGAAGAAAAGGAGTGAAAGGGAGCTGGAAAAACGAGTGGATGGTCTGACCTTTGGCATTGATAGCAGCCACACCAGTAGGGGCAAGCACTACCATTCGTTTGGCGGTCTGAGTCCTTAACAGATTCAGAAAGGTAGTTTTGCCTGTGCCCGCATTTCCGGTCAGAAAAATATTCTCGTTAGTTGTCTCAATCAGCTTTTTAGCCAATTGCATCTCTTTGTTAATCTCAATCGCCATAATCAGGATTGTTTGTCTGTTACTATTTAAATATGTATTATACTTTTATTATTCTTCTTTATTCTCTCTTTTATGTTTCCATCTGCGATGTGTCCAAAGCCAGTCAGAAGGATATTCCTGGATGCTTTTTTCAAGTAGACGGGCATATTTCTCTGTCGCCGCATATTCTTCCTCTTCTGCCACGTTGACGGAAAGTACCGTCAAACGATATTTATAGTATCCGCGCTTAATGCGTACCACGTCGGCATACACGTAGGCTGATTTGAACATCCTTGCCATTCTTTCAGGGCCGGATAGAAAAGGAGTGTCTTGATGAAGAAATTCTGTCCAGTAATCGATGTTTTTTATGCTTGGAGTTTGGTCGGCAAGCAGTCCAAGACCAAATGTTTTTTCTCCTTTCCTATATTTGAGAAGAGGACGGATGATGTCGTTTTTGTCTACCAATTCCATACCCAAACGGTTGCGGATGCTCTTTAAAAATGCGTTTATATATGGGTTTTTAGCCGGACGGTTGACCTCTACACCGACAAGATTAGGGCAGTCAAGTTGCCAATAAAGAGCGGGCATCCATTCCCAATTGCCTTTGTGGGAAGAGGCGAACATCATGTTCCTACCCTCTTTAATAAGGTTTGCCATTGCGTCACGGTTCTCAAATTCCACGTGTCTAAGGATGTCGTCGTAGCTCATTCTGTAGGTTTTGATCCATTCCACAATCATATCGCAGAAATGGTGGTAGAATTGCTTTTCGATGGTTCTCCTTTCGTCTTCACTCTTTTCAGGAAATGAGTTTGCAAGATTCTCTTTGACCACTTTTCTACGGTATCTCACGATATATCTGACAACATAGTAAAGCATGTCAGAAATAAAATACAACACGCAGAATGGAAGCAAACTGAGCGACGCTATTGCTCCACGCATCAAATAATACGCCAGTTTATTTTTTATATCCTGCAATTTCTCTTTCATTATAACGTCTTTTGAAACTGTCTTTGTTTTTATCTAAATTGTTATATCATTGAATTTAATCAGCTAAACTGAAAAAAGGGTTGCCGTTTTGCTCATTCTTTCCAATTTGCAGAAAAGAAGGAGGTCTGGACGTTACATCCTTTAATAATATCCTCATTTTCAATAGCCAAAACTCTGTGTCGAGAGTTGACTCCTGACACAGAGTATAAATTGCACTTATTGTTCGTAAATTGAGAATGTAACGCGTCTGTTTTTAGCTTTGCCTTCGTCGGTGCCACTCACGTCAACAGGCTCCTTATCCTTCATGTCCTTGACATCAAGCTGGTCGGCTGCTGTGCCTTTGTCTTTAAGGATGTCACGGATGAAGAAAGCACGTTCGATGCCGATGGCATTATTGTAATCCATCTCCATCTTATCAGCATGACCCTTAATCAAAAGACCCTTGCTAGGCTGTAGACGAAGAAGCACTTTCATGTCTTCAAACGCCACTTCCATATCCTCGGTAGATGTGAATCCACTTTCATTGAATGGGAATGTGAACATGGTGTTCATCTCCTCGCTCAACATTTTGATGGCATCTTCAGCGTTAAGCGCATATTCAGCAAATTTAAGATGACGACGCTCGTTCCAAGTTATGTCAAGTTTTTCAAATGATGTCAGAGTGTCGTAGGCGGTTATAGTGTTTCTATACTTAACCTTCTTTTCTTCAGTGACATTTTCAATTTCGCCAAGTTGGGAAATCAATTTCTTCACTTTTGCCACCTCTTCACGAGAGTATCGGATGTAGATCAAAGAATCAGGCAGATGGTGTATGCTGTCTCGAGCAAGCAAAGCCTCTTTCACTTCAGGAGCAATCATTGGCTCCTCGGAAGGAATCTCTTTGTTTTCTGGCATCTCATGCTTTTTCTTTACCTTGTCTGTCGGAAGAGTGACTGCCATTTTGAATCCGGCAGCGATTGTTCCTACCTTGGTGATCTGGTCACTTTCAAGCATAGTCGTGTATACTCCTTCTGGGGAGAATAGTTTTTTGTCGGATTTTGCGTCGACGACATCTGTGAAACCATAGTTTACGTACAAGCCGGCATACATGCCAAGTTTTGACGAGAACCATTTTGTCAAACCAAAATCAAGGAAGAAAGAGCAGGTTGTCTTTTTGGTTGTGATATCACCCTCGAAATCGAGTAGAGAATAGTCAGTTTCAAGATCTTTTGTTGTGTTAGATTCCTGTAAGTACAAGGAACGGGATAAACTTCCTTCTGTGACTTCATAGGTATGACGGACAGGGAATCCGACTTTCACACCGAACCCAGTCAAGAAATCTACACTGTATGTGATATTGTTACGATAGTAAAAACCGATAGGAATTTCAAGTTGAGCATATTTTTGTTTCTCTTCCCAACTTTGGAAATGAGTGGCAAGAATGTCTCCATTCGTATCTGTATTCTTTTCGTCGTATGAACTGATTTTTCCGTAGCTGTTGAAGAAAGCGACTCCAAAGCCTGTACCAAAACCAATATAGTCGTTGAAGAAATGACGATAGTTAAAAGAAGTTCCACCGCCAAGATTAGCTTGGTTTTTTAATGCAACTGAATATGCATCATACATCAATCCATGCACACCTCCATTGACTTGAAGTTCAATTTGGTTGTGTGCGTATTGTGCGTTAGCTCCTGTTGCCACGCAAAGTCCTAATAAAATCCCTGCCGTTTTCCTTTTCATACAAAAAAACTTACATAAATCACTTGACCATTCAATTCTCAAAGATATAATTTATTTTAGGAAATTATAACTTTATGAATAAAAAATTGTATGTTTGCAAAAGAGATTTGAAAATAACAGAAAAAAACAATAAAAATTTCAAGGAGGTCTTATGGTCTTATTAATGATTTGTCTGTTTGTCCTTGGCTATGTGGCTATAGCGACAGAACATCAGATTCACGTCAACAAAGCGGCTAGTGCTTTGATTTTGTGTTCATTGCTTTGGACAATCTACATTTTTTATGCACCAGCGCTTAACACACCGGTTGGTGTTCAAAAGACAACAGATTATGTGACAAAGGTTGAGCTTATCGAAGGTGTTGGTGAGGTTGCGGAAATTCTGTTCTTCCTAATGGGAGCGATGACAATCGTGGAATTGATAGATGTACACGGTGGATTCAATATAATCACAAGACGAATCACGACAAAAAATAAGAAAACCCTTCTTTTTATCCTTACAGGCATCACTTTTGTAATGTCAGCGGTGCTTGATAATCTTACTACTACAATCGTTATTGTGATGCTGCTAAGAAAATTGGTGCAGGATCAGAAAGAACGCTGGTATTTTGCGGCGGTAGTTATTTTGGCCGCTAATGCTGGAGGAGCTTTCTCTCCAATCGGGGATGTCACTACAATCATGCTTTGGGTGAAGGGTAACGTTACGACATCCCATTTGATTCCTGAACTTATTCTGCCATCTATTGTCGCAGCAGCGTTGCCTATGGTTATAATGTCAAGAAAACTACATGGATCTTTGGAAGAATCAACGGATGTTGTTGATGCAGAGTCACATGAACTATCTGTTGCAGAAATGGTGACAAATAGGGAACGTAATATCATTTTCTATTTGGGTATTGGAGCTTTGGTGTTTGTCCCTATCTTTAAGGCAATCACACATCTTCCTCCTTATTTGGGAGTGTCTCTTGGACTTGGTGTTTTGTGGGTGTACACTGAAATCATGTATCATGAGAAGGGCGACTCTATAAAGGAAGAGAAAAAGGCTCGTATCCAGAAGGTTGTCAAGAGAATAGACATGACAACAATTCTGTTCTTCTTAGGTATTTTGATGGCGGTGAACGCGTTGTCATTTGCGGGAATTCTACGTGAGTTGAGTGTATGGCTAGACGAAAGTGTCGGAAACATTTATGCAATCAATATTATTATTGGTGTCCTTTCTTCAATTGTAGACAATGTTCCACTTGTGGCTGGTGCCATGAAGATGTACGAGGTTGATCCAGCGACAGCTTATTTTGCAGTCGACGGTGCATTCTGGTTGTTCCTTGCATATTGTGCTGGAGTAGGTGGAAGTATCTTGATTGTAGGCTCAGCAGCCGGAGTAGTTGTTATGGGACTTGAGAAGGTAAGTTTCGGATGGTATTTGAAGGAGGTCTCATTGATAGCATTGCTTGGATATTTGGCAGGAGCTTTGATGTTCATCATACAAGACACATACATTGTGCCATTGTTTAATTAAACAATAGAATTCTGATATATGCACTGGAGATCTGTATTTTTATATATTGCATTATGCAGTATTTCACTAACTGCGTGTGATAAAGAAAAAGAAGAACAAAATTCATCTTCGGATTCGTTCAGCAATGAGAAATATGCTATATATATGGCATTTGTTTATGACAGTATACCTTCTGCATCGTCGAAGAACATTACATGTTCTGGAATATGGTCTAATGCAAAATATAGTGCAGAATCTCCGTCTATACATAAATTGTCTCCGGGACGAGATGAAGGTGTTGAGGTTTTTGATATTTGTGTGACGGAAGACAAAAATGTCTATGCGGCAGGATGTTTTGGAAATGCGGCTGTATATTGGGAGAATGACAAGGAAGTCGAGTTGCCAGAAGGACGAGTTGCAATGGGAATAGGAGTTGATCCTAAAGGAATAGTCTACACTTGTGGATTTCAAAAGGAGGGATATGATGAATCTGCAAAGATGTGGATAGGTACTAATCCTAAGGTTTTGAAAAATGGTACGAGAGCTCAAAAATTGAGTTTTTATAATGGCAGATGTTATATTGCAGGATATGGCAATAATGAAGAAAATGAAGTTGAGGAGGCTCGTATTTGGATAGACGGACAGGCATATAATAAATTGTCACAAGATAATGATGACAAAAATAAAAATGGAGATTATCCTGCTTTGGCTAATGATATAGCTTCTGATGGAGATAATTGGTGGTGTGTTGGACAGGAGAGAAATTCAGGAGTAGGATATTTGCCTAAGGTTTGGATCAATCGTTCCAACAACAATTTGAAACGAGAAGGTCCTGCGTCTTCTCTTACTTGTATAAAATATGAGAATGGAACGTTCTATATTGGAGGAAATGATGGTTATCATGCTATGTATTGGAGCGCTACTCAGAAAAGCAGTAAGGAAAACAGAATAAATAATTGTCAGGAGTACGATTTGTCATCAGGTGTGACGCAGGCAAAAGTAGATGACATAGATGTTTTGAACGGAATAGTTGTTTGTTGTGGGTATGAGAGATCTGCAACAGGATCAAATATTCCAAAGTTGTGGATAAATGGTTCCGAATATCCTCTTGGAGAGCAATTAAACAATTACAGCAATGTAAGACCTTGTGCTGTTGCAATAGTAAAAAGATAAAAATTAGAGCCATAGAATGGACTTAAGTATATCAGTACCATATTTCTGCTTTATGGCCATACTTGTGATGTTGGTATTTGTAGAGTTTAATCTACAAAACCATAATCACAGAACTAAATATGTTTTCATATTCTCGCTATTTTTGTTCACCCTATTTGTAGGATTGAAGGGATGGACAGGGATGGATGTAATGATGTATTATGAGAATTATCAAGAAGCCCCGACGTTGGGAGAATTCGTTTTAGGACATTATTCCAAGGATTGGTATACAGATTTTGAAATAGGATTTAATCTGTTTGAAGTTCTTGCAAAAACGCTTGGGATGAGCTATTGGCAGTTTCAGTTTGTATATGTCTTGATAGATTCAATCATACTATTCTATTTTTTCAGGCGCGAAACCAATTATTGCGTTTTGGCATTGCTTATTTATTTCATATGGTGGGGATGGGTATTCCATGCAGAGCAATTGCGTAATGCAAATTCTGTATTGTTGTTTATGATGTCATTGAAATATGTTAGGAACAAGCAGGTATTCTCTTATGTCTTGCTAAATCTTTTGGGAATGACATTTCATACGACATCTCTATTTTATATAATGGCATATCCACTTTTGAGAATCACGTTGACAAAGAATCAGTTGTTGTGGATATTTACGGTGGTCATGTTGATTTTCATATTTAGAATTAAATTTATCAATATCGTATTGACGGGACTATACACTTATGGAGGTCAACATATAGCGTCGAAAATACAGAAATACTATATTAATATAGTTTATGCAGATTCTTATTATAATATAGGTATGAGAAAGATAATTGTTTGTTTTGCATACATAATGTTCTTTTTCGCACCTAATTATTTCAAGGTCAGTAAAAACATAGATAATGTCACAAAGAATGTTTTTGTTATTTATTTTATCCTTGTCTTTTCACTTTGTGAGATTAGGGTATTACAGGATAGAGCATCTTCTTTATTCTGTATTGGATTGATAATGTTATTTGTGCAATATTATGCAGATTTGAAGGCTCGTTTACACAAGCAACTTTATATTTTATGTGTTATAGGAATCATGTTCATCACAGGATTCAAGTACTTTAGTGTTGAATCATATCGTTACCGAACATCCTTTACTGCGGATGCAGACTATGCTCGTTATGATGACGAGTTAGAGAAACGTAAGCTTGAAGAGTATCTTGATGCTGTCAAGCGAAATAAGGATGTGAAGAAAGAAAAAAACGATCAATTGAAGGATTTTGATAGAATTCGTGCTGAACAAGGAATTGAGAAAGTGAAGGATCAAAAGTTGCATCGCCAGAAACCTGTTAAGAAAAAGTCAAAAACAAAGAAAAATCTTGATGATGAATTTGAAGATTATGAGGAGGAAGAATTATATAAGCTAGAGAAGGAATTGGAAAATCGTAAATCATATAAAGATACTGACAATAAGACTCGAAATGAATCTGAAGAAGATATAGATGAAGAAGAAGATAAAGATGATGATGAAGAGTCGATTGGAAATGACAATACTCGTCGCACGGGACATAAAGAATCATCTACTAAGAATAGATTAAATAGACGATGAAATGGCGGAAAATCAGATAGAATTTCGACAAAAGGAGATTGTAAGAGTAACTTTAATAGGAACAGTGATAAATGCTATCCTTATCGTATTAAAGTTTACTGCGGGGATATTGGGTAATTCAGTGGCAATGATAGCAGATGGAGTCCATTCGCTCAGTGATTTTCTAACAGATTTTGTAGTTATTGTGATGTTAAGGATTAGCAGTAAACCTTCTGATGAAGATCATGCATTTGGACATGGCAAATATGAGACGCTAGCAACCACGATTATTGGTTTGCTTTTGATTCTTGTGGGTGGAGGCATCTTATGGAGTGGCTCAGTAAAAATATATTATTTTTTGATTAATGGAGAGAAACTTGTGTCGCCGGGATGGTTTGCGTTTGGGGCAGCAATAGCTAGTATTCTTATGAAAGAGGGAATCTATCAGTATACCATAATAAAGAGTAAGAATCTTAATAGTGAGGCTCTGGTGGCGAATGCCTGGCATCACCGTAGTGATGCTCTCTCATCTATTGGTACTGCAATAGGTATCGGTGCAGCTTGTTTACTTGGTTCACAATGGGCGATTCTTGATCCATTGGCAGCAGTAATAGTTAGTTTTTTTATATTCAAGGTGGCTATTCAACTTATAAGAAGCAGCGTGAACCAGCTACTCGAGAGTAGTTTGCCAATAGAAGTTGAAAAAGAGATTGAGAAGATTGTCAGTTCTTATCCTGGTGTTACAGAAATGCACAATCTACGTACTCGTCAGATTGGAGTAAACTATGCCATAACAATGCATGTGAGAATGGATGGAAACATTTCCCTATATGAATCTCATGAAAAAGTAGATCAAATCGAGAAAGAGTTGAAAGAAAGGTTCGGTTATCAGACAATTATCAGTATACATGTGGAACCGTGGAAGAAGAATACAAGATCCGAGTAACTAAAAAAAGACATAATATTTTAGTCTAATGAATGGATTTCATTAAAATACATTATTTTTGAATTTGAAATTACAAACTTTAATCTAAATGAAACTATGGGATTATTTGGTGATATTTTGTCTACAGTTGGCAAAGTGGCTGTGGATGCGGTAAAAAGTGGAAAGGCAGAAGAGATAATCAAATCTATGGCTGGAGGAGCGAATGGAAATGGAGGTTTTGATGTCGGTACAGGTTTGAAGGCGGCCCTTAAGGTTGGAATTGAGACTGCAGCAAAAAATCTTGGTGCAGAAGATGGTTATCTTGCAGACGCTGCTGTACGTATAGGTTTACCGAAAGAAGCAATCACGACATTTAACGCTGTGCAGCAAGTTTCTAGCAATCCAACGTTTAATTCAATGCTAAATGCATCAGGTTTGTCTATTCCTGATTCTGACACAATAATCAAACTGTTCAACCGTGCAGCAGAAAACGCGGCTCCAAAGTCTATTGACATTTTTACGAATGCAATCACAAACATTTCGTTTGCTGATGCGGAACAGTTGTTGTTTGGAGCTGATAATGCAGCGACTCAGTATCTTCATAAAAACACGTTCAATCAGCTGACGGAGGCATTTGTGCCGTCTATCACAGACTCTTTGAATACTATTAAGGTGGCGAATGTAACTCCAACTGCAGCTTGGAACACGTATGCTACATACAACAACAAACTGGTAGAGTTGCTTGATAACAACACAGCAAAGATGGCTCTTGAAATGGTACGCAAACTTGGAGTTGTGCCTGATGAGATTTTTGAAAAATTGAGAACAATCAACCAAGTAAATCCGGATTTGTCTGGTTACATCACAGGTGAAGCATTGAATGGCTTGTTCACCAAGGTTTCAGAGAAGGAATACGATATCCGCCACAATGCTAGTGCTCGTGTTTCTGATGTACTTCAGAGTGTGTTCGGAAGACTTGATAAATAGTCATTTGATTTGAGATGGCCGTGAATATGAAATCACGGCCATTTATTTTGCAAATATACTAATTCTTTACAGTGCCCTTTAGCTGGTTCTATAAAACCAAGAAGCAAATATATACGTAAATAAAAAGGAGACAGAAGTCTCCAATAGGTTTGATAATTTTATTGCTAAAACCAATGAAAGACCAAGGGAAAAATTCGGCTTTGAACCCCCGAAAAGACGTTTCTTCTGTTTTTCCCAAATATTGCACTTGCTCCTTGACTTTAGAGGCTGTATTAACTGGTTACCGATGTTGTAAATAAAATTCTATTTTTTTGTTGTGTGTGTAAAAAATATGTAATTTTGTTACATTTTTGTGGAATGATTCTTGGAATAGGTGTTTGCAAAGTGATTTTAGAAATATTTGAATAAAAATTAAGTAATTAATCCATATGAACAAGATTCTTAGGTATTTTCTGATAAGGCTGTTGGTTTTTACGCCGAAATGTTGGCCAGATCGATTTTATTTGAAAAGTTTATATTATGTTGACAATGGAAAACATCTCAATTTGGATAATCCTACAACATTTAATGAGAAACTAAACTGGATGAAATTCCATGATCAAAATCCATTGTACAGAACGCTTGTTGATAAGTACAAGGTAAAAAAAATTGTAGAGGAAAAAATAGGATCAGAGTATGTTGTCAAGAATTACGCTGTATATAATTCTGTGGATGAGATTGATTTGGATTCATTGCCTGATTCTTTTGTCTTAAAAGCAACTCATGATAGTGGTGGTGTAATTATATGTAAATCAAAATCATCATTTGATTTGCAAGCAGCAAAAAAGAAACTGAAAAGACAGTTGTCTATTGATTATTATTGGAAGACACGCGAATGGGTTTATAAAGATCCTGATCCTAAAATAATAGCAGACGAATATCTTGATGATCATTCAGGACATGAGTTGACAGACTACAAGTTTTGGTGTTTCAACGGAGAACCTAAGGTAATGTATATTACCAACAAAGGGAAGAATATAAAGGAGAATTTTTATGACATGGATTTTGCACCTTTGGATATCAATCATGGATTTCCTAGGGTAGTTCCAGAGTTCGAGAAACCAGAACAATTTGAACTAATGAAAGAATTGGCTAAAAAGTTATCCCAAGGTATACCTTTTGTTAGAGTTGATTTTTTCAATTTAAATGGTAGAGTGTATTTTGGAGAATTTACATTTTATGATTGGGCTGGTCTTAAAGCATTTGTTGATGACGAATGGGATAGAAAATTAGGAAGTTGGATAAACTTACCTAAATAAAGAAAAGGAAAATAAAAGGTTGAGGGAAATCATCTCCTTCAACCTTTATTTTTCAATTTGTTGTGTAATGGTTCATAAATGTGCATAAACTTGTATGACAGACAAAGAAATTTATTAGAAGATGAAAAATAAAAGTCAAAAAGCATGATAGATTTTGTAAAAAAAAATATAATTCAAAAGTCCATCACTACTTTTTTTTTAACTTTGCAATTGTATTTGTGACGATACATCTATCATTAAAACAACTAACAAGCGATTTTCAAGTTACAAAACATAAAAGCATTAAAGTAGTGTCTTATCATAAAAATGAAAAAAAATACATTTTTAACATTAAGAAAAATAAATAAGGGCTTATTATTACTACATTGCGGAAGTTGGATTCAAAACCTATTATTCAAACTATTTTCAAGAGGAGAGTCCTTTGTCTCAATGACATCAGAAGAAGCCGAAAAACTACTTTCGGAAAAACATAATGATGTAAAAAGTTCTGCTATATGTGAAAATAAAATTACATCTCAGAATGTCGATCTTCAGATTGTTATACCTGTATATAAAGCAGAATTATTTTTAAGAAAATGTATTGATTCTATATTGAATCAAAAAACCAAATATAGTTTTAAAATAGTAGCTGTAAACGATGGATCTCCAGATAAAAGTGGAGATATATTACGTGAATATGAATCTGATGAAAGGGTTATAGTTTACACACAGGAAAATAGAGGTCATGCAGGAGCTCGCAATACAGCATTGAAGGAAATTTTTGCAAAATATATTACTTTTGTGGATTCAGATGACGAAATGCCGCAAGGTGCAATAGATGCAATGCTAAATGCGGCATTCGAGAATGATGCAGATATTGTGCAAGGATCTATGGATGATAAGACTTTAAGTGGTGTTATTTCATGCAATTATACCAACCAGTTAGACACTAATGCACCTAAGAGTGCAATGAAGGGATTTCCTTGTGGCAAGTTATTCAGGTCAGAGTTGTTTAAGTATATTTGTTTTCCTGAAAAATACTGGTTTGAAGATTCAAATATTGGCATGTTAATCGTGCCTAGAACAAAACATTTGGTTACTATTCCTGATGTAGTATACTATTATGTAGAAAATCCAAATAGTATCACTCATACTCATGTAGGAAAATCCAAAACTATCGACAGCTTTTATGTGACTCGAGCATTGCTTGCTGACCAAAAAAAATTGTTGGATACTGGTGAAGTACTTGATTATCCTATTGATTATATGTTTAATCAAATAGCCATTAATTGGCATCGTACTTTCCTATTAGGAGTTGACGTTGAATCTGCTATTTTTGTGTTGACAAGCGAAATGTTCAATAAACGTTTCCCTAATCCAACGTCATATGACTCTAAATATAAAAATCTATGTATGAGCTTAATTGATAAGGATTTTGCCCTATACCGTAGAGAATGTGCATTTTTGTAAGTTTTGACAATGAGCAACTACGCATCTGAAAATAAGAGAATTGCTAAGAATACTTTAGCCTTGTACGCTCGCACCATCATGGTAATGTTGGTGTCTTTATACGTGTCTAGAATTTTACTTGAAAAACTTGGAGTTAGCGATTATGGTGTCTATAGTGTTGTCGGTAGCATAGTGATTCTATTCTCTTTTCTTGATAATGCTTTGACGCAAGCATCTCAACGTTTTTTGGCGATATCACTTGGAGAAGGCGATGTTGACAAAATGAAAAAGGTTTTTAATACATCCGTTTCCATCCAAATCATAATGGTTGTGGTAGCGATTATATTATTGGAAACGGTAGGTGTGTGGTTTCTCAACAATCGTCTTTCTTTTCCAGAGGAAAGAGTGGAAGCGGCCAATTATGCATTCCAATTCTCAATCTTGACTTTTTGTTTGAATTTCCTTCGTACACCATATACAGCAAGTGTGGTGGCTTATGAGAGATTAGATTTTTTTGCGTATGCAAGCATTGTGGATGCATTATTTAAGCTAGGAATTGTGTTTGCTATTGGAATGACGGAGAAAGACAGACTTATTACCTATGCAGGGTTACTATCATTTGAGAGTTTTTCAATGATTATGGTTTACAAAATCTTTTGTAATCGCACTTTCTCAACTTGTAGGTACAATTGGATGTTGGATCGTTCAATTTTCAGAAAGATGTTCACATTTTCTGGTTGGACTCTATTTGGAGGATTTAGTAATGTTGCTACACAGAATGGATTCTTATTTCTTCTTAACATGTTTTGCGGTGTTGTAGCAAATGCAGCGATGGGTATTGCCAACCAGGTGTTGACAGCATTGGTGGCATTTATAGGCAGCTTCCAGACATCATTTAATCCTCAGATTGTAAAGTCATTTGCACAAGGCGAAAAAGATCGTGTAAATAGCCTTATAAATAGTACATCGAAATTTTCTTTTGCTTTGATGTTTATACCTGCTTGTTTGTTAATTATAAATATAGATCTTATATTGAAAATATGGCTCAATAATAATGTTCCTGCAGATGCTGGCCATTTTTGTCAAGTGTTGATAGCATGTTGTATCATAGATGCAATCACGGGTCCATTTAATTGTGCTATAATGGCGACTGGAAAAATCAGTAAATACCAATTGTCGATTGGTGGAAGTTTTTTGCTTGATTTGTCAATATCATATATCTTGTTTAAAATAGGAATTAAGCCATATTATTGGATTTTGTTGTCAAGATTCATGACAAGAGGTGTTTTAAACGGACTTATTGGATTACATTTCTTAAGAACATTAATAGGTTTTGATGTAAAGGTATATTTACAAAGAACTATAATGCCTATTTTTTCGCTTATAATAATGATGATGCCTTTTTTGTATATACTGTATACATATTTGGAAGGAGTCGATCTTTTATTTATCTCAGTGCCGGTTATAGCTGTAGTATATATATTTATTTGTTATTATGTGCTTTTCACTACATCGGAAAGAGAATATATATTTTCATTTGTAAAAAAGTTTGCTAATCGTGGAAAAATATAATTTCGTCTTCTTTTTGGAAGCTTTTTTTGAGTACAATAAGATTATATATGCTGAAATTGGGGAAAGACCAAATGTCAAGAATGTTTTTGGTTTTTATCCTAAGAATAAAATTTTAAGAATATTATATCAACTTCAGCATTCCAAAACAACAAACAAAATTTTCAGACTACCATTCAAATCAATATGGTTCAATACTTACTTCAAGAATGATTTTATAGATCAGAACAAACCGATAGTATTCATATTTGATGCAAGATTGTTGTCTTATGATTATATACGAGACTATGTTGTATGGCTTAGAAAAAAATATCCTGGGTGTAAGCTGGTTGTTAATTATATCGATATAGTTGCCACATGGCCGGATTGTGCTAAGCCGGATGCCATTAGGGGATTATTTGATATGTTAGTGAGTTACGATAGGGATGATGCTGATAAATATAATATGTATTATCATCCTACCGTCTATGCAGAAGCAAAAATATTAAAGCCAAACAATAAGCCTGAGACTGATGTGTTTTTTGTAGGTGGCGCCAAAAATCGTATGAAAATAATTCTTGAAACTTACGACAGATTGGAAAAGGCCGGATTAAAATGTTTCTTCTATGTGATGGATGCTAAACCTCCATATAATCAGGAAAGAAGTGGTATACGTTATGTTACTGAAAAAACATGGCTTTCGTACGAGGAGTGTGTTCAATACGTACAGCATACAAAATGCGTGTTGGAAATTATGCAGCAGGGAGCAAAAGGAGAAACCTTACGAGTATGGGAAGCAATTACATACGGAAAAATGTTGCTGACGAACAATTTGTTTATGACAAAATCAAGATTCTATGATCCTGATTATGTTTGTTTGATTTCAGAGAATGGAGATTTTGATACACAACGAATAAAGGATTATGTATGCAAACCGAATCCTTTTAAGGATAAAGTTTTGCCAGAAACGCTCCTTAAATATATCGCAGAAAATCTATGAATTATATACCAGCAATATATTTTAGTATATTAACATTAATCTTTTTCAAAAAAAGAGGTTTGGATTCGTGCACGTATATATCTTTTATATACATGGCGACATCTGTCTTTGCTGTTGGCATAGATATTATGGGATTGAATCCTAATCTAGTTTCTTTCGCTTCTTTGCTTCCGACAATTTTATATTGTTTATTACTGACATTATTCATCGTTCCAGCTGCCATTGTTGATTTTAATTCGTATGAAGGGCTGAAGTTCTGTAGCAAAAAATTCTTAAGATGGCTTAATTATATATATTTTTTCTCTTTTGTATGTTACATCGTTGCATACTCGGGAGACTTGCATTTCGTCCTCACATATGGTGATTTTGGAGAACTTAAATCATTAGTATATGAAGGTGATGGATATCAGTTGAAAACGTATTCGGCAATTATAGAGTTAATCCTATTCCCTGTTAGAGTCTTGGTTAACTCTAGTATGGTTATGGTTTTTGTTTTCTTATTCAATATCACTTTTCTGAATGAAAAATGGTGGATTAATGCAATGGCCATTATCGGATCAACTACTGTCATAATAGTTGGTATATTGCAGGTTGACCGTTCTGCCACATTTTTTTGGGTGCTTGTCACAGGTTTGGCTGTATCGATGTTCTGGAATCAGATGTCTGCTAAAATAAAAAGTGTTGCCATCGGATTCAGCACTGTTTTGATCCTTGCGGCTGCTGCTTATGCCATGTCTGTGACAAAAGACCGTTTTGCGGAGCGAGATGGAGGTACAGAGGGTGGAATAGTAATATATCTTGGACAACCATATTATCATTTTTGTGAATTATGGGATTATTATCCAGCACCTGATGGAATAACAACAAAGTCGCTTTTTACTGCATTCCACAGGTTTGTCCTTCATGATTTTGAAGGTACCGTACAATATCAGGCAGAAATGGGATTAAAAAGTAATATGGATTTAGGCGTATTCTATACGCATTTGGGTTCATTTTTGTTGTCTGCTGGAAAATTCGGTCCATTTATGATAACGAGTGTTTATCTAATAGTTTTCTATTTCCTATTCAAAGAGGAAAATAAATGGCAGATATCAAAAAATAAGGACGCAAATTGTTTGCCATTTGAAAAACTAATGGTAATGTTTTTTCTTCTTTGTATCCCTACTGTCGGATGTATATGCTACTATTATGATAACTATTATTTAGAGGTTCTCGTATATATTATAATTGCTGCCGTCTTTTTTTTCAAGGACGACGATATACAAATACTAAATACACATAAATAGAGGTATAAACAAAATACCACACTGTTAATTTTGAATGAAATAACGTCATGAGAAAAATATTGCTGATCACAGAACATTTGGGCTCAGGAGGAGCGGAACGTCAAATATGTGGTTTGGCTGCAATGTTAACGAAAACAGGTTATCCTTGCAAATTGATTACATACATAGACAACCAATTTTATGAGCCTTTTCTACGTCAAAATAACGTTGATTATGAGTTTCTGCCTGAATTGGCTAACCGGAAAACTCGTGTATGGCGTGTGGCAAAACATGTTCGTTCTTACAATCCTGATGTGGTTATCTCTTATCTGCCATCAGTCAACATAACTATGTGCCTTGCTAAACTGTTGTTTAAGTCTAAGTTGGTAGTGTCGGAACGTAATAACAATACGTGTATTACGAGACGGGATAAAATTCAGTTTAATCTCTATAGAATGGCTGATTCAATTGTGCCCAATAGTAATAGTCAGGGGAATTTTATTCGTACAAATTTTCCTTTCCTTAGTGAGAAAGTTTGTCCGATTATTAACTTTGTGGATGTAAACCGTTTTACGCCAGCTTCAAAACATGTTGATAATGAATCTTTACGTATCGTGACTGTAGCCCGTTATACAGAGCAGAAGAATATATTAGCTTATTTGAATGCAATACGAAAAGTAAAGGATTTGGGCTTGAATGTACATTTCGACTGGTATGGTGATAAAAAACACAATCCTGTCTATTATGCTCAAATAGAAAAGGAATATCAACAATTAGATATTGCTGATTATCTTACCCTCCATGAAACGAATCCGAAGATTGAGGAGGAATATCGCAAAGCAGATGTGTTTTGTCTTCCAAGTCTATATGAAGGATATCCGAATGTGGTTGTAGAAGCAATGTCTTGTGAATTGCCAATTATATGCAGTAATGTATATGAGAATCCATACATAGTGGAGGAAGGTGTCAATGGATTTTTATTTGATCCGGAAAGCATTGACGACATGGTAAACGCAATTCAAAAAATTGTATCTCTCACTAACGAGGAACGTCGTAGAATGGGAACGCTAAATCGTCAGTTATGTCTCAAGCGAAATACGGAAGAGGAGTTTTTAAACTCGTATATTAAACTAATAGAATCACTATAACTTTATGAATAGGGTTGCCCTTTTGTCTGAAAAAATTTATTATGGTAAAATTTAATGTATCTCTTGAAGGAAAGACGGTGCTTGTCACTGGAGCAGCGGGATTCATCGGTTCAAACTTGGTGAAGCGTCTGTTTCGTGACTTTAATAATATACGTGTGGTCGGACTCGATTCGATTACAGACTATTATGATGTGAATATCAAATATGAGCGACTTAAGGAGATTGAGAATCTTGGTCGTGATTGGAGGTTTGTGAAAGCCAACCTTGCAGATAAAAGTGTCGTAGATCAACTTTTTGCTGAGGAAAAATTCGCTGTCGTGGTGAATCTTGCGGCTCAGGCAGGTGTGAGATATTCAATCACCAATCCTGGTGCCTACATTGAATCAAACCTTATCGGCTTTTACAATATCCTCGAGGCTTGCCGTCATAATGAGGTGGAGCATCTTGTCTATGCGTCGTCTTCAAGTGTCTATGGATCAAATAAAAAGGTGCCATATTCCACGGACGATAAGGTGGACAACCCCGTCTCACTATATGCTGCC
>JAEIGA010003133.1_pt1 | contig 26032 bp, 29 predicted proteins | sample 9270691 | NCBI WGS metagenome assembly JAEIGA01 (sample SAMN17057246, study PRJNA624740) | gut metagenome | biome: biome; isolation source: fecal sample | host: Bos grunniens | place: China: Xizang | collected 2019
AATCTCTCTCGCCTCTATAGAGCCTTTGGCGATAGCATTTATATCAGCCTTATGAGCCAATATACACCCCCCTCGGATATCGAGATGCCGCCCCCGCTGGACCGCAGAGTCACCACCGCCGAATACGACGAGCTTGTCGACTTCGCCCTCGCAAAAGGCGTCAAGAATGCCTTTATCCAAGACAAGGCCTCCGCCACCGAAAGCTTCACCCCAGCCTTTGATATGAAATAAACCAAGCAAATATACTTAATACGGATAAACTCAAATCTTCTCTAAAGCAAAAGCAAGCGCTTCATATTGGCTTACAGCCAATATGAAGCGCTTGTGGCTTATTCATAAAACTCCAAGCTTTGCTTATAATATTCGTAAAGATAGTTAGCCAATATTATTGGCTATTGATTTGGGAGGCAAAGTATGTTTGACAGCTCCACTTTAGGTAAAAGAATACGTGAGGCCAGACTCAATAAGAAATTAACGCAGGAGCAGTTATCCGAAATGGTGGATATAGGCTCATACTATCTCGGAGAGATAGAAAGAGGTGTAAAAGTGCCGAGTCTTAAGGTGTTTGTTGAAATTTCCGATGCTCTCGGTGTGTCTTCGGACTCTCTTTTGCGTGATTCGGTTTCCGCAGGGATCGTCTACGTTAACAGCGAGATAACAAAGAAGCTTGACACTCTTACGCCTAAGCAGAGAGCCTCCGCTGTTGAAATTCTCGATGCTTACATTAGGTCTATAAAGTAATTTAACGTCATATAAATCAGTCGACAGAGGTGTAAATGCTCATCTCTGTCGTTTTTTGAATATTTTTTCAATAAAACGCATATTCGACATATTTCGGCAAAATTTTGTCAAATTATAGTATATAATTAGCATATAGCCAAGTAAATTGGCGAATAGCTAATGAAAGGAGAGGAAAAATGCAATTTGTAATCAGACGCCAGGTAGATAAATTTGGCAGGGTTGTATTGCCAAATGACTTGAGAAAGCACTATAAGATAGATAAGGGCGGTGTCGTTGTAATCGTTGCCACCGAAGAGGGAATTTTGCTGAAAAAACCTGAAAAAACAACGAATAATTAAATGAACTTAAATGGAAAATTCAGCATAAAATAAAAAGAACACAAGCCTTATCCCCAGATATCGCTTGTGTTCTTTTTGTAAACTTAATTATTTCGGTTAACCATACCGTAAAGCTCGGATTTCGACATTCCTCGGTCTTTAGCCGCACGTTTTATAGCGTCCATTCGTGAAAGCCCCAGAGCCTCGTAATGAGCAATATGCTCCTCAGGAGAGAGGGAGAGGAGAGGATTGTTCTCGTCATCGTAAGAAACTCCCGCTTCGGCAGCGCCCTCAACTATCAGCACGTATTCGCCTCTCGGCTCATTCTTTTCATAGTAGCTGACGGCTTCTCCTATGGTGCATCTTTGCACCTCTTCGTTGAGCTTTGTAAGCTCTCGGCAAAGAGCTATTTTTCTGCCTTCTCCAAAGGTAGAAAGTAAGTCCGAAAGGGTTGCCTTAAGCTTATGAGGCGCTTCGTATATAATCATAGTACGCTCTTCGTATTTGAGAACGGCAAGTCTTTTTGTCCTCTCTGCCTTTTGAGGTGAAATGAATCCCTCAAAACAGAATCTCCCCGTAGCAAGAGCCGAGAGAGAAAGAGCCGAAACCGCAGCGCAAGCTCCCGGGATAACCGAAACCCTGACACCCATATCTGCCGCAAGGCGCACAATGTCCTCTCCGGGATCGCTGATTGCAGGCATTCCCGCATCGGTAATAAGAGCGCAGGACTCACCCGAAGTAACCCTCGCAAGAATTTTCTCTCCGGCGCCTTTTTTATTATGCTCGTGATAGCTCACAAGCTCCTTTTTTATACCAAGACAGGAAAGAAGCTTCATTGAATTTCTCGTATCCTCAGCGGCAACGAAATCCACCTCTGAAAGCACCTTAACAGCCCTCTCGCTTATATCTGCAAGATTGCCGATAGGAGTCGCCACAAGATAAAGGGTGGCTTTTTCAACCCTGTTTTTTTCCTTTTCCATAATATCTCCAAGAAGGCTCCCTTTAAGTGAATTTTTCAGGAAAAGAGCCTGTATCCATTATATAATTCATATCGTCGGTATAGTTTTTATGCTCTCCGTCGGCATATATCAAGAGGGGAGGGGTAAGCTTAAGACCGCTCCTTCCCCCAAGTTTACCTTCCACAAGTACCATTGACGGGGGAAGGGTGGGGTCAGCGTGAACGAAGGTAAGCCTCTTAGGCTCGATTTTATTTTCCCGCATCGAATACATAAGGTCGGTCAGCCTGTCGGGGCGGTAAACCGCAAAAAAGGAGCCGCCGTATTTCAGCAGTCTTTTTGCGCTGTTAAGAAAATCGCCAATGCCGCCGCAAACCTCGTGCCTTGCTATATTTTTCTTTGAAGCCTCATTTGCCCGTCCGCTGTCAGTCTTCATGTACGGTGGATTGGTAAATACGACCTCATACCCGCCGTTGCCCTTATAATCCCTGAGGTCGGTAGCTTCTACCGTAAGATGCTCACAAAGACCGTTAAGCTCTGCGTTTCTTTCGGTAAGACGGGCGTATTCCTCCTGCACCTCAATGCAGAGGACGTCTGATAGCTTTCCTCTCGATAAAAGCAGTAAGGATATTATTCCGCTGCCCGAGCCAAGCTCGGCGCCAAGCTTTCCTTTAGTGTTTATATATCCCGCAAGGAGAAGCGCATCGGTGCCGAAGGTAAGCCCCTCTGGCTTTTGTATAAGAGATAGCGAATCGTTTACGTAGTCTATCCGCTCGTTTTCATAAAGCTCTATCATTATATCTTTACCTTTATAATAAAATTGGGTTGTCCCACAGCTTGAGGGGCAACCCAAAAAATATTGTGAAGAATTACTCTTCAACAGGTGCGCTAACGGGGCAAGCATCTGCGCAAGAGCCGCAGGAGATGCACTCATCAGCATTGATAACGAATTTGCCATCGCCCTCGGAAATGCAACCTACGGGACAAGCGTCAGCGCATGCGCCGCATGCGATGCATTCATCAGTAATTTTGTATGCCATACTAAAATACCTCCATAGTGTTTTTTTGCTAAATCTATTCTAACATATTTCGGGAAAAAATCAAGTATATTTTCAAAAAAAATTATTTCCTGCCCGCATTTTGTTGATATTATATAAATCACCAAAGAAAAATTCGTATATAAGTAGAACCAAAAACCTAAATTTTACACATTTTTCTATAAAAATCAATTGTCCTCAGCTATATCCTCGCTAAGCTCTTCCTCGTCCTCCTTGGGATTGCGCTTGGATTTTGCCGCACGCAGTATCTTTATATCCTTAACGGAATAAAGCTTCGGAGCGTCCTTTTCATTGTCGGAAAGCTTAACTCTTACCTGTCCCGCTAAAGGCTTTATTTCAATGACAGTTCCTTCACCGTCCGAGGTAAGAACGAGAGAGCCTGTGGGAGGAGTAACCCGAAGCGCCTCCTCGTAAACCTCGTGCTCGTAGCGAAGACAGCACATAAGTCTGCCACAAGCGCCGGAAACCTTGGCGGAGTTGAGAGAGAAATTCTGCTCCTTCGCCATCTTGATTGTAACCTGAACGAAATCCGAAAGGAAACCGGAGCAGCAGTATTTTCTTCCGCAAATGCCAAGACCGCCCATCATTTTAGCCTCATCCCTGATACCAATCTGCCGAAGCTCGATTCTCGTGCGGAAGGTGGCCGCCAAATCCTTTACAAGCTCTCTGAAATCCACCCTTGATTCGCAGGTGAAATAGAAAATCAATTTAGAATTGTCAAAGGTGTATTCCACGGAAACGAGGCTCATACCCAAGCCGTGAGCGGCGATTTTTTTCTTGCATATAAGAGCCGCCTCGAATTCCATCTCGCGATTTTTTGCGTCACGCTTAAGGTCGTCTTCCGTCGCAGGGCGTGTAACAGCCTTGAGAGGGGATACAACCTCTGTTGCGGGAATCATTTTGTTAGCGACCTTAACCGTGCCTATCTCCGTGCCTCTGGCAGTGTCAACTATAACTCTGTCACCCACCGAAAGCTTATATTTCAAGGGCGCAAAATAGTATATCTTTCCCGCCTCACGGAAATTTATTCCCACAATTTCTATCTTTTCCTCGGAAGAGCTGTTTTTTATCTTTTCCTCGGTTACCTCTGTTCTTATGTTTTTGTTTTCCAAAATATTTAACTCCTTAAAAATTATGTGCTCCGTATCTTTACGGCAACGTCGCTAAGGACCGTGCTTATTATGGCGTTTCTCTCAATATCCCTTATCGCAGCGGTGATAACGTCGTATATCATAACGGCTCTCTTAAGACTTATCCCCCCAGAGTATCTCTCGCATTCATCACGGTTAAGGAAGAAAAGAAGCTCCGCCTCGCCGTCGTTTTTTGTGATAATAATATCCCGCAAAGCGGAAAGAAGCCTCTCCAAAGCCGAAATTGCTCCCTCTCTCTTCTGGGGAATTGCGCTAAGACTCTCTAAAAGCTTTGCGAAGGGGGTCTTTTTCTCAAGTGAGGAAACAAGCTCCGAGATAATCCTCTTGTCCTCTTCCGCCTCGCCGCCTCCTTCACCGTCTAAAAGGGAAAGCCCTCGGCCTATGACCCCTCCCGAAGCCACCGCCACTGCGCCGAGAGTGTCAGGCGCCACGTGCGAAAGCCGTTCCGCCTTGTCCGAAAGAGTTATAAGATGCCTCTTTATATCAGACACGGAGAAAAGCTCCATCTGGATATATTGAGTGCGGCTTTTTATGGTGGAGAGGATTTTATCCTGCGAGGAGGAAATCAGAATTATATGCACTCCCCTCGGAGGCTCCTCCAGAACCTTAAGCAGAGCATTCTGCGCCGCAGGTGTGAGAGCGTCCGCCTCTTCTATAATATAAAATTTGTACTGCGATTCCGTTGCGGAAAGATACATATCCTCCTTGAAATCCCTAAGCTCCTCAACGCCGATTGAAGCCTTTCCGCCGCTTTTTCTAAGATATTTTACGTCTGTATAATTTTCTTCCGCAATTCTCTTACAGGTGTTGCAGATAAGGCAGGGCAGATTAGCTCCGCCAAGCCCCTTAGCCTCACAGTTTCTTGCAAGAGCTATGGCACGGGCTAAGGTTTTGCGCCCAGAGCCAACAGGACCCGAAATAAGAAGTGCGTGGGGAAGAGTGTTATTGATAATAGCATCGGAAAGACGGCTTTTGATGCTGTCATTTCCTATGAGCGAAGTAAACGTCCGCATTTTCATACCTCCCACGAAACTTATACGCTTCATTGTATCATAAATTTAACCTGTTGTCAATTCCTATTTATGCGCACGTACGGAATGTAGGTGCAAAATATTTATAAAATCCTGGAAAAAATATTGAATTATTTTAAAAGGTGTGTTAAAATATAACAACGAACACCCGCCATTCGTTTCATTAGCGAGCCTGGCGGTTAAGGAGGACCATTCATAAATGGAAAAATTTTATTTGACAACAGCCATAGCATACGCATCACGTAAGCCCCATTTTGGAAACACCTATGAGATTATAATGTCTGACGCCTTCGCAAGATTTCAGCGCCAGATGGGTAAGGACGTATTTTTCTGCACAGGTACCGACGAGCACGGTCAGAAAATCGAGGAATATGCAAAGGCTGCGGGAATTACGCCTAAAGCCTACGTAGACGGCGTAGCAGAGCAGATTAAGGGCATATGGGACCTTATGGGAACGAGCTACGATTACTTTATAAGAACAACGGACGCAAATCACGAGGCGGCGGTTGCCAAGATTTTCCGCCGATTCTATGAGAGCGGAGATATATACAAGGGGTACTATGAGGGGTGGTATTGCACTCCCTGCGAGTCATTCTTTACCAATACCCAGGTAGAGGGCGGAAAATGCCCCGACTGCGGCAGAGAGGTAAGTCAGGCAAAGGAAGAGGCGTATTTCTTCAGAATGTCCAAATATGCCGACAGGCTTATGAAATATATAGACGAGCATCCCGAGTTTATAGAGCCGGAGAGCCGCAAGAAGGAAATGGTAAATAATTTCCTCAAGGCAGGGCTTCAGGACCTTTGCGTATCCAGGACCTCGTTTAAATGGGGAATACCCGTTGATTTTGACGACAAGCACGTAGTTTACGTATGGCTTGACGCTCTTACTAACTATATAACGGCCCTGGGCTACGACCCCGATAAATCCTACGAGGAGCAGAGTGAGCATTTTCGCAAATATTGGCCCGCCGACGTTCATATTATCGGTAAGGACATTCTCCGCTTCCACACGATTTATTGGCCTATATTCTTAATGGCGCTTGACCTGCCACTTCCGAAAAAGGTATTCGGGCACCCCTGGTTCAATTCGGGCAACGATAAAATGAGTAAATCCAAGGGCAACGTTATATATGCGGACGAGCTTGCCGAGTATTTCGGAGTTGACGGTGTACGCTATTATGCTCTTTCCGAGATGCCCTATAATTCCGACGGAACTATAACCTATGAGAACGTTCTGACAAGATATAACAACGACCTTGCAAATAACCTTGGTAACCTTGTCAGCAGAACTCACGCTATGACCATCAAATATTTTGACGGTAGAGTACCTGTTCCCGCAGACGAATGTGAGCTTGACGCAGACCTTAAGAACACAGTGCTTTCGGCGGTTAAGAAATCTGCTGAGCTTATGGGAGCGTACCACGTTGCGGATTCTCTTGAGGTTCTCTTCTCAGCGCTTCGCCGCGCAAACAAATATATCGACGAAACAACCCCCTGGGTTTTAGCAAAGGACGAGGCAAACAAAGAAAGGCTCGGTACAGTTATATACAACCTTCTTGAAACTGTAAGAATAGCAGCCGTTGTGCTTACACCTTACTTGCCCACGACAGCAGAGAGAATATTCAAGGAGCTCAGAACCGATAAAAAGGATTATGAAACCGTAAGAGCCTTTGGTGCGCTTGAGGCTGGTAACCTTCTCGGCGAATCCTCACTCCTGTTTGCAAGAGTTGACGAGAAGAAGCTCTTTGAAGCGATAGAAGAAAAGGCAAAGGCTGCCGCGGCTCTCGCAAAGGAAAAGGAGGAGCCCACCGACAGAGAAGAGGAAATCGGCATCGAGCATTTTGCTAAGGTTGAATTAAGATGCGCAAAAATTCTTGAATGTGAGCCTGTTCCAAAGGCTAAAAAGCTCTTGAAGCTTCAGGTTGACTTAGGCTTTGAGCGCCGCCAGGTGGTTTCGGGAATCGCTAAATTCTATAAGCCCGAGGAGCTTATCGGAAAAAAGGTTGTCCTTGTATGTAACCTTAAGCCCGTAAAGCTCTGCGGAGTTGATTCCTGCGGAATGCTTCTTGCCTCGGGTGAGGAGGACGTAAGGGTCATTTTCCTTGACGACTCTGTAAAATGCGGAGAAAGAATTCACTGATATGAAATACTTTGATTCACACGCCCACTACTATGACGAGCGCTTTTGTGAAGAAAGTGAAAAGGGTGCCGACGGTATTCTCGGCACTCTCTTTTCTTCAGACGTATCGGGTGTTGTAAACGTTGGTACAAGCCCCGAAAGCTGCCGTTTAGCGGCAGAACAGGCGAAGCGCTATGCCGGAATGTATACAGCACTGGGTATTCACCCATCGGACGCTCTTTTTATAAAGGAGCCTATGGAAGAGGCTCTTTTGTTAATCGAGGGTATGATTTCGGATAAGAGCAACAAATGCGTAGCTCTTGGAGAAATCGGACTCGATTATCACTATGATAATACCGATAAGCCCCTTCAGTGGAAATACCTTGAAGCGCAGTTTGATATGGCTGAGCGGCTCGCACTGCCCGTGGTTATACACGACAGAGATGCCCACGGAGATATTATGGCGGCGGTGAGAAATTTTCCGAGGGTGAAGGGGGTATTTCACAGCTTTTCCGGCTCTGCTGAGATGGCAGAGGAGCTTGTTGCGCTCGGATATATGATATCCTTCTCGGGGACGCTAACCTTCACAAACGCGAGAAAGCCTAAGGAGGCGGCAGCAGTCGTGCCTACCGATAGGCTGCTCATAGAAACCGACTGCCCCTATCTTGCGCCTCACCCAAAAAGAGGAACCCTTAATCATTCGGGAAATCTCGTTTACACCAATAGAGTACTTGCCGAAATCAAGGGTATCGAGGAAGAGGAGTGCGCTATTTTAACGGAAGCTAACGCAAGGAGGTTTTTCGGATTATGAAAAACGGCGCGGAAAAGAAAATTCACCGAGCGATGACGGTGGCTTATCCTGTCGGAGCGGGACTTTATATAAACCTTACCAATAAATGCAGCAACAGATGCGAGTTCTGCATAAGAAATAACGGTGACGGAGCCTATGGCTCAGACTCTCTTTGGCTCGAGCACGAGCCTTGTGAAAAAGAGGTTATGGATGCGGTTTTAAGCTTCGATTTATCGGAATTTTCCGAGGTCGTGTTCTGCGGATACGGCGAGCCGTCCTGCCGTCTTGATTTAGCCGTGTCAGTGGCTAAGAAAATCAAAGCCGCATATCCCTCGGTCAAGACGAGAATAAATACTAACGGTCAGTCGGATTTAATTTTGGGCTATAATACTGCGCCTATGTACCGAGGCGCCTTTGATACCGTGTCTATCAGCCTGAATGCTCCGAGCCGTGAAAAATATCAAAGTATATGTCACTCCGTGTATGGGTGCGAAGCCTTTGATGCTATTCTCCGCTTTGCAGGTAACGTAAAGTGCGAGGTTGAGTGTACTGTATTTTCGGTGGTGAAGGAAAGTATGAGTGACTGTGAGCTTGAGGAATGCCGAAATCTTGCGTGTTCCTTGGGAATCCCTTTAAGAGTGAGGGAATATATAGGCCCCGATAACTAACTTCCTTACCAATATTTGAACACCTACTCCTCGAGCCCCGCAAGAGAGTAATCAGCTCTTGCAAAGCACACGTTAAATAAGCTTAAATAAGAGGTCGGCACGGTTGCTATATCGAACGCCACCCCTAAAAATCCCGCTTCGGAGCCAAGCTCCAGTCGGGATTTTACTTTTTCAAGGGAAGGGAAACTGACAGAGCAAGGCTCTCTTTTGCCCCTTGTGTATTTATTAAAGCTGTAGGTGCAAAGCTTATCCTCTGTTTTCTCAATTTTTATCCCTCGTCTTTCGGCAATTTTCAGAGCATCGCAAATCTCCATAAAACCGCATTCTGATTTAGCTAAGGTTTCTGTGCTTATAAATGCCTTTGAGCTTTCGGCAATCTCAGAGTAAGCGCATATTTCCTCTTCCTCGCCGATTTTTGCAAAAAGTATAGCTCCGTCGGCGATATCGCAAATTTCATAGTTACTCCCCTTGTAGCCTGCAGCGAACAAAATAAGGTCGCAGCCGATAAGCTGCTTTCTGAGGTTCAGCATAAATGAGGAAAATTCGTTCGGGTATTTCAGCATAGCTTCCCCTGCGCATATATAGATTCCACGGAAACCATCGGTTTTGGCAAGAGCTATCATATCGCAGATAAGCTTTTCCAAATCTCCGGTAAGAAAAGCGCCGGCTGTTGTATCGGAAAAGCCAATAAGAGAAATCTTCCCCGAGCGGTTAAGGCTCTGGCGCAGGACGGAGTCGTCAAAATGCCGCCTTACTCCGCCATCTGAAATCTCCATAGCCTCCGATATGACGTAAGTAAGGTAGGGGAGAGTCCTTCTTAGCTTTCCGGCTGTACAGCTTTTGTTGAGAAATCCGACAGCCGAAGCAACTCCCAAGGGAGGAGTGTCAAATTTCACTGAAAGAATTTGTCCCGGGCGTACCTTTTCTTTTCCGCAAAGCGAAGGGTTGTTTGCGATAAGAGTGTTCTTTTTAATACCGAATCTTTGAGCTACTGAGGTTAGAGTTTCGGTACCTCTTACCGTAGCAGTTCTCGTCGGGGTAAGTATAAGCAGCTCCTCGCCCACAGCAAGTCTGTCCGACAAAAGACCGTTATCCTCTAAAATCTTCGTAGGTTGAACGGAGTATTGTCGGGCTATCTTGTAAATGGTGTCGGATGCGGATGTTGTGTGTATGTGCATAAAGTTCTCCTTTATCCTTTTTATGTAATATATGCATAAGCTTGTGAAAATGTGGCGCTGAAATTTAAAAGTCACACTCAATACAAAATTTTATCATTTTTCTTTATCGTAAACGGTCGAAATGCGTTGCTTTATAAAAAAGTTTTTTCGGGGTTGCAAAAGTAACAGTTTTATGTTAGAATATATCGGTAAAGTAAATTCATTAAAAAGGACGGCATATTTTATGAAAATCAAGAAGGGCTTTGTGCTTCAGAAGGTTTCAGGTAGCTATCTTGCCTGCGCAACAGGAAAGGTTGCGGGTGAATTTTCGGGTCTTGTCAGAATGAACGAAACGGGTGTTTTTATCTGGAATCTTCTTTCAGAGGATATAAGCGAGGAAAAAATAGTAGAAAAAATGGTTGAAGGCTTCGGGATTTCTCCGGAAATAGCAGAGGCAGATGTTAAAGCGTTCGTTAAAAATCTTCGAGATAACGGGATTTTAGAGATATGAATGGCGCTTGTGTCAGCGGATATTCGGGAATAGAGGAGCAGCTGTTAAAATACGGCAACGTAGCCTCGGTTACAGAGGGCGAGAGTATGAAGCCCCTCTTTAAAACTCATAGAGATACAGTAGTTATAGAGCGAGTGGAATCCGGGTTAAAGAAATACGACGTTGTTCTCTATAAATCGGGTGGGAATTTCGTTCTTCATAGAATAGTTAAGCTCCTTCCCAAAAAGGGCGTGTATATAATAAGAGGAGATAATACCTATCGCAACGAATATGTGCCGCCCTCGGATATAATAGGAAGGCTCAGCGGCTTTAACAGAGCAGGCCGTGGCTATACGAGTGTTGAATCCGGAGGGTACAGGTTTTATTCGAAGGTATGGGTTTTCATATATCCTATCCGCTACGTTCTTCATTTTCCCATAGCATTTTTTAAGAGAGTTTTCAGAAAAATATTCAGAAAAAGAAAATAAAATCCAACAGGGGCTGTACTCTAAAAAGACAGCTTTTAATTTCAATAGAAAATAGTACCTACCGACAACAAAAGGACAGAGAATGTTTTTTCACACTCTCTGTCCTCTTTTTAACCCCGCAAGGGGTTTCGTATTTTCCTTTTATTGTGCTTACGAGTATTATTTTTCAATAAAAGCCTTCATAGCGGCGTAGGTTTCGTCGCTTATGGCGTGTTCCATTTTACAAGCGTCCTCTGCGGCAACCTCAGGGGAAACACCAAGCTTCACGAGGAGGGTTGTCAGAATTCTGTGCCTGTTGTATATCTTTTCGGCAACTGTGCGCCCTTCCTCAGTGAGAGCTATATGACCAAGCTCGTCAACCGTGATAAAGCCGCCGTTTTTAAGAAGACCCACAGCTCGGCTTACGGAGGGCTTTGAATATCCCATCTCCTCGCATATATCAATAGACCGCACCGCCGAAAGCTTTTTTGTCAGCACGAGTATTGTTTCGAGATACATCTCTCCCGATTCCTGAATACGCATAAAAAGCGCCCTCCTTCCTTTTTTATAGTATTTTACCATATTTGTCAGAAAAAAGCAATATATTAAATGAAAGATACTGAAAAGCTGCAAAAGGGTTCGGCTTCCAAGTCTTAACCTTACCCTTTTTAAAAGCCTTTTGTGCATTTTTTCGTCTGTCAAAAGCTATTTGTCTCGAAGTATTTGTGCAAAAAGCTGAAAATGTCTGAAATCTTGTAAAAGTATTGACAAAATATAAAAAAACGAGTATAATTTTCCTGTAAGTTAGCCTACGCTAACTATATATTTACGCTCGACGGTTAGCCTATGCTAACTGTCGTGACAAATAGCGAAAAACAAAAAAGACGTTGATTTATAGCAGCGTGCTTATTTTGGGAGGAAAACTATGCTCACTCTGAAGGATGCAAAAATTGGAGAGTCGGTGAAGGTTGTAAAAATTCACGGAGAAGGAGCGCTGAAGCGCAGAATTATGGATATGGGTATTACTAAGGGAATTGATATACGCATACGCAAGGTTGCGCCCCTCGGTGACCCTATGGAGCTGACCGTCAGAGGCTACGAGCTTTCAATAAGACGCGCCGATGCGGAAATGATTGAAATAGAAAGATAGTCTTTTGACCGATTTCATAGCAGCCGTCACGGCATCGGTTACTTATTATAAGAAAGGAAAAAAGCACAAATGGGTGTAAGAATAGCTCTTGCAGGAAACCCTAACTGCGGTAAAACTACTCTTTTCAACGTTTTGACAGGTTCAAATCAAAGGGTTGGAAACTGGCCGGGAGTTACCGTTGAGAAAAAGGAAGGAAGGCTGAAAAATTCTCAGGATGCGGTTATCGTTGACCTTCCCGGCATATATTCTCTTTCTCCTTATACCTTAGAGGAGGTAGTAGCGAGAAATTATCTCATAGGCGAGCGTCCCGACGTAATTCTCAATATCGTGGACGGAACTAACCTTGAGAGAAACCTTTATCTTACCACGCAGCTAATCGAAATAGGTATTCCCGTGGTTATAGCGATAAATATGATGGATATCGTTCGCAAAAACGGTGATAAAATCGATATCCGCCAGCTTTCAGCCGATATAGGCTGCGATATTTTTGAAATATCCGCCTTGAAGGGCGATGGAATATGGGAAGCTGCGGAGGCAGCGGTAAAAGCGGCAGAGGGTAAAAAAAGTGCTCATTCCTATTATTTCTCCGGTTGCGTTGAGCACGCTATTGCCCACATAGAGGAAGCGGCAGTACACGACCTTCCCGAGGAGCAGCAGAGATGGTACGCCATTAAAATCTTTGAGCGAGATTCAAAGGTGCTTGAAGAGCTTGATTTGCCCGAGGAAAAGCTTCGCCATATCGAGAAGGATATCGTAGCCGCCGAGGGCGAGCTTGACGACGATGCTGAAAGCATTATAACGAACGAAAGATACGTTTACATAACCGGAATTACAAAAAAATCCTATAAGAGAAAAAACAACGGACTTACAGTAACCGATAAAATAGACAGAATAGTTACCAACAGGTGGTTAGCTCTTCCTATTTTTGCGGCAGTAATGTTCCTCGTATATTTCCTTTCCATAGGCTCAGTTGGTAGCTTTACCGTCACCTTTATGAATGACGCTCTCTTCGGATCCTTTGCGGAAACCTACCCCGGCACCTTTATGGAGGGCTGGTACAGCATACCCGAGCTTCTTGATTTGGCTTTGTTGAACGAAGACGGCTCCTTGCGTGTTGCCGACTGGCTCTATTCCTTGATTCAGGACGGAATAGTCGGCGGTGTTGGCGCAGTTCTCGGCTTTGTTCCTCAGATGTTCGTGCTGTTCCTTCTGCTTTCCTTGCTTGAGGATTGCGGATATATGGCGAGAGTTGCGTTTATTATGGATAAAATTTTCCGCAAGTTCGGTCTTTCGGGAAAATCCTTCATTCCTATGCTTATAGCTACGGGCTGCGGTGTTCCCGGTATTATGGCGAGCCGTACCATAGAGCAGGACAGAGATAGGAAAATGACCGTAATAACCACAGGCTTTATGCCCTGCGGAGCAAAAATGCCTATCGTGTCCCTTATTGCGGGCGCTCTGTTCGGCGGTAGCGCTCTTGTAGCCACAAGCGCATACTTTATCGGCGTTGCTGCAGTTATTGTCACAGGTATAATCCTTAAGAAAACAAAGCCCTTTGCGGGTGACCCGGCGCCCTTCGTAATGGAGCTTCCCGCATATCACGCTCCCGTTGCGGGCAATATATTCCGTGCAACCTGGGAGCGCGGATGGTCATTTATAAAGCGCGCAGGTACTGTTATTTTTGCCGCAAGCGTTATTATATGGGTTCTCAACAGCCTTTCCTTTGAGGGTGGCTTCCACTATATAACAGAAGATTTCGGCGGCGCATCAATACTTGCAATGATTGGCGGGGCAATTTCCTGGCTCTTTATTCCGTTGGGCTTTGGAACCTGGCAGGCAGCAGTGGCGACAATCCTCGGTCTTATGGCAAAGGAAGAGGTCGTAGGCGTATTTGGCGCCCTCTCTACCCTCGGTGGCGGAGAGTTGACTCTTTCCACAATGGAGCTTTACGGTATTGAGTTCTTCGGCGGAAATGCCTTAGCAGGCTTCTCCTTTATGATGTTCAATCTTCTTTGCGCCCCCTGCTTCTCGGCTATGGGCGCAATAAAGAGAGAAATGAATAACGGTAAATGGACTGCCTTTGCCATCGGCTATATGTGCGTATTCGCATATATTGCTTCCTTCTGCGTATACCAGATAGGCTCTTTGTTCGACGGAGTGTTCTATTGGTATGAGCCGATAACGTCAGCGATAGCTTTCCTTATAATGGGAGTCGTGGCATACCTTATGTTCCGCAAAAATCCCTATTCGGAGAACGAGCTTACCGTAAAAACCTCCAAATAATATTCAATCCTAAAAAGAAAGGTGTGGTCTTATGAATCCTATTCTGCTTACGTCTATTATAGCCGGGGTGATAGGTGTCGCATTTGTCGCTGTTTTGGTGACTATGATTATAAATAAAAAGCGTGGAAAAAGCTCCTGCTCATGCGGCTGCGGCGGCTGCGCTATGCGTGATATGTGCCACAAGGAAAAAACGGATAAATAAAACAAAAACGGTAAGTCACCACCCCAAAACGCCCGCGGCGCATATAAGAGGGAAGAGGCTTACCGTTTTTTATAAAGCTTTATGTAAGGATTTTATCTTCAAGTATATAAGGCAAATCAATAGGAGTGACGAGACTGTCAACAATCTCGTCAAAGAAGGTAATTGCCTTGCCTAAATCTGCGAAAATTTCCTTCAGCTCGTGATAGCTTTCGATGTCGCCATCAAGCATTGTAACACTTATGGAATACAAGGGAAGCCTGAAGCTTGCAACCCTTCTTGATTTAGTTGCGGTGAGCCGATAAATGAACTTGAATTTACCACTCTCCCGTCTCTGTTCCTTTAGTATTTCCTTTACGCAATCATTTTCTCTCATTGAAAATCTCCCGTGTTAAAAATTGCCCGTTCAAGCTATTATATTTTAACACAAAGACAGCCTGTGTGTCGTTAAGAAAAATGACGTAGGATTAGCGCAAAGCTACCGATTTTTTTCGACTTATTGCAAAAGTTGATAAGTTAAGCCAAATCAGCACAATAGGGTTGCCAAAAGCTACTGAAAAAACTGAAAATCTATTTAGCAAATGGAGAAAAACGTCAGAAAAATTGTTAAATTAGCAGAAAATAGTGATAAATTGACCTTATATTAACAATATTTGCAATGTCAAATATCACAGACGTGAATTTCCGCTTCTGCATTGGTCTTTCCGTCGGGTCTAACGGTGCGTATATAGTAGTATCCGTTGTAATTTGTCATAAGAACACGGAGAAGGTCACCCTGTTTTGCCTCGTTTGCATAGCTTATGGTGAGTGAATCTATGCGTTTCCCGTCAAGAGGAAGGAAATTTGAGAATATATCAGCGTATTTCGTGTTGTTAACGTGCCTGTTTTGGTCAAGGTCGCCGTAGGTTACGGTGTAAGTGCCAACGTCAAGCATTTCTGATGGAAGCCTTATGTGACCTATTGCAATATCCAATGGATTTTCCGTCTTTAAGGGGAGGTTAAAATCGGAAACTTTGATCAGCGAGTGATTGTTTATGTCAATAAGCGCCCAAACCGAGGCAGCTCGGCATATAGTTTTTCCCCTTTTGTAAAGCTGATAGCAGCGAAGGAAGCTGAAGCCTCTGCTTTCACAGGGAAATGTGGTAGCATCGAGCTGGTCGTAGGACTCTGCGGTGTCCAAAAATTCCAGTTTAATCTTTGAGAGGATAAACGCCTTTCCCTGTCGCTTAAGCTCGTCGTAGGAAAGACCGTTGTCGGTAAGCTGCATCTGCGCAGCGGACTGTATATATTTCATAATAGAGGAAGCTCTGCAAATCCCGTTGTAGTCAACGTCATGTACGTCAACCGTTACCTTGTGAGTATATCCTATCAAAACAAAATCTCCTTGTAAAGCCTGTACGTAATTTTTTAATCTTCAAAAATATATTAAATCAAAGTGTGGAAAAATTCAAGCGAGAAATTTAAATAAAATGTAAAATTTAAAAAAACAGTATGAAATTTTCTTTGAATATGTTAAAATAAACAAAAAAAGGCGGTTAAAACAATGACAGAATTAAATAACAAGAATTTTATGAATGAAATAGAACTTGCAGAAAATCTTTGCGTAATAGACCTTTATGCAGATTGGTGCGCTCCCTGTAAAATGTTAGCGCCAACCTTCGCAGAGTTAGAAGGTGAAAATCCCGATGTTAAATTCTGCAAAATCAATGTGGATAAATCTCCGGATTTAGCAGAGATGTTCGGGGTCGAGAGCATACCGATGGTAGCCTTTGTGAAGGACAATACATTCCTTGATGCATCGGTAGGTCTTGTGCCTAAAGCAAAGCTCCAGGAGCTTATAAACCAGTACAAGGACGCAGAGGTGTGAATCAATTATGATTTTAAGTGTTCCTGCGGAGAATTTGCGGCAGGGGAGTGAGAGTGAAACCTTCTGCCAAGCGGCAGAGGGGACTTGAGTTGTCTTGCGTTGCAAGACCTTGCCGCAATGATTCGAACTCCATTCTGCGATAAATCGCAGAGCGAAGTCGATTCAGAGCAGGAACGCAAAAAAAGCAGCACCGACCAGATGGGTCGGTGCTGCTTTTTGGTGCTCCTGCGGAGAATCGAACTCCGGACACCTTGATTAAAAGTCAAGTGCTCTACCAGCTGAGCTACAGGGGCGCAGTATAAAATTCGCTGAAAATACGGGCGAACGCTTAACGCGCTTAAATATAATAGCATATTTGGTTGTGTTTGTCAATAGATTTTATGAAAAAAATTCAAAAATCAAAAAAGGGGAATAATGCTCAAAATTCCCTTGTTTATCAGCTGCGAGGATACAGTTTTTATTTAGAATAAATGCAAAAACATGCCCCCGAGGTAAAATATCTCGTAAGAGATGGTTTTTCCTCGGGGGCTAAAACATATCCGTTAATCCTCTTGCTCTTCGTCCTCTTCGGGAGCGAGCTTTATGATTTTAAGGTTTTCTATTCTTCTTCCGTTCATTTTTAGAACCTTTGCGTGAAGACCGTCAGCCTCGAATTCGTCCGAAACAGCGGGTATTCTTGCTAAAGCGTCCATTGCCCAGCCGTTGACCGTGAGAGCCTGAGGCTCAACGTCAATTCCGATTTGAGAGAATACCTTTTCGATGTTTGCCTTACCCGTGACTATGTATTCTCCCTCACCGATTTCACGCACGTCAATTACAACGTCGTCGTGTTCGTCCCAGATATCTCCGACAATCTCCTCGAGTATGTCTTCAAGAGTAACGATACCTGCCGTAGAGCCGTATTCGTCGGCAACGATAGCCATATGAAGCTTCTTGCTCTGAAGCTCCTTCATAAGGTCGTTTACGTTTTTGCTCTTGGTTACGAAAAGCACCGGCTTGATTATTTTAGAAATATCCTTGCCGAAATTCTTGCTGAAGAAATCCTTGTAATAAAGAAGACCTACAACGTTATCAAGGTCGTCCTCGTAAACGGGAATTCTTGAGTAGCCGGAGGATATGAATATTTCCCTGATTTCCTCCACAGTTGACGTCTTGTCAATAGCGGTAATATCAATTCTCGGTGTAAAAATATCGCCAACCTCAAGCTCGTTGAATTCTATTGCGCTCTTGATAAGGTCGGTTTCGTCTTTATCAAAGTTGCCGTCCTCTTCCGCCTCTTCTATAATGGATAGAAGCTCTTCTTCGGTTATACCCGTTTCCTCTTCGGACTTGAATATCTTGTTAAGAAGCTTTTTCCAGAGTCTGAATATAAAGTTTAAGGGAGTGAAAACAATAACCAAAAAGCCGATTATCGGAGCAGAGAACATAGCGAATTTTTCGGGGGATTCCTTAGCTATATTCTTAGGAGATATTTCTCCGAAGATAAGAACCGCAACGGTCATAACTACGGTTGAAATCGTAGTAGCAAGATTCGTATCTCCCGAAAGCAGGTTAACAAACAATATTGTCGCCAAGGAAGAGGCGAGAATGTTAACGATGTTGTTTCCAATAAGAATGGTGGACAGAAGAGTGTCGTAATTATCGGCAAGCTTCAAAACCTTAGCCGCTTTTTTATTTCCGTCCTCCGCCATTGTTTTCATTCGTATTTTGTTAAATGTGGAAAATGCCGTTTCCGTCGCAGAAAAATATGCGCTCATAAGTACGCAGCATACGATTATTACCAGCAAGGTAATACTGTGACTGTCCATGATTTGGTGTTTTTTAAAACCTTTCTTTAGTTATTTATAGTTTTAAGGAAAGCAAAAAAAGGCGTAGCCGCACGATACCCCAAAAAAAGAGTATCCTCGCCCGGCTATGCCTTATATTTCAATGTACGGTATTGGGACTACAATCCGCGCCGTCGTCCATGACTTTCCTCCAAAAATTTTGTTAGCATTTACTGCCAACAATACTGCCAATAATTCTAACATAAAACGATTGTTTTGTCAATAGTTTAGGGGAAATATTTGAAAAATTGCAAAGAATTCTATGAAAAACGGGTAAAAAGCACTAAATTTTGATAGAAAAAAGTCAGTTCGTATCAAAAACCTTTATAGTCTTTTTATCAATATTGAAAACTGCTAAAAATATTTCCCCGACATTTTTGTATCCCATCATACCCAGCTCTTTTTCAAGTCTTCGTCTGTCGTAGCCAATCAATGAGAGGTTTTTTTCCACAACCGTTCCGTCCGATATGATTTGGAGCGGTATAGATTCCTCTCCAACGGATATTTTCATATCCCTTGGCGCTATGGGGCGCCTGTCGCTCTTCGGAAGAATGGAAAGCCTGCCGTTATGCTCAAATACAGCGGTTTTTATATCCTCAAGGTCAAAATACCCTTGTTCTCTGCATAGCAGCATAAATTCGTTTAAATCTATTTTAGCTTTTTTCAGGTTATCCCGATAAAGAGTTCCGTCACTGAAAAACACGGTAGGCGTGCCATTTATAATTTTCCTGCTTCTCGGAATCTTAAGAGCAAAAAGGCTGAAGAGCATAGAAACAAGCCCGTAAACTCCAAGTGCTATAAGAGGTCGCCAGGGCGACTCAAGCTCTGTTGCAAGCTCTGCGCCTATTGAGCCTATTGTAATGCCGCTTACGTAATCAAAAAAGTCAAGCTGCGCCACCTGCTTGTGCCCCATAAGCTTTGTTATTATAAATAAGCCTACAACCGACAGAATAGAGGTTAGTATTATCCTTACAAAATCCATAAAAATATCCGCATCGTTTTTTATATCTTCTCACGAATGCGGATATATATACGTAATGATTATGCAAGATAAGCCTTTTTTATTCTTACGGCGATTTTAGGTCTATCATAATAATCTGTGGGAATAGCGGCAATCTCGTCAACTGCCTCTATTCCGGAAACAACTTTTCCGAAAGCGGCGTAAGAGCCGTCAAGATGGGGTGCGTCGGCGTGCATAATAAAGAACTGCGAGGAAGCAGAGTTAGGGTCATAGGCTCTCGCCATAGAAACGACACCTCTCTCGTGCTTTAAGGGGTTGTTAAAGCCGTTCTGTGCAAATTCTCCCTTTATGTTCTCCTCAGAGCCGCCCATGCCGTTTCCGAGAGGGTCGCCGCCCTGAATCATAAAGCCGGGGATTATTCTGTGGAAGGTAAGTCCGTCGTAAAATCCGGCTCCCACAAGCTTTTCAAAGTTTTTTACAGTAATTGGAGCTATGTCGGGATAAAGCTCGATTTTTATTTCTGCTCCGTTTTCCATTTCAATAACTACCATAATGATTTATCTCCTTTTATTTATATTATTAAGTTTAAAAGCGTAAAAAAATGAATATAATGTATATACATGGGGCAAATTTGCTTTACAGCAATACCTTGTTTTTGGGGGTGGGTATACGTCAAAGGATAAACTTCAATATTTTTCTTATATCGTTATATGCGCACTCGGTATTGCAGGGCTTGCGTACGTTGGATTTAAGTTTCTTCTCCCCGCAGCACTGCCATTTATTATAGCCTGGATAATAGCCTTGATTTCGAGAAGACTTGCAAGGCCGATATGTAAGGCGACTAAAATTCCGAAGAAGCTTATGCGCCCTGTAATATCTATTCTGCTTATCGCCGTAATTTTAGGCGTGGCAGGGCTTCTTGTTTTCGGTGTAGTAACCGAGGGGTGGCAGTTCTTATCCTCGGTTATAGAGAGTGGAGAGCTTAAATATATACTGACAAAAATACTGAATCCCTTTGAGGGGAGCTTTGGCAGCGAATACGGCGAGGAAATAGCGTCCTGGCTTACAAACGCTCTCGGCAGTCTTATCTCATCGCTTCTTTCCTCGGTAACTGAAGTCCTTACAGCCTTTGCCTCCGCAGTTCCTAAAATTCTTATATTTACAGCGGTGACTGTTATATCCGCCGTGTATTTTTCTGCTGACCTTGAGCATATAAATGCGGCGGTTAAGGCAGTAACTCCGAAAAAAATAACCAGCGTCCTTGTTAATTTCAAAAATAATTCTCTTAAAGTGCTTCTGAAATATCTTAAGGCGTATTCGGTTCTTTGTCTTATATCCTTCACCGTTATGATAATGGGATTTCTTTTCTTAAGAGTGGATTATGCGCTTCTTATAGCCTTTATAGTCGCCCTTCTTGATATGCTCCCTGTCATAGGTGTGGGAACGGTTCTCGTTCCTTGGAGCATATTCAGCTTTGTAACAGGGGACGTGCGTATGGGAGTTGGGCTTCTCGCTCTGTTCCTTGCAAATGAGCTTATACGCCAGTTTGCTGAGCCAAGAATTCTTGGTAAGAGTCTGGGTATACATCCTCTCGTTACCCTTGTAGTGCTTTATCTCGGATATTCGCTCCTCGGTGTAATAGGGCTTCTGCTTCTGCCGGTAGCGTCAGTCCTCATTAACATCTTTATCGTAAAAAATAGCGCCCCCGAGGTCGAATAGCCTATCCGATTTCGGCATCAAGGAAACAAATTTCTTGCCTGAATCGGCAATAGCCGCAGCAATAGCTTCCGCATCGGGGTGCGACGACAGATTGCCGAAGAAATAAACGGTATCTCCAAGCACTGCCCCTGACCCGCCTATAAATCCGAAGGGGTAGGGCGGAAGAGCTATCGCAGAGCTGTCCGATATAAGCTTAACGGAAATTCCCGAGCTCCCCAAAGCTCTTGCCATTCCTCGGTCCGAGGTTATTGCAAGGCTACCCGATAGGGGCAAGACGGTACAGGCAGGATAGCCCTGCTTTACCTTTATTATATCATAACCCTCGCATTGGAGATGCTCCGCCAAAGAAGGGGAGAGAGCGTCGGTTCTTGCGAAAGCCTTTCCGCCAATTACAAGGCAGTTAAATATTGCGTGCAGAGGATATTCTCCCATTGGCGCCTCGTCTGTATATATAAATTCAAAAGGAAGATTCTCCTCCATCTCAGAAAAAAGCTCTGGATTTTCCTCTCTGTATGCCCTCGAGGTAAATATCCTTTTCCCGACTCTCGCTATAGCTATGTCGGTATGAGATGCAATCGGTAAAGGAAGATTCCTTTGCCTCGGCAATTTAAAAATGCGAAATCCCAAGGATATGAGCGTATCAGCTGCCTCCTTTGGTATTCTTTCGTCGATAATAACGTATTTCATAAAAGGATTTAAAAAAATCTCCATGTAAAGTAAAAAGAACCTCGCTCACAAGCGAAGTTCTTTTTTGCATTAAGCGCGCTCAACCTTGCCGGAACGAAGGCAACGAGAGCATACGGAAATTGTCTGATTTGTTCCGTTCACAACAGCCTTTACCTTACGGATATTGGGCTTCCATGTTCTGTTTGTCTTACGGTTGGAGTGGGAAACATTGTGTCCGAAAGTAACACCCTTGCCGCAGATACTGCATTTAGCCATTTTGACACCTCCTGAAACTATGCCGAATAGTCAAATTTATCTTAATTTTTTATTTAATCATAAATCAGCTTTCCTATTATAACACATTGTTTTTGAAAATGCAAGAGTTTTTTTATATTTTCAAAAAACTTTTTTTAAAGGGCTGATTTGCGCTTATAAATAAGCATTCCCTTTTCGAAATGAAGAAGTCCGCCGCCAATCAGACGCCGAAAATAACTCTATCCGTCACGATTTTCTTCCTTACAAGCTCGACTCCCAAATAAACCAGGACGCCGATAACCAAATCCACAAGGAAGGATATGGCTATGTAAACAATCTCGAAGGTGTTGAAATTGCTGCCGTACTCTGCGAAGAAGGCGACAGTGTCTATAATTTCTACTATGATTAGGTAGAGGAAGGCGCCTGTTGCAACCAAAAGAGCCGAGAAGCTTACCGGGTTATCAAAGTCGAAGAGCCTCTCTCCCATTAAAGAAAAAACGTAAGTATCCTTGTCACCCGCACGCCACATAGTGATAAAGTGTAACGCAAAATAGATAAGTGCCGTAATTATATATAGGAAGATAATTTCGGGAATGCAGGAAAGAAGCGAGAAGAGAATTGATTCCACGCTGTCGAAGCCATCACGTATAAACAAAAGATAATAATATAAAATGAGATAGAAAATTCTCGTAACGGAGGGCAAAAGACCGGATAATAGTCCTCGCCAAAGTCCTTCAAAGCAGCCGTATACGAACATAACCGTCGCCGTTATAGCGGGTATGGCAACCGTCGCCAAATCCGAAATAAAGGGAAGAACGTAAAGCATAGGAGGGAAGCTTACGAGATATGTAAAAACGTAAAACAGCATAAATACGAGAAAGTTGGTGAGAGCAAGAATTCCCGTAGTTTTTAACAGAAGCCACTTTTTTTCAAAAAACATAGGATACTCCAAAAAGAGAATTGTATTTTAAAATGTACCACCGTAGCATAGTATAGCATAAAAAACGGAAAGTTTCAAGTAAATAATATGTAAAAGGAGGATGCTTATGAAAAAAAGCTCGCTTTTAAATAAAATTTATCCCCCAACGGAGCATTTGCGTGAAGAATTCGGAAAATACATAGAAAAATACTGTCCCGATGTATCAGCCTTTACGGTAGGTAAAAGCATACTTTCACGAAGTATTACGCTATATCGTATCGGTGAGGGGAAAACCAACGTGCTGTACGTGGGAGCGCACCACGGCTCCGAGCATATGACCGCCTCCTCGCTCCTCTATTTAATATATAAGCTTGTGGAAAAAAAGAGAGCGGGAAAATATAAAAAATGGCAGAAATTCTTTTCTGAATTTTGCGTAAACGTAATACCGGTCGTGAATCCCGACGGCGTCGAGCTGGCAATAAACGGCCCCTCCCCCTCGCCTCTTCTTGAAAGACAGCTTAAAATGGCAGGGGAGGAGGGGTTTCTTCATTGGCAGGCAAATGCCAGAGGCGTGGATTTAAACCATAATTACGATTATAGGTTTTACGAATACAAAAAAATAGAGCGGGAGAGGGAGATCTTGCCGGGAAGAACGCTCTATTCGGGAGAATATCCCGAGAGCGAGCCGGAGGCGTCGGCAATTATGCGCCTTATCAGAACGATAGATTTTTCTCTTATAGTAAGCCTTCACAGTCAGGGTGAGGAAATATATTATTATCCAAAAGACGAAAGAAGCGAGAAAATCGCAAAAAAAGCGGAGAAGCTTTCGGGATACCTGATTTCAGACACTTCGGGCACAGCCTCCTATGGAGGGCTTTGCGACTATACTGGGAGAGTTATGAAAATCCCCTCGCTGACTCTTGAGATAGGGCGGGGAAGCAATCCGCTTTCCGCCGTCATTCTTCCCGAGGTGAGCCAAACCGTATATAAAACCCTCTCCGAGTTACCTTTTGCACTTCTATAATTGTGAACATTTTGTAAATTATTTTTAATATTAAAAAAATAACTTGCGCACACGCAAAAGATATGATATTATATTAAAGCTGTGCGAAAAGCGCAGAAAATTAAATCACACACAGCGGGAGGGTATATTACCGGTGCTCCGGGGGGAGTCGTAATATTATGCCGCTGTGGAGGAAAAAACCAAGGAGGAACATAAAATGTTCGAAATTTCAATCAAGCAGTTGCTTGAAGCAGGCGTTCACTTCGGTCACCCCACCAAGAAGTGGAACCCCAAGATGGCAGAGTACATCTTCACACAGAGAAACGGTATTCATATCGTAGACCTTCAGAAGACCGTTAAGAAGTTCGAGGAGGCGTACAACTACGTTTCCGAGCTCGCTCAGGAAGGCGGCACAATCCTCTTCGTAGGTACGAAGAAGCAGGCTGCTGACACAATTAAGGAAGAGGCTGAGAGATGCGGTCTTTACTATGTAAACGCTCGTTGGCCCGGCGGTATGCTCACTAACTTCAACACTATCCGTAAGTCCATCAAGCGTCTTAAGGACCTTGAGAAGATGCAGGCAGACGGAACCTTCGATCTTCTTCCCAAGAAGGAAGTAGCTAAGAAGCTTAAGGAAATCGAGGATCTTGAGAGATCCTACGGCGGTATCAAGGAAATGGAAACTCTTCCCTCCGCAGTATTTATCGTAGATACACGCAAGGAGAGAAATGCGGTTCTTGAAGCAAAGAAGCTTGGTATTCCCGTTATTGCAATAGTTGATACCAACTGCGATCCCGACGACGCAGATTACATTATCCCCGGTAACGATGACGCTATCCGTGCTATCAAGCTTATCGGTGGCGCTCTTGCAGACGCTGTAATCGAGGCTCACGGCGGCGTACAGGAAACTCTTCCCGAGGAAGAGGTTGCGGCTGAGGCTACTGAGGAAGCAGCAGAGGACGCTGAATAATCTAAATCTAAAATTTAAGGAGAATTAAAATGGCATTTACAGCAAAGGACGTAGCCGAGCTTAGAAAGCAGACAGGCTGCGGTATGATGGATTGTAAAAATGCGCTCACCGAAGCTAACGGTGATTTTGAAGCAGCAGTAAAAATCCTTCGTGAGAAGGGTATGGCAGCTGTTGCTAAAAAGGCAAGCAGAATTGCCGCTGAGGGTATAGTTGACGTTATGACTATCGGAGATACCACCGCTATTATAGAGGTTAACTCCGAAACAGACTTCGTTGCGAAGAACGCTATATTCCAGGCATTCGTTAAGGACCTTCTTAAGACAGTTATAGTGAACAAGCCCGCAGACGTTGACGCTCTTATGGCGTGCAAGTTCGAGGGTGAAGAGGCAGGAAGCGTTAGCGATGCTCTTGCTGAAAAGACAGGCGCTATCGGAGAGAAGCTCTCCATTCGTCGTTTCGTTGTTGTAGACGGCGCAGTTGCTACCTACATTCACGGCGCAGGCGCAACAGGTGTTGTAGTAAGCTTTGACACAGACCTTGCCGATACAGAAGGCTTCAAGGAGTGCGCAAAGAACGTTGCTCTTCAGGTTGCTGCAATGTCCGTTCTTTACCTTGATAAGGAGAGCGTTCCCGCATCCGTTCTTGAGGAAGAGAAGGCTATTCTTGTAAACCAGATGAAGCAGGACCCCAAGATGGCCAACAAGCCCGAGGCAGTTCTTGTAAAAATCGTTGAGGGTAAGCTTGGCAAGTACTATGAGAACAACTGTCTTCTTGAGCAGCTCTACGTTAAGGACGACTCTATGACCGTTGCTAAGTACGTAGCATCCGTTGCTAAGGAGCTTGGCGGTAACATTAAGGTTACAGGCTACGTTCGTTTCGATAAGGGCGAAGGCATCCAGAAGAGAGAAGAGGATTTCGCCGCTGAAATCGCAAAGATGGTTAACGGCTAATATTCTTACAAAAAAAATAAAGCGGCTCGTTGAAAAGCGAGCCGCTTTGTTTTTTCTCTTCCCGAAATTTCTATTTAGTTTTCCCACCTGACAAAAAATATTCCGTATTCTATTTATCACCTTATCTTCATAAATATAAATAGATATTTAATGATAGGAATAGAAATGTATGAGTAATAGAAAGCGCTTTTTTGCCAACGGAATCATGCTGACTGCGGTAGGTATAACTATGAGAACCGTGGCTCTGTTTTTTAATGCGTTCATAACGAGAAGCGTGGGCGCCGAAGGCTTAGGACTTTATACCATAGTTATGACAGTG
>JAEIGA010003134.1_pt1 | contig 26027 bp, 28 predicted proteins | sample 9270691 | NCBI WGS metagenome assembly JAEIGA01 (sample SAMN17057246, study PRJNA624740) | gut metagenome | biome: biome; isolation source: fecal sample | host: Bos grunniens | place: China: Xizang | collected 2019
AGTAAATTTTCTATAACATCAGTATAAATATCTAACATTTGAATAGTTCTTTCTTTAGCTTCTTCAGCAGTTTCATGAATTGTATGACCTTCTTGCCATAAAAATTCTCTTGAACGTAAAAATGGTCTTGTTTCTTTTTCCCATCTTAATACATTACACCATTGATTTCCAATAATTGGTAAATCTCTCCAAGAACTTACCCATTTAGAATACATTGTTGACATCATTGTTTCAGAAGTTGGTCTAATACATAATCTTTCATCTAATTCTTCATGTCCACCAACTGTAACCCAAGCTACTTCTGGTGCAAACCCTTCAACATGATCTTTTTCTTTATTTAATAAACTTTCTGGAATTAAAACTGGCATATATAAATTAGTTACACCACATTCTTTAAAAAGTTTATCTGTATAATTTTGAATATTTTCCCATATTGCATATCCATATGGACGAATTGCAATACATCCTTTTGTATCTGTATAATCAGCAAGTTCTGCTTTTAAAACTATATCTGTATACCATTTAGCAAAATCTTCTTCTATATTAGTTATATCTTTAACAAATTCTTCATTTTTCATATTTCATACCTCCAAAATTTAATCTTTATTTTCCTCCTCATTTTCAACTAAATCTTCCCTTTCGGGCATTGGAGCCTCATTATTTTTTTCTTCTACTTTTTCTGTATCAGAATTTTCTTCTGGTATGATTTCTTCTATTACAATTTGTTCATTTTCATCTAATTTATATCTTGGAAGTTCTGGTAATTCATCTAAATTTGAAATTCCAAACATTTTCAAAAAGTTTTTTGTTACTCTATATGACATTGGTCTACCTGGTACATCTAATTTACCAGCATCTTCAATTAAATCATATTCTAACAATTTATATATTGTACCATCTGAATTAACTCCACGAATGGCCTCTATCTCTGATCTTGTAATTCTTGGGTTATATGCAATAATAGATAAAGTTTCAAGCGCAGCATTAGAAATAGCTGGTTTTGTTCTATTATCAAATAATGGATAAATATATTCATAATACTCTTTTTTAGTACATAATTGATATCCATCTTCTACTTTAATTAGTTCTATACCACTATTTTCTGAATCATATTTAATTTTCATTTTTTGCACAATTTTTTCAATATCTTCTGAACCAAGTTCAATTGCATTCATAATATCTTTAACTGTAACAATAGAACCTGTTGAAAATAACATTGCTTCAATTATTGCTTCTGCTTTTTCTAAATCCATAATATAATCCAAACATTCCTTTCATCAAAGTAATATCTATTATCCCATGAAATCGTTCAAATGTCAACCAAAAATTGACATACGCGTTTTTTTTTGCTATAATTATAAATGTATAAAACAACTAATAACATTTCTTTATGAAAGGGTTGATATAAATGGAAAAAGATAATAAAGAATTAGAAATAGTAATGGGAGATAATTCATTTTTAGAATTTTCAGATGTTGGCGATTGTGTTAACACATTAAGACCAAAAAATAAAACAAAAACTAAAAAAGTTATTATTCCAAAAACACAACAAGAAAGAATGAATGAAAAAAATAAAAAAGCAAAATAATTTTATCAAATTATTTTTATTTAATATGCAATTTATAAACAAAAAACTTGATTGATAACCAATCAAGTTTTTTTATTTCCTAATTAATATTTTTTTCTAATTTAGTTAAACTCTCTTCTTCAATTATTTTTTTAACTTTATATATTTCATCTAGATCTTTATACATTTCTTCCGAAAAAACTCTATATGTTTCCATATAATATATAGTATCATATTCTGTAACATCTTCTACTGGAAGGTCTTGTACCATTTTACCATCTTTAACACAATATTCAAACTCCTCCCATTCAACTTCTGACATATGTTTAGTATTTGGATATTTTAATGGATCAATAACAATTACATTTTTAGGTAATTCTATTCCTCTATCTGTAAAATAATATTTTACCCATGCTCTTCCAAATGTACAAATAATTAAAGTATCATCAGAATAAATATCTTCTTGCTTACTTAAATAATCAACTCTTTCTTTATATAATACATTTCCAGTAGAATTCGGAGCTAAATATGATAAAATATATGTTGTTGCAATCATATAAGCTAATAAAATTACAGTTATAAACACTACCACATCTAAAATATTTTTATTACTAAATCTTTTAAAAATTTTATCAACAATACACGCCATTACTAAAATAGCATGTGGTAATATAGTAATAAAATATCTATCTCTAATAATTGAACCTGCAGGATTTATAAATTTACTATAAAAAATTATTGCAACTAATAACATAGTCATTGAATATATTATTACATTTAAATATATATCATTTTTCTTTTTAAAACTATTTATAATCAAAAATACAGTTCCTAATAAAAATATTATTACATTTATATCAGCATATCCCATTATGAATCTAAAAGCTTTATATACTGTCCACAAAGTTGGTGGATTAATACCATAATCAGCAACATCACCTGCATGTAAAACTAATAATATTATAAAACTTGGTAAAAAAGCTCCACCACAAATAAGATATGATACTATACATTTCATTTTTACTCTTTTTTTAAAGAATAATATAAGATCTATAAAAGCATAACATAATCCAATTAAAGAACCAAACCAATGTGAATATAATAAAAATATCATACATACACCATATTTTAAAATATTTTTCCATGATTCTTGTTCTAATCTTTTTAAATAAAAATATAAACTCCAAGTTGAAAAGCAAAATAACATTCCATACGGTCTTAATTGCCAACAAGTATGAGCAATTATCGCATAAGAAGTAATTATAAAAACTGTAGCTATAATTTCAATTCTTCTACTTAAAAATTTTCTAGCTACTTTAAGTAATCCAATTATTCCTACAAAAGAAAATATTATAGATGTACAAAATATTAATCCCATCTGACTATTGCCAAAGATAAGTCTTGCAAAATACAATACTATATAAAACAAAGGTAAATTTTCACCTGTTCTTAGAACAGTTATATATATTTCAGCTAAATTTCTGCCATCTACAATACCTATTCCCCAATCCAACTCATCAAGCCATAAAGTATGTCTATATTGAAATACTATAATGTAAATTCCAAAAATTAATAATAGTATCTTTTGTGCAATAGAAATATATTTATCCTTATTGTTTGCTTTTTTTTCATTCAATTCTTCCATTTTTACCTCTTCTAATTGCTTACTTCTTTTTTCCCATTATCTATAAATTTTTTATAATACAACACAAATATATTAAACACTAATATAATAAAATTTCTATATACAAAACTTCTTGCATGTAAATAAGAATGATTTTTAAATAAAATACAAGTTATAAATGGTATTAATAAAATTAACACATATATTATTATTTCTTTTTTATTAATTTTTAATGGTTTTCTAAATTTAAACATATTATCAAAAATTAAAATTAAATATTGTATAAATATTGGTATAAGTATATAAACGAGATTTGTAACTAATGATTTTATTGCATTAACATTTCCATACTCGTAAGTATTTTCACCTGCTCGATAAATTACTTGCATAATACCATTCTTAATTGTATTTGTGTCATATAAAATATCAGTAATAACCCATTTAGATATCCAAGTAATTCCAAAACCTAATCCCCACATAAAACACAATTTAAAAAATTCTTTAAATGAGAAATTATCATCTTTCTTTTTCAAATAAAAAAACATTAATGGTATTGTTAGAGTATTAAATTGAAAATTCATCCAACCAAAAAAATTAGTAATACTTCCTATTATAAAGAAAAACACTCCAAAATCTTTTATTTTCTCATATTTAGTAATAACAATAATTGTTGCTACCATCATTATTATCATTGTTGGAACTAAAGCCACACTTAACCAAAGTGTATGATAAGAAATACTAAACAATGAAAACATCATTGCAAGAGCAAAAAATTTTCCTACTTTTTCATATATTACTTTTTCAAGAATTATAAATAGTACTAAAAATATAATTCCAGATAAAATCTCAATTTGAAGGTAATCAAAAATTATAAGCAAAGGTCTTAAATATACATTATATCCATGCCAATATCTTGAATATACATATTCTTCTTTATAGATTCTATTTTCTTCCTCTACAAAACAATCTTCATACAAACCAATTTCTGCATCATAACCGTAAAATAGGTTCTATTCCTTGTTTTTCTCCAGCTATCATTACTGCTTTTAATATTGATTCTAATGGTTTAGTATGATCTAATCTATAATTAATATCTAACATAACTGCATCTGTAAAACCACTTATATATAATACCTGATCAACTTCTGATGTATAAAAATATTTTACTGATTCTTCTATGTTATCTTGAACTAATTTTTTTGGTATACAAGATGTTATAGTTAATGTAAGCATATATATTATTGTTAAAATAACAAACCATAAAACACTCTTTTTTATTATATCTATCACAATTTTTTCTCCATTTTTTTATAAAATTTTATCATATCAATTTATTTATGTAAAGAAAATTAAGCTGTAGAAATTGATTAAAATCTTTAAAACAAAATAAAAAACCCCGCTAATGGAACGGGGAACAGACAAATGAGTCTTGTTTTTTAAGAAGTTTTTAATCGTACTTTATCAGAACTTCATGCAGTTTTCTTTCACACTGTGAGCAACTCGCTGCCACTGGCAGCTGATAGGCTTTACCTTCATATTCTCGCTTACTCTTCATGTTAATGGCAATAACAAGGAAGCCATTCTTAGGGACGAAACCCACATCTTCCATAGTTTTATCCATCTTACTCCAATCATCTTCTTTGCGGTTTACTTGTGCATGGAATACATAGACAATACGACCAATAATTTTGAACCCATATCGATTTTTTGGTCCAAAAGTGGTACTATAAGCCATATCATATGTCCGATTCATACCAAAACCTCTTTCTATAAATTCTCGTATGCTCTCACATACGGTAATTTAATTATATAATACCCACAAACACTTTTCAAATTAATGAATTTTTACAATTAAATAAAAATTAATAATTAAAATTTTAAAACAAAATAAAAACCCCGCTAATGGAACGGGGAACAGACAAATAAGTCTTGTTTTTGAGGTTTGGCTTAGCTTGCTACATAAGCCTTGATAGCATCTTCAACTCGGTCGATTGCCTTCTGCTGACCACAGAACATAGGGATCTTATAGCCCACACCTAAGAGCTGGTTACCGTTGTTATCCAGCAGGTTTTTCCATGTATTACTGCTCTTAAAGCCCGTAGACTGCAGAGCCTCATGGACCACCATCTGTGCCGCAATCGTGCTAATTGCAGCCGGGGTTCCTACATAGATTTCCCGTCCTTCTGTCTCAACATAGAACTCTCTTCCCTGTGAATTTTTCACCACCATCATGTTTTTTTACCTCGTTTTTCTATGAATTTCTCGCACACTCTCGCGTACGGATAATTTAATTATACTACACCCGAAAAACCTTTTCAAATTTATCAATTACCTCTTTAATTTTATTAAACCAAGTTATATATAATTTTTTTAACACAAAAAGTCTCGTAAAATACGAGACTTTCACAAATTTATTTATTAACTTTATTTATAATTCCTAAAGCTGCTATTTTTCCAGAGGCTAATGCACTACATACTACAGATTTATTATCTACAACATCACCACCAGCATATACTCCTTCTATACTTGTTTCATTATGTTCATCCACTTCAATAGTTCCCCAATCAGTAAGTTTAACTTCTTCTTTTTCAAGTAACTTTCTATTAGGCTTTAATCCAATTGCAAAAACTACTGTATTAGCGTCATAATCAAAATATTCTCCATCACTATCTACTGCTTTTCCATTAACAATTTTTGTTTTGATACAATTTACTTTTTTCATTTTTCCAGCCTCTCCTTCAGCTGAAATAACTCTTACTAACTCTTTAAATTCAACACCATCTTCTATTGCATCATTTAATTCAATTTCTCTTGCCGGCATATGAGCTTTATCTCTTCTATATAATATTGAAACCTTTTCTGCTCCCATTTTTATAGCAGCTCTTGCTGCGTCCATAGCAACATTTCCGCCACCTATTACAACTACTTTTCCTAAATCTTTTATATATTTTTTACTATTATATGCTCTCAAGAAATTATCTGAATCATATACTTTTTCTATTTTTTCTTCAGATAAACTATACACGCTTGAAAGCTCTGCTCCTATTCCTAAAAATACATAATCATATTCTTCTTTTAAACTAGATATGGTAAAATCTTTTCCTAATGCTTGTCCTAACTTAAATTCCACACCTAAAGATTCTAATTTTTCTATAATATCTTTTATTATTTCTTTATCTAATCTAAAATCAGGTATTCCATAAGATAAAATACCACCTAACTCATTTTCTTTCTCATATACTACTGACTTTATCCCATTTTTTATAAGTTCATAACTACAAGAGAGTCCAGCTGGTCCACCCCCAACAATAGCTACTTTTACTCCATATTTTACCGGTACTTTAGAAATCTTTGCATTGATTTTATTTTCTTTTGCCCAATTATTAACAAAATTTTCTAAAATTCCAATTTGTGTCGAAGCACTTTTTGATTTTCTTACACAAGAACCTTCACATTGATTTTCTTGTGGACATATTTTACTACAAATATGAGAAAATATATTATTTTGAATTAAAATATTATATGCTTCTTCAATATTTTCATTTTTTATTTCTTCAATAAATTCTGGTATAGCTGTATGCATTGGGCAAGCATTACTACAAGGTTTTGACTTACATCCCAAACACCAGCTAGCTTTTTGTTTTATTTCTTCTAAATTCATCTTGTTTCTCCTATTAATTATTTTGCTACTATTTTTTAAATATATACTTTACACTAATTTTTCTCTTAATACTTTTAAAGCTTTGGCTCTATGTGAGATTTTATTTTTTTCTTCTTCCGGAATTTCTGCCATTGTTTTTCCATATTCTTGTAAAAAGAATATAGGATCATATCCAAAACCATTATTACCCTTTTGTTCATAAGCAATTCTTCCTTCACAAGTTTCTTCAACTATTATTTTTTCTCCATTTTCTTTAATAAAGCATAAACAGCATACAAAACTTGCTGTTCTATCTTCTTCTTTTACTTTTTCCATTTCATGTAATATATATTCATTTGTATCTTTAGAAGAAAGCTCTGGTTTAAATCTTGCTGAATATAAACCTGGTGCTCCATCAAAATAATCTATTGAAAGACCTGAATCATCTGATAATACATTTGCTTTTGTAATATTATAAATAGCTTCAGCTTTTAAAGTTGCATTTTCTTCATAAGTTTTTCCTGTTTCTTCTACTTCTAAATCAATATTTGCTTCTTTTTGAGATAAAACCTCATATCCTAAAGGCTCTAATATTTTTTTAATTTCTCTTATTTTTCCTTCATTATTACTTGCAATTATCAGTTTCATATCTATTTTTCCTTTCAAATCAAATTCACATCAGTATTATATAATACTAATAATTAATTATCAATAAACTACTGGGTCAAATTAATTTTTTTAATAAAAATATTTTAAGCTTACATTAAAAGACATTTATTTAAAACTAATTAGTTTAGCTTAAATAAATGTCTTTTATATTATAAAATCTTGAAAGAATTCAATAATCTTTCATTTAAAAATTTCAAGTCTTCATGTAAATTAATCGCTTTTTCTTTTAGTTTCTCAGGTGTATAATTCATATTTCTATTACTTGCATCTTCCAAAGTATAATTTACTATATCCTTAACAGTATCATTTAAAGAAACTTCCAATAAATTAGTAAATAATAAACCATGTTCTAGAAAATGTTTTTTTGTAGATGCTTGCACTCTTGAAATACTATCTTCGGCATAATCAATATATGAAGTTGCTTTAAAACCGTGTGCTTCTATTGCATCATCTACTTCTAAAGTGTACTTTTTAAATTTTTTATCAATAGCTTTATCCATATCAGTTCTCTCAAAAAAAATCATTTTTTTATCCATATATTTTCCTCCTCAACTAGCTTCAGTATATAAACAGAAAATGTCAAAAAAATGTTTTAACTGTGAATATTTTGTGTGGACATAAAAAAACTCCAAGATTATTCTTGGAGTTTTGGTAGCGAGAGGGGGATTCGAACCCTCGACCCACTGGGTATGAACCAGTTGCTCTAGCCAACTGAGCTACCTCGCCGTAACGAAGATTATTATAACAGAAAAAATATTGTTTGGCAAGTATTTTTTAAAAAAATAATTAAATTACTTTTAAAGCTTATTTATTTAATCAAATTAATACGAAAAAGAGTGGTTTTCCCACTCTTTTTATTAATAAAAATATTTTGTTAATAACAATAATACCGATAAAAATAATGTATTAAAAAATGTAAACATTCCTAAATATTTCCAAAACTTATTTGGTTGATGTTTTAAAAATTCTTTTAATGTAATTAAACTTGCTAATGATGAAATTATAATTCCAAGTGAACCAATATTAACAGCAATTAATAAATCAGTATAATTATTAGTAAATTTTGATAAGAAAATCGCTGTTGGAACATTACTTATAAATTGACAAGATATTATACCAGCTAATAATGTATTTTCTACTACAATATTTGATATAAATTCTTTAATCATTGGAATTCTCGCTATATTTCCAGAGAATATAAAAAATACACAAAATGTTGCTATTAATGCATAATCTACCTCTTTAAATCTATCTCTATCAAAAATAAAGATAATTGCAATTACTTCAATTAAAGTCATTTGATAAGGAATAAATCTAAATATAGTCAAAATTACTGCCCAAAATAAAGCTACGTACATAGCAAAAGTCTTTTTGTCCATTTTTATCTTACCCTTATTTTTAAGTTTTAAAGGTTCATCATTAATAAAAGCACAACACACATATAATAATATTGCTACTGCTATAGCTTGTTTAAGTAAAATTCCAAAAAATTCTGCTGTTCCTATTCCATAATAAGAAAATAAGTATAAATTTTGTGGGTTTCCATATGGGGTTATCATACCACCCATATTTGCTGCTATTGTTTGCATTATAAAAGTAAAAGCTAAATATTTATCATTTTGTGTTGAATGCAAAACAATATATGTAAGTGGTAAAAAAGTAATTAATGACATATCATTTGCAACAATCATATCAAACAAAAACGTTCCATATACCAACACATATATTACTGCTCTTCTCGTATGAAATAAACCTATTAATTTTCTTGATATTACTTCAAAAGCATTTGTACTTTTTAAACCAGCTACTACAGCTAACATACAAAATAAACAACTTAATGTATTAAAATCAAAATATCCAATATATTCTTTATCTAATGGTACAAAAAAACATGTTATAACTGTTAATACAATAGCTATAGATAGTACAATTTCACTTTTTATAAAATTAAAAATCTTCTCTTTAGTACTCATTCTTTTTCCTCTTTTTTTATTTATATAATAATTATAAATAAAAGTTATTTTTATTGTCAACTAACTTTTACAGATATTTTCTTTATATTCTTCATACAATTTTTTAACTTTTATTTTTATTTCATTATCAATATCTTCTGCTTTTTCTAACTCTTCAAAAGAAAACCATCTAATTTTATTGTTTTCAATATTTTCTAAAGTATTTGATACTGGAATAGCTAAATATTGAATATCTATCATATCACCTACTTTATTTACATATCTTTCTGTTGCAATTGGTTGATATGAAATATTATCAAAAGTTGGTCCAACAATTTCTATTTGTATTCCTGTCTCTTCTAAAGTTTCTCTTTTAGCCGTTTCTATAGGAGTTTCTTTTCCTTCAATATGTCCACCTGGTTGTAACCACTTATTCAATTTTTTATTATACATAAGTAAAACAATTTGATTTTTAAAATTAATTGTATAAGCTGATGCACAATATTGTCTTTCTAACATAAATACCTCCTTGTTTATATATTAAAATCTTTTATTCTTTCTCTAAAATCTTTAAAATCTTTAAGTTTCCATGTCCAATTTTTTTCAGTAACTGTTCCAGGCACATTCATCCTAGCACTATCATCTAAACCTAATATATCTTGAACAGAAATAATTGCCATTTTTGCTTTGCATCTCAAACAATATTGCATAATTCCAATATTTACATTTATATCATAACATTCATTTCTTCTTAAAAATTCTTTTAATCTTTGTATATTTTCTTCTGATAAAGTTTTATACCATCCATAAATTGTATGACAATCATGATTTCCTGGATATACTAAAACATTTTCAGATTCATTATCTATATCTACCATATTTTCTAAATCTAATGTAAATAATAAAATCTTTTGTCTTGTAAAACCATAACGCTTTCTTAAAGCTACAGTTTCTTCTCTAATATCTCCTAAATCTTCTATAATTAAATCTTCTTTATTAATATCAGGATCTGCAAGAAGCTTATCAAAAAAATCATAGCTAACACCATCTTCATAATATCCCTCTTTACCAGGTCTATTATAAGGAATTTTAAAAAACGAATCATATCCTCTAAAATAATCAACTCTAACCTTATCAAACATTTTTAAATAATATTTAAATCTTTTTATTAAATATTCATAATTTGTTTTTTTCAAATAATCAATATTATATACAGGACTTCCCCATCTTTGCCCATCTTCATTAAAATAATCAGGTGGCGCACCAGCTTCAAATAAAAACTCTCCATCCTTCATTTGAAAACACTCTGGATGATATTTTGTTTCTACAGATTCAAAAGTTGGATATGACGCCATATCACCTATTATTTTTATACCTTTTGAATTTGCATATTCTTTAAGTTCCATCCATTGTGTATATAAAATATATTGTATAAATAAATAATATTCTTTACTTTCGCCTTTTTTATCACTTATATATTCTGCATATTCAATAATTTCAAAATTTTTAATAAATTCTAAATATTCTTCATTTGGAATAAAATTTTCAAATGCTTCTTTAAAATATTTCACTTTAAAATCATCTGAGATTGCTCTATCTGTTGGTGCTTTTTCTTCAGCACCTTTAATTAATCCTTGTTTTATAAGCTTGTCTAAAGATAAATAATCATCATCTAAAGCATAATAACTTTCAGGTGAATATGGTAATTGATCACATGCATTAATTGGTAAAATTTCCCAATATTTAACATTGTTTTCACTTAAAATATCAATAAATTCATATGCTTCATATCCAAAATCACCCATTCCATACTTACTTGGAAGTGAAAAAATTGGAAGCAATACACCTTTTTCTTTCATACTATTTTCCTCTTTCGTCTATTATACAAAATAATTATAAGATTATTGAAAAATATAATCAATAAGCTTATTGTAAATTTATTCTCCTAATAATTCTAAACATTTTTTATAATCTTCTTCATCAAATTCCAATGTTGGAACAAACTCTTTATTTCTAAGCATTTCTATAAATTCATCTATACTTACCCATTTTGCTGCAATAGCTTCTTTATCTGTAAATTTAATATCTTTTATTTCAATATCTTTTACAAACAAATAAATATCTTTAAATCTATAATTATTTTGTGCAGTTTTTATATAAATACCATCTTCTTTATTTAAAGATATACCCAATTCCTCTTGAATTTCTCTAACAACTCCGTCAAGAGAAGTCTCTCCAGCAAGTACTGCACCACCATTACATTCCCACATTAAAGGAAATTTTTCTTTAAATTCAGATCTTTGGCTTATCAAAATTTGTCTTTTAGAGTTTATAATTATTGCTTGACAAGCAACTATATATTCTCCAGGTCTCAAGAACTCTTTATGTCTAACAAGTGTTCTTCCTGTTTTTAATTTATTTTCATCATATATATCAACTACTTCTGGTTCATTCATTTTTATTACCTCATAAATTAATTTACTTAAGTATTATACCATATTATTCTTAGCAAAAAAAGAAGATTAACTAAAGTTAATCTTTTCTTTTATAATTATAATCTATTTTTCTTCATAAATATTTTCTATTGACACTTCTCTTTCATGAGAAAGTAGAATAGATTCACTTAAAATAGTCGTAATAAACTTATCAAAAGCAATTTTTCTATCCCTAGGATCTATCCATCTGTCAGAAACTAAAGCAGCTCTTAATTCAGATATTACCCTTTTTTCACTTTCAGAAGCTTCTTCTGGGATATTAAATATTATATCTGCATTATCTTTATCACAATTATATATTGAAACCATGCCCAATAATTTCATCACACTTTGATACACAGGAGAAATATCAAATCCATTTTTTTTCATTTCTTCTATAAAAATATCTACATGTTTTCCTTTTCCTTTTATAGAGTGTTCATCAATATCTTTTTCTACACTTGTCGTTTCTCCCAAACCTGAAAGAATCGTTCCCAATGAATCATAATTTTCCGATAATTGGTTCATTATATTTTGTGCTTCCTCTAAATTTGTAATTAAATGATTATCTCTTAATAACTTACACAAAGATATCGCTTCATTTATATTTGTCAAAACCAATTCATCTTCATGAAAATATGTATAAGAATGCGTACCAATTTTTATTCCTTCTTTTTGCATTAATTCATAAAACTGTTTAGCACTTTCATCATTCGTCCAATTCCACATACCAACATCTTCTGCACGATAACCTAATTGTGTTAAAAATGGTTGTGAAAAATCTTTAACAGATTCTCCTTCATATCCTAAAACATGTACATTTAGATTCAAGGCTTTAATTCTTTGTACTTCACCTTTAGGACACAAAATCCATGCATTTTTAGATAATTCTAAACTTCCACGAGTAAATGTATCCATTGGTGCAGCACGTCCTATTTTTTCATTAGGTATATCATCAAAAGGTATCAAAATTGCATATTTACAATCATCCCAAGAACCATATATATGTGATGAAACTTCATCATTCATAGCCATATGAATAGTATCTCGTGCTGACTTATAAGAATATTTATATGTTGTTCCATTTAAAGTTACTTCTTTTTGCATTTCTACATTAGAATCTTTTGCTGTCCTAATCATACTTCCAATTGGTATATATTTAGTTTTATGAACACAAATTAAAGATGATTTTGAAGAATAATCTCTTGGATGTGAATATGATACTTTATCAGATTCAGTAAGTACCGGAGTAATTCCTTTAGTTTCCAAAAATGTCATTGCATCTATTGGTGAAATTCCTATCTCATATAAAGTTTGTGCTCTTTCAAATAATTCTATTTTTTGTTTTATTTCTCTCAATTCAGCATTTATGCCAGAATTTTCTAATTCTCGTTCAACATTTGCTTCTTCTAATTTAATTTGTTTTTTTAACTCTTCAATTAATTTAGTAACTTCTGAAAGTCTTTTAGATTGTATTTTAAATTTTTTATATTGACTTCTTTTTGTCACAAATTTCTCAAAAAAAGAAAATTCACTTCTTACAGTTATTCCATTTGATTGCTCCCATTCAAGACCCCACAATTCACTGTTCATTTTTTGTAGTTTTTTTCTTATTTCGGTTTCTTTTTCTTCTAATACTACTCTTCTACTATTAAATTCTTCTAATTTAATTTTCTTTATTTCTTCTAACATTTTTTACTCCTAATCTGTTATATATTTTATATTAATATTATAAATTCCATCCAACTCTAATGGATTTCTTAATATTATCCCAAATTTTTCATAACACACTATTTCATCAATATGTATTTCTTTTATATAATCATAAATATTTCCTAATATATAACTTTCATCTGTAAATTTTAATTTTCTAAATGGATTTGAACCCAAATCTAATTTAGTATATCCTTTTACATTTGGAATATTATCTACTACTATCTTTTGTTTTTTAAAACTAATTAAATATTCTAATTCTCTATTGTAAAAAATTTTAAAATGCACAATTATCTCATCTTCTTTTCTTTCTTCAGCAAATTCATGTTTCAAATTTTCATCGAAATCATCACGAAATTTCAATGCACCTTTTTTTAAAATTTCAATTATTTTATTTACATCATTTTGTTTATTCATTAGTTTTTTCCTTCCTTAAAGTAGTTCATCCATATTATATACATAAACTTTTTCTTTTACAATATCAAACCTCCTTTTCAACTCCTCTCATTTTAATTATAAAAAAAAGAAGATTAACCAAAGTTAATCTTCTTTATCATATGGTGCGGATGAGAGGACTTGAACCCCCACGGTTGCCCACTAGATCCTAAGTCTAGCGCGTCTGCCAGTTTCGCCACATCCGCATATGACATTAATTATATTAACACTTTCGAATTTGATTGTCAAGTATTTAAAAAAGTTTTATTTAAAAAAGACTCAGGGGCGGCTGTTGCCGCCCCCCTAAAAAGGATTTGCTGTGCTTACTTGTCTTCTCCGTCATTATCGTCCTTTTTGTCGTTCTTTTCCTTCAGACGCTCGAAGAGAATCTTCAGGTCATTGCGTTCGACATACAGAGCGATGGCAATTGCGCCAAGCACCACCACAACCATCATGACCGTAGGGCCAAAGAAGCTGAGGATAAGCTTAACAACGGTAATGGCCAGGAAAAGCACTTTTGCCCCAACCATATCTGTAGGCTTTTCTGCCAACTCGGGGTTTTCTTCGTACTTCTTCTTCTGATTGTGCATGATGACACAAATCAGAGCGAAGACGATGGCTGCATTAACCACAGAGCCAACCACGAAACTGGTAAGACTGCTAAAGGGACCCATGATGAGCAGGACTGCGCATACGATGGGAATCCACTTGTTCCGGAAGCTTGCGAACAGGCGATCCAGGAAACCAGTAGCATGCTTCGACGATGCGAAAGCAGCATACTTCTTTGCTTCCTTGTTGAACTTGTCCTGCAGCGAAGCTCTGCGAGTCATCAGTTCGGTCTTCTTCAGACCAGTGGCGGTAGGAATCTCAGCGTCGAGCTTTTCGATTCCCTGGGTTAACGTGTCCAGCTTTTTCTGCACCCGATCAAGGCGCACCTCCAGCTGATTGGAGATTTTCGCAAATAAGTTCTTCTTCATAACGAGAACTCCTTTCGTGTCACTCCCGAAGACGGGAGGTATTTTTATAACGGCAGTTGCGTCTACCATTACAAATTAATTATACCAATATTTACATAAAAAGTAAAATTGAGTATTTATTTAGATTTACAATTATTTTTTACACAAAAAAAGAATTCAAATATTTTCTCATATTTAAATTCTTTTTCATTAAAATTTCTATTAATCAATTATTTCTAAAATTACTTCAGCGCCATCCATTCTGTACATATTACCTATACTATCAAACTCAGCTGTTGCATAATTATACTCAATTTCTTCATAAGGTATTATTTCATGAAATTCATATTCTTCTTTTCCATCTACAACTATTCTTTCATAATAATTCAATTCATTTAAATATAAATTTCCTACTACATAACCACCATCATTATGTTCTTCCATAAAGAATTTTTTTATTGCATCTTTTAATACACTTGTATATTTAGATTTAGTAGTATCATGTGTTAAATCTTCTATATTTAAATGATATACACCATCCCAAAACCACAAGTCAAATTTAACATTATATAATCTAAACATACCATCTTTTCTATTAACACTATCTACAACTTCTTTTTCTCTAACATAATCATTCAACATAGTAGTAACTGAATTAATAACCTCTTCTGGAACCGGTTCAGTACTAGATAAAAATAAAGCTGCATTTATATGATAATTGCTACCTTCTTTATCAATATATTCTTTAACATCTCCCCATTGTTGTAAATTCGAAAGATTTGGCATTGCCATTTGTGTCTCATATTTACCATCAAAAATATCTGTATTGCTCATATATTTATCATATATAGTTACATATTCTATATAATCACTAAAATAAATATTAGCTTCTGACCAGATACCTGCTTTTACAGCAACTTTTTGAGGAGTTATATAAAATGAAATCTCTTTACCTCTTTGATAATTACTTATTATAGAATATACTATTTCTTCTATATCTTCGGCATCTTCTGAAACTGTCAAATTTCCATAATCATCATCAAATTCAGAATATTCTAACACGATACTTTCATATAGTTCATCAACTAAAACATTTTCTAATTTTAATTTTAAAGAAAACACATCATTTATAGTAATTTTATTTCCATCTAATAAATTATAATTTAAAGCAATAGTTTCTCCATGTGTTTCTTCCCAATCATTTATACTAACTTGAACGTAAGCAGATATAGAAAGAACATTAGCAAAATTTCCCATTATTGAACAGCCAGAATAATAGTCTGTAACTACATACTTGGAAAATAATTCTGTTGCAACTGCACTCATTTTTTCTCTAATATCTGTATTTATCTTATTTTCAACAGCTTCATCCTTTAAACCATCAATTTGTACATATTCAACTTTCTTTCCTAATACATCCATTTCATATCTTGTTATTTTAATAGGATTAATATAATATGTACCATTTATATCAACTGTTTTTTCTGCTACTTCTTCTTTAGATTCTTCTTCTGATTTTATGATTGTATTTGTAATTTTTTCAATCTTTTCTTTTACATCTGGATTATTTTTACTAGCAAAAAATAGAGTTAATCCTACTGCTATTAAAGCAAATAATATTACAAAAATTAATCTTTTTAATATTATTTTTTTCATAGTAAGAGGTTTCTTTTCTTTTTTCTTTTTGGCTTTTTCACTTTCAACTGTTTCATTTTTAATTTCATTTGAAACTTTTTTATCTTCTTTAACTTCAACTGAATTTTCTTTATTTTCTATTACTTTTTTAGATACATTACTATTTAACATTTCATCTGTTATTGTACCTATAACCTGAGTTTCACCGTTCTCGCCATTCGCCATTTTCAATTCTTCTTTAATAACTTCAACTTTTTGAGTAGATTCTTTAATAACTTCTATTCTTTTAGTTGAATCATCAAAATCTTTATTCAAATAGCTAGGTAACTCTGGCTCTTTATCTTTAAAATTACTCATAAATTATTCTCCTTTTCCAAGAGGTACATAACCAGCATTTTCAGCTGCTAATTGTCCTCTTGTAGATAACATTGCCTCCACTAATTCACGAGTCTTGCTATTTTCTGGTTCATCTTTTCTAATAACTATATAATAAGCTGTTTGAATTGGATATTCTCCAGCTTTAATTGTTTCATTATTTGGTTCTACACCATTTACTGATAATAAATTAATATCATCACTTAAATACATTGTATTAGCATAATAATAATATGAATATCCTATTGCTCCTGAATTATTTTCATAATCAGAAACTACATCTATAACATCTGCCATTCCAGCTGCAACATATTCTGTTGGTGCTTCAGCAATTTGTTTGTCTTTCATAACCAAATTAAGCATACCTGTTTGGCTTCCAGAATTTACTGGTCTTTGATAAGCAATTATCTTTTCATCTGCTCCACCAACTTGACTCCAATTTGTTATTTCACCAGCATAAATATCTTGTATTTGCTCTAATGTTAAGTCTTGAATTGAATTATTACTATTTATAAAAAATACAAAAGCTTCATTTACAACTTTAATAACTTCTAATTCCACACCTTTTTCAGCTGCAAGTTTAAGTTCATCTTCTGAAGGTTGTGTTACTAAAATCAAGTCAACCTCATCATTAATTAATTTAACATAAGCACTATGAGTTTTTGAATGATTTATATCAACTTCTTCAATATTTTTAGCTTTAAAATTAGCTTCAAAAACTTCAGCTAAAGGGATAGTTGCTGTTGACCCATCAACTATTGGATAATCCTCATCAGTAAATAAAGGATCTGTACTTATTTTTTCTGCTGTTTTTTTCACATTTTCTGTATTTTCTTTGGTCAAACTTTTATAAAGAAAAAAGCAACCTACACATATTCCTATGCATAAAATAATAACTAAAATATTAATTAAAATTTTCTTTTTTTTCATATATGAAATCCCCCTTTCAATATAAAGATTTATAATAAATTTTAGTAAAAATATTATATCACTAATAAAGCATTTTTCAATATTTTATTGAAACTCAAATTATAGCTTGTTATTTTAAAACTAATATATTGAATTTTAGAAAAAAGTTTTGTATAATGTCTTAGAAAGGATGGAATTTTATGGAAAATCTAGTTATAAAAAATTTATTTAATAAACCAGAAGAATATTTTTCAAAAGAAATAACTCTTTCTGGATGGGTAAAAACTGTCAGAGATTCAAAAACATTTGGTTTTATAGAATTAAATGATGGTTCATTTTTCAAAAATTTACAAATTGTATTTGATGAAAAACTTGAAAATTTTTCAGATGTTTGCAAATTAACAATTAGTTCTTCAATTATTGTTACAGGTATTTTAGTAAAAACAGAAAATGCAAAACAACCATTTGAAGTACAAGCAACAAAAATTGAAATTATAAATATAGCAGATGCAGATTATCCACTTCAAAAGAAACGTCATACATTTGAATATTTAAGAACAATTGCACATCTTCGTCCAAGAACAAATACTTTTAATGCAGTATTTAGAGTACGTTCTTGTTTAGCATATGCAATTCACAAATTCTTCCAAGAAAAAGGATTTGTATATGTTAATACACCACTTATCACAAGTAGTGACTGTGAAGGTGCTGGTGAAATGTTTAATGTTAATTCTTTTGATTTAAATGATATACCAAAAACTGAAGATGGAGAAATTGATTTTTCAAAAGATTTCTTTGGAAAACCAGCTCATTTAACAGTAAGTGGTCAATTAAATGTTGAAACTTATGCTTTTGCATTTAGAAATGTTTATACATTTGGACCTACTTTTAGAGCAGAAAATTCAAACACTGTAAAACACGCTGCCGAATTCTGGATGATCGAACCAGAAATGTGTTTTGCTACATTGAAAGACTATATGGATACAGCTGAAGAAATGTTAAAATACATTATTCAATATGTTTTAGATAATTGTCCAGAAGAAATGGCTTTCTTTAATAATTTTGTTGATAAAGATTTATTCAATAGATTAGAAAATGTTTTAAATTCTGAATTTGGTAGAATTTCATATACTGATGCTGTTAAAGAATTAGAAAAACATAATAACGAATTTGAATTTCCAGTTTCTTGGGGAATTGATTTACAAACAGAGCATGAACGTTATTTAAGTGAAAAAATCTTCAAAAAACCTGTTTTTGTTACTGATTATCCTGCTGAAATTAAAGCTTTTTATATGAAACAAAATTCAGATGAAAAAACAGTTGCAGCTGCTGACCTTTTAGCTCCCGGAATTGGAGAAATAATTGGTGGTAGTCAAAGAGAAGACGACTTAGATGTTTTAAAATCAAAAATCAAAGACTTTAATCTAAGCGAAGAAGATTACAGCTTCTACTTAGATTTAAGAAGATATGGAAGTACTCCTCATGCTGGATTTGGACTTGGATTTGAAAGAGCAATTATGTATATAACAGGAATGCAAAACATCCGTGATGTTATACCATTCCCAAGAACACCAAAAAATTGTGATTTTTAAGATATATAATAAGATATATAAAAAACCTTCTAAAAAAGAAGGTTTTTTAATATTTTATATTAATTTCCTAATCCGAAACTAATTCCTATCGCATCATTTACTTTTTCCATAAGATTATTATTAATATGTCCTATTTTTTCTTTTAATCTACTTTTATCTATAGTTCTTATCTGCTCTGCAAGTATCACAGAATCAGATTTCAAGCCACCATTTTCTAAACCTATTTCTATATGAGTTGGTAATTTAGCTTTACCTGTTTGTGAAGTAATAGCAGCAGCAATTACTGTAGGACTATATTTATTTCCAGTATCATTTTGTATTATCAAAACTGGCCTAACTCCCCCTTGCTCTGAACCAATAACTGGACTTAAATCGGCATAAAACATATCTCCTCTTTTTATTGTCATATTATTCACTCCTATTATATTACATATTAAAATAGAATTATTGAAAATATTTTAAATTATAAGATTTCTATATTGATATATTCTATGCAAGCTCTTACATGCTTGTCACTATCTTTAATTATCATTTTTATAGGCTTACCTGTATTTTTATCTAAATATAATTCTTTGTATTTTATGTATTTATTAGAATTCTCTATTTCTACATTTATTATAATTTTTTCTCCAACTTCGTTTATATCAGCTTTTTTATCTTTAAAATAATCTTTAGCAAAATTATTCAAAAATAAATAATCATTTGTTAAAATATCATAATTATCATACACTTTTTCTATATTTAACTTAGAGTTTTCCACTTTTAATACATTTTCTGTGCAAAAAATCTTTAATCCTTCTATATCACCTTTACTTATTACTTCTTGATAACTCTCTTTTTTATTTTCTTTCTGCTTAATTTCATATACATTTTCATTTTTATTACTTATAATTTTTACTTTTATCTTAGCCTCATATTCTATTTTACCATTTAAAATATTCTCAATAATTTCTTCTTTATTTTTTATACTAATATTATTTCCAGAAAAAAATTTTTTATAATAAAAAATGAAAAAAATAATACTTATTATCAAAATTATTATCGAAATTTTATGTACAATTTTCAAAACAAAAAACCTCCCATATATTTTATGAGAAGTTTATCTTTTTATCCTTATTTCTATTAACTTATTATATAATAATCTAAATATATTATAATAATTTTAAAAATTATTATTTAATGTAGAATTTTAATTTTCTATAATTTCATAAAATTTTTCTTTTGAATCAATTAAATTAATATTTGCTTTAAAACGACTTGCATTAGGCATTCCTTTTACATACCAAGCAATATTTTTTCTAATTTCTCTAGTTGCAGTATATTCACCTTTATATTTTAAAATAAGTTCAAAATGTTCTTTTAAAACTCTTAATTTCTCTTCATCTGAAACTATTTCTTTTTTCTCTCCAGTTTCAAGATAATATTTTATTCTATCAAAAACCCAAGGATTTCCTAAAGCACCTCTACCTATCATAATTCCATCACAACCAGTATGTTCAAACATTTCTTTTGCCTCTTCTTCACTTGTCACATCACCATTTCCAATTACTGGTATTGAAACTATTTCTTTCACTCTTTTAATTGCATCCCAATCAGCTTTTCCTGAATAAAATTCATCTCTAGTTCTTCCATGTACTATTATAGCTGAAGCTCCTGCTCTTTCTACTATTTTTGCAATTTCTTCTATTACAATATTATCATTATCCCAACCTTTTCTTACTTTTACAGTAACAGGCTTAGATGATTTTTTTACTACTTCTTTAATAATATCTTCTGCTAATTTTAGATTAAGCAATAATTTACTTCCATCACCATTTTTTACAACTTTAGGTGCTGGACATCCCATATTTACATCTAAAATATCACATTTTTGACTTACAAATTCTGCTGCAATTCCCATTGATTCTACATCACTACCAAAAATTTGCATAGATATAGGACTCTCATTTTCAGTTTCAAGCATTGTATGTGTTTTTTCATCTTTATAACAAATAGCTTTACTACTTACCATTTCATTACAAATCAGACCTGGATTTCCATACTTTTTAGTAATTAAACGAAATGGCAAGTCTGTTACACCTGCCATTGGAGCTAATATTAAATTATTTTCTAATTCTACATTTCCAATTCTTAATTTTTTTAAATACATTTTTTCCTCTTAATTAATTTATTTAATATTGCTATTACACAAATTTAAATTTTTTTATAATATTATCTTCCATACACATTATATTTATTATAATTTAGGCTCTTCTTTCTTCTAGAACTTATATTTAAAAGCAAGCCTATACATATAAAATTTGTTGTAAGTGAACTTCCACCATAACTAACAAATGGCAGAGGTACCCCTGTTATTGGGAGCATTCCTATTGTCATTCCTATATTTTCAATCATATGAAAAAATAATATCCCTGCTATACCAATTGATATATATGAACCTATATTATCCTCAGCATTTTTTCCAATACTAATAGCTTTAGTTATAAGCATTATATATAATGCTACTATAGAACTTGTAGCAACAAACCCCATTTCTTCACCAATAACAGAAAATATAAAATCTGTAGTTTTTGGAGATAAATATCCAAGTTGTGTTTGATTTCCTTTTAATAAGCCCATTCCAAAAAATTGTCCTGCACCTATTGCAAGTTTAGATTGTATTAAATTATATCCGGCCCCTCTTGGATCACTTTCAGGTTCTAAAAATATTTCTATTCTAGTTTTAGCATGAGCCGGTAATACATTTTCATATACATATGGAGCACCTATAACTATTATTAATAATGCTACTATTATATATTTTTTATCTAATCCAGATACAAAAAGCATAAACAACATTGCAAATATATATGCAAAAGCAGTTCCATAATCAGGTTGTATTGCTATTAAAAATATTGGAATTGCTGCCACACAAAAATATACTAATAATTTCCATGGTTTATTTATTTCTTTTTTACCTTTTAATTGCAATCTATAAAGTATAAGAGCTAAAAACATTATAAAAAATATCTTACCAAGTTCTGATGGTTGAAAAGATAAAAAATCACCAATTTTATACCAACTTCTAGCTCCATTAATCGGAGCTGTAAATAAAACTCCAACTAATAATATAAGTAAGAATAAATATAACATTGGTGAAAATTTAACAATTAACCTATAATCTATTATATAGACCAATATAATAAAAGGAATACTTATACCAAACCATTGGATTTGTTTTTTAAATTCACTATATTCGCTATTTTGGGTTGCTGAATATAATGAAATCAATCCGGATTGTTAATAGTGCAATACTAATTATTAAAACTAACCAATCAGTATTTTTTAATCTCTTTTCCTTCATTTATTTTCCTCTTTATTTTTTATTTGTCTGTTTTCTTTTGTTATGATTTTTAGATGATTTTCCACTTTTAGACTTAGAAGTTGATTTCTTATTATTTGGTTTAGCAACTTCTTTAGCTGCTTTTTGATTTTTTTCTTCTTCTTCAGCTGCTTTTAATAAATCATCAAAAGTAACATCATCGTCATCATCGTCATCTTCTTCATCATAATTATCTAATTCATCTATTTCTGAAGTTATAGTTTCTTCTTTAACCTCTTCTGGTTCTTCTGCACTTACATTTTCAATTTGTTCAAATTCTTCTATTTCAACTATTTCTTCATTAATTTCTTTATCTTCTTTAACAAGATCTTCTACTTTTTCTTCAGATATTTCTGCTATCTCATTTTCTATATTAACATCAGTTTTTTCTTCAACATTATTTTCTATTTCAACATTATCATTTGAATTATTAATACTTTCTTCAACAACTTCTTTTGTAGTATCTTCTTTTGTATTAACTTGTGATTGTTCATTTCTAAACTTTTCACCTTTATTATCATTTCTAATGTTTAAAATAGGTATGTTTGCACATAGAGATGGAGCTCCTTGAGTACCATCTTCATTTTCTTGATTTATAATTCTTACATCAATAGTATCTTCTTCTACTACAATGTATTTTTTTATAACATCTACAATTTCTTGTTTCATAAGCTCTAAGAAATCAGCTGAAACATTAGCTCTATCTTGCATTAATACTAATTGTAAACGTTCTTTTGCAGCTTCTTTTGAAGCATTTGATAAAGTTGTATCACTAACTAATTCCTTAGTGTCATTCTTCATTATTTTCTTAAAAAAACTACCTATATTCTCAAACATTTCATTCCTCCATTATTTAATTAATCAATTATTTTCTTTTAAATAATCGTTTTAATCTCGCAAAAAAGCCTTTTTCTTTTCCAGGTATTGTAACCTCGATATTTTCTCCTAATATTCTTCTTGAAATTTCTAAATAAGCTTTTCCTGAAGGAGCTCTCTTATTAGATATTACAGGCTCTCCTTTATTTGTTTGAGTAATAATATATTCATCATCTGGAACAACACCGATTAAATCAATTGATAATAAATCAACGATATCATCAACATCCATCATTTCACCACGTCTAACCATTGTTGGTCTTAATCTATTAACTATTAATTCTGGATTTTTTATTTCAGATGATTCTAATAATCCTATAATTCTATCTGCATCTCTAATAGCTGAAATTTCTGCAGTAGTTACAACAAGAGCACGATTTGCTCCAGCAATCGCGTTTTTAAAGCCTTGCTCAATACCAGCAGGACAGTCTATTAAAATATAGTCAAATTCTTCTTTTAACTTATTAGTTAATTCTCTCATTTGTTCTTCATTAATTGATGTTTTATCTTTAGTTTGTGCAGCTGGTAATAAGAAAAGCTCTTTAAATCTTTTGTCTTTAATTAAAGCTTGTCTTAATTTACATTTACCTTCTATAACATCTACTAAATCATATACGATTCTATTTTCTAATCCCATAACAACATCTAAGTTTCTTAATCCAATATCAGTATCAACTAAAGCAACTTTTTTTCCAGATAAAGCTAGGGCAGAACCTAAATTAGCAGTTGTAGTTGTTTTACCAACTCCACCTTTTCCTGATGTTATGACTATAACTTCTCCCATTAAATTTCCTCCTTAAAATCTACGTCACTGCTCAAGAATTTTTTCCTTCTTTTATAGCTTCTTTTAAATTACTCTCATATAATATATTTTTTTTACAGAAAAGTCAATAAAAGTTACAACATTTTTGTAATATTTTTGTAATATTTTTTATTTTCCATTTTTTCTTAGGGATATCAAAGATATAGACGATTAATTTATTGACATTCAATTTCCATTAATATATAATAGCTGTGGAATAAACTAAAGCAAAGTTTATTTATTACTTTAGAAAGGAATCAATAATATGAATGATTTAATCGAAATTAGATGGCACGGTAGAGGTGGCCAAGGTGCTAAAACAGCATCACTACTTTTAGCTGATGCAGCATTCAATACTGGTAAATATATTCAAGGTTTCCCTGAATATGGTCCTGAAAGAATGGGTGCACCAATTACAGCTTACAATAGAATAAGCAACTCACCTATCACAGTTCATTCAAATATTTATGAACCTGATTTTGTAGTAGTTGTTGACGATTCTTTATTAGACTGCGTAGATGTTACTGCAGGTCTAAAACCAGAAGGAGCTATAATTATCAACACAACAAAAAGTGGAGAAGAATTAAAAGCTGCTCTTAAAGGTTATGAAGGAAATGTATACAAAATAGATGCTAAAAAAGTTTCTATGGAAACTCTTGGAAAATACTTCCCTAACACTCCAATGCTTGCAGCAGTAGTTAAAGTTAGTGGAATTATGTCTGATGAAGCTTTCTTAGAAGATATGATAGGATCTTTTAAACATAAATTTGCTAAAAAACCAGAAGTTATTGATGGAAATATGAAAGCTTTAGAAATGGCTTTAAAAGAAGTAACTAAAGTTTAGAAAGGAGTATTAAAATGACTGAAGAAAAATTAAATCCAAAAACACCTTGGCAAGATCTTACTATAGGTGGAAATATTTATACAGCTGGTAATGCTAAAGAATTCAAAACTGGAGACTGGCGTTCTACTACTCCTGTTTTCAAATCTGAACTTTGCAAACATTGCGGCCTTTGCTACCCTGTTTGCCCAGATGATGCTATTCCAGTAAATCCAGATGGAACTAGAGGAGAATTTGATTTAGATGCTTGTAAAGGATGTGGCGTTTGTGCTAAAGTTTGTCCTTTCAAAGCAATTGAAATGAAATAGAAAGGAAGAATATTATGGGAATTAGAGAAAGATTAAGTGGTAATGAAGCAGCAGCTATCGCTATGAAACAAATTAATCCTGATGTTGTTGCAGCATTCCCTATTACACCTTCAACAGAAATACCTCAATACTTTTCTAGCTTTGTTAGCAATGGACAAGTAGATACAGAATTCGTTGCTGTTGAAAGTGAACATAGTGCAATGAGTGCATGTATTGGAGCACAAGCTGCTGGTGCAAGAGCAATGACAGCAACTTCAGCAAATGGTCTATCCTTAATGTGGGAAATGATTTATATAG
>JAEIGA010003135.1_pt1 | contig 26024 bp, 25 predicted proteins | sample 9270691 | NCBI WGS metagenome assembly JAEIGA01 (sample SAMN17057246, study PRJNA624740) | gut metagenome | biome: biome; isolation source: fecal sample | host: Bos grunniens | place: China: Xizang | collected 2019
CCATAGTTAGAGTTAATAGACATAATTAAGTTTTCTTCTGGGAAGTGCATAATATATCTCTTTTCTTCAGAAAGTTCTGCGTAAGAGTGTAAACCACGAATAAAGTCTCCATCTCCTAGGGCATCAAGAACGCATTTGCCAACCCTAGTCATAATAGCCATATTTAATACTACGTAGATAGAGTCTGTAAGTTCGATACCAATTTTAGAGAACTTGCTACCAACTGCACCCATAGAATATGGAATAACGTACATTGTTCTACCTTTCATAACGCCCTTAAATAAGTCGTTCATAAGGTTCAATGCTTCCGTTGTTTCCATCCAGTTGTTAATTGGTGCAGAGTCGTCTTTGTTTTTAGAACAAATAAAAGTTCTACCTTCTACCCTTGCTACGTCGTTAACAGTTGTCCTGTGAAGATAACAGCCTGGTAATTTTTCTTCATTTAATTTAATAAGAATGTTTTCTTCTACTGCTTGCTTTCTAAGTGCATTAAGTTGTTCTTCGCTACCGTCTATCCAAACAATTTGGTCTGGTTGACAAAGTTTTTCGGTTTGATTGATAAACTCAATTACTTTCTTGTTGTTTGTCATTTTTTTCTCCTATTTTGTCGGCTATACCGTTTTTTATAAATTGTTTTTGTTTCGCCCTTATTAATTTATGCCTTTTTTAATTTAATAATTTGATTTTATTAAATTAATTTACTTTTATAATAAATTTTTTACAAACAAACGCTTTTAACAACTATCAATTTGCATAAAGCTTTCTTATTGGGCATTATATATTATAACATTAAAGTTGTCAAAAATAAAGTTTTTTTTAATAATTTTTTTAATTTTAATTTTAATTTTGTGAAATTAGTAAATGTTTTTATAAAATTCTACAAAATTAGTGCTTTTTATATTTTTTTTGCCATTTTTTGCTTAAAATTTTCATATAAATATATAAGAAAACCTAAATTTTTTAAGGACTTATTATGCAATTTACAAAAAAAGTTTTAGTTTTGAAACAAGTTGCAAACGATTTGTTTTCTAATAGGGAACAACTTAGCGGAATATTGAGGGTGGAAAAGGAAAATGATTTTTGCACCCTTAGGCTAACGCTTCTAAACACACTGCGCCTAAACGGCAAGGAATTTTATCTTGCCCTTTATGAAAAAGACGGCGAATTTTTGTATTTCCCGCTAGAAAACCTATCTAAACCCTTTTACAAAAACCTAGAAACTAATATTAATATTCTTGACCTTGCCTGTGGAATTTTTTACGTGGAAAACGATATTCCGCTTTTGCTTGCGTTTGGAAGTTGTGGCTCTTACAATTTTAGTTTGACTAATTTCAGAAAGAAATTTTTAGATAAATACCTTTATATCTATAAAAAAAGACAAAAAGAACTTGCCGAAAAGGCGGAAACAGAGGTTAAAATGCTTGACGATAACGTTAATAATTATGACGACGAGGTTGTTGCAACCGAAAATTACTTCTTAAACGACGCAGAAGTCGCAGAAAAACTTAAATTAATAGGAGGGGTTGACATAGATGAATCCATATCAACTGAAAATGACGACTTTGCTTTCCTCGGCGAGAAAAAAGAGGAAAAAAACACAGAAAGTTCTTTCGCTAATCAAACTTCGACAAGCGGTGAATCTATGCCAAAATACAACAAACAAAACCCCTATTTCGACTCAGTTAAAAAAGAATTAGAAGATATTTTTTCCAAGTTCAAAAAAGAGGAAATTTTAGAAAGGTGTATTGCCGATAGTAGATGGGTAAAAATTTACTATGCAGAAGAAAAGTATTACGTTGTTGGCGTAGTAAAGGAAGATGGCAACGTTAAATACGTTTGTTACGGCGTGCCTGCAATATATTCAGACTTTCCACCAATCTCTTTGAAAGGCTATTGCTCGTTTTTGCCTCTTTCTGTAATAAAGCCTAAGGGCGAAGGTTATTGGATGATGTTTCAAGACGCCATAACTGGTGAATGCGTTATGATAGATTAATTGTACTATATTCATAAAAAAGCACGTAACTTTTATTGGTTACGTGCCTTTTAGTTTGTTTTGAAACTTTTTAGATTAAAAGTTGACCTTCGGTTGATTCTATAACCTTAAACATTTCTACTTGTCTGCCCGTTTTTGCGTCTATATATACGTAATATACGCTTTCTTCTATTTCACCAGAAAATTCATAACAAAGCTTTTCGCTACTATTTCCTATCGGAACTACAACTAGTCTACTTGTTTTTATTTCCATATTAGAACTTACAAAACTTTTTGCTTTTTCTTTGGAAATGCTTGCCGGCTCAATATTTCTTTGCGTGTGATTTGTGTAATAACTAGAAGCCTCTATTCCTATAACTTCGCCCGTTTGCGCGCAAACTCTAACCTTTATTAAATCGGAATATATTGGTATATCGTTTTGAGTGTACGCAAAGTTTATTGTATAAACGTTGTTAGATAAATTAGCCCACACCGCTTCTGTAGAAGTTATACCTATGCTTTCTAGAAATTCCTTAGCCTTTTTCTCGGCAAAATATCTTTCGTAATTAACTTCTTCGCAACTTCCAGACATATCAAACATAATAAGTTTTCCGCCTAGAACGGATATCTGCGCAAAAATCGTGTCTTCTTTGGATTTCGCCTCAATGTTGTAGCATTCAATTTTTCCGCTTGTTTTTCCAAGCACAGCCACGTCTTTTATAGAATAATTTTTAAATATTTTAATAAAATTAGTTTTTGCTTCTTCTTTAGAAATTTCACTTTTTGGCAAGCCTTTTAATTCCTTTCTATCTAGCCCGTCTGAAAATGGTCCATCATAGATAAGTTCCGGATATGAAACGGATAGGTTTTGAAGTTCTTCAAAACTTTCTAGAACTATATTTCCCTTACCTTCATTATTGATAGAAGAAAAATTAAAGTCTTCACCCATTTTGCTCAATATTTTTTGAAGGCTTCCTTTATAAGTTGTTATTTGCTCTTGAAGTCTATATAAATTTGCTAAATCTTCGTTTTGCAAATGCTCGCCTTGTAAAATTTTGTTGTTAAGATGTTTACAATAGTCGCCCACCTGATTAACTAGTTTCGCCGTGTAAAACTTGCTTTCATCTTTTAGCGGTAGGCTTTGAAGGTCGTTTTCTGCTAGTTCCGCATTAACTATTACGTCTACTAAATATTTTTGCTTTGCCCCCTCTTCCTTACTGGCAAGAAGTTTGGACATATTTAGGTCGATATTGTCAACCTGTTCCACGGCGTCATAAAACGCCCTTTGATAGTTTGCTTCTAAATTAGTATCCGCCGTGGTCGGCATAATAAAAACAAACGTCAAAACTGATGCTAAAATCAAAGTGCTTATTCCAAGCGTAATTACTGCGACTAATAGTTTGGAACTTTTGCTTTTTTGCCCCTTTTTTTCGTGTTTTTCCTTAGAATATTTTTTTAATCTTTTGCTTTCTATTTTCTCTGCTTTAAGAAGCATTTTTTTATACTTTTTTGTGGCTTTTTTTTCTTTTTTGTCTTCCCTTGGTTTTTCATTTGCAATTTTTTCTACCTTTTCAAAGGCACTGTTTTTTTCTTTGTTTTCCATAATTTTCTCCTATATTGCAAATACGTGTCTACCGATTGTTACCGTGGTTTTTCTTGTAAAAATCCAAGAACTTGTAGCAGTTGCCGGATTATAATAGTATAAAGCGCCATAAGATGGGTCCCAGCCGTTCATTGCGTCTTGCGCCGCCTTTTTAGCCGTGGCGTTTGGCGTTAGATTTATCTGCCCGTCATCTACTGCAGTAAATGCGTATTTTTGATAAATTACCCCTGACATTGTGTTTGGAAAAGAAGAACTTTTAATTCTATTTAAGACTACCGCCCCAACTGCCACTTGACCAACGTAACTTTCCCCTCTTGCTTCGCCGTATATAAGTCGTGCAAGTAAGTTTACGTCAGCATCACTATAACTTCCAACCGAGTTCCCACTACTAGAAGTATATATACCCATAGCATTTAGGGTTTTAGGTCCTGCTATACCATCTACAACCAACTTGTTTTTCCTTTGAAAATATTTTACCGCTTCCTTTGTTTGACTACCAAAATTTCCGTCAACAGAGCCCTTGTAATATCCCCAGTTTTTTAGTTTTTGTTGCATTTTTTTAACCGTGCTACCAGAATTGCCTTGCTTTAACACTAGTGCATAAGCGGTTTCTATCCTAGTGGGAGAAACCGCAGTAATTATTCCAAACCCCATACAAAGCGATAGGATAAAAACAAACGTAAACTTTAATACTTTTTTCATCAACTCTCCCTTTAATTAAAAAAACTTTTTATAATCTCGGCAATTTTGCTTCTATAACAATAATCCGTACCACTTCCAGTAAAACATAGTGGCGGGTATATAACACACCACCAATTGTCCCCTTTCGCCTCGCCAAGTTCTACTATAAGAGCATCATAATAACCACCCTCTAGCGTTACGCTTCCATAAACCCTTGTTGGAAATAATTCGTTATTTAGTTTGGCTTTTGCCTTGTAATTAAATCCATTTTTATTTAACACTTTGGTTGCAACGCTTGAAATAAAATCTAGGTTTTGCCTTAATTTCTCTTCCGCTATTGCTTTACTTTTCATTTCTGCAACTAGCGGTGTTATGCTTTTTACAATTTCTTCTTTTACTAAATATTTTACTTCTTGGTCTACTTCGCTATTGGAATTTGCCCTTATGTGAATTCTTAGATAACTTTGGTTTGGACTAGATAAACTTCCTATCGAGCCTATTACCGACAAAATTATTATGGCTAATGTTAAAATAGTTATGCAAATTTTTTTCATTTTTACTCTCTTTTATTTTGTGATTTATTTGTTTATTAACATATTGTTTAATTTTTATACGTAAAACCCCCTTGGCTTTTTTGCCAAGGGGGTTAAATCTTATTTGTTTTTTGCTTGTTTTATATCGTTTGAGTTTTTATTATCTTGTCTTTATAATCCTTTTTTAACTTCTTATATGCTAAATCTCTTGCTTTCTTATCATTAAAAATTCCCAAAACGGCAGAACCGCTTCCAGCCATTAAACTGGCTTTTGCCCCTACGTTTTTTAGTGCGTTTATATTGGTTTGTATTTTAGGAATAAGTGCTTTTACACCCTCTTCTAAATCATTAGAAAAATATTTATACGCCTTATCCCTATCAGTTTCTAGAAATTCAAGCGCTTTTTTTGTGTTGTTTTGAGAGGTTTTGTTTAGGTCGTCGAATGCCTTATATCCCTCTTTTGCGCTAACACCTTGCTCGTGCAAAAGAATTATAAGTGGAAAACTAAAATCGCCATCTATAAACTCAATCTTTTCCCCTTTTCCAGATATTACAGCAGGTCTACTATAATACATAAACCTTGTATCGCTACCAAGTTTATCTAAAATATCAAGTTCTTCTTTTTCAAAAATTTTATTTAAAGAGTAAAGAGTGCCCGCTATATCTGCCGAAGACCCTCCTAACCCAGAAGATAGGGGGATTTTTTTGTTTATTACTATGTTTACCCCAGAGGTCTCGTGCTTTTCTATAAACGCTTTTGCCGTTTTATATGCATTATTGTCTTCGTTTTTGATTCCGCACTTTATTCCCCTTTCTTTAATGACTATTTTATTATCAGCCCTTTTGCTAACTTTTATATAATCGCCTATAGAAATAGGAAGTACTAGGGATTCAATTTGGTGATAATCCCCTGCCTTTTTTTGCACGTCTAACGTTAAATTGATTTTTGCGTTTATAAAAACTTTTGCTTTTTTCATACCCTTTTACTTTTGTCTATATACAACTATTCTTTCCTTTCCTGTTAGTGGAAATTTCAATTCTTCGTTTGCGCTTAAAAGTTCGCCCTCGGTTACGTTTAATCTTTTTGCAAGCGACCATAAATCTTCACCCTTAAGACCTATATACACGCTTATCGCCGAGGTTTCTACTTTTTTATCTCCCGCTTCTTCCACGTTTTCTATTATTGAAAACTCTTCTTTTGTTTTACACCTTATAGTCGTTACTATAGTGGTGGATATTTCGCTTTCTTTTAGCGATATCATTTTTATGTTATCGTTTTTGGCGCTTGCAATAACTTCTATATCTGCGCCTTGTGGTAGATTCACGTCTAAAACGTAACTAAATGGGGTTTCTAGTTTAACTGGCAAATATCCCTCTTCTAAAGAATAAAAAATACCTACCACACTATACACGCCACTAATTTCTAACCCCTTGCCTTTTGTTTGCACTTCTGCAATCTCTACTTGTGAATTATATACTGCAACGCACCTAGCGTCTAAAACAAGTTCTGCATTTATCGGCGCTTTAAAAACTAGATTTTCTTCCATAACTCTTACAGGACAAGTCGTTTGGTATGTATACTTGCCACATATTAATGAAAGTTCTTTATCTTTACAAAAACAGTCTATTGCCACGTCACACCTTTCTTCTGCTTTAACCTCGAAACTAAAATCCAAGTTTACAAGCACGGTAAAGGTGCTTTTATTATTTTCTCCGTCTACCGCCACGTCTGTTTTGAACGACCTAATTACCGCCGTTGCATCAGAATAATATGCGGGCATTGAAGGTTGACTTTCTAGTTCAACTCTAAACGGAATGTTTTTTTCCTCTCTTATTATACTGCTATTTTCATCATTTTGCAAGAGTAGTGCGCAAAAAGAGATTTCACCATCTACTATAACGCAATTGACACCGCATTGTACACTTGTAATATGCGCCGTGCAATTTTGCGAAAGCACCTCTTTTATTTGATAATTAACCTCAAAATCTTCTTCTACCGGATAGGTGATGGTTTTACAATCTAAAACCTTAACAATAGGCACTTCTAGTTTTTTTACAACCAAGTCTTGACAACCTTTAATTAAAGAATTTTGTTGGACTTCCTTTATTTTTAAGATTAATTTTAATATAGTGTTTATACCAACTTTAATTCCGCTAGCATCAAATTCTGTCTTAACCTCTTCCGCCCTAACGAAAACTTCACAACTTTCACAAGAAGCGTTATATTCTTCCTCCCCGGAAAAAGACTGACCTGCTTCACTCTTTTTTAGGTTGCCATTATTATCTATATATATTGTTTGAAAAAAAACCTTTCCTTCGTATACAATTTTGTCGTCTTTTCTCTCTGCTTTCACGTTAAAAACGCTTGTGCAAACGTTTAGAATTTTATTAATTTCTAAACTAGGCAGATTAGTTTTGTAATCTACGTTTATATTTTTTATAATTTCCTTTTCTTCTACTACGCTAATTGTTTGAACTTCAGGTTTTTCCATTTTAACTCTCCTTGCCGATATATTTATCAATATAGTTTATTTGCAAGAACTCTGTTTTATGACAAAAAATAAAAGGCTTTTTAATTTGACCTAATTGAAACTTGCAGATTATTTTATTAAAAATTTAAATGACTGGTACAAAATAACGTATCAGCCATTTTTCTTTGTAAAAAACAAAAATATATTATTGAGAAAAATATGAGTATGCCCATTGACTTTTTTTAGTTTAATCAATATAATAAAGGTATAAAATCTTTTTGGGAAGGAGACGTTATGAAAAAGTTTTTAACAATTTTACTTTGTATCGCTTTATCAATTAGCATGTTGGCGTTCACTGCTTGTAAAGGTGGTGCTTCTGAACATTTTGACGGAGAGTATCAAGCATCAAACGAAACTGAAATTCAACAACTTGCAAATAGTCTTTCATCTAAACCTCAATCTGCTGGTTTTGCGTGGGAAAATGGATTTAAGGTTAATTTAACCTTAAGTGGCAATATGGGTGCTGGCGACGTAAGTGTTGACATGCAATATTGCGTAGGTTTATTCAATTCAGAACTTGGTTTAACAGGTAGCGTTGATTTATCAGACATTGACGGTACTGTTAAGGCAAACATATATTTTATTGACGGATATACATACTATAATGGTAGTATTGGCGTTCACGGAGGGTCAACTATTACTGGTAAATATAAGGAAACCAGTACTTACGCAAACTTTATGAGACATTTTGGCGTCACTACCGTTTTAATGGAAAGTTTTGCAGACTCTCTTCCATACGCAAGCGGTGGAGCTGAAACAGTTAACTATTTTGTTGAAAATACTACCGATGGACTGAAAATTAAAATTGATATTCCAAGGCAAACTTACGTTCAAACCCAAGGACCAGATACTAGGTCAACAGACGGCGTAGGAACTTATATTTGGACCTATGACGCAGACTATAATTTAACTGGAATTTACGCAGATATGTCTAGTACCACTACTACGACGGGTCCTGACTTCTCTGGTCAAACACGCATTAGTGCAACGTTAGAAATTCTTCCATTTGATGGAGTAATAGAATTGCCTAGCGATTTAGATAGTTACGTTGCGCTTGTACACTAATTAACAACTAATTACTAAAACCCCCTTGCAAGTTTTTGCAAGGGGGTTTTTAATGTTTTGTTATAAACGTTCATTGATAGTCATAAAGCCATCTGGGGACTCTATTAAATTGCACCGTTATCTCAAACGGGGTTCTCGCAAACAATGGCTAACAACAAAAAAGACAACCATTGCCTTTTATTTTAATTTTTAATTTCAACCAGTTTTACCCTGCCACATAAATATTCCGAATAAGAATAAGAAGTTTTTCCTTTATAATCCTGATTAAACGGGGTTATTGTAAATAATGCAGGATATACCCCAGATAGTTTTCCTATAAACTCTGCCGTTTTGTTTCTACCCAGGTTTATAGTTACTTTAACGTTTTTTTGTTTTAATTTTAATATAAACTGTTTTGCTTCTGCAATATTTCCATTAATTTTTATCATATAATGAATATTGCCAAGTTTATAAACGTTTATACCTTAAAAATCATCATCTTCGTCTAAATCTTCTTCTTCGTCTTCTTCCGTATCTTCAAAATCAGACTCGTCTATTTCTGGAATCTCAAAGTCATCTGGTTCGTCTTCTACTATCTCTTCTTCCTCTATTTCCTCTTCAATGTCGTCGTCTTTGAACATTTCCGAACCTTCTTCTTCTGCAAGCCTATTTAGCGAAACCATTTCCTCGTCCTCTTCTTCCTTGTCTTCTTCGTCGTCTAAATAGTTTTTCCATTCATCATCTTTTTCTATATCTATTTCGCCACTTTTATATTCCATTTCTCTAGCGCATTTTTCACACATTTGTTCACTTGGCAAAATATAATTGTGTCTGCAAATAGGACATAGTATTTTGCTGTTTTCCATCTCGTCTTCTTCATCAATAGCAAATAATAATTGTGGGCCTTTTTTTAATTCAGCCTTGCAAACGTCACAATATTCTTCCCCTTTACGAATATAGTTAAGTTCGCATCTTGGACATTTAATATAATCTCCTGGCATTTTCTCTCTCCCTAGTTTAATATTACGTTTACCTTATTTATATTTATAGTCACTTATTTTAGTTACCATATATATGCGGTGTATATTATATATATGCTAGGAAATTTTGTAAACTATTTTTAACGAGTTTTTAAAATTTTTTTCTTTATGCCTTTTCAAGTAGCATTTTATCTGCAACGAGTGCGATAAATTCACCGTTAGTTGGCTTTTCGCTTCCAACGTACGCCCTTACGCCTAATAACGTGTTTATGCTTTCTATTCTTCCCCTATTCCAAGCAACTTCTATTGCGTGGCGAATTGCTCTTTCTACCTTACTTGCCGTTGTTTGATACTTTTCCCCAATTTTTGGATATAACTTTTTAGTTATGTTGTTCATTATGTCTGGGTCCGCCACCGCCATCTTTACACCTTCTCTTAAAAAAGAATATCCCTTAATGTGCGGAGGTATACCTACGTTTATAAAAATATTGCTAATTTTTTCCTCTAAACTTATTCCTCCCTTTTTTTCTTCTTTTGTTTGAAAAAACTTGGCTCTAGAATTTATTTCTAATATTCTATCTTTTAGTATTTCAAAACGCATTGGCTTTGCTAAAAAATAATCCGCACCAACTTCAATCGTTTTTGAAACAATTTCTTCGCTACAAAGCGAACTTAAAACGATTATTTTAATATCTTTGTTCGCCTCTTTAACCTTGCTTATAACGTAAAGTCCGTCACACCCCGATATAACAAGGTCTGTTATTAGACAATCCGGAAGCATTTCTTTAACCTCTTCAACTGCCTTTTCTCCAACCGTCTGCTTGCCTACTACAATAAATTCTTCGCTTGCGCTAAAATTTTTTGCAAGGTCTTCACACGCTTCTTTAGTATCCTGTAGAATATAAACTTTTTGCTTTGACATCTCTAACTCCTTGATACTTGTTTTCTACATTTTACACCTTTTTACGTTAAAAGACAATCACATAAATGCACAAAATTAAAATTTTTTGTCGAATATTGCCCAAAATTCATTTTTAATTTTAATTTTATCAAACTATAGACAATTTTTCGACAATTTTTGCTTGTTTTTGTAAAATTTTAACAAATTTTATTTTTGTACAAAATTATCAACAGCGCAGATTGGGTACTAAAAAAAAGGCGCGAATTGGGTGCTAAATAACGCGATAATTATGCGTTAAAAAACCGCTAGGAATTATCCTAGCGGTTTTAATTTTTATTTTTTGCGTTTATGCAAATTCATACGCTTTTGCTTCTTCAAAGAAATAATAGTTTAAATCGTTTTCAATATAAGAACAAATCGTTTTGTATTTGTCTAAATCTTTTTCTTTTAAGGCTTCTAGTTTAGCGTTTAGAGATTGGAAGTCTTCTTTTAATGCATTTTTGTCTTCCGTGCTCTTGTTGTTAAACTCATAGAATTTGTACATTTCTTCTGCAAATTCGCCTGCCTCAACAAGAATATTGTATTTTTCCACAGTCTCTTCTTCAAGTAAGGCTTTTTGTGTATCTTTTAATTTGTTGTATTCTGCTTTAATGTCGTCAAGCGCCTTTATAACAAACGCACCATCCTTGATTTCCCACTCTAATTCTGCATTTTCGTTTACTGGTATCGAGTCTAATTTCGACTTAAAGATTTTAGCCACGTCGCTATCAGTAATTTTACCTATATCGTTTACGTTCTCTAAAGAATAAGTTTTGTTACCATCTTTATCTTCTTCCGTTTTAACGCTTGCGTTTTCAATATCAACGTATTTTATATAAGCGCTACCCGTTGCAGAATTGTCACAATAGAACAATTTGCCATCTGCAAATTCTGGGGCAAACCAACTATTTGCAAAAGAACCACTAGATATAAGTTCTTCCACCCTTGAATCTTCCGTTGCGTCTTTGCTAATTATTGTCCTTGCAAGTTTGCCGTCTGTAGTTGAGTAGTAAAGATAATCGTTTTCAACCAACACGATTGTAGAAATGCTTGCAGATTTTGCAACAACCTCGTCAAAAGCACCAAGTTTTTCTAAATCAACTTTTTTAACAACACCATCACTTACCGTGTAAACTTCGTCAACGGCCTTTATTATGCTAGAACTTGTTACTAAATCTTCTCTAACAATGGTTTTTGCATTTGCTAAACCTGTTTGATAAAGGTCTGCAATACTTACCGCTTTTGTTTTTGTTTCGCTTGTTGAAACGGTAGTTTCTTTCACAAATACCAAGTCGCCGTTTGTTTGTGTTATGCTATAATTTTTAGGATTGTTTGCTTGGTTGCCATCTAAAACTACCTTGCCAAGAAAATCGTCTTCAGCGCTTACAACGTCATCCCCTGCCTTGTACGCATAAATTCTGTTGTATGACTTTTGCTTTCTTGAATAACCTGGAAGTTTTGCACTTTCTTCGTTATAATCTTCTGCATAAACCGTTACCGTATAGTAAACAACCGCTTCTTGTAAAGCACTATTTTCTACAAACTTATATGAATTAGAAGTCATTGTTCTTCCATTAGCCTTAGTGTCGGTTTTAGCAATAACACTACTGTTTTTTGTCGTTGCGTTGTAGGAAATTAAACTTGAATTTTCGCTGTCATAGTAAATAATATAAACTGCATTTTCACCTTTAACGATTCTGTATTCCGTGCTAATACCTGTTACCGTAAAGAATTCTTCCGTTTTGCCAGAACCATCTAGTTTTGTTTTGAAGAACGTTAATTTATCGTTTGCAATATTACCCGTTGAGTTTTTGCTTGTAGATGGCGACGCATAATAAACGTAACCATCAAAAATATAAACGCCCGCCTTGTAATCTGATGCAACGAATAGTTTTGGAACTACAACTTCTGACTTAGATAAATTAGACTTGTCCGCAACCATAAGCGAACCTTTTATTGGCGTGCCAAACTTGTTCTCATTAGAAGAAGAACTAATACCATTAATAAAATAAATATACTTATCAGTTTCTGCAACAAAACCGCCCAAACTAAGCTCTACAACTTCACCACCGTCTTTAAGAGTTAAATCTCCCGCTTTCCAAGAAGACCCCCCGCAGGCGAACAACGTGCTAGTCGTAAATAACAAGGCTAGTATTGTTAAAATAAAACTAAAAAACTTTTTTTTCATAAAAACCCCATACAATTGTGTCAACTTTTTATTAATATAAGAATATAGTTAATAATAGTTAATATTTATTATAAACTGATTTGTTAATTTTTGCAATAATTTTTGGATTGTTTTTCAAAGTTTTATCTTTAAGGAAGTCTTATTATGGATAATTTTGGTGTTTTCAAACTATTAGGTTCTCTATACAATGCTTTTAACAAGCAAAACAAAAGCCAAAACGAACAAACCGTTAAAAATTTTCAAGAAAATGAAGATACTTCCCCAGTAGATAGATTAAAAAGCGACAAAAAGCAAACCTTTGCCCCTCTTCAAAACAACATGCTTAATCTAATAAAAAATCACGACGAATTTGTAAACAGAGTAAAAGATAAAAACAAAACTATATAGTTTACATATTGATTTATATAATTACACGTTGATTTATAAAAAAAACAGGACTGATAAAAGTCCTGTTTTTTGATTTTTGAAAATAAATTATCTCTTTGAGAATTGTGGCGCACGACGTGCTTTCTTTAAGCCGTACTTCTTTCTTTCCTTCATTCTTGAATCCCTTGTTAAGAAGCCTGCCTTTTTAAGTGCTGCTCTTGTTTCAGGTTCTGCTTCAAGTAAAGCCCTAGAAATACCGTGACGAATTGCACCTGCTTGACCTGTAAAACCACCACCTACAACGTTTACTACTACGTCGTACTTGCTTTCTGTTTCTGTTAAAACAAGTGGTTGTTTTACAATGAACTTTAACGTGTCAAGACCAAAATATTCGTCCAAACTTTTTTTGTTTATTGTTATAACTCCATCACCTGCTGGAAGTAGACGAACACGAGCAACTGCTTTCTTTCTTCTACCTGTTCCCCAGTATTGAATTTTCTTTTTACTTGTAGTCTTTGCCATTTATCTCACCTCTTAAACCAATTTAAGCACTTCTGGTTTTTGTGCTTGATGATTGTGTTCTGCGCCTCTGTAAACTTTTAGTTTTGTTAGCATAGAACGACCAAGACTGTTTTTTGGAAGCATTCCTTTAACAGCTTCATAAACAACAAGGTCTGCCTTGTTTTCCATAAGTGTTTTGTATTGAATAGATTTTAATCCACCAATCCAACCTGTATGATATCTGTAATATTTCTTTTCTAATTTTTTACCTGTAAGAACAACCTTGTCGCAATTTAATACAATTACAAAATCGCCTGTGTCTACGTTAGGTGTAAATGTTGGCTTGTTTTTGCCACGAAGGATTGCCGCTACTTTTGAAGCAAGACGACCTAGTACCATTCCTTCTGCATCTACAACATACCACTTTCTCTCTACGCTATCTGCGTGAGCCATGTATGTCTTCATAGTAATTATCTCCTTTAGTTATTTGTCTTAATTTATGCTTTTTAAGTTAAAGAATTGCCTCTCCACGACAAGGGCAATCAGACAGGGGGCTAACCCGCCAACATGCTTTTCCTTATAAACGCCTAATTATATTAAATTATTTTGCACAAAAAAGTCAAGCATTTTTATGCTTTTTTTACACTTTTTTATACTTTTTTATGCATTTTCTATATATTGTGGTCGTTTTATTCACAAACACTACTTGTCGTATTGTACTTTTGTTAGTGTTAGTCCTTTTGCGGGAAGCGTTCTTCCGCCTAGTTCTCTGTTTTTTGTGCTTAACATTTTTTCCACGTCTTTTATGGTCGCTTTTTTCTCGCCAACCTTTATAAGAGTGCCAACGATAATTCTAACCATGTTATATAAAAACCCGTTTCCCGTTATACTAAAACAAAGTTCTTGTTTTGTATTTTTTATTGCAATTTTATAAATGGTTCTAACTGAGGTTTTTGCGCTTCCGCCAGACGAAGAAAACGCCTTAAAATCGTGCTCTCCCTCCAATAGTTTTGCACACTCTTTTATGCTTGTTACGTCTAGGTCTTTTTCTAGCCTTACCGCAAATCTTTCTTTTAGTGGAAGTTCCGTTTGTGATTTATAAAATCTATAAGTATATGTTTTTTTCTTTGCGTCCTTTATTGCGCAAAAAGAATCTTTTGCCTTTTGGCTTTTCAATATTTTTACGTCACTAGGTAGCATTGCGTTTAGTGCCGGCGCAAACTTTTCGGCTGGAACCTTGCTACTTGTCGTAAACTCTGCAACCTGACCTTCTGCGTGAACGCCAGAATCCGTTCTTCCGCTACCAACAATTTTTATTTCTTCTTTGGTTAAGTTTTTTAATGCCTTTTGAATCTCGCCTTGAACGGTTCTTTTTCTAGGTTGCACTTGCCACCCGCAAAAATTAGTTCCGTCGTACGTAATGGTTAATTTTACTTTCATAATCCACCCAAATATGCAAGATATGAAATGAGATTAAATTTATTCAAAAATACTATTCCTGTTATAAAACCTGCAATCACTAAAATTCCCACGAAATCTCTTTTGCCAAACGTTATTTTTTTATATCTCGTTCTATTTTTGCTTCCCGCATAACATCTTGCATCCATAGCATCTGCAAGTTCGTCGGCTCTTCTAAAAGAACTGATTAAAAGCGGTATTAAAACTGGAATTAGCGCCTTTGCCTTTTTGAAAATATTGCCCGATTCAAAGTCTGCGCCCCTTGCCTTTTGCGCTTTAATAATTCTATCCGTTTCGTCTAGTAGGGTAGGAATAAATCTTAATGCTATACTCATAATCAACGCAAATTCGTGTACTGGAAATTTAACCACTTTTAGAGGCGTTAGCAAAACTTCTATTCCGTCTGCAAGTTCTAAAGGCGAAGTGGTTAGCGTTAAAATCGAAGCACCCAAAACAACTAGTGTTATTCTAGCGATTATAAAGCCCGCGCTTAATAAACCCACGTCTGTAATAAAGCCGTTTTCCCAAAGAGGCGTTCCGCCTTTGTTAAAGAAAATTTGTAAAATTGCCGAGAACACTATAAAAAATAATATTCCCCTAATACTTCTTAAAACTTTGGAAAATGGTAGCCTAGCAATTATCGTAACGAAAATTATAAAAACTAACGAAACTCCAAAGCCTAAAAAGTGAAATTGCTTTACTAAAAACACCCCGACAATGTATGCTATTGCTATTAAAATTTTTATAGCAGGGTTCATTTTGTGAATAATCGAGCCAGAAGGATAATACTGTCCGAAAGTCATTTCTTTCATTTTGATTCTCCTTTTAGCATAGCGTATTTGTTAGTGAAGTCTTGCAAAGTGTAATCACTATCAATATTAACCCCAACCTCTTTAAGTTGCTGTGTTAAATAAGCGACAACCGGAAGGTCTAAACCGCACTCTTCAATAAAACGAATATCTGAAAATATTTCTTTTGGGGTGCCTTTTTTAACAATTTCGCCCTTGTTGAAAACAACCACCTTGTTGCAATTTTCAGAAATTAAATTCATATCGTGCGAAACGATAACTATTGTTTTTACAAAAGATTTATGAAGCCCTTTTAATAGCTCCATAAGTTCTGTTTTGCCTTGAGGGTCTAGTCCTGCCGCAGGCTCGTCCAAAATTAAAACCTCGGGTTTCAAAACCAAAACGCCGGCTATTGCAACCCTTCTTTTTTGTCCGCCTGATAGTTCAAACGGAGATTTATCTTTAATCTCGTCAAAGTTAAGTCCAACAAGATTTATTGCGTATTTTACTTCTTCTTCAATTAGTTTTTCATCAGTTAAATCTTTTCTGCAGTTTTTAAGACCAAACGCAACGTCTTTAGCCACGGTTTCTGCAAAAAGTTGATATTCTGGATATTGAAAAACCATACCAACCTTGCTTCTAAGCGCCTTAAAATCACACTTTTTACTAGTTAAATCGAAATCTCCAATTTGGATATTTCCGCTATTTTCTTGAAGTTTAATAAGCCCGTTTAGGTGTTGAATAAAGGTGGATTTTCCGCTACCCGTATGCCCTACAATGCCAAAAAAATCCCCTTCTTCTATTTCCACAGAAATATTTTTTATTGCTTTGGTTGCAAGGGATTTAGAATTTTTACTATAAGTATAACTTACGTTTTTTGCTATAATTTGCATAATTCCTCCGCAAGTTCTTCCGGCGTTAGCAAATCACCGTTTATATTAGCGCCTTTCTTTTTTAATTCTTCTGCTATTTTCGTTGCTGGTGGAAGTTCTAATCCTGCAATAAAAAGCAGGTCCTTTTTGCCAAAAACTTCTCTTGGCGTGCCCTTGTTTATAACTTCCCCGTCTTTTAGAACGTATATTCTATCGGCTTCAATCGTTTCTTCCATATAATGAGTTATCGCTATAACCGTCGTGCCGTTTTCGTTTAGTTTTTTCACCACGTCTAACACTTCTTTTCTGCCCCTAGGGTCTAGCATAGACGTCGCCTCGTCCAAAATAATCACTTCTGGTTTAAGGGCAAGAACCCCTGCTATTGCTATCCTTTGTTTTTGCCCACCGGAAAGCCTTTCAGGTGAAGAATTTTTATACTCTTCCATTCCCACCGCAGACAATGCAAAGTCTATTCTTTGTTTAATTTCTTCTCTTTTAATTCCTAGATTTTCCGGACCAAAAGCAATATCGTCTTCCACAATAGAAGCGACAAGTTGATTGTCTGGATTTTGGAATACTACACCCACTCTTTTTCTTATTTCAAAAAGAGATTTTTTATTTTTAGAAGAATATCCGCACGCAGTAATTTCGCCACTATCTGGAATTAAAAGTCCGTTAAAAAGTTTGGCAAGCGTTGATTTTCCGCTTCCATTGTGACCAACTATGCAAACGTATTCACCTTTTTCTATTTCAAGGTTAATATTTTTCAAAACGTCTGTTTTTTTATCGTAAGAATAACTTACGTTTTCTACTTTAACAATAGGCATTTTTCACCATAAAAAATTTTTTCAACTAATCCTTATTATAACAAAACTAAAAGTTTTTTACAAGTAAACGTGCAACATTTACTTTCCAAAAGTAAAAAGAATAATTTTTCCTAAAAATTTTCGCCATAGTCGTTGACTATTATAAATTAAAATTGTATAATTATCGTTGTTATAATGATATATTTACTTTTGTAGGAGGACTATAAATGAAAAAATTGACTATAGACGGCAATACTGCTGCCAGTCACGTAGCGTATGCTTTTTCGGAAGTTGCCGCTATTTATCCAATTACACCTTCTTCCCCTATGGCAGAAGTTGCTGACCAATGGGCTGCAGATGGTAGAGTTAATATGTTTGGTCAAAAACTTCGCCTTGCAGAAATGCAATCTGAAGCGGGTGCTGCCGGTGCCGTACACGGCTCTTTGGTAACGGGTGCTTTAACAACAACCTATACCGCTAGCCAAGGCTTGCTTTTAATGATTCCAAACATGTACAAAATTGCGGGCGAACTTATGCCAACCGTTTTCCACGTAAGCGCAAGGGCTCTTGCTGCTCACTCGTTAAACATTTTTGGTGACCACGCAGACGTTATGGCTTGTCGCCAAACTGGTTTTGCTATGATTGCTTCTAACTCTGTTCAAGAAGTTATGGATTTAGCACTTGTATCTCACCTATCAACTCTTAAAGCAAAAGTTCCATTCCTTCACTTCTTTGATGGATTTAGAACTAGCCACGAAGTTTCTAAAATCGACGTTATCGATTATGATGAAATGAAAGCTTTAGTTGATATGAAAGATATCGAAGACTTTAGAGCAAGGGCTCTTAACTTCGAACACCCAATTCAAAGGGGTACTGCACAAAACTCTGATATCTATTTCCAAAACAGAGAAACCGCTAACGAGTACTACTTAAAAACACCTGCTATCGTTCAAGAAATGATGGATAAGGTTAACGCTTTAACAGGAAGAAGTTATCACCTATTCGACTACGTTGGCGCTAAAGATGCTGAAAACGTTGTTGTTTTAATGGGTTCTGGTGCAGACGCTGTTGAAGAAACAATTAATAAAATGAACAAAAACGGCAAAAAAGTTGGCCTATTAAAAGTTAGACTTTATAGACCTTTTGCTATCGATTCATTTGTTGATGCTCTTCCAAAAACCGTTAAAAAGATTGCCGTTTTAGATAGAACTAAAGAAGCCGGCTCTCTTGGTGAACCTCTATATCTAGACGTATGCTCTGCTCTTCTAGAAAAAGGAATGACTGATATTAAGGTTGTTGGCGGTAGATACGGACTTGGTTCTAAAGAATTCAATCCATCTATGGTTTATGCAGTTTACAAAAATCTTGAAAAGGAACAACCTAAAAACCACTTTACTGTTGGTATTTATGATGATATAACAAACACCTCTCTTGATTTTTCAGAAAAATACAATGCCGCACCAGAAGGAACAATTTCTTGTAAGTTCTGGGGTCTTGGCTCTGACGGAACGGTTGGCGCTAATAAAAACTCTATTAAAATTATTGGTGACCACACAGATAAATACGTTCAAGGTTATTTCTTCTACGATTCTAAAAAGTCAGGCGGTATAACTGTTTCTCACTTAAGATTTGGTGATACACCAATTCAATCTGCATATCTAATCGACGCTGCAGACTTTGTACAATGTTCTAACCCTTCTTATATCACTCGTTATAATATGACTGGCGATATTAAAGAAAACGGAACGTTCTTATTTAACACTTCCGCTAAAAGCGCTGAAGAATTAGAAGACGTTTTACCAGCAAGCGTAAAAAGAGATATCGCAAACAAAAATATCAATCTTTACGTTATAGATGCTATTAAAATTGCCGCAGAATTAGGACTAAAAGGTAGAACAAACACCATTTTACAATCTGCTTTCTTTAAGGTTGCTAATATTATTCCTTATAGCCAAGCGGTTGACTATATGAAACAAATGGCTTACAAGTCTTTTGCTAAGAAAGGTGATGCAATCGTTCAAATGAACTACAATGCTATCGATTCTGCAGAAGCAAATTTAATTAAGATAGAAGTTCCATCTTCTTGGAAAACAATTGAAACTGGCGCACCAATGGCAAAGGTTGCAGATAATAAATATTTCAAAGATATCGTTCACCCAATACTTGCTCTAGAAGGCGACAAACTTCCTTCTTCTGCATTTAACGCAGACGGCTCTGTTCCTGTTGGCACAACTAAGTTCGAAAAACGTGGCGTTGCAGTAAACGTTCCAGATTGGAATATAGACAAATGTATTCAATGTAACCAATGTGCGTTTGTTTGTCCACACGCTTGTATCCGTCCTGTTTTAGTTGCTGATAGCATAGAACTTCCAGAAGGCTTTGATTGCAAACCTGCTATGCAAGCCCCAGGATACAAATTTAGAATGCAAGTTTCTCCACTAGATTGTATGGGTTGCGGTGTTTGTGCTGATATTTGCCCAGTAAATCAAAAAGCACTTGCAGACGCTGTTAAAGCCGGCGAGAAAAAGGCTAACGCTAGCGCAATGGCATTAAATATGGTTCCTCTTGGCACCATTGAAAATAAAGAAAACGATAACTGGAATTTCTCTCAATCTCTTCCAGAAGTTCCATCTTCTGTAACGGAAAAAATGGCTGGTGTTAAAAAGTCACAATTCAATAAACCACTCTTTGAATTCTCTGGCGCTTGCGCTGGTTGTGGCGAAACACCTTACGTTAAACTTGTAACACAATTGTTTGGTGACAGAATGGTTGTTGCTAATGCAACGGGTTGTTCTTCAATCTACGGTGGTTCTGCTCCAACTTGTCCTTACACAGTAAATAGTAAAGGTCACGGTCCTGCTTGGGCAAATTCATTATTCGAAGATAACGCAGAATTCGGTTATGGTATGAATCTTGCTTTCTCTGCTAGAAGAGCAAAGATTGAAGAAGATATGAAAGCAAGCCTAGACTCAGTAAATGAAAATACCGCAAACGCATTTAACACTTGGATTGCAGATAAAGATGATGCGGAAAAATCTAAAGTTGCTTCTAAGCTTGTAAAAACTGCAATTGCAAACGAAACGGCTAGCGGACTAGATTATATCAAAGCAAACCTCGACTGCTTAGTAAAACCATCAGTTTGGATTTTCGGTGGTGACGGTTGGGCTTACGATATCGGCTACGGCGGACTAGACCACGTTCTTGCTTCTGGCGAAAACGTAAACGTTTTAGTTCTAGATACTGAAGTTTACTCTAATACCGGTGGTCAAGCAAGTAAATCTACTCCTACCGGTTCTGTTGCTAAATTTGCCGCTGCTGGTAAGAGAGTTAAGAAAAAAGACCTTGGTATGATGGCTATGAGTTATGGTTACGTTTACGTTGCACAATGCTCTATGGGTTCTAACAAACAACAACTTCTAAATGCTTTAATAGAAGCAGAAAAATATGACGGACCATCTTTAATAATTTGCTATGCACCTTGTATTAACCACGGTATCAATATGACAAAATCTCAAGAAGAAGAGAAAAAGGCTGTTGATTGCGGTTACTGGCAATTATATAGATATAACCCAACTCTAGTAGAACAAGGCAAGAATCCTTTCACTCTTGATAGCAAAGAACCTGTTGCAGATTATAAGTCTTTCTTACTTGGTGAAACAAGATACGCTTCACTTATGAAAGCAAGACCAGAAATTGCAGAAGGCTTGTTTGAAAAGACGGAAAAAGATAGCAAGCTTCGTTACGAAAACTACAAAAAACTTGCTGACAAATAAACTTAATAAAAACTAAAGGCGGACAAATTGTCCGCCTTTTTTTTGCTTTTTAATGTTAATAAATTATTGTTAAATTTTTTTTGGAAGAAGTATGTTTGCCTTTTTGCTATAAATGGCTTGCACAACTCTCATTACCATTATGGCTATTAAATAAATTACTTCCATTTTGTTTTTCCTTTTTAAATTTATTTTACAAAGTTATTGACCACAAATGTTTTGTTTGCTATAATTATAATAATAAATGTTGCAAGAAACAACAAAATTATTGGTTAAAAATTATACTTTGTTGCAGGTTATTATGGAAAAAGAAATTATTGAATATAACGTCCCAAATCTTTTTATCAACGTTAAAAATTTAACTTATTCACCCTCAGTAGTTACAAGAAAGGAACATACTCACCAAGCGGTAGAACTTGTAAAAGTAACTAGTGGGTTTTGCGAATTTGTTGTTAACAACAAAACTTTTAGATTAAACGAGGGCGACGTTTTTTTGATAAATAGTTTTGTTGTGCATAAACTTGTTTTTGTAAACTCGTGCACTCTTACATATATTCAAATAGACATTAACAGTTATTTAGCCCAACTTAACATATATAATCCCTCTTATTTAGAAGGGTTTATTTTAAGGGCCTTTTCTAAAGCGTACGTTTCAGGCAAAGATGATAGTGAACTTTATGATATTATTGATAATATATTAAAATATTGCAAAAACCAAAATTTAACCAATGAACTTTATGCTAAATCATATATATTAAAGCTCATTGCTTTTATGAATAAAACAAACTTAATAAATTTTTCCTTATTAAAAGGATTAAAAAGAAACCCGGAAATAGAAGCAATTACAGATTACATAAATAAAAACCTTGAAAAGAAAATTTTATTATCCGACCTTTCTAAACTAGTTTTTTTAGATAAGTATTCACTTTGTAGACTTTTCAAAAAGCAAACAGGCGGAACAATAATAGAATATATCAACTTTGTAAGACTTAAAAGAGCCGAAAAATATCTTAGGGAAGGTATGTCTATTTTAGATATTTCTATTGCTTGCGGGTTTTCTTCCCCTCAGTATTTTATTAAAGTCTTTAAAAAACATAAGGGCTGTACCCCTTTAGTTTATAAAAATCTTCTATAATGCAAATCCCCCGCAAAAAGCGGGGGATTTTTTTATAATAATTATTTTCTTTTATGTTTTATATATTTTCTTTTTCTTCTACGCCTTTTAAGAATGCTTTTAACTTTTCAGATTTAGGCCTTGATAAAACTTCTTTTGCAGAGCCCATTTCTTCTACCACGCCGTCTGCCATAAACATTACCTTGTCGGAAACGTTTTTTGCAAAACCCATTTCGTGAGTTACTATAATCATTGTTCTTCCGTCTTCTTTAAGTTTTTTAATAACCTTTAACACTTCACCTGTTAGTACTGGGTCTAACGCAGAAGTTGGTTCGTCAAAACATAAAACCTTTGGTGATAATGCCAAAGCCCTAGCGATAGCCACCCTTTGTTGTTGCCCGCCCGAAAGTTCACAAGGATAAGACTCTTTTTTTTCAACTAAGCCGATTTTTTCTAGTAGATATTCGCCTTCCGCTTCTATTTTTTGTTTTTCATCATCTATAAATTCTTTTACTTTAAATTTTATTTCCTTAGATTTTAAGCCTTGTTTTTTTAGGTCTTCTTTTAACTTTTTTGCTTTTGTTTTAAGAAGAAGCATTGGCGCTAACGTTATATTATTTTTAACGTTATATTGTGGGAAAAGGTTAAACTGTTGAAAAACAAGACCAAAATTTAGTCGTTTTTCACGAAGAGTATTATCTTTTTCCTTATTTGTCTCTTCGGCATTAAGTAATACTTCACCATCTAAGGTCATAACACCTTGGTCAGCACTTTCTAAAAAATTTACACAGCGAAGAAGTGTAGTTTTACCACTACCCGAAGAACCGATAATAGAAAGTATTTCCCCTTTTTCAAGTGAAAAATTTATTCCCTTTAAAACTTCTACTTCGTTAAAGTTTTTATACAAATTTTTAATTTCTAAAAATGCCATAATTTATGCCTTAAAATAAGATAATTTTTTTTCTAATTTGTTAAAAATTATTGTTAGTAATCCAACAAATATAAGATAGAATGCGCCCGTATAAAAGGTTGGCCAAATAAGAGCTGTTGTGCCTGATGCCCAATCTTGTGCCTTTTTAAGTATTTCAGTTACCATTATAACTCTTGCAAGCGAAGTGTCTTTTACTAACGTTATTACCTCATTGCTAATCGGTGCTAAAATTCTTTTAATTACTTGAAGAAGTATAACCTTAAAAAATATTTGATTTTTCGTCATTCCTAGAACGTATCCTGCTTCATATTGACCTTTGGTTATACTTTCAATACCACCCCTAAATATTTCCGCAAAATAACACGCATAATTTACAACGAATGCTATTATTACAGCAATCATTCTAGGCGCTACCGGTACTTTGAACATTAATGCTGGTCCATAATAAATAATTATAACTTGTAGCATTAATGGCGTGCCCCTTATAATCCATATAAATATTTTTACTATATATCTGATTGGTTTGATTTTTGACATTCCCCCAAACGATATCATTAGCCCAAGCGGAAGCGCTAGGACTAACGTTAATAAAAATATTAAACAAGTTGTTCCAAAACCTTGTAAAAGGTCTAACGTTACTTCTAAAAACATATTTTAACCAAAGTATTTTGCTTGTAATGATTCTACTAATTCTGAATTGTATTTAACAAATAAATCAAATGCTTTTGCTAAACCTTCGTCTGACTTTCTAAATGCTACACCAAATTCTTCTACTTCAAATCCTACGTCAACGAAAACTAGGTCAGAATAACTTGTTCCTTCGCCAACCATTACTTTTGCCATTGTAATATCGATAATAGCAATTTCAGATGCGCCTGTTTTAACTTCTAATAAGGTATCTTTTTGCGCTGTTGCTTCATTACATTTACTGCTATCAACATTTAAATCTTCACATACAGCGTTTCCAGCAGAACCTTTTTCATATGCAATTGAAGTTGCATTTTTAATTGAATCCTTAGTAGTAAATTTACTTGCATCTTCTGCTCTACATACAATAACTTGTTTGTTCTCAAGATAAGCCTTTGATACGGATGCTTTTTCCTTAATTGCTTCAGTTATTGTCATACCGTTCCAAATACAATCAATGCTTCTTGCTTCTAGGTCAATTAACTTGTTATCCCAATTAATTTCTACAAAGTCTGCTTCAACACCTAACTCTTCGCAAAATGCTTTTGCAAGTTCTGTATCAAATCCTACAAATACATTATTGTTAAAATAATTCATTGGGGCATAAATTGTGTAACCAATAGTTAACTTTCCATCAGAAAGTGTTGTTTTATTATCACCACATGCTGTAAAACTAAAACATGCTGCTACTGCTAAAAGAAGTGTCATAATAAGTGTTAAAAGTTTTTTCATTATTTTTCTCCTAAAAATTTTTTTACTTTATTACTTTAGTTTGTTAAAGTATTTACATTATACTTCATTACACTAAAGTTGTAAAGCAATTTATAGTATTTTTTAAATTTTTTTTTACTTTTTGTATAAAATTAAAAAACGGCTTTGATTTTGCCGTTTTCAAACATTATATATATCACTAAATTTTTATATAAAAATTATTACTTTTCCCATTCTTTTTGCATATTCTATTGTGTTTTTTGTTCCACCTATGCTTTTTCTTTGATAAACAACTAATGCTGAACAATTATCTACCATAAACATATTTCTTTTTTGCATACATCCTTTAGTATAATTTTCACTTACCAATATGCACTCGTCTGCCTCGGTTAACATTTTTTTATAAACGTTATTTTGTTCTTCTGTGTATTTATAATTTTGATTTTTACAAGGAATACATGCAATTATTTTTATTTTATATTTTTTCCTTAATGAATGTAATACGCTAAAACAAACGCTATCAAAACCTATCGCCATTCCATTCAAAAAAGTATCGTATCCACTTTGAATTAAAGACTCTAGTGTACTTCTTAATTTCTCTATATCAAAGTCTTTTGCAAGTTGCCTATTTCCACTAAGCGCGCACGTGCTATCTAGATTATAATTTTTTGTCATAACGGCTTTTTCTTTATTACTCCATTTTTTCTAGGATATATTTTATTTGTTTTTTCTATTTTTTTAATAACTATTATTGTTCTTTTATTACCTAATAAATCAAATTCTTTAACTTCTTCTATTTGACCGCCTAAGGTTTTTATTGCATTTTTTGCTTCTAAAAGTTCTTCTTTTGCGTCTCCTTTATAAGCAATAAATCTACCACCAACTTTTACAAACGGCATACAATATTCTGCTAAAACGTTAAGTCTTGCAACTGCCCTTGCAGTACAATTATCAAACCTTTCTCTATATTCATCTTTTATAGAATACTCTTCTGCTCTACCGTTAATTACCGTAACGTTTTCTAAATTTAACTGGTTTACAACCGTTTTTAAGAACTCACATTTTTTACCTGTTGCATCCATCATAGTTAATTTAACATTTCCACATTTTATTTTCAAAGGTATTGCAGGAAATCCACCGCCAGAACCTATATCTATTAGCGTAGTTTCTTTAATAAATTCTGCACCTAAAATGCTATCTGCAAAATGTTTCAGATATATTTCTTCTTCGTTTGTGATTGAAGTCAAATTAAACTTTTGATTGTATTCTACAAGTAATTTTGCGTATCTATCAAATTTTATTTCTTCATCTTTATTTGTTTTAATATTTAATTTTTCAAAAATGCTATTCATAATTTTATTATAGCATACTTTTTGCTTTTTCACAATCTAATTTTTTGTTAACAATTTAAATTAACTTTTTGTTAAATTTTTCTAATTTTTTATTATTATATAAACTAATTAATAAATTTTATAATTTTTTTATCAGTATTATAATTTTATATTTTTTCTTAACTTGAAATTTATAAACCTATTCACTTTTTACTAA
>JAEIGA010003136.1_pt1 | contig 26022 bp, 27 predicted proteins | sample 9270691 | NCBI WGS metagenome assembly JAEIGA01 (sample SAMN17057246, study PRJNA624740) | gut metagenome | biome: biome; isolation source: fecal sample | host: Bos grunniens | place: China: Xizang | collected 2019
AGTTATATTTGCGCTCTAAACAATGAAATGTATAAAAAATAGATAAAGACAATGACTATCGAACAGACACTTCTTGCTGCCGTAACGGCAACCGTAGAGAGGCTCTATGGCCCTCTGGATGGACTCACACTCCAACTTCAAAAGACTCGTAAGGAGTTCACAGGCGACTACACCCTTGTGGTATTCCCACTTCTGAAACGTAGCCGCAAGTCGCCCGATGCGACCGCTGCCGAGATTGGCGAGGCGCTCGTGGCAGAGTGCCCCATCGTGGAGAGCACCAACACCATCAAGGGTTTCTTGAATATCGCCCTCAAAGCCGACTTCTGGCGCGAGGAGTTCCAGAAGATTGCCTCGACAGAGAACTACGGCATCGCTCCCAGTAACGGTAGGAGCGTGATGGTGGAGTATTCGTCGCCCAATACCAACAAGCCTCTCCACCTCGGCCACATCCGCAACAACCTCCTCGGCTACTCCGTGGCACAGATTCTCTCGGCGTGTGGCTACAACGTCATCAAGGCAAACCTTGTGAACGACCGTGGTATCCACATCTGCAAGAGTATGCTCGCTTGGCTCCGCTATGGCGAGGGCGAAACTCCCGAGTCGAGTGGTATGAAGGGCGACCACTTGGTGGGCAAATACTATGTCGAGTTCGACAAACACTACAAAGCGGAGGTTAAGGCTCTCGTGGAGGGTGGTATGGATGAGGAGCAGGCCAAGAAGGAGGCTCCCATTATGAAGGAGGCTCGCACTATGCTCCAAAAGTGGGAGGCTCACGACCCCGAGGTCTATGGCCTTTGGGAGAAGATGAACGGCTGGGTATATGAGGGCTTCGATGCTACCTATAAGGCTATGGGTGTGTCGTTCGACAAAGTATATTATGAGTCGCAGACCTACCTTTTGGGTAAGGATATCGTGGCGGATGGCTTGGAGAAGGGCGTCTTCTACCGCCGTGAGGATGGCTCCGTGTGGATTGATCTGACTGCCGATGGTCTGGATGAAAAACTCCTCCTCCGTGGCGATGGCACCAGCGTCTATATGACACAGGACCTCGGTACCGCACTTTCGCGCCAGAGGGATGAGAACCTCGACGGTATCATCTATGTCGTTGGTAACGAGCAGAACTACCACTTCCAAGTCCTGAAACTCGTCTTGAAGAAGATGGGCTATGAGTGGAGCGACAATATCTTCCACCTCTCCTATGGTATGGTGGAGCTCCCCGAGGGTAAGATGAAGTCGAGGGAGGGTACGGTTGTGGATGCCGACGATCTGATTGAGGATATGGTGCAGACCGCACGCGAGATGAGCGAGGAGCTCGGCAAACTCGACGGTATGTCGCCCGAGGAGCAGGATGCTATCGCACACATCGTGGGCCTTGGCGCACTCAAATACTTCATCCTCAAAGTCGATCCCAAGAAGACTATGCTCTTCAATCCCCGAGAGAGTATCGACTTCAATGGCAACACCGGCCCCTTCATTCAGTACACCTATGCCCGCATCCGTTCCGTGTTGCGTAAGGCTGCCGAGGCAGGCATCGAGGGTAGGGTAGCCGAGGGCTTGGCACTCATCCCCGAGGAGGTGGAGATTGTGAAATACTTGTCCGACTTCCCCCAGACCGTTTTGCAGGCAGGTGCCACCTACTCGCCCAGCGTGATTGGTGCATACGTCTATGATCTGGCCAAGATGTACAACAGCTACTACCACGACCACTCGATTCTCCGCGAGGAGAGGGAGGATGTGAGGGCCTTCCGTGTGGCATTGAGCTCCACTGTTGCCGAGATTATCGGCAGGGGTATGGCTCTGATGGGTATCGAGGTTCCCGAGAGAATGTAGAAAAACTGTGCAGATACTCCCCCGAAAGGGTGTCAAGGCGCTTTGCAATAGAGTTTTATTGCAGAGCGCTTTTTGTTTTTGGCGCGAGAAAAGGGGTGGAAATTCACTGAAAGTGTTATTTTTTTAACAAAAAGAGAACAACGAGAATTATTTTTCGTATATTTGTGAAACCACAAAGGGAATTTGTGGCATAGAAAAAGGAAAAATAAACCAAAAAACACCCAAATATTTTGTTATGAAACGAGAAAATTTCTTGAAAAGAGTGGGCAGCCGACTGATGGTTGCAGTGATGATGATGGCAGTGGTAGCGTGTGGCCCCGAGCCAACTCCCGAACCAGAGCCCGAACCCGAACCCGAGAATGAGGAGTTTATCATTACGGTGGACGACATCTCGGCCGACCAGATGACCATTACCGTGACTCCCCCCGCATACGAACCCGTGTATTTTGCGTGCCTCTATCCCGATACCGAACAGTCGCTCGGCGCAGACGACTCGGCGCTGCTCGATGGTATTCTGACCTCGACAACCTTCGATATGTTCATCAACGAGGGCGAGCAGAGCTTCACCTATCAGGGTCTTGTGGGCAACTCCCACTACCGCCTCGTATACTTCTCATATAATAAAGGTGGCGGTCAGGTGCTCAGTGACCTCTATCGCTCGGAGCGCATCACAACCCCCGAGGGCGAGAAGATGTTCAACATCACCGTGAGCAACATCAGCGGTATGTCGGCAGATGTGAAGATCGAGCCCAAGGATAAGACTATGACCTATGACTACTACTTGGACGAGATGTCCGACTATGTGGATATGCACAACAGCAGCGACTATGAGCTCATCCAGTTCGACTTCGACTATTGGAGGAGTATGGCATCTATGTATGGCTGTACCGTTGCAGATCTTCTCGGCGAGAGGATTGTGACGGGCGACTATGTCACCACCTCTATGAATGAGATGAAACTTATGGAGTGGGATACCGAATACTATGCCTATGCCTATGGCGTGGATGAGAATGGCACACTGCTCTCGCACGTTACCAAAGAGGTGTTCCGCACCGCGTCGCCCGAGAAATCGGATGTGACCTTCACCATCGGTGAGCCCACCTTCAACTACTACTTCCACCAAGAGGAGGGCTATGGTGCTGTTCGTGGCTGGCAGGTGAATGTGCCCATCACCCCCTCCGATCCCGAGGCGAAGTACTATGTGACCGTGACCAACTCCAACTGGTATGATTGGTACTTTGGCGAGTATAACGACGGCAGGAGCGACTATAAGTATATCCAGCTGCAAATCCTTAACAACGCAATCGATGGTATGATGATGACCTCGATTGACGACCTCTATACCCTCTACAAGCAGGGCGAGTGTGTGTATAATCCCCAAGTGGAGCGCGACCAGAACCCCCTCAAAGAGAACTATGGTTATGTAGTGCTCGTTTTTGGTGTGGATGAGAATGGTGCGACAACCGATGTTATCACCACCAAGCACTTCACCACCGATTTCTACCCCGTAGAGTAGGTGCTCATTGATAAAGGTAAAAAAAGAATAAACAAAAATAGAAAGTAGAAAAAGCTATGAAAAGAACGTTTAACCTCGTGAAAGGTCTTATGTTGCTCGCAGCCCTCTTGCTGATGGTTGCCAACCCTTCGTGCAAACCCATCGATGAGCCCAATCCTCCCGTTACGGAGGAACCAGGCGATGATGATGAGAAGGATGACGAGAAGGATGATGATGAGAACAACAATACCCCCACCTTCGAGGAGAGCATCGCAGTCTCCGTGGATGCCAACTCTATCACTTGGCGCGATGCGGAGGCATCGGTGGATGTGTCCAAGGAGGATATGGGCTTCATTCTCTTCCTTCTCCCCAAGGCAGAGTGGGATGCACAGTATGGTGACGAGCCACAGAAGATTGTGGAGGATCGCGTTGCTTCGTGGAAGAGCGATGCCGAGAATCTGGTGAACAAATACCCCGAGCTCAATACTTGGCAGAAATGGATGGCTCTCGAACAGAAGAAGGGCGATCTGACTCTCTCGCTCCGCGATATCCGCAACCTCTATTGGGCAGAAGAGTATGTGATCTATGCTTTCGGTATGGACGATGAGGGTAATCAGACCACTTCGGTTGTGACCACCGAGTTCAGCACCGCAACACCCACCGCTTCGTCGAACAAAATCTCCGTTGCTGTGGCGGCTACCGATTCGAGTGGTGTGGAGTTCGTTGTGAATACCACCAACGACGACCCATATTTTGTGTCGATTCAGACTACCGACTACTTGTCGCGCTTCTTGGCGGAGGATGCACAGGAGAGCCTCGACGATATGATCTATGACTTGACCTTCTCGAAGAGCGACTTCGACCTCTCCTACTTCGTATTCTCGGGTAGCGGCTCGATGACCAACCTCGACATCAACAAGAGTATCAATAGCTTCAAGGAGTACCAGATTGTAATCTGGGGCTTCGATGGCGGTCCCACCACCGAGCCCGTATTCTCGGCACCCTTCCAGCCCGGTACTACCAATGCAACCTATTTCTCGATTGAGAATGGCGTAGCCGAGGAGAATGTCCTCACAGCAACCATCATCCCCTCGGATGAGAGCGTGACCTACTATGCAGGTTTCTACACCGAGGAGCGTATTGGTGCCGATGTTGGCGCAACCCTCGCAGACGAACTGATGGCTACCGATGATTTCACCTCCAAGCTCCTCACCGGCACCCAGACCATCTCGGACACTATGTTGGCAGGTGGTGAGTATTGCCTCGTGGTGTTTGCCTACGATGAGGCTGCGGGCTATCGTAGCTCCTATGTTTATGTTGGCGAGGCACAGCACGTCGATACCGTTGTGGCTTTCAGCGTGGAGCTCAACGATGTTACTTGGTGTGATATCGCAGTGGATGTTAAGCCCATCACCGAGGATGACTACTACATTATGGGTGGTATGACCAAGGCAGAGTTCGAGGAGGGTGGCTATGCCGAAGACCTGAAAGCGATCTACAACAAAGAGAAAGAGAGTTGGAGGGCCGATGGTAAGATTTATAGTATGCCTTGGCAGGCTGTCTGCACCGATATCTATGCCAAGACCGGCACTGCAACCTATCGTGCGCAGGATATCGTAGGCCAGAGCCGTCTGCGTTGGGGTGAGGAGTATGTGTTCTACTTCTTCGGTGTGGATTCGTCGGCAACGCTCAACACCGACATCCTTCTGATTGAGGCAACCACCGAGACCCCCGTGCAGTCGGATGTGACCTTCGAGATTGAGGTCGCTTGGACCACCTCGTCGGAGATCAACTTCTCGGTTCTCCCCTCCAATGAGGATGAACAGTACTATGTGACCTTGCAGCGCAAGAGTATCATCGACACCTATGGCCCCAATGGTGGCTACACCAACGATGATCTGATTCACTATCTCCTCCCTGAGTTTGACAGTCAATTGGAGAGTCGACTCTTCAAGGGCTCGCAGACCATCTCCAACACACAGGTAACCAATACCTCCATCAGCTCCTTCTATGAGTATCAGGTTGTGGTCTTCGGCTTCAACGATGGCCCCACAACTACTATCTTCTTGTCGGATGTGATTAACCCCGGCAGGTAGTACCCGAAGAGATGGGGTTCTCCAACAAGGCCGCTTTGTCGCCCTTTGTTGTGAGGAGTCATCATCTGCTTTCGCTAATGAGAGGAATCTTGGCAATGGGTGCCTTGTGAATAGTGCCCATTGCAGAGCAATTACCAAATAATGAGAGGGTGTCCATTGTTAGTTTGGACACCCTCTCTATTTTGTTTGCCTTGATGCCACAGAGAGTTTAATGCTCCCCCCTCCCACCGATGGCGTTGTTTTATAAAAAAGTTGTGGATACCTCACGGTATCCACAACCCCCCAACTTAAAATACTGATTATGAAAGAATCACTAAAACAACTATTTACGCGAGGTGCACGACCAAGCGTCAACCATTGCTTTGTGAAACAAAAGTAGTAAAATTTTGCGACAATCCAAACATTTTCACAAAAATTTTCAATATATTTGTATAGGAAAAAGCTATTTAGCGGCTTTTTGTGGTATCTTGTAGCGCAAATAGAACATAAAAAAGAGATAAACTATGGAAAAGAAAGATTATAACCCCTCGGATGTTGGGTGCAGCAACGGCAACTATTTCGGTATGCCTTTCACTACGGAGGAGTCGCAGTTGGTTTTGGTGTCGGTGCCTTGGGGCGTTACGGCGTCCTATGGCGGAGGTCAGAACTTCGCACCCGATGCAATCATCGGAGCCTCGGTGCAGCTCGATTTCTATGATCCCGTGAGCCCCGATGAGTGGCAGAAAGGTATTGCTACCGCCCCCGTGGACTACTCAATTCAGGATATCGACTCGCTCCTCAGGGGTGATGCCAAAAAGGTTATCAAATATTTGGAGGAGGGCGGCACAATCTTTGAGTCGTCGATGCTCCCCACCCGCAGGGCAAGGGTCAATAGCGGCTCGGCGGAGATGAACTGCAAGGTCTATGAGCAGACCTCTGCGTGGCTTATGCAAGGCAAGTTGGTGGGCCTTGTGGGTGGTGACCATAGCACCCCTCTGGGCTTCATCAAGGCTCTTGCCGACCGCCACGAAGAGTTCGGCATCCTCCATATCGATGCTCACGCCGATTTGAGGGAGGCCTATGAGGGCTTCAAGTACTCCCACGCATCTATTATGTATAATGTGCTCAATGAGGTGGAGAATGTGAAACGACTCGTGCAGGTGGGCATCCGCGACTACTGCGACGACGAGGTGGCTCTGGCGAAGGCTTCGGAGGGTAGGGTTGTGCAGTTCGACGACTACCTGATGGCAGCCGAGAGGTTCGAGGGCACGACGTGGGCCCAGCAGTGCGAGAAGATTGTTGAACATCTGCCCGAGAAGGTCTATGTGAGCTTCGATATCGACGGACTCGCTGCCGATTTGTGCCCCGGAACGGGTACTCCCGTAGCGGGTGGCCTTACGTTCCATCAGGCGGTCTATCTGCTCGATAGGGTTGTGAAGAGCGGTAGGCGAATTATCGGTTTCGACCTTGTGGAGGTTGCTCCTCGCGAGGAGGGTGACGAGTGGGATGCCAATGTGGGTGCAAGAATGTTGTACAAATTGTGTGGCCTCATACTAAAATCCAATTAAATGAGTTATATTTGCGGGATTTTTGGGCGCACACCCAAAATGGGTTAGAAATTCACAAACACAAACAAATAAACACAAAACAAAACAAGATTATGAAAAAACTTATGACCCTTGCAGCTGCCGCATTGGCAGTTGTTGCAATGACTTCGTGTGGTGGTTCGCGCGCAATGAAGAGCGACATCGACACACTTTCGTATGCACTCGGTACCGACTTCGGTGCTTCGCTTCTCAACCTCGTGAACTCGCTCGAAGATGAGATGAATATGGATCTCTTCTATGCAGGTGTTGAGGATGCACTCAAAGAGGATGTTGCTATCGAGCGTCAGGAGGCATACGCTTTCCTCCGCAACTATATGAACATCGTGAACCCCCAGAAGGCTCTCGCAAACTCCAACGCATACCTCGAAGAGATTGCAAAGAAAGAGGGTGTGCAGAAGACCGAGAGCGGCCTCTTGTATGAGATTGTTCGCGAGGGTAATATGGAGAAGAGGGCTACTCTCGACACCGACAAGGTGAGGGTTATGTATGAGGGTAAGACTCGTCAGGGCAAAGTGTTCGACTCGTCGTATGAGCGTGGCGACACCGCACAGTTCGCTCTCAACCAGGTTATCAAAGGTTGGACCGAGGGTATGAAGCTCATCGGTGAGGGTGGCGAGATCAAACTCTGGATCCCCGCAAACCTCGCATACGGCGCACGTGGCACCCGCGATGGTAAGATTGGCCCCAACAATGCTATCACCTTCACTGTGGAGCTCGTTGAGGTTCTTCCCGCAGAGGCAGAGTAAGCAGATAGCTCTCAATAATGAAAAATGGACACCGAGTCTCGGTGTCCATTTTTTTTGTAGAGGTATGCGTTGTGGTGGGGGGGTAAAAGAAGCGAGCACCTCGTTGTCGGGGTGCTCGCTTGTGAGTCGCTATCTCGCTGCTCTTATCTCTTTCGCGGAGGTTATTTTTTGTAGGCTGCATTGAGGCCTGCAACGATCTCTGCGGTGATGTTGAGTGCGGGGTTGGCATTGATGATGGGGCCGCCGGTGGTGGTACCCGAGAGTACGATGTCGTAGCGGAGATCGGCATTGAGCTTTGCAACATACTCATAGACGTTGTTGACGATCTGGTTGTTGATTACCATCTCTTTCTCGCCGAGCTCGTTGGCAACCTTCTGTGCCTCCTGCTGGTGTTTAGCTACACGCTCCTGAATCTTCGCCTCCTCGGCCTGCAATTTCTGCATCTCTGCCTCGGCATTTGCACGGGTGATGAGCACTTTGTTTACCTTCTCTTGGAGGTCTGCAACTTTGTTTTGGAGTTTGGTGTAGTCCTTCTCGATAGCAGCCTCGTTTGCTTGGAGCTGCTTGGTTGCCTTGTTGTACTCTGCCTGGAATGTGGCGTTCTGATCGATGGCGAAAGCGTATTCAGCTACGACCTGATCGATGTAGAAGAAGGCGATTTTGCCGGTTGTGGTTGCCACCTCTGCGGCTTCGGTGGTGTTGGTTGTGTTTGCGGTGTTGTTGCAAGCGGTCATACCGAGAGCGAGCGCTGCAACAGCAATCAAAAGTTTTTTCATAATTCTCTGTCTGTTATTTGTTGTTTTGTAAATTTCGGTTTTACAAGTGGCAAATATATAAAAATTCTTGCGAAAGGGAGATATTTCCTCTCTTTTTATTAACTTTGTCGTGATAAAACATAGTGTAAAGCCGTTTATTTTTTCGATAGATAAAGTATGTTTGACTATTTGAGGGGTATTTTGGTGGAACTCACCCCGACCTATGCCGTTATTGAGTGTGCGGGTGTGGGCTATATTGTGACCATTTCGCTCCAAACCTACACAATGCTCGAAGGCCGCGAGGAGGCTATGGTCTATGTCCACCACATTGTGCGCGAGGATGCCGAGATGCTCTATGGCTTCGCCGAGCGTAGCGAGAGGGATATCTTTCGCCTCTTGATTGGTGTGTCGGGCGTGGGCGGTGGCACTGCGAGGGTTATCCTCTCGACCTATACGCCTTCGGAATTGGCCAATATCATCTCCTCCGAAAATGCCGTGTTGCTGAAAAATGTGAAGGGCTTGGGATTGAAGACCGCCCAGAAGATTATCGTGGAGATAAAGGATAAGGTTGTGGGCATCGGCAGTAGCAAGGAGAGCCAAAAGGCGGTGCTTGGCAATATGAGTGCGGGAAGTGAGGCCTACGAGGAGGCGTTGCAGGCACTTGTGATGCTCGGCTTCGGTAAGGCTGCCTCGGAGAAGGTGCTGCGTAAGGTTGTGAAGGAGAACCCCACGGCAGAGGTCGAGGTGTTCATCCGCCTTGCGCTGAAACAGTTGTAATCAAAAGTAGTAGAAAGTAGATATGACACGAAAAATAATAAACAAAGGAAAAGAGTTGGTGGGCGATGTCAAAAAGCGCATCACACCTGCATTCCTGATAACCCTTGCGTTGGCACTCATTTTCTGGTATAGTGGTAAGCTTGGCTACACCTACACCGCAGAGATTCCCGTGAGTGTGCAGATCGATGGCGAGCGCTATCGTACAACTTGTGTTGTGGAGGGTACGGGACACAAGATTCTCTCGGCTCGCTACTTCAAGCGCAAGACTATCAAGCTGCGCCGTATGGATGTGGAGATGGTTCCCGTGGAGGGGCTTTCCAATACCTACGATGTGCGTCCCGAGTCGTTGCAGAACGTCATTTCGGTGCGTAATCCCAGCCTGAAAGTACTCTCGGTGAGCCGCCTGCCCTACGTCATCTTCGACGAGGAGTAGTTCCCCCTCAAAAAGAAAGTATAGCTCCGCCAAAATGAAACGAGTGGCCATAACGGGAGGTATCGGTAGCGGTAAGAGCACGGTTTGCAGGGCTCTTTCGGCTCTTTCAGGTGCCCCCATCTATGACTCCGATAGGAGGGCAAAGGAGATTATGGACTCCGATCCCGTGGCGCGCCGAGGACTTATGGAGCTCTTTGGCGAGGAGGTCTTCGAGGGTGGGGTGCTCAATAGGGCACTCATAGCCTCGCAGGTTTTCGGCAATGAGGAGTTGCTTGGCAAACTCAACGCCATTGTTCATCCCCGAGTGGTTGAGGACTTCGAGGAGTGGGCGGAGAGCTCGGAGGGCGAATATGTCATCTTGGAGAGTGCGCTACTCTTCACTTCGCCCCTTGTGGGCCACTATGACTTGGCGGTGGTGGTCAATGCCCCCTTGGAGATGCGAATAGCAAGGTGCATCAAGAGGGATGGTGCTACGGCCGAGCAGATCGAAAGGCGCATTGCGAGTCAGATGCCTGCCGAGGAGATGCTCTCCCGTGCCGACGTTGTCGTGGAGGCCGATGGCAGGGAGTTGTGCTCGGAGGTTGAGAAGATAGACCAAATAATCAGAGAGAAAAGGTGAAAATCATTAGTCCATATCGTAAGGTGATGTCCATCCTGAATGTCACCCCCGATTCGTTCTTTGCCGAGAGTAGGGCAGAGGGCGAGGCTGTTGTGCGCTCTCGTGTGGAGCGTATGGTGGCAGAGGGGGCGGATATTATAGATATAGGTGGATATTCCACACGCCCCGGTGCCGCAGATGTGCCCACCGAGGAGGAGGTGCGCAGGGTGCTCTCGGGGGTGAATATTGCCCGTGAGGTGGCACCCACGATGACGCTTTCGATTGACACTTTCCGTGCGGAGGTTGCCGAGGCGGTGCTCTCTCGCTACGATAATGTTATCATCAACGATGTGACTGCTGCCGAGGGCGATAGCCGAATGGTAGAGGTCGTGGCTCACTACAATGTGCCCATCGTTTTGATGCACTCGCGCGGCACACCACAGACAATGCAGAGCCTCACACAGTATGGCGATGTTGTGGAGGAGGTGAGGGAGTATCTGGCTCGCCGTGCAGATGTGCTCACGGCCAAGGGTGTTGGTGAGATAATCCTCGACCCGGGCATCGGCTTTGCCAAGAATGACGAGCAGAACTTCGCACTCATTGCCGGCTTGGAACATATAGCCACGCTCGGCTATCCCATATTGGCGGGCATATCCCGCAAGAGTTTTATGTGTCGCACACTCGCCATTGCTCCTGCCGAGGCTTTGGAGGCGACTACGGCTCTCCATTGGGCGTGCCTCGAAAGGGGTGCTGCCATTCTCCGTGTGCACGACACGCTCGCTGCACGCCAAACCATTTCACTCTACGAAAAACTCTACCGACTATGACAGCAGATAGAAAAGCGATTATACAGATTGAAAACCTCCGTAAATCCTACGGCTCACTCGAAGTGCTGCGTGGCGTGTCGCTCACCATTGCCGAGGGCGAGGTTGTGGCTATTGTGGGCCCCAGCGGCGCGGGTAAGACTACGCTGCTCCACGCCGTGGCAACCCTCTCCGAGTTCGATAGCGGAAAGGTTGTCGTGGATGGCGTAGATGTGGGTGCGCTCGATAGCGACTCGGCAGCCGATTTTAGGAGCCAGAGGGTCGGTATGGTCTTTCAGTTCCACTACCTTCTGCCCGAGTTCACCGCTTTGGAGAATGTCTGCTTGCCCGCCTATATTGCTGGGCGTGAGAAGTCGGAGGTTGAGGCAAGGGCTCGTGAACTGCTCAATATGATGGGGCTTGCGGAGCGCACGCACCACAAACCCTCGGAACTCTCGGGTGGCGAGCAACAGCGTGTGGCTATCGCCCGTGCTCTTATCAACTCACCCCGATTGTTGCTTGCCGATGAGCCTTCGGGTAACCTCGATTCGCACAACCGCACCGAGATTCACAACCTCTTCTTCCGCCTGCGTGATGAGTTGGGCCTGACTGTTGTGGTTGTGACCCACGATGAGGGCTTGGCACAGATGAGCGACAGGAGAATCACAATAGTGGATGGTCTAACATCTAATGTCTAATGACTCCCGAACTTAAAGATATACTCGAAGAGCTCTATCTTCGATATGACAATCCCGACTTTATTGAGGCAGACCCTATCAGTGTGCCTCACTCGTTTGACAGTCAGCTCGATAGAGAGATAAGCGGCTTTTTGGCGGCAACCATCGCTTGGGGCAATCGCAAGGCTATCGTAAAGAGTGCCCACCGTATGATGGAGTACCTCGATGGTCGCCCATACGATTTTGTGGTGGGTGCTTCCGAGAGGGAGCTCGCTTCGCTTGGGAGCTATGTCCACCGCACATTCAACGGTGCCGATTTGGAGTGCTTTGTGAGGGCTCTGCGCCGCATATGCGTGGAGTATGGGTCGCTTGGCGAGTGGTTTGAGGGCGCTTGGGAGCGTACGGGAGATATGAGGGTTGTGCTTGCCGACTTCCGCAAGGAGTTTTTTGCTATCGACCACCTCACTCGCAGTGAGAAACACCTCTCGTCAATCGCAAAGGGCGCTGCGTGCAAGAGGCTCAATATGTACCTGCGCTGGATGGTTAGGGAGGATCGCCACGGAGTGGATTTCGGCTATTGGAGGCGTATCCCCTCGTCGGCACTCTACCTGCCTCTCGACCTGCACTCGGGAAATATGGCTCGTGAGTTGGGCATCTTGGAACGCAAGCAGAACGACTGGAAGGCTGTTGAGGAGGTTATGAGCCACCTGCGTGAGGCAGACCCCAATGACCCCGTGAAATATGACTACGCCCTCTTCGGCGTGGGTATCAATAGAGGGATGTAGCCCCCAAAAAATCCCTTCCTTCCCTATTTGTTCTCGGGTATTAAAAAGGATACCCGTCAACAAAGGGGGTAATATTGCCCCATATCAAATATATAGGGGATACCACATACCTCACGGGTATTAAAAAAGATACCTGTGAGAAATGGATGGGGATTTAGATAATTTGTTATTTACAACTGTGAGCTTATGGCAGGTGGTTTTAGATTCAAGAGGTTTGCTGTTGAGCAGGAGCGCTCGGCAATGAAGGTGGGCACAGACGGTGTCCTGCTGGGTGCGTGGGCACGCCTTGCAGAGAACCACCGCAGGATACTTGACATTGGTACGGGCACGGGACTCATCGCCCTTATGGCGGCACAGCGCACCGAGGCGTGGGGTGCCGAGATTGTGGGCGTGGAGATAGACCCCTCGGCAGCGGAGGATGCAAAGGAGAATGTCGCTCGCTCGGAGTGGAACGAGAGGGTGGAGATAGTGCGCACTTCGATTCAGGACTATTTGCCCGAGGATAACTTCGACCACATCATCTCCAATCCCCCCTATTTTGTTTCATCGCTCCTCTCGCCCGATGCGGCACGCACAACAGCACGCCACACCACTTCGCTCTCCTTTGACGAACTCGCAACCGCTGCCTCACGACTCCTCGCGCCCGAGGGGGTGTTGAGTGTAGTGTTGCCCTATGATGCTGCCTCCGATATGACCCTCGCGGCAGCCCGCAAAGGGCTCTTTCTCACCCGTCGCACCGATGTGTCGAGCAAGACGGGAGGCAAACCCCTTCGCTCACTGCTTGAATATGGGCACAGACCCCTCCCTACGGCTGTCGATAACCTCACAATCCACCTCCCCGATGGCGACTACACGCCCGAATATAGGGAACTCACAAGGGAGTTCTATCTTAAATTTTAGCCTTTTTATTTGTTATCTTAATAATAAGGTGTACTTTTGTGGCCTATTTGTGTGACTTCTATACGATTAGGAAATAATTTACTGAAATATAAACAGACAAAAAAGAGAATTGTTATGAACAAACCAACACTTCTTGTTCTTGCAGCAGGTATGGCTTCGCGCTATGGCTCACTCAAACAGATGGATGGCGTAGGCCCCTCGGGTGAGGCTATCATCGACTACTCCATCTACGATGCTGTGCGTGCAGGCTTTGGTAAGGTTGTATTTGTTATTCGTAGCACCTTTGCAGACTCCTTCAAGGCGGCATTCCCCGCATCGCGTTTCGGCGGACGAATCGAGGTTGAATATGTATTCCAAGAGCTCGATAAGCTCCCCAAAGGCTTCACCGTGCCCGAGGGTAGGGAGAAACCTTGGGGCACCAACCACGCAATCCTGATGGGTGCAGAGGTTATCAGTGGTCCCTTTGCGGTTATCAATGCCGATGACTTCTATGGCTACGATGCGTTCCGCACTATGGCGGAGTATCTGACCAGCGAGGAGGCACAGCAGAGTGGTAAGTATTGTATGGTGGGCTACCGCTTGGAGAATACTTTGAGCGAGTTTGGCACCGTGTCGCGTGGCGAGTGTGTGGTGGATGGCGAGGGTAACCTTGCGGGAATGACCGAGCGCTTGGGTGTGCGAAGGCTCGCAAGCGGCAAAATCGTCTATGAGGAGAATGGCGAGCAGGTGGAGATTGCTTCGGATGCTACTGTGTCGATGAATATGTTTGGATTCACGCCCGACTACTTCGCACACAGCGAGCGCATCTTTGTGGAGTTCCTCTCGCAGCCCGAGAATATGGCATACCTCAAAAGCGAATACTATATCGCCAAGGCGGTCAATACACTCATCAATACAGGCGAGGCTTCGATGAGGGTGCTCACCTGTGATGCACAGTGGTTTGGCGTTACCTACAAGGAGGATAAGCCCGATGTGGAGGCGAAAATTCGTGGCTTGATTAGGGCTGGCGAGTATCCCGCAAAGCTCTGGTAGCGAGCGTGCCTTGTGGGTGCTTTTGCACCAAAATTCAAAGAGCGAGTCCGCAGTTTGCTTATTGCAAATGCGGAACTCGCTCTTTCTCTTGGTATAAATATCCCTCCATAAACCCTACTCGCTGGGGGAGGGGACTATAAACCATAAAATTCTTACTCTTCTATCCTCTCTGCTTCTCCCAGACTTCGAGGTCTTTGGGTGTGCCGTTTTCGAGGGTGAGGCGTATGGCGGTGCGGACACGATGGAAACCGTTGCATCCTGCTGCCCCGGGGTTTATGTTGAGGATGCCGAGGCGTTTGTCGTAGCCCACACGGAGTATGTGGCTGTGGCCACACACAAAGATTGTGGGACGCAGGGAGCATATCTTGGCATAGACCTCACGCAGGTAGCGACCACCATAGAAACCTATGTGCGTCATCAAAATCCTTGCCCCTTCGCGCTCGAAGCACTGCCATTCGGGGTAGGTGAGCCTCATTGTGTGGTCGTCGATGTTGCCATAGACTGCCACGATGGGCTTGCCAAATGAACGCATAGCCTGTGCGCACTCCTCGCTGCCAATATCCCCCGCACACCAAATCTCATCCACCTCCGAGAGGACTCCGCGCAGGGATTCGTCGAAGGTGCCGTGCAGGTCGGAGATGATCCCAATCTTCATAACGTGCGGGTGGGGAAAGAGGGTGCTCTATGTTAGAAAGGCATATCGTCGATGGGCATCGAAGAGTAGGAGGGCTCCTCGGTAGGCATAGGGGGCATCTCGGGTGCTGGTGTGGGAGCCTCGGGTGCCTTGCGGCTCATCTTCCACGCCCTTGCCTCGGTGTACCAGCGGCCGTTGTACTCCCTCGATTCGAGGTTGATGGATACCTCCACGACCTCACCGGGTTTGAGCATTGCCGCCTCGGAGGCCTTGTCGCCCCAGAAACCTACGCAAAGTTTGCGGTTGAAGTCGCCGGGGAGCTCAAAAACCACCTCCTGTTTTGTCCATTCGCCACGTGCGCTGGTGCCCTTTACGGCGGGCAAAACCCTATATACAAGTCCTTCAAATTCCATAGTGTAAAATTCTGTTATTAGTTGTTTCTGAAATAGTTGTCAAAGAAAAGTAGCTGGTAGGCAATGGAGCCCTGCCAATAGGGCCAATGGTGCCTGCCAGGGCGTACATAGAAGTCGTGGGGGACTCCTTGGGTGAGCATCTTTTGGTGGAGGTTGCAATTGACCTCATAGAAGAAATCCTCCGTGCCGCAGTCGATGATGATCGCTTGCGAACCATCCTTGGGCATCCTCTCCACAAGATTGATGACCGTGTGGCTCTCCCAATTCTCGGGGTGCTCCTCCTGTGTGCCGAGCCTCATTGCCATATCCCAACCATCGGGAAAGGGGCGGATATCCACACCTCCCGAGGTGCTACCCATCGCACCGAAGGTCTGGGGGTGGCGCGTGGCGATGAAGAGCGCACCGTGACCACCCATCGAGAGTCCTGTGATGGCCCTCGACGTGCGTTCCGAGCGGCTACGAAGGTTGCTATCCACCCACGCAACGAGTTCCTCGGCTATGAATGTTTCGTAGCGCAAGGTGGGGTCGATGGGGCTGTCCCAATACCAACTCTTCCCTCCGTCGGGGCAGACGAAGATAATCCCATATTGGTCGGCATAGGGGGCTATCTGGCCACGCAAGTGCCACGACTCGTTGTTGTCGCCAAAGCCGTGGAGAAGATAGACCACATCATACTCTCCGCTGGCGGTGTCGTAACCATCGGGCAAGATGATCGTGACTGCCACACTCTTTGCCATCGATGGGCTGTGAACCTCCACCACTTTGTGCTCATAGGCCTGCGCTGTGGCGAGAGTGGTAAGGGCCACGAGGAGTGAGAGTAATCTTTTCATTGTAGGGGTGTTGTTTTCTGTTTTTCTCCAAAGCATACAAAGGTAGTAATTTTCGGTTGAAATTCAACTTAATTTTACTACCTTTGTTCGCTTAAAAGGACCAAAACGACAACTATGTTCAACGGAAATATTAGATACATACTTCGCAACCTCTCCAAGCGCCACCGCATCAGCATCACAGATGAGGGGGGCAAGGAGGTGTGGTACTCGTTCTTCACGGCACTGCGCACCGGACTCTATGCGCTTGTGGCGGTGGTGGTGATTTTTGTCTGCTCGCTCCTCGTTGCGGCCTTTACGAAGGTTTTGGACATTGTCCCCGGCTATGACGGCATCACCTCGCGAGAGCATCTGATAGAGAATATCATCCGCCTCGACTCGCTCGAAAGGGAACTTGGCTATATGCAGGTCTATGCCGAGAATGTGGCGCAGATTATGGAGGGTGGCTCGCCCGTGGTGCGTACTCTCTCACCTACCGAACAGGAGAAGATAAGCTCCGATAAGAATGTAGTTGTACCCTCGGCACTCGACTCGCTCCTGCGTAGTGAGTTGGAGGGCACGGGACGCTATGGACTTGTTACCAAGCCCGAGAGGCAGAAGATTACCAATGCCGAGATGATTTCGCCCGTTTCGGCGAGTGTTGTGGAGCGTTTCTCGCCCGCTGCGGGACGCTATGGTGTGAGGCTCACGACTACCGATATTCAGCAGGTGTGTGCTGTGCAGGATGGCACGGTGGTACTCACCACTCTCGAAACGGATGGCTATACGGTGCAGATTCAGCACTCGGCAAACTTCCTTTCGACCTATCGAGGCCTCGGTCAGGCACACGCAAGCGTTGGCGCAAGGGTGAAAGGTGGAGAGGCTATCGGTACCACTTGGAATGAGGATACGGATTCGGGGGGGATGGCAGAAGTCGAGATACAATTTTGGTTCGACGGTACGGCTGTCGATCCCGAGAATTATATAACTTTTTAGGTTAGGAAAGGTTTTGATTTATGAAACAGAGAATAGCACTGCTTGGTTCGACGGGCTCCATAGGTTGTCAAACGCTCGATATTGTGCGTCGTAGGCCCGAGGAGTTTGAGATTACGACCCTCACGGCAGGTAGCCGTTGGGAGTCGCTTGTGGCACAGGCTCGCGAATTTCAGCCCGACAGCGTGGTGATTGCCGACGAGCGCTACTATGCAAATGTTCGCGAGGCACTTGCCGGCGAACCCATAAAGGTCTATGCCGGTAGTGAGGCACTCTCGCAGGTGGTCACCGGCGGCGAGGTCGATACGGTTGTCAATGCCCTTGTGGGCTATGCGGGTATGCTGCCATCGCTCTCGGCGGTGAAGGCCTCCAAGCGTTTGGCACTTGCCAACAAGGAGAGCCTTGTGGTTGCAGGCGAGCATATTATGCGCGAGGCGGCAGAGAGAAACGTTCCCATTCTGCCCATCGACTCCGAGCACTCGGCCATATTCCAATGTTTGGCAGGCGAGGTGTCGGCACCCCGAAGGGTTATCATTACAGCGAGCGGTGGCCCATTCTTGCGCACTCCTGCCGAGCAGCTGAAAAATGTTACTGTCGAACAGGCTTTGGCACATCCCAATTGGTCGATGGGCGCGAAGATTACCATCGACTCCTCGACGCTCGTCAATAAGGGTTTTGAGGTTATCGAGGCAAGGTGGCTCTTTGGTTTGAAGCCCGAGCAGATAGATGTACTTGTACACCCCCAGAGCATTGTCCACTCGATGGTGGAGTTTGAGGATGGTGCAGTGAAGGCACAACTCGGCACCCCCGATATGCACCTGCCAATCCAGTATGCATTGCGCTTCCCCGAGCGTGGTGAACTGGGCGAGGAGAGGTTGGACTTCTCCAAGTGTGCAACCCTCACCTTTGAGGCTCCCGACTTGGTGCGCTTCCCACTCTTGCAGACCGCCTATGACTGCTTGCGTAAGGGGGGTAACAGTTGCTGTGTGATGAATGGCTCCAATGAGGTGGCTGTGGCTGCTTTTTTGAGGGGCGAGATAAAATATATCGACATTCAGAGCGTTATTATGGGGACGCTCGAAAGGGCACAATTTGTGGCAAAACCCACAATTGAGGACTATGCAGCCTCCAACGAGGAGTCGCGTCGCATAGCTCGTGAAATCGTTGAGAAATTGAAAAAATAGATATTAGAAAATGGATATAGCAATCAAAATTTTGCAGTTCGTCTGCTCTTTTACCATCCTCGTGTTGGTGCACGAGATGGGACACCTTCTCTTTGGTAAACTCTTTGGCGTGAGGGTCGAGGAGTTCCGCATATTCTTTGGCAAAGCTTGGGTTAAGTGGCACTGGGGCGAAACCGAATATGGTATCGGCTGGTTGCCCTTTGGTGGCTATGCCAAGCTCTCGGGTATGGTCGATGAGAGTATGGATACCGAAAGCCTCAAAAATGAGCCCCAGCCTTGGGAGTTTCGCTCCAAACCCGCTTGGCAGCGCCTGCTGATTATTCTCGGCGGTGTGCTGATGAATGTCATCTTGGCATTTACGATCTACGTCGGTATGAGCCTTGCGTGGGGCGATAAGTATGTGTCCAACAGTGAGATGCCCTACGGATATGTATATAGCGACTATGCCGAGGGACTTGGCTTTCAGGATGGCGACAAGATTATCTCCATCGGTGGTGAGCCCATTGAGAACTATGCAAAGATTATGACGACGCTCCTTATCGAGGATGACAAGACAACCGTCGTGGAGCGTGGCGGCGAGATGGTAACCATCGAGATTCCAGTGCAGAGCATTATGGAACTCTCCGAGCAGACCGACTTCCTCACCCCTCGTCTTCCCTTTGTTGTCGCAGAGGTTACTCCCGAGGGAGGTGCCGCTATGGGCGGAATGATGGCAGGCGACAAGGTGGTGGCTGTGGATGGCACCCCCGCAGCATTCAACGACCAGATCATCCCCGCATTGGAGGAGCACGCCGGCGAGAGCGTAGTGCTCACCGTGGAGAGGAGCGGCGAGGTTGTGGATTGCAATGTTGCAGTATCGGCGGAGGGACAGATTGGTGTGGCTCTTGCCTCGGCAGAGTACCTCCCCGTGCGTGCCATTACCTACAACTTCTGGCAGGCTATCCCCCGCGGCTGCGAGAGGGTGGTGCAGGAGATTGGCGACTATTGGAAGCAGGTCAAGATGATTGTTAAGCCCAAAACAGAGATGTATAAGGCTCTGGGTGGCCCCATCGCTATCGGCGGTATCTTCCCCAATGAGTGGAATTGGCAGTCGTTCTGGAAGATTACGGCCCTTCTGTCGGTCATCTTGGCAGTTATGAATGTGCTCCCCATCCCCGCACTCGATGGTGGTCACGCGCTCTTCATCCTTGTGGAGATGATTACCCGCCGTCGCCCCAGCGATAAGTTTATGATGGTGGCGCAGACTATCGGTATGGGCCTGCTGATTTTGTTGATGGTCTATGCAACCTTCAACGATATTATCAAACTCTTTTAGGTAGAAGTTTGATGAAAAAAATAAAGGCTCACCTCGGTGAGCCTCTATTTTTTTGCTTTATTTCTCGTAGGCCGAGATCTTTTCGAGCCTGCCGACGTGACGGCCACCCTCGAACTCCGCCTCGAACCAAGCATCCACGATAGCCTTACCCATCTCCAAGCCAATGAGCCTTGCGCCCATAGCCAAGACGTTGGCATTGTTGTGGTTGCGCGAGAGTCGTGCCGAGAGGGGCTCCGAGCAGAGCGCACAGCGCACACCCTTCACCTTGTTGGCTGCAATGGAGATGCCGATACCGCTGCCGCAGATGACAACACCTCTTTCGCACTCGCCGTTTGCAACAGCCTCACCTACGGCAATACCGTGGTCGGGGTAGTCGGCTCTCTCGGGCGAGTAGCAACCCTTATCTACTACTTCGTGACCTTTCTCTGTAAGGTACGCTTTGATCTCCTCCTTGAAGGAGAATGCTGCGTGGTCGCAGCCAATAGCAACTTTCATAATTACACTTGTTACTTTGTACTTTGCGAATGCGCCTTGAAATCCCACCGCAAATCGCATTCGTTAGGTAGGTTGTTATTTGATTTATAGTCTTTCCAGAATCTCTACGAAGGCCGAAAAATCGGTGTTTTCGGTGACGAACTTCTCGAAGGAATCGGCATCGCAGCCGAGTTCGGGAGTGTCGCTCACCATCTTCATAACCACAACGGGTATGCCCCTCTGGGCAGCAATCTGACACACGGCCGTAGCCTCCATATCGAAGAGTGCGCGAGGGGTGCCGAAGCGCTCCTTGATCTCCTCGATCATCTCCTTGCCCACAAAGCTGTCACCCGTGTAGATGGTTGCATCGTCGGTGCCGATGAGAGGGTATGGGTTGGTGAGGAAGCTCACGCCATCCAGTCCCTCGGGTACGCGAGCGTCGTGGTAGCGAGCCTCGCGGGGGCAGATGACATCGCCCTTGGCAAACTCTTTGGAGGCTGCCGCATAGCCGATGACGGCCACGATGTCGAACTTCTCCTCCTCCAAAGCGAGGGCAGTGGCTGCCGCCGCATAGACCTTACCTACATAGCCACGGCGAATGGTGTAGGTATTCACGAGAGGGTTTGCGTAGTTGTTGAGGGCTTGGAGCATATTCTCCATCTCCGAAGCCATAGGGGTGATAACGAGTATATTCTTCATTGCCTATTTGTTTTCGTCAAGAAGTCTTTCCAAAAGTGCGCCATACTCTTTCAGGGCGGCATTGCTCTCCTCTATGTTGTAGAGCTCGGGGTTGCCACACTGCACAACGGTGAGTCCGGGGACATCCCCTTGTGTGCGGAGGTTGCTCTGCTCTCGGCAGACGCGGAGTACCTCCTCCATAACTCGGCGCTGGGGAGTCCAACCCTTCACGACAACATAGAAGCCCGTCTTGCAACCCATAGGGGCAAACGATACAACTTTGTCGCCGAGCCTCTCGCGCAGGTAGTGTGCCATAAGGTGCTCGATGGTGTGGATGGCCTCGGGCGAGAGATACTCCTTCGCACGAGGAGCTTTGAAGCGCATATCGTAGCTCCTGATGGGGTAGAAACCGAGGGCTGTGTATTGTGAGCGGAGGTAGAAACCGCTATCGAGGGTGGTGTGATCCACCGCAAAAGATGCAACTTTACTTTTCATTTTTTCGAAAGGATGTTTATATAACTCCCAAAGGTACGGAAAAAATCGAGAATTCCCTCAATAATTGCTCTTTACACCTCTATTTAATCCTCCTTTGTCTGTCTTGCCTCCATTCGGCGCCAGCTGATATAGCCATAGATGTCGTTGGCAAGAAACATTACAAAGCAAGCAATCATCGGAGCATAGGCGGAGTCCTCCATCGTTGCGAGCACCCAGAGTACCACGAGCACCACGTCGTTGAGGGCGTAGGCAAGGGCATAGAAGGGTGAGCGCAGGGCGGTGAGATAGACTGCCACGAAACTCGTAGTAATCGAAATGGTGCTGACCAGAAGGTTGGGAGTGGAGAGCACGCGGAGGAGGTGGTAGAAGAGTGCCGTGACCACTACCGCGAGGAGCGACATTGTGACCACGTGGTGGGACCTAACCTTTGCCACCGCAACCTCACCGCTATCCTTATAGGGGTGGCGCACCCACTGCACAAAGGCCACAACCGCCATCGGGAGAGTCATCAGTGCATAGGTGATGACCTCGCCATAGTAGCGGAATAGGAGCGACACAATGGCATAGAGGAGCGAGAATATGATGGTCACAATCTGCCCGATGAGCATACCTTTTGCGAGGAATATGAGCCCTGTGACACCAATGAGGGAGGTCACAAGGTTCAGGTAGTCGGTGTTGGGCGCAAGCAGAAATGAGCCTCCGACCACCACCAATGAGGTGATCCACAGCCCCCACTCAAAGCGAGTGAGGGCTGCAAAAGAGTCTTTTATGTCGAGTTGCAGTGCCATATGTAAGTTCTCCTAAAATCAGATGGGGAAGATGAGAAATACCGCCACATCCCATACTGCGTGGGAGATCACAAGCGCCCAGAGTCGCTGGGGGTAGAGTCTATAAAGCAATCCCCACACACCGCCAGCAACAGCTGCCGCGACAATGAGCATAAAGTTCATAGACCAGATATGCGCAAGGGCATAGATGGCGGTCGTAATGATGAAACCCATCGTTGGCGACCATCTCTTGGAGCACTCCTCCTGTACGAATCCTCGCCAGAAAATCTCCTCGGCGGGGCCTACAATGAGGAGCAGGAGCGCACCAATGAGCCAATAGCTCGTACCATCCCTCATCGAATAGATGGAGCCAATCTCGCCATCGGCAAAGGGGAACATCCATACTGCCACCTTATCGCCCACCCAAAATATGCCCCAGAGTGCAACGCCAATGAGGATGCCGAGTGGCACATCGCTCCATCGGAAGGAGCTACCGAGCCTCTTGCGCAAATCGTCGCTACGAGTGAGGCTCATGGTGGTGAGCACAGCACCCGAAATCGCCATCACGATCCAGAAATTGAGGAGTGGGGCGGTCCAAGGGCTGAACATCAGGAACCACAGCACAAGGGCAACGAGTATGGGGGCAAGGGCGCGTTTCATATACCTATTTTTATACTATATGAATGGCGAAACAATGAGCGACAATGTAGTGAGCAGGCTGAAAAAGAGTTGCTGCTGCGAGGTCAGTGCGTCCATATCTGCCACACTCTCGGGGCCTACGGTCAGAAGCGAGGCCATACGACGGCAGAGCTTATACGCTCTGGGGAAGACCAAGAAGCAGATGAGCGACATCCAAGGGAGCAAGCCGAAGACAACAGCGAGCGACACGAGCACGAATGGCAAGAGGAGTTCGAGCTGATAGACCACAACGGCACCCTTTGTGCCGATGAGCATTGCGAAAGTCTTGATGCCTGCCTTCTTGTCGGTCACGGCATCGCGCGAGTTGTTGACGTGGAGCACGCCTACGGTGATGAGGCCCACGGGCAATACGAGCACCAATGCGGGGAGGCACACCTGACCTACCACCACAATGCTCGTACCCACCACGGGAAGAAGTCCAAAGGTGAGCAAAATATCCAAATCGCCAAGTGCGTGATATTTGAGCCACGAGTAGCCCACAGTGAGGATTGCACCTGCGAGTCCCACCCAGAGGATGTCGAGCCCCGCGAGGCTTATGAGGGTGAATCCAATAGCAATGCCGAGGAGCAACATCGTAACGCCAAAGCGAATGAACTCACGAGGCTGGAACGAGCCATTCACGAGGGGTAACATCGTCACACCTTCATCGACACCGGTGCGGTGGTCGTTGTAGTCACTCAACAGGTTGCCTGCTGCGTGAAAGAGGATGATGCCGACAAGAGCCAATGCAGCGGCGAGAAAGTCCACCTCGAAAGCACCCGTCTGACGAGAGTACCAGAAGAGGAAAGCGGTGGTTACAACCACGGGCATCGAAGATACGGGAAATGACCAGGGGCGAGTGGCGAGATACCACTCTTTGAGTGAATGTTTTGCCATAGTTAATAGTTTATAATTCTTTCAAAGATGTTTGTTGTGCCACAAATGTACTCTTTTTTGGTGAAACCACCATCTCCAATGGGTAAAAAAACAGAGAGAGCCGCTCGATTTGTGAGCGGCTCTCTCCAATTCTTGATGGCTCTTGATTTAGAATTTGTAGCAGAGCGAAACCTGTGCGCGGCCAATAGGCATAAACTTCCACGATTTGCCCCAGTTGCGACCGTCGTGAGTGCCAAGACCACCACCGATACCGATGTTGGTGTCGATACCCCAGTAGGTGTTGAGCTTGAAGTAGTAACCGTAGCTAACACCAAGACCTGCAACTTTTACATTGGAACGATTCTCGGGACCAGGAGCAACAACGGGCATCTTGCCGTCGCCATAGCGTGCGATCTCACCAAATGCACCAAAGTGGTGACCATTGAATGCGCGGCAGAGGTAGTAACGACCCTCAGCAACAGCGCTCCAACCATTGAGGTAGAGGCCTTTGCCTACGTTTTTCCAAGGCGAGAAGATAGTAGCCATACCCGAGAGCTCAACGGTCCACTGAGGAGCTACCGAAAACTCTGCTGCGAGGTTTACGCTACCAACACCCAAAGCGAGGGCATTCGATTTGAGGGTACATACCTGTGCGTTCGAAACGGTTGCTGCTGCAACGAGCGAAAGAACCAAAAGTGCAATTTTTTTCATTGTCTAAAATTTTATTTGTTATTGTTCTAAATTATTCCTGCATAATGCGTGTTTATAATCGGGTCAAAGGTAATACTTTTTTCCGATACTGTATCACAAAGATAGAAAAAATCTCATAAATCACACAATAATTCTTGAATTTTTCTCAAAATAACAGACAAAGTGTTCGATATTGGGCAATAATCGTGCAGGGTTTTGTGGCGAAAGGAAAGAAAATTTGCAAGAAAGTGAATATTTTTTCAAAAAAGGTTTGCAGAAATCCAAAAACTGCGTATCTTTGCCACGCTTAATCAGTCAAGCACGGAGAGATGGGTGAGTGGCTGAAACCAACAGTTTGCTAAACTGTCGTACGGGTTACCGTACCGGGGGTTCGAATCCCCCTTTCTCCGCAAAAAGGGCGAAAACGCCAGAAACCTCTGCTTTGCAGAGGTTTTTTTTATGCAAATAGGGTGGCTGTGAACTTGTTCACAAAGCCACCCTATTTGCATAAAAGACTCACCACAAGAGAGTGGTGCTGACGTTTTCGCTCTTTTTACAAGGGCCTCGCGGCGAGCGGTGGGGGATCACAAACGAAGCGAGCCGGAGCGAGCGAAGTGCAGTAATCCACCAATACACCAATACAAATCGGTGACACCATCCCCAAACATCCGAAATGCTCGGTCTTGGATAATGTAAATGTCGCTGACGGCTAAAAAAAGTTTGGGCCCAGCAAACTGTTGCCGAGCCCGAACTATTGGGGTCTGAAAGTTTTATCGGTTACGATACATCTCTTCGTAGTACTTCTCATACTCGCCCGAGGTGATGTTGTCCATCCACTCTTGGTTGTCGAGGTACCAGCGCACGGTCTTCTCGATACCCTCCTCGAATTGCAACGAGGGCTCCCAGCCGAGCTCCTTCTGCAACTTCGTGCTGTCGATGGCGTAGCGTGCATCGTGACCGAGGCGGTCGGTGACGTAGGTGATAAGGTCGAGCGAGTGGCCCTCGGGGTTGCCAAGGATGCGGTCGACGGTCTTAATCATCACCTTGATAAGGTCGATGTTCTTCCACTCGTTGAAGCCGCCGATGTTGTAGGTCTCTGCCACCTTGCCCTCGTGGAAAATAAGGTCAATCGCGCGGGCGTGGTCCTCGACATAGAGCCAGTCGCGCACATTCTCACCCTTGCCATAGACGGGCAGCGGCTTGCGGTGGCGGATGTTGTTGATAAAGAGCGGAATCAGCTTCTCGGGGAACTGGTAGGGACCGTAGTTATTAGAGCAGTTCGTAACGATTGTAGGCATGCCATAGGTGTCGTGGTAGGCACGCACAAAGTGGTCGCTACTTGCCTTTGCAGCCGAATAGGGGCTGTGGGGGTTGTACTTGGTCGTTTCGTAGAAGAAGTCGTCGCCATAAGCTTTGTGACCCTCCGACGATGCTACGGTCTTGAAAGGAGGCTCGATGCCCTCGGGATGGTTCATCGTGAGTGCGCCATATACCTCATCGGTCGAG